>Ga0207814_100046_pt1 | contig 164536 bp, 150 predicted proteins | sample TtaePargueraPR_7_FD_187755 | JGI IMG/M metagenome (GOLD analysis project Ga0207814, IMG submission 187755) | Aerobic enrichment media microbial communities from Bioluminiscent Bay, La Parguera, Puerto Rico - Tt and P1 (2) (SPAdes) | ecosystem: Environmental > Aquatic > Marine > Unclassified ...
CCCGCCCGCTGCCCGGCGCTGGAGCTGTGGGGCTCTGCGCCGGGCTATCCTTGCACCAGACAAAGCCGGTGCAAGCACAGCACGCATAAAATAATCCCCGCGCCCAAATCCGCCTGCATAATACCCTCATTCCTCTCGCGATAGGGCGGCCTGCAGCGACCAGTGGCGGGAGGGAAAGCCGGGCGTGGGGCAGTCGCGTGCCGTCACGGTCTGCGGGTCGGCGGTTGAGAGCCTGGGCACCATGGGCGACACATTGCGATGTCGTCCCCAGGATAGGCCTGCCAAGTTACCCTCTATCGAGAAATCCCGGCGTTCCCGAGACGGCTTTCGTCTCAGTTTTTTAGTTTCAGGGACGTTGGCCGTCTCGGGACACCGCTCTTTTCTCGTAACCGCGAGGCCAGATGGCCGGGGCGGCGCACTGTCGCGCCTACCCCGCTGCCTCGGTCGCCGCGATGGCGGTCATGTTGACGATACCGCGGCTGGTCACTGTCGGCGCCAGGATGTGGGCTGGCTGGGCCGTGCCCATCAGGATGGGACCGATATGCAGGCCATTATTCATCTCCTTGAGCAGGGTCATGGAGAGGTTGGCCGCCTCCAGGTTCGGGAAGATCAGCAGGTTCGCCTCGCCTTTGAGCACGGAGTCCGGAATATAGCGCTCGCGCAGGCTCTCATTGATCGCCAGGTCGCCCTGCATTTCGCCTTCGACCATCAGGTCCGGCGCCTCGGCCTTGAGCCGATCATAGACCGCCCGCATTTTCTCGCTGGTCTCGCCATCGCGGGAGCCGAAGTTCGAATAGCTCAGCAGTGCGGCCTTGGCCTCGATGTTGAAGCGCTTGAGATGGTCGCGCGCCTGCAGGGCAATCGAGACCAGTTCGTCCTCGCTGGGGTCGATATTGGCGTAGGTGTCGGCCAGGAAGAACACGCCGCGATTGAGAATGAGCATGGAGAGCGCCGAAAGCTGCCGGGCACCCGGCGCCACGCCGATCACCGAATGGATGTCGCGGGCATGCTTGATGAAGCGCCCCTGCAGTCCGCAGATCAGCGCATCGGCCTCGCCCCGCTTCACGGCCAGCGCACCGATGACGGTGGTATTGGTGCGCACGATGGTGCGGGCGGTGTCCGGGGTCACACCCTTGCGCCCCACCAGCGCATGGAAATCGGCGACATAGTCGCGATAGCGCGGATCGTCCTCGGGGTTGATGACCTCGAAATCCGTCCCCGGGCGGATGGTGAGGCCGAAGCGCTCCAGCCGGTTCTCGATCACCGACGGACGGCCAATCAGGATTGGCTTGCCGATGCCGTCCTCGAGGATGACCTGGGCCGCGCGCAGCACCCGCTCATCCTCGCCATCGGCAAAAGCGATCCGCTTGCCCGAGGCCTGAGCCCGTTCGATCATCGGCTTCATCACCATGCCGGAGCGGAACACGAAGCGGCGCAAGCGATCCCGATAGGCATCGAAATCGGCGATGGGTCGCGTGGCAACACCGGACTCCATGGCAGCCTTGGCCACTGCCGGGGCAATCCGGAGGATCAGCCGCTGATCGAAGGGATTGGGGATGAGATAATCGGGCCCGAAGATCGCCGGTACGCCATGGGCAGTCGCCTCGAGGCCCGGCTCATGAGCGAGCTTGGCAATGGCATGGGCCGCAGCCGCCTTCATCTCCTCGTTGATGATGGTGGCACCGCAATCGAGCGCCCCGCGGAACAGGAAGGGGAAGCAGAGAACGTTGTTGACCTGGTTGGGATAGTCCGAGCGGCCGGTGCAGACCAACGCATCGGGACGCGCCTCTTTGGCCAGCTCCGGCATGATTTCCGGGGTTGGGTTGGAGAGCGCGAGGATCAGCGGATTGGGCGCCATATCCTTCATCATCTCAGGCTTGAGGGCCCCCGCCTTGGAGAGCCCGACAAAGATATCCGCCCCCGCCATGACGGCGCTAAGCTCGGTCTCCTCAGTGTCCTGGGCAAAGGCACCACGCCAGCGATCAACCGAGTTGTCCCGCTTTTTCGTCACCAGCCCCTTGGAGTCGGCGATCCAGATGTTTTCCCTTTTAGCCCCCACCGCGATCAGCATGTTCATGCAGGCGATCGCCGCGGCGCCCGCCCCCGAGGTCACGATCTTGGCCTTGGCGATGTCTTTCTTGACCAGCCGCATGGCGTTGATGACGGCGGCGGCGACGATGATCGCCGTGCCGTGCTGGTCGTCATGGAAGACCGGGATGTTCATGCGCTCGCGCAGGGCTTCCTCGATCTCGAAGCACTCCGGCGCCTTGATGTCCTCGAGATTCACCCCGCCGAAGCTGGGCTCGAGTGGCGCAACGATCTCGATGAAACGCTTGGGATCCTGCTCATTGACTTCGATATCGATGCTGTCGATGCCGGCGAACTTCTTGAACAGCACCGCCTTGCCTTCCATCACCGGCTTGCTCGCCAGCGCCCCGATATTGCCCAGACCGAGCACGGCCGTGCCGTTGGAGATCACGGCGACCAGATTACCCTTGGAGGTGTATTTGTAGGCATCGAGCGGGTTGGCCGCGATCTCCTCGCAGGGCGTGGCCACGCCGGGGGAATAGGCCAGAGACAAGTCGCGGGTGTTGGCCAGGGGCTTGGTCGCCACGATCTCCAGTTTGCCCGGCTTGGGAAACTCGTGAAAATGCAGCGCGGCCTCGCGCAAGCTGGTGGCCTTGTCGTCGGTCATGGTTCTCTCCCTTTGGCGACGGCATCATGCCGCACCGAGCCGCGTCCCCACGCGACAGAAAAGGTTCAAGTACAGGTCTGCGCACTCAAAGGAAGTTATGCCTTAGTCGTAGTCGAAAGCATCCGAAAAACGGGATCGCATCGATAAATGTGCTCTTGGCGCTTGATTGGTTCAATCTTGCTGATACACATGATCCAAAATCGACAGCGAAGCGCCGAGAGCAATGAGCCGCAATTTTCTGGTGATCGACCCTGAAGAGGGCATTGATGTACTCAAGGGGCTTGCCTCCCCTATCCGGGTCAAGATGCTCAAGCTGCTTCATGTCGAGGGGGCGATGAATGGCAATGACATTGCCGAGAAGCTGGGCCTGCCACAGTCGACCGTATCGACCAATCTGCAGATCCTGGAAGGCGCCGGGCTCATCCGCACCGAGACACAGAAGGCGCGCAAGGGCAATCAGAAGATCTGCCATTCGACCTTCGATGAAGTGCTGGTGATGTTCAAGGACGACATCAAGCCACTCAAGGCCAATACGATCGAAGTCTCCATGCCGCTGGGGCTCTATACCAGTTGCGAGGTATCTGCCCCCTGCGGCCTCTGCTCCTCGGAAGGGATCATCGGCCTGCTGGACGTACCGGACACCTTTCTTGATCCCGATCGCATGAAGGCGGGCCTGATCTGGTTTACCCGGGGCTATGTCGAATACCAGTTTCCCAACAATGCCAAGCTCGCCCAGAACACCATTGAATCGATGGAGTTCATGCTGGAGTTGAGCTCGGAAGTACCCGGAACCTCGGCCGATTGGCCCAGTGACATCACGCTCTCTGTCAACGGTACCGAGATCGGAACCTGGCTCTCCACCGGCGACTACGGAGACAAGCGCGGCGTCTATACGCCGGACTGGTGGAAGCTCAAGGGCAGCCAATATGGCAAGCTCAAGAGCTGGCGCGTCACCAAGGACGGGACCTATGTCGACGGGATGAAGATTTCTCCCCTCTCCATTCTCGATCTCGACCTGGGCAACCACCACTCGATCCGCCTGCGCATCGCGGTCAAGCCGGACGCCAAGCACCCCGGAGGCATCAATATCTTCGGGCGCGGCTTCGGCAATTATGATCAGGACATCGTCATGCGCCTGCAGACGGCCCATTGACGGCCCCTAATTTATCCCCGTGGGGCATGCCGGCGGTAGGATTACCCCCGCACAGGCAGGACTGCGGGACGGATGCGTGAAACTTCAAAAATCATATAATTAAGCCTTGCACGCCCCTCACCCCAGCGCTAAAACCTCTTTACTGATATAAATCAGAAAAATGGAATTAGTGGGAGGAGCCGGTGAAGGCGTCCGTCATTGCCAACAAGGAATACACGATCTCCAAAATTGACGATCGTGTCTATGGGGCATTTCTCGAGCATCTGGGCCGGGCGGTCTATGAGGGCATCTATGAGCCCGACCACCCCACGGCCGACAAGAATGGCATGCGCGGCGATGTGGCCGAGCTGGTCAAGAAGCTCAACGTCCCCGTCGTGCGCTATCCGGGCGGCAATTTCGTCTCCGCCTATAACTGGGAGGACGGTATCGGGCCGCGCGAAGATCGCCCGGTGCGACTGGATCTGGCCTGGCACACCTCGGAGAGCAATGCCGTGGGCATTCATGAGTTCGCGGATTGGTGCGCCACTGTCGGCACCGAGATGATGCTGGCCGTCAATCTGGGGTCACGCGGCGTCGATGATGCCCGCAACTTCCTCGAATATGTCAACCACCCCGGTGGCTCCTACTGGTCTGACCTGCGCATCAAGAACGGGCGCAAGGAACCCTGGAACGTCAAGATGTGGTGCCTGGGCAATGAGATGGATGGCCCCTGGCAGGTCGGCCACAAGGATGCCGACGAGTATGGCAAGCTTGCCGCCAACACCGCCCGCGCAATGCGCATGTTCGACAAATCGCTGGAGCTGATCGTCTGCGGCTCCTCGCATATGGACATGCCCAGCTTCCCCGATTGGGAACGCATCGTGCTGGAGCACACCTATGATCATGTCGATCATATCAGCCTGCACATGTATTTCGCCAATCGCGACGACAACACACCCAACTATCTGGGCCTGAGCGAAAAACTGGACCGCTACATCGAGACGGTCGCGGCGACCATCAAGCAGGTCAAGGCCAAGAAGAAGAGCAAGAAGGACATCACCATTTCCTTCGACGAGTGGAACGTCTGGTACCACTCGAACAAGAAGGACCGGGAAATCCTGGACGGCAATGGCGGCTGGCCGCATGCGCCGGGTCTTCTGGAAGACATCTACAACTTTGAAGACGTGCTGATGGTCGGGTTGATCCTCAACACCTTCATCCGGCGCTCGGATGTGGTGAAGATCGCCTGTATCGCCCAGCTGGTGAATGTGATCGCGCCGATCATGACCGAAAAGGGCGGGCCAGCCTGGGCCCAGACGATCTACTATCCCTATTATTTTGCTTCGGTTTTCGGCCGCGGCACGGCCCTGCAACTCAAGACCAGTTCACCTGGATATGAGACGACACACGCCAAGGACACGGCCTTTGTCGACGTTTCGGGCGTGCACAATGAAGAGGAAGGGACGCTGACCTTCTTCCTGGTCAACCGCCACACCACCGACAGCATCGAAACCGAGGTCAACCTGCAAGGCTTTGGACACGCTTCGATAATTGACCATCAGGTGATGACCCATCCTGACCTGAAGGCCGTCAATACGGCCAAGAACCAGGATGAGGTCGCGCCCCGCAAGGGTGATGGCGCAAAGGTGAACGGGGACCGCCTGAGCGTCCTCCTGCCGCCCTATTCTTACCAGATGGTACGGGTGAAGCCGTAGCGCCGCGGGGCCTGGACCGGGTCCAGGCACCCCAAAATGAACGATGTATGAACGTGAGGCGCACCCCAAAAAGGTGTGCCTCACTGCATTTTGTATCATAGTTTTGGATTTACATCACAAAACACATTGACAGCAAAAAACCCCTAGTTAAGTATGACTTATCGCGAGGTTGAGGAGCCTCGCTCAAAGGGGCGCCAGAGGGCGCTCCGCATTGGGAGGACAACGATGGATAGACGCAGTTTTTTGATCGGCACGACGGCAATTGGCGCCCTGATGGTGGCAGGCAACGGCCTGGCACTGGCACAGGAAGCCGAGGGCTCGGCGCCGGACCTGGCCCAATTCCCGCGCAACGAGACCGTCATCGTTCACAACCCTGAAGGCGTCATCCGCAATCCGGGCTGGTTCAACCTGTGGGCCAATGGCGGCGGCGGCCTGTCGACCGGCCTGCAGCAGCTGACCGCCGACACCTTCTGGTACATCGATCCGGATGCCGGCATCCCCGAAGCCAGCGAAAACGCGATCTACTACTCACTGGCCGAGGGTCCGTGGGAATATAACGACGACTTCAGCGAGATGACCGTGCGCCTGCGCAAGGGCATCATGTGGAGCGATGGCGTCGAGTTCACCGCCGACGACGTGGTGTTCACCGTCGAAAAGCAGGCAGCTACCCCGGGCACCGGCTGGTACGGCGCCTTCTCGACCCAGATCGAAAGCGTCACCGCCGAAGACCCCTACACCGTCCACTTCAAGCTCAAGGCACCGAACTCGCGCTTCCACACCACCTTCTCGGTGCGCTGGAACGCTGCCTGGATCATGCCCAAGCATGTGTTCGAGGGCGTCGAGGACATCGTGGCCTTCGAGAACAACCCGCCAGTCAGCCTCGGGCCGTACACGCTGCATTCGTATGATCCGAACGGCACCTGGTATATCTGGGAGAAGCGCCCCGACTGGGACAAAACGACCATGGCACTGGTCGGCGAACCCAAGCCCAAATACATCATCTACCGGAACAACATTTCGACCGACAATCGCCTGATCGAAATGCGCAACGGTAATTTGGACATGATCCACGATCTGTCGCCGGAAGGCACATTCTCGATCGTGCAGCAGGATCCGGACGTGCAGGGCTGGTTCCCGGGCTTCCCCTATGCCCACCCCGATCCGACCCTGCCGATGGCGGTGTTCAACCTGCAGAACCCCAAGTTCCAGGACAAGCGGGTGCGCTGGGCTCTCACCCTCATGCTCGACGCGCGGGCCATGTCCATGGCGTCCTATCGCGGCGCTGCGACCCTCTCGGCCATTTCCATCCCGCCGACCGGCACGCATCCGCGCGACTATCATGCGCCACTGCAGGACTATCTCATCAACTTCGAGCTCGATACCGGTTCGCGCGTCATCAAGCCGTACGATCCCGATGTCGGCCTGCAGATTGCCGAGATGGTTCGCCCGCAGTTCGGTGACCAGGTGCCGACCGATCCTGAAGCCATCCGCAATTCCTTCGGCTATGGCTGGTGGAAGACCGATGTTCAGGCCGCCGAGGAACTGCTCACTGCAGCGGGCTTCACCAAGCAGGGCAACCAGTGGATGATGCCGGACGGGTCACCGTTCACCATCAGCGTACTGGTGCCGCAGGAAGGCGTGATCAACCGTCTCGGCGTGATGATTGCCCAGAGCTGGGCCCAGAACGGGGTGCAGGCGACCGCGGAAGTGGCCACCGACATCTGGGATCGCACCGGTGCGGGCGACTTCGAGGTGGAAATCGGCTGGGCCGTGGAAACCTATGGCGGTCACCCGGACCTCGCCTTCTTCCTCGACAGCTACCACTCCTCCTTCGTGGTCGAGCCCGGCGAAACCCAGCCTGGCCGCAACTGGATGCGCTGGAAAGATCCGCGCCTTGACGAGATCATCAACAAGGTCCGCGGCATCGACTTCAACGATCCAAAGGCCATCGAGTACGGGCACGAGTTCGTCAAGCTGCATCTCGAAGAGATGCCGAACATTCCGATCATGTCCTACAATGTGTTCTCCATCCAGTCGAACCGGTTCTGGACTGGTTGGCCGAATGCCGAGAACCCCTACGCCAACCCCGTCACCAACTGGTCGAACGCGAAGTATATCTTCACCCAGATCAGCCCCGTGGAAGGCGCCAGCTAAGGTCTCCCAGGTGGCCCGGCTCAGGCCGGGCCATTGGCGGGGCGCACCCTGCGGTGTGCTCCGCCAAATTTAGTGTCGCTGGCCGACACTCGAAACAAGCGAAAGCACCCCACCCAACCGGCGCTATGCCACCTTCTCCAACGGGGGAGGAAGGATTGAGGTTCTCCGGGAGCTTATGCCTCCGCCGCCGGGGAGGTGACGCGACGAAGCCGCGTCGGTGAGGAGCATGCCGCAACGGCGCAGTGCTCCCAGTTTGGACATTTGAGGAGTCCGGATGCACGGATATCTTGTCTTTGTGGGAAAACGTCTGCTGCAATTGCTGGCAGTGATTTTTTTCGGCGTTTCCGCGACATTTCTGGTGACGCATCTGTCACCGATCAATCCGGTCGAAGCGGCTCTGGGCCGCATGACGGCCAGGTCCGTCTCCAATCCGGAAGCCATCACGGCCATGCGGGCCGCGCTCACCGAGCTCTATGGCGTCAACGAGCCCATCTGGAGCCAGTACATCAATTTCTGGAGCCGCCTGGTCCAGGGGGATTTCGGCCCATCGCTGCTGGCCTTTCCCACGCCGGCCATGACCCTGGTCATGCGTGCCCTGCCCTGGACGGTCACCCTCTTGACCGTTGCCACACTGATCACCTTTGCCATCGGCAATGTGATGGGTGGCCTTGCCGGCTATAATCAGAACAATCGCTTTCTCAAGGCCTTTGGCCTGGTGGCCATCGGCATCCAACCCATCCCCTATTATGTCGTCGCCTTCATCCTGCTGATCCTGTTCGGCTTCGTCTGGCCGATCCTGCCCATCTCCGGCGGGTTCGCCATGAACGTGACGCCCGGCTGGAACTGGCCCTATATCTCATCGGTCATCCAGCATGCCACGCTTCCTGCGCTGTCGCTGGTGCTGGTCGGGTTTGGTGGCTGGTTCCTGGGCATGCGGGCGCTGGTGTCCAATGTGGTCACCGAGGACTATGTGACCTATGCCGAGCTGGCGGGCGTCAAGCGCACCACTATTGTCGGCAGCTATGTGATGCGCAATGCGCTGGTGCCGCAATTGACGGCGCTGGCCATGGCACTGGGTGGCGTTTTCTCGGGCACGGTCATCACCGAACAGGTCTTCAACTATCCCGGCCTGGGTTCGCTGCTGATCGACGCGGTCAATGCGGGCGACTACTCGCTGGTGCTGGCGGTTTCGAGCGTTTCGGTGACCGCGGTGGCCACTGCCATCTTCATCGTGGACCTGCTCTATCCCATCCTCGATCCACGCGTACGGGCGGAGTAGTCCAATGTTTGCCGTCTTTCGCGATCTCATTCGCTACAATATCGAATTCGCCATCGGCCTCGTCCTGGTCGGCATCGTGGTGATCTTTGCCTGCCTGTCGTTCTTCTCGCCGGTCGATCCGAGCCTGATCTACACGACCATCCCCGACCAGCCGCCCAGCGCGCAATTCTGGTTCGGCACGAATTCGCGTGGCCAGGACATGTTCTGGCAGCTCTCCGCTGCGTTCCGGAACAGCCTCGTATTCGGCTTCACCGTGGCGGTTCTGAGCCGCATCATCTCCATCGCGGTGGGATTGACCGCGGGTTATCTCGGCGGCTGGGTCGACCGGGTGCTGATGTTCATCAACGACATCTTCGTTGCCGTGCCGATCTTCCCGGTCCTGGTGCTGTTCTACTTTGTGCTGCGCAACAATATGGACAGCCTGACCCTGGCGCTGATCATGGCCTGCTTCGGCTGGCCGTTCGACGCCCGCCTGATCCGCTCGGTGGCGTTGGGCCTGAAACACCGGGAATTCACCCGCCATGCCGTGTTTGCCGGCATGAGCACGCGCAAGGTGCTGCTCGAAGAGCACCTGCCCTATGTGATGCCCATCGTGTTCTCGACCTTCATGAACAACATGCTGTGGTCTATCGGGCTTGAGGTGACGCTGGCGGTGCTGGGCTTCACCAATATCAACAATCCCACCATCGGCACGGCACTCTACTGGGCCAATTCGCACTCGGCCATGGTGGTGGGCGTCTGGTGGTGGATCGTCATCCCGGTGATCCTGATGGTGATGACCTTTATCGGCCTGTTCCTGCTGGCCATGAGCATGAACGAATATATCGACCCGCGCAGCCGGTTGCGCCGCATGGGAGCCTAAGCCATGACCCAGAACAACAACGCCGAAATCCTCAAGGTCGAAGGCCTCAAGGCCTATTACCAGATGAACTATTTCGGCGTGGAGCGGGAGGTGCGCGCCGTCGACGACATCACCGTGACCATGCGCAAGAACGAGGTCTATGGCATCGCCGGCGAGAGTTCCTCGGGCAAGACCAGTTTCATCAAGGTGCTGGCGGCGGCCATTCGCCCGCCCCTGCGCGTGGTCGCCGGAACGGCCAAATACAATTTTGCCAGTGGCCCCATCGATGTGGCGCATGCCACGCCGGAGGAGATCGAGGCGGTGCGCTGGAAGCACCTGTCCTACATCATGCAGGGCTCGATGAGCGTGCTCAATCCGGTGCGCCGGATCGGCAAGACCTTTCAGGATTTTGCCCAGCGTCCACTGGGCCTGAAGGGCGCGGAATTCGAAAGCCGGGTGGTCAATCATCTGGCGCGGCTGAACCTGTCGCCGGACGTGCTCAGAGCCTATCCGCATGAACTGTCCGGCGGCATGCGGCAGCGCGTGACCATTGGCCTGGCAACCGTGTGCCATCCCGAATTCATCATCGCCGACGAGCCGACAACGGCGCTGGATGTGGTGGTGCAGAAAGAGGTGCTGAGCCTCATCCGCGACATCCAGAAGGAAATGGGCGCCTCGGTGGTGTTCGTCACCCACGACATGAGCGTGCACGCCAATGTGGCCGACCGGGTGGGCATCATCTATGCCGGGCGATTGGTGGAAGAAGGGCCCACACGGGACATGTTCTTTGCGCCCAAGCATCCCTATACCGCCCATCTGGTGGCCAGCCTGCCGCGCATCGGCGACAGGCAGCAGCGCCCGGCCCTCGAAGGCCGGCCGCCGAACCTGGCGGACCCGCCGCAGGGATGCCGGTTCCATCCACGCTGCCCGCTGGCCGTGGACAAGTGCCGCAAGGAGGTGCCGCCGCTCGAAACCATCGGTCCGGACCACCGCACCGCCTGCTGGCGCTGGAAAGATGTGGAGCCGCTGGTCAATGTCAGCGCGCCTTCGGGAGAAATGGCATGACGACGCTGCTTGATGTGCGCGACGTGTCCAAGCGCTTCACCATGGGCGGCCTGTTCGGCCGGCGCGTTGTGGACGCGGTGGTCGATGCCAGCTTTTCGCTGAGCGCGGAAAGCCCCGAGATCTTCACCATCATCGGGGAGAGCGGCTCGGGCAAGACGACACTGGCCAGGATGATCCTGGGGCTGGAAGACCCCACGAGCGGGGAAATCCTGTTCCGCGGCAAGAAAGTGGACAGGCATGCGGGGCGCGCCGAACGGCTCGATTTCATGCGCCATGTGCAGCCGGTGTTCCAGAACCCGTTCGAGGCGTTCAATCCGCTCAAGCAGATCGAGCGTTATCTCGAAAGCACCGCAAGACGGTTCCTGGACACTGGTGACAAGGCCGTCATAGACCGGGCGATGGACGAAGCCCTGCAGAAAGTGGGCCTCAGTCTCAAGGAAGTCCGGGGCCGCTTTCCGCACGAAATGAGCGGCGGACAATTGCAGCGTTGCGCCATTGCCCGGGCGCTGATCCCCAATCCACCGCTGCTGATTGCCGACGAGCCGGTGTCCATGGTGGATGCGTCGCTGCGCATGAGCATCGTCAATCTCTTGAAGAGCCTGCGTGACGATCTCAAGGTCTCGGTGATCTACATCACCCACGACCTGGCGACCGCCTATTACATCTCCAACCGGCTGATCATCATGCAGCGGGGGCGGATCGTGGAAATGGGCGATGCGCGCACGGTGCTGGAGCATCCCGAGCACCCCTATTCGCGGCTGCTCAAGGCCTCCGTGCTCTCGACCGACGATGCCGGCGCCGGCAAGCTCGGTACCGATCCGGCCATGCTGGACCAGGCCAATGACAGCGTGGGCCGCGCCGGGGAACTGGTGCAGCGCCCCGATGGCCGGCATGTGCGGGTGTATGCATGAGCGCGCCGATCTATCGCGATCCGATCGAGGATGGGGCGGCCGATCCGGTCGTGGTGAAACGAGAAGGCACGGATGAGTGGTGGATGTTCTACACCAATCGCCGGGCCAGTGCGGACGAACCGGGATTTGGCTGGATCCACGGCTCACCCATCGGCATTGCCGTTTCGACCGATGGCGGCGGCAACTGGCACTATCGGGGCACGGTGAAGGGCCTGGATGCACCGGGGGACACCGGGCTCAATACGCATTGGGCGCCGGAGGTGATCTTCGCCGGGGGGCAATACCACATGTTCCTTAGCTACATCACCGGGGTGCCGACGCATTGGAAGGTGCCGCGCACCATTACCCATTTCACCAGTCCGGATTTGGAGAACTGGACCCGTGTGGGTCCGCTCAGGCTGTCGAGCAGCAATTGCATTGATGCCTGCGTGTTCCGCAGTCCCGACGGGTTGTGGCGGATGTGGTACAAGGATGAGGGCCAGGGCTCGAGCACCTGGAGCGCGACCAGCCCGGACATGATGACCTGGACCCTCGAGGGGCTGGTGCTGCCCGGGTCACCGGACGCCCCGCCGCATGAAGGGCCAAACGTGTTCGCGCTGGGCGGGTATTACTGGCTGATCGTGGATGAGTGGCGCGGCCAGGCGGTCTATCGGTCTGACGACACGCTGGGCTGGACCCGGCAAGGCATTGTCGGTGGTGAGCCCGGGGCCGATCCGATGGACCGGCGTTATGCACGCCACGCGGATGTGGTGGTCAATGGCGACCACGCCGCCATGTATTATTTCACCCATCCGGAGTGGGAAGAACGCAGCCAGACGGATGGGCCGCCCGATGTTGCCGCGCGGCGCACGGCGATCCATCAGGCGCGGTTGAGCGTGGTAGACGGCAGGCTGGTGTTCGAACGCGACGTGCCTGCGGACCTGGCGCTGCTTGCGGGCGCCTAGGTTCCCAGTTCGCGCTGGCGCCGGAGGAATGCGAGAATCTCGGTAAAGCGGTCATGCACGCGTGAGAAGCGCGTCATGGTCTCCTTGGGCGTGCCCAGATCGACCAGTTCCTGATGCAGGTCCTTGAGGGCAGTCTCCATGCTGTCAGCTTCCTCGAGAAGCCGGACGATCTGCTCCTCGGTCAGTCTCACCATTGTGGCCATGTCAGTTCTCCTTCCCTCTTCTGGCAAGCGGCAGAGGCGCGGAAAGTTCCATTGCTGACGGTGAGGCGGCGCCGGGCCTAGGGGTCGGGCTTCCAGATGGGCGCGGCTTCCCGCGGCAGCGGGCCGAGACGGGTGATGTCGTCACCCCGACGCATGGAGATGTTCATACGGAAGGAATTGCCGATGCGCTCGGAGCGCTCGACGAAGAGCGCGGCGATGTCCGGCGGGCAGATTTCCTCGACGGTCTCGCGGAAGAGGCGCAGCCAGCGCATGAAGTGGGCGTCGGCAAGCTCGGGAATAGCCATATGCTTTGGCATGGGGCGGCCATTGTACCGGCCGGACCCGAGGAGCATGGAGCTCCAGAAATCGGCAATCTTGTCGAGATGCGCCGGCCAATCGGCATCCGGAATAATGCGATTGAAGACCGGGCCGATAACATCGTCCCGGCGGGCGCGGGCGTAGAATTCGACGACCACGGCACGGATCAGAGCTTCGTCCAAACCCTCCGGTGTCTCCCAGCCGATGCGGTGCAATTGGGTGCCCACGGGCGGGCGATCAGGCGGATGCATCGGCCAGGCTCCTTATGGAATAGGTGCAGCGCCGCCCACCCGACACGATATGCTCCAGTCTCTCGACGGAGACGTCCGGCCCCAGAACCGAGCGGAACACGTCCAGCTCGGCGCGGCAGAACCCCTGGCATGCCGTCGCCGCGGCGCAGATGGGGCAATGGTTCTCGACCAGCAGCACCGAGCCGTCCGGCTGTTCGGTCCAGGCGGCCATGTAGCCCTCCCTGCTGCGCTGGTCGGCGAGGGCCGCAACCCGCGCCCTGAGGTCGTCGGCAGGCTCCATGGCGGCCATATAGGCTTCACGCGTATCGCTCTCGCGGGCCGCGATGATGGCATTGAGCGTGTCCTCACCGAGACGCGTGCGCACGATGTCGAGGAGCTGGACAGTCAGTGCAGCGTGGGTGTCGGGAAAGCGGGCCTGCGCGGCAGGCGCCAGGCTCCAGAGCTGGGTCGGTCGCCCTACGCCACCGGAGGCGCTCCGGGCTTCGACCAGGTTCTCATCAGCGAGACGCAGGAGCTGCTGACGCACTGCCTCGCTGGTAATGCCCAACATCTCGCCCAGAGCGGCCGCCGACAGCGCGCCATGCATCTTGAGTGCCATGAGGATGCGTTCGGATGGGCTGCGCGGCGACCATGCCGTATTTTCCAAGGCCGAGCTTGACATATCTCTCGAAAGGGTTTTCAAAGCCATTGCTTGGAAATTAGCCCGGCTTGCCTGATCATGCAAGTCGATTGCGAAAGGATGCGATCATGACTTTCTCGCTACCAGCCCTGCCCTACTCGGCAAACGCCCTCGCCGCTGGCGGAATGAGCCAGGAAACCCTGGAACTTCATCACGGTAAGCACCACCAGGCCTATGTGACTGCACTCAATGGTTTCGTGGAGAAGATGCCCGAGCTGGCAGGCAAGTCGCTGGACGAGATCGTGCTGTTCGCCAAGGACAAGCCGGATCTGGCACCCGTGTTCAACAATGCCGGACAGCACTGGAACCACATCCACTTCTGGCAGGCGCTGAACCCGAATGGCGGCAAGCTGCCCGGTCGGCTTGAAGCCAAGATCGCCGAGGACTTCGGTTCGGTCGACGCCTTCAAGGATAGTTTCAAGACGGCGGCAACCACCCAGTTTGGTTCGGGCTGGGCCTGGCTCATCCTGGGTTCGGATGGAAAGCTCCGGACCACCAAGACGCCTAATGGCTCAAATCCACTGGCGACAGGTGAAGGCAAGGCACTGCTGGGCCTGGATGTCTGGGAACATGCCTATTATGTCGATTTTCGCAACCGCAGGCCCGATTATGTGAGCAATTTCCTCGACAAGCTTGCCAATTACGAGTTCGCTGAGGCCAATCTGGGTTAAGGACCGCAGTTCAACGGGATACATACCCTCCATGTATCCCGTTTTCCATTTGCCCGAAGTTGGATCGGCGGCCCAAGTGGCGGCACCGCAGGCCCACAGACCGCATTGCACCCAGGCAGACTTTCCACCATGACTATCCCTATGCCCGATTTCGATCTGCCCGATACCATGGCCCTGAGGCCGCTGCGCCGCCCGGCCGTAAATGACGCCGAATTCCGTTCCGCAATGTCAGGCATGGCATCGGGTGTGCATGTAGTGGCCGCACGGCGCGGAGATGAGCGCGTCGGCCGCACGGCGACATCAGTGCTTTCCCTGTCCGCGCAGCCACCCGCCATTCTGGTCTCGATCGACATCGTCAGCCGTCTGGCTGATCTCATCGCCAAGACGGGAAGCTTCTCCATGGCCATGTTGGCTACAGGCCAGGAGGACGTCGCCAACGCCTTTGCGGGCCAGGTCGAGCCAGCAAAACGTTTCGACGTTGGGAACTGGGACGCCTGGCCCTCCGGGCAACCTTTGCTGCAGGGGGCCGTCTCAGCGCTGGACTGCGAGGTGATCGGGGCCATGGAAACCGGCACTCATGTCCTTTTCGCCGGAGCAATTGTCGATGCGGAGACGCGAACAGGGGCCAGCCCTCTCCTGTGGCACCGGCATGGCTACCGCGCTCTGCGCGGGGTCGACTGACGCGGCTACTGGTGCCACACTGACATTGATTTGGCCTTGGCAACCCATGCCGCCGCCGGACGTTTAACCCGGGAAACGGGAATAGATCGTGCCGCGATATTACTTTCACTACCGCACCGAAGACAGGCTGATCCGGGACGAGTCCGGCAGCGAACACGCCAATCTCGAAGCCGCCGAGAAATCGGCTGCCGAAATGGGTCGAGCCATCATCGAAAAGGTGGCGGGTGAAGGGGGCGCAATGGACGCGCCTCGCTCAATCGAGATTCAGGACGCCGCGGGTCAGGACCTGCTCTATGTCGTTTTCTGGGCTGGCCCGAAGGTCGGCAGCGGACCAGCGACGCCGATTGAACCGGCCACCGTGCATTAGTTTTTCCGAAGCCCCAAAAGCAAGGCGACCCCTAGGGGTCGCCGCATATAGTCTGTTAGATGGTTCTGCGCGGCCTAGAAGACCATTCCGGCATGAACGGTCACGAAGAAGCCGAAGACCAGCGCCGCGACGAGGCCGGCATAGGAAACATATTGGGACAGTTTGGGCATGGAACGTCCTGCTCTTGATGTAACCCAAAGACTACCAGATTGATAGAGTTTAACAAGGGGTAAACGACCCCGGCCCATGCCGGGTGAGAAAACGCTTTGCCGAGTTGTTACGTTTCCATGAAATGACTTGCTCGGCACCACGCCACCGGATGGTGGCTGCTATCACTACCAACGAGGTAGAGACAGTGTCGTCGCAGGTGCCTAAGGTGGCTCGGCGAGTCACGGGGAGCAGGGCATGACGAACAGGGTGGAAACGCGCGTATTGGAGCTGGCCAAAACAAGGGCGGCGGGAGACGAAAGTCTAGAGCGGCTGCTTGTTGCGGCGATTTCCGCCGCCGATCCGGATGACCTGGAAAGGCAGAACCCAGAGGCGCTGATCAGTGCCCTCACCGCAAGCCACGCGCGTCTGACCACGACATCACCTGGGGCGACCCGAATCGAAGTCACGCGGCCGCAAGGGCCGACTGACCCGCTCCTTCTCGATATCATCTCTCCGGACATGCCGTTCATCGTCGACAGTGCGCTCGCCGGCCTAAGGGCCATGGGCGGGACGATCCGGATGTTTGCCCACCCGGTCTTGCACGTTGCCAATGGAAGCGTGGTTGCAACTGGGGGCAACCGGGTCAGCATGCTGCATATCCAGAGCGATGCGGTTGCTGATGTCGACGAATTGCTGGCCGAATTGCGCGCCACGCTCACAGATGTGGCGCGGGCTGTATCGGACTGGCAGCCGATGCTGGACCGGGTACGGCGCGCATCTGCGGGCTTGGCCAGGCTCCCCCCAGCACAGCGAGACGAGGCCGAACGCTTCATTGAGTGGCTCATCGAGCATAATTTCACTTTCCTCGGCACACGCGAGTATCGGATCGAGGCGGACGAATTGCGCCCTGTTACCGACACGGGGCTGGGCATACTCCGCGACGAGAGTCTGAAAGTGCTGCGCAGCGGCCCGCATTATGTGGAAAGCACACCTCAGCTTGTCGATTTCGTGCAGGGCCCCGAACCCTTGCTGGTGACCAAGGCCAATGTGCGCGCTCGCGTACACCGGCGCACCCATATGGACTATGTAGGCATCAAGCTGTTCGATGCGGCGGGTCAGGTCAGCGGGGAATTGCGCGTTGTCGGACATTACACGGCCCAGGCCTTGGCGACGCCGCATACCGAGGTACCAATCATCCGGCGCAAGATTGCCGAGGTCATGCGGCAGTCCGGCGTCGACCCGCTCGGCCATGCGGGCCGGACGCTGCTCGGTGCGCTGGACAGCTACCCGCGGGATGAATTGTTCCAGATCGACACGCGGCAACTCGCCGAATTTGCCGGCGCGATTGCCGGACTTTACGACCGTCCCCGCGTGCGCGTGCTGCCGCGGATCGACCGGTTCGACAATTTCGTGTCCATCCTCGTCTATGTGCCGCGCGACCGTTATGACGGCAATGTCAGAGCCAGGATCACCCGCTATCTGAGCGCGCTCTATGATGGCCGTGTTTCAGCATTCTACCCGCATTTTCCAGAGGGGGACCTGGTCCGCCTGCATGTCATCATCGGGCGGAATGGCGGGCCAACGCCGGTACCGGACCGGCGGGCGCTGGAGACCGGGGTCGAAGCACTGACCCATGACTTCTCCGACATGCTGATGGCGGCAGCCACAAATCCGGAGGCGGTGAGCAACTGGAAGCAGGCGTTTTCGGGGGCCTATCAGAGCCGCAATGATGCCGGTGACGCCCTGCGCGACATTGCGGTGTTCGAGGGGCTGGGCGACGACGGCATTGCCATTCGCCTGACCACGCGTACCGGGACGGACGGCGCGCTGAGCCTGAAGTTCTACCATGAAGGCACGGCCATTCCGCTGTCGGACCGCGTGCCGATGCTGGAGCATTTCGGATTCCGGGTGATCGACGAGCGCACCTATACAATCGTGCCGCGCGACGGGGTCGAACGCTATCTGCACGACATGGTGCTGGAACTGCCCGAGGGCGCCGACGTCGATGTGATGGCGCGGGCCGAGGCGGTGGAGGCAGGTCTCCTGGCGGTGTGGATGGGCGAGGCAGAAAGCGACCAGCTCAACTCCCTGGTAACGCTGGCCGGCCTGGATTGGAGCGAAGCGGCGCTGCTGCGGGCGCTGTCACGATATCTGCGGCAGGTCGGCACCTCGCATTCCCAGCGCTATATCGCCCAGGCCATGGTGACGCAAAAGGCGGCAGCGCGCGCTCTGGTCTCGCTGTTTGCTGCCCTGCACAATCCCCAACTGGCGGACCATGACGAGGCCGCCGCCGTGGCGCGGGCGGACATTGCTGCAGCGCTGGACCAGATCACGTCGCTCGACGAAGACACCATTGTGCGCCGGTTCCAGAACCTGATTGAAGCCTCGATGCGGACAAATGCCTGGCAGCGCGACAAGGATGGTCACCGGCGCCCGGCGCTCGCCATCAAATTCGACAGCCACCAGGTCGAGGGTATGGCGGCACCCCGGCCCTACCGGGAAATTTCAGTCTATTCTCCGCGCGTGGAGGGCGTGCATCTGCGGTTTGGTGCCATTGCCCGTGGCGGGCTGCGGTGGTCGGACCGGCCCGAGGACTTCCGCACCGAAGTGCTGGGACTGGTCAAGGCACAGCAGGTCAAGAACGCGGTGATCGTGCCGGTTGGCGCAAAGGGCGGGTTTGTCCCGAAGCGGCTGAGCGCAGGCATGGCGCGAGATGCGTGGCTGGCCGAGGGGACCGAAAGCTACAAGGTGTTCATCGGCGCACTGCTCGATGTGACCGACAATCTGGTCGAGGGGGTCGTGGTCCCTCCCGCCGATACGGTGCGGCGCGATGGCGATGACCCATACCTCGTGGTTGCGGCCGACAAGGGCACGGCCAGCTTCTCCGATACCGCCAATGCCATTGCCTCCGGACGCGGCTTCTGGCTGGGCGATGCCTTCGCCTCGGGCGGTTCGGCCGGCTATGACCACAAGAAAATGGGCATAACGGCACGCGGTGGCTGGGAGGCGGTGAAACGCCATTTCCGCGAAATGGACCGCGACATCCAGAAGGAGCCATTCACCGTGGCGGGCGTCGGCGACATGAGCGGCGACGTCTTCGGCAATGGCATGCTGCTCAGCCGCGAGATTCGGCTGGTTGCTGCCTTCGACCATCGCGACATCTTCATCGATCCCGATCCGGATGCGGCGGTCAGCTATGCGGAGCGCGAGCGCCTGTTCAAGCTGCCGCGCTCCAGTTGGCAGGATTATGAAAAGGGCCTGATTTCCGAGGGCGGCGGGGTGTTTTCGCGTTCGCTCAAATCCATCCCGCTCAGCCCGCAGATGCGGACGCTGCTCGGCCTCGACCAGGACGCAGCGACGCCTGCCGAAATCATGCGCGCCATTCTTGTGGCACAGGTCGATCTGCTTTGGTTCGGCGGCATCGGCACTTACATCAAGGCCGCCGATGAGGATGATGCACGCGTCGGCGATCGCGCCAACGACGCCATACGGGTCACGGCGGGAGAAGTGCGCGCCAAGGTGGTGGGCGAAGGCGCCAATCTGGGCGTGACCCAGCGAGGGCGCATCGCTTATGCGCTCAATGGCGGGCGGATCAATTCGGACGCCATCGACAACTCGGCCGGCGTCAATTCCTCTGACCTTGAGGTCAACATCAAGATTGCCCTGTCGTCGGTCGTGGCGTCGGGGCAGCTTGAGATGGAGGAGCGCAACGCCTTCCTCGCCTCGATGACCGAAGAGGTCGCCGCGCTTTGCCTGCGCAACAACTACCTTCAGACCCTCGCCATATCGCTGGCCGAGCGGGCCGGGCTGGCGGAACTGCCGGATCATCGGGTCCTCATCGAGGGCCTGGAGGAGCGGGGACTCCTCAACAGGACCGTGGAGTTTCTGCCCAGCGATGCAACGCTGGACAGCCGGGCGGCCGAGGGCAAGGGCCTTGTGCGCCCGGAACTGGCGGTGATCCTGGCCTATGCGAAGCTGACCCTGTTCGACGATCTGCTGAAGGGCACCGCCATCGACGATCCGTACCTGGCCGGTGAGTTGTTCCGCTACTTCCCGGAAACACTGCACCAGACCTATCCCGAGCAGGTCGAAACCCACCGGCTCAAGCGGGAAGTGGTCGCGACCGTGCTCGCCAATGCGATGATCAATCGCGGCGGGCCGGCCTTCGTATCGGAGCTGACGGCTGCTACCAGCGCCAGCGCCGGAGAGGTCGCGTTGGCCTATGCGGCGGTGCGGGACGCCTATGGGCTGACGAGGCTGAACGCTGAGATCGATGCCCTGGACGGCGCCCTTCCCGGCTCGGTGCAACTGGCTCTATATGCTCAAGTCGAGGCCCTGTTGCGGCAGGAAGCCCTGTGGTTCCTACGCAATGGCTCGGTAACCGAAGGCCTGGCAAGTCTGGTGGAGCGGCATCGGAACGGGGTCGATCGGTTGATTGAGACCGAGGGCTTGCTGCCCGAAGACCAGCGTCACGCGCTCGATGTGCGGATCAGCGGCCTGACGGCTCATGGTGTGCCGGAAGATCTCGCCTATCGTATCGGCGCCCTGCCCTTTCTCAGCCATGCCAGCGACATCGTGCTTGTAGCCGAACGGTGCGGCGTCGATGTGGTGACCGCGGCCAAGGCCTATTTTGGTCTGGCCGGGCTGTTCGACCTGTTCCGTATCATTGAGGATGGCCGCGCGATCATTCTGGGCGACCGGTTCGATCGCATGGCACTGGACCGGGCGCTCGCCAACCTGATGCGTGCCCTGCGCGACCTGACCGCAGATGTGATCTCCTCCGGATCAGTGGCTGACTATGCGGCCAACAGGCCTGTGGCGGTGGCGCGTACCGTCGCCGCGGTCAAGGAGCTGACGGAAGGGGGCATCACAGTGTCGCGGCTCAGCGTGGCGGCCGGTCTTCTGGCGGATCTGGCGCGGGAGAGCTGAGGGCGACCGCGATCAGGCCGCCTGACTCATCCCCAGGAACTGCTGCAACTCAGGCGTTCTGGGGTTAGTGAACACGTCTTCGGGGGGACCGATTTCGTGGACCCGCCCCTGATGCATGAACACCACGCGCGAGCAGACGTCGCGGGCAAAGCGCATTTCATGGGTCACCATGACCAGCGTCATGCCCTCGGCTGCCAGCTCCTTGACGACAGCCAGAACCTCGGCGACCAGTTCGGGATCGAGCGCCGAGGTGATCTCGTCGCAGAGCAAGGCGATGGGTTGCATGGCCAGGGCGCGCGCGATGGCGACCCGCTGTTGCTGGCCACCGGACAATTGATCGGGGTAGGCATCGAACTTCTCACCGAGGCCAACGCGCTGCAGCATGTTGCGGGCGATCTCGGCCGCTTCGTCCTTTGGTGTCTTTTTGACCACCATCTGGGAGAGCATGACGTTGCGCCCAGCCGTCAGATGGGGAAACAGGTTGAACTGCTGAAAGATCATGCCGACCTTCAGGCGCAGCTCGCGCAGCGCCCTGGCTTCCGTCAGCAGTTGGGCGCCCTCGACCGAAATCGACCCGGAATCAATGGTCTCCAGACCATTGATGCAGCGCAGCAAGGTGGATTTTCCGGAACCGGACTTACCGATGATCGCGATCACCTCGCCCCGCGCAATATCGATATCGATGCCCTTGAGCACTTCGTTTGAGCCGAAACTCTTGCGGACGTCAGTGATGGCTATGAGCGACATTGAGCTTTCTCTCCAGAATCTGGCTGGCCCTGGAAAGCGGCCAACAGAGGCAGAAATAGATGAGCGCGACCAGGCCGTAGACCAGGAAGGGCTGATAGGTGGCATTGGTGACCACCGTCCCGGCGCGGGTGAGTTCGATAAATCCGATGATGGATGTGAGCGCGGTACCCTTCACCACCTGCACAGAAAAGCCGACGGTGGGCGGAATGGCGACGCGCAGAGCCTGGGGCAGGATCACATGTTGCATCTGCTGGAAATAGCCCATGCCCAGGCTCGCCGACGCTTCCCATTGACCCTTTGCCACGGCCTGCACGCAGCCACGCCAGATCTCGCCGAGAAAGGCCGCCGTCCACAGGATCAGTGCCAGCCCCGCGGCGAGCCAGGCGGGCACGCTGATGCCGAACAGCGCCAGGCCGAAAAAGGCCAGGAAGAGCTGCATGAGTAGCGGCGTGCCCTGGAAAAGTTCGACATAGCCCCGCCCCAGGAGACGCAACCAGCCTCGATTGGAGATACGGGCAAACAGAACAAGCATGCCCACGAGCCCGCCGCCAATAAATGACACGATGGACAGGACAACGGTCCACTGGGTGGCCAGGAGAAGATTGCGCAGGATATCGAAAACGGTGAACTGGGCCATCACACCTTCCTCCGCGGGAAGATCACCCAGCCGACACCGTCAAGGACCTTCCGGAGCGCGATGGCCAGCGCCAGATAGGTCAGCGTGGCGACCAGATAGGTCTCAAAGGCGCGGAAGTTGCGCGACTGGACGAAGTTGGAGGCAAAGGTCAGGTCCTCGACAGCGATCTGGGAAACAACCGAGGACCCGAGCATGACGATGACGATCTGGGACGCCAGAGCCGGCCATATGCGTTGTAGCGCCGGCACGAGGACGACATGGCGGAATGTCTGCAACGGCGTCATGGCAAGGCTTGCACCAGCTTCGAACTGGCCGCGCGGCGTTGCCTGTATGCCTGCCCGGATAATCTCGCAGCTATAGGCACCCAGGTTGACGACCATGGCAATGTTGGCGGCCTGCAAGGCAGTCAGCTTCATGCCGAGCGAGGGCAGGCCAAAGAAGATAAAGAAGAGCTGGATCAGGAAGGGCGTATTGCGGATCAGTTCCACATAGGCGGCGACGAAGGGCTTGAGCCAGACCGGACCGAGCGCTCTCACCCACGCACAGACAATGCCAAGGCATACGCCGAGCACGGCCCCGACCAGGATGAGTTCAATGGTGATGGCGACACCATTGACGAAGACCGGCATGTAGTTCGCCAGCCAGTCAAAATTCCATTGATATTGCATTGACCCCGTCCGACCCGGAAACGCCTGCAGGAATGCCGCCCGGTCTGGGCCGGGCGGCCTGGGACGACATTAGAGGTCGGCGGGCAGGTCAGCCTTCAGCCAGGCCTGCGAGATGGTGTTGAGCGATCCGTCGGCCTTCATCTCAGCAATGATGGTGTTGACCGCATCGAGCAGCGCTGGCTCGTCCTTGTTCAGGCCGACATAGCAAGGCGAGTTCTTGACCAGGAACTTGAGCTCGGGGCGTCGCTGCGGGTTGCGTTCCAGGATTGCCGCAGCAACGACATTGCCGGTGGCGATGACGTCCACCTGGCCAGACAGGAAGGCCGAGATGGTGCCATTGTTGTCCTCGTAGCGGCTGATCTCGACGGCCTCGGGGACCAATTCGGTCAGCGTCAGATCTTCGACGGAGCCGCGTGTGACGCCGACACTGACGCCGGCGAGGTCCTCCGGGCCCGCCAGGGTGAGGTCGGCCTCTCCAAAGACACCGTTGTAAAAGGGTGCGTAGGCATCAGTGAAATCGATCACCGCTTCGCGCTCGGCGTTCTTGCCCAGGCTGGAAATGACGAGATCAACCCGGTCGGTTTGCAGATAGGGAATCCGATTGGCGCTGGTGACCGGCACCAGCTCGACGCCAACACCCAGCCGTTCGGCAATGGCCTTTGCCATGTCGATGTCGTAGCCCACCGACTCCATGCTGAGATCGACGCTGCCAAAGGGCGGAAAATCTTGCGGCACAGCGACGCGAATTGTGCCCCGGGCCTTAATGTCCTCCAGAGCGTCGGCGTGAACCGGAACAGTGGTAGCGGCAGCGAGGCCAGTTACAAGGCATGCGATGAATGTGCGGCGTAGCATTGAGTTGTCCCTGTCTTGTTTCGATGCGATTGGCAGAGGCGAGGAGACCGCTGCTTGCACCAGGGTTCTGCAATTGCCGTGCCAGCACCTAAAGCACTGACATGCCCCATCTCCTGCATCTGCATGGCGATCAACTTGCTATGTTTGCCGCCTGAGGGTCTTAATTATGCTCAAGTATTGGGCAGCGCTTAATTCGATAGCACAATGCAGCCCGAGGGACGATGGGTGCGGTTGCAGCCCCTGAGGAACCCGGGCTCGCGCGTTGCCGCCGCCTAGGTCGAAAGTCCACCTTGTATGGACAAAGCCATTCTGGACAGTGAGGGCAACAAGGAGACCCACATGACCGATCTGAAAGAGTGGCTCAGCGCCCAAACGACCGACGAAGCCCTTGGCGGCGCCATCGAGTCGATGGCAGCAGCCGGCGCCGAGATTGCGCGGGTTCTGCGGGAGGCGCCCATCGCTGGGCAGACGGGGCTGGCGGGATCCGACAATGTGCAGGGCGAGGCGCAGAAGGCGCTCGATGTGATCTCAAACGATATTGTTTTGAATCACTTGCGCGAAAATCCGGCCATTTCGATTCTGATCTCGGAAGAGCTGGATGAAGCCGTTAATATGTCGAGTCAGGGGCAGTTCATTGTTGCCACCGATCCGTTGGATGGGTCTTCAAATCTCGACGTAAATGTCACCGTAGGCACGATTTTTTCCGTTCTCCCAGCCAAAGGCGGCCTGTTGCAGAGGGGCACGGAACAATTGGCTGCGGGATATGTGGCCTATGGACCCGCGACCAGTCTTGTGGTGCGGATCAAGGGGGAAACGAGCGTGTTCACGCTCGACGCACAGGGCACATGGGTGCAGACGGTCGCGGCGGCGCGCGTGCCCGAGGCCAGCGGTGAATTTGCGATCAATACGGCGCGCGAACGCTTCTGGGATGCAGCCACAACCGGCTATGTGAAAGAGAGCGTGGCCGGCGAGACCGGAGCTCTGGGCAAGCGCTACAATATGCGTTGGGTGGGCTCGATGGTGGCCGACGTCCATCGCATTCTGATGCGTGGCGGTATCTTTCTTTACCCACTCGATAGCGAGACCATCAGCAGGGGCGGGCGGCTGCGGCTGCTCTATGAAGCCAATCCCATGGCCTGGCTGATTGAGGGCGCAGGCGGGCGGTCGACAACGGGGACGATGCGCATTCTGGACGTAGAGCCTTCGGATATTCACCAGCGGGTCCCGGTGATCCTGGGTTCGGCAGAAGAGGTCAAACGGGTAGAGGATTGGTATGGACGGGGGTGACGCGGAGCAAGGCACACAGTCAGGATTTGCAACGTTCTCATTGATTGGCTAGAACCCGTGCCCAATTGGACCGGTCGACCGAAACTGCCGGTAGGGAGAAAGCCTTGGACACCATCGCCAAAACATTGCCGGAAACCAATTGGGGCGCGTGGCAGCGTCGGCCGTTTCATCGGCAATATCTGATGACGCAGGCAAGCCGGTTGTTTGATTTCTTCGAGGCGGCCTCACTCAATCCCCGGGGTGGCTTTTACGAATTGTCCGATGACGGACACCCGCTCTCGCCGGAAAATGCCATCCGGCAGATCCACGTGACCACCCGCATGGTCCATTGCGCGGTAATCGGCAGTCTTATCGGCCGCCCGGGCTCGGACGAAATCGTCGACCATGGCATGCAGTATCTGTGGGAGAAGCACCGCGACCTGCGCCACGGCGGCTATGTCTGGTCCCTCGATGACGAGGGTTATGCCGATGACAGCAAGCAGGCCTATGGCCATGCCTTTGTGCTGCTGGCCGGCTCGAGCGCCAAGCTGGTGGGTCATCCGCTCGCAGACAAGGTGATCGCCGATGTCACCGAGGTGATCGAGAACCGCTTCTGGGACAAGAAGGTGGGCGCTGTCCGCGAAGAGTTCGGCAATGACTGGCGGCAGATCAGCACCTATCGCGGCCAGAATTCGAACATGCACCTGACTGAAGCCTTGATGGCGGCCTATGAGGCTACCGGCGAGACCGAATATCTCAAGAAGGCGACCAGGATCGCCGACCTCATCATCAACCGCAATGCGGCCAGGCTCGACTATCGCGTGGCCGAGCATTTCCACGAGGACTGGAGCCTGGACAAGGACTATCTGGGCTCGGAGATGTTCCGTCCGTCCGGCACCACGCCCGGACATGCGCTGGAATGGTCGCGGCTGTTGTTCCAGCTGTTCGTGCTGTGCCGCAAGGAGCATAGCTGGATGACCGAATCCGCGCGCGGCCTGTTCCGCCAGGCCATCGCGCTGGGATGGGACAAGGTGCATGGCGGGTTCTTCTACACCCTGGACTGGAACAACCAGCCGATCATGCGCGAGAAACTGTGGTGGCCGATTGCAGAGGCGATCGGCGCGGCGGCGTTTATCGGCGCCTACGACCATGACGACTTCTACCAGCTCTGGTACCGAAAACTCTGGGACTTCGCAGAGAACCACGTCATCGACCATGAACGCGGCGGCTGGCACAGCGAATTGACTGAACAGCTGGTGCCGACGTCTCGCCTGTTTGTGGGCAAGCCGGACCTGTATCATGCGCTGCAGGCCTGCCTGATCCCGCTCTATCCAGTAACGGGGAGCCTGACGCACGGCATTATTGAGGCCGACCACCCCAAGCGGCTCTGAGGCAAGACAGCCCCTTCGAGACAACCATTACCGTCCTGCCGCGTTGGGTTTGCTGCAGCACGGAGGATGGAATGGCTAGTCTTGAGGGTAAGGTCGCGCTGGTGACTGGTGCGGGATCGGGAATAGGCAAGGCGACGGCGTTGAAGCTGGCGCGCGAAGGGGCCGCGGTCGTGGCCATGAGCAGGACCCGCGAGGAGGTCGAGGCCACCGCAGAGGAAATCCGTTCAGCCGGTGGACAATCCATGCCAGGGGTTTGCGATGTCACCGACGACGCTGGCATGCGCGACCTGGTGGCGCGCACGATCGACACCTTCGGTCGCCTGGACATTGTGGTGGCCAATGCCGGGATCAACGGTATGTGGGCGCCCATCGCGAAGCTGAGGCCTGAGGAATGGGACAAGACCATCGCGGTCAACCTCAGGGGCACATATCTCACCATCCACCACACGGTTCCGGCCCTGGAGAAGGCCGGCGGAGGCGCAATTGTGGTGGTTTCTTCGATCAACGGCACCCGCACCTTTTCTACGCCAGGTGCCAGCGCCTATTCGGCAACCAAGGCGGGACAATTGGCCATGGTCCAGCAACTGGCGTTGGAGCTTGGCAAGAAGAAGATCCGCATCAACGCGGTTTGTCCGGGCGCCATTGAAAGCAATATCGAGGAGAATACCAACCGGCGCGCCAGTGAGGAGGCCGCCATACCGGTGCATTTCCCCGAGGGCGACATCCCATTAACCGGTGGTGCGAGCGGCAAGGCGGCGGATGTCGCCGACGTCATCGCCTTCCTGGTTTCCGATGGCGCGCGGCACGTGACAGGGAGCCCGGTCTGGATCGACGGCGGACAAGGATTGCTGCGCTAGACGGCCCGGGAGACCCGTGGCGGTTGTCAGGCGGGAGTGCGCGTCGTAAAGCACGGGCAATCGATACTTCCGGTGAACCGACATGACCGCCCTGCCCGCCCAATTGCCGCGCCTACTGGTAGAGCGCGCCGTATCCGCGGCGCTCGAAGAGGATTTGGGACTGGCGGGGGACCTGACCAGCCAGGCGACGCTGTCGCCCGATGCGGAGGCGGTCGCGACCCTCTCGGCCCGCGAGGCGGGGGTCATCGCCGGATTGGACCTGGCAGCCGCAGCCTTTCGCCTGGTGGGAGATGGCGTGCAATTCAGAGCCAAGATTGCCGATGGGGCTCGCATTGAGGCGAGTGGCATGGTGGCCGAGATATCGGGGCCGGCGCGGCTGGTGATGTCGGGTGAGCGGGTGGCGCTGAACTTCCTCAACCATCTGAGCGGCATTGCCACCATGACGCGCCGCTTCGCTGATGCCATTGAGGGCACGGGAGCCCGCATTTGCGACACCCGCAAGACCACACCCGGGCTCAGGCCGTTCGAGAAATATGCTGTCCGCTGCGGTGGCGGCGCCAATCATCGCTTTGCCCTGAATGACGCGATCCTGATCAAGGACAATCACATCGCGGTCGCCGGTAGCGTCACTGCCGCCTACAAGGCGGCCGAGCGCTTCGCCGGGCATCTGGTTGCCATTGAGATAGAGGTCACCACCCTGCAGGAGCTGGAGGAGGCCTTGTCGGCGGGCGCGCGTGTCATCATGCTCGACAATATGGACAATGAAATCCTCAAGCAGGCCGTCGCCATCAATGCCGGGCGGGCGCGACTGGAGGCTTCTGGCGGCGTGAAGCTGGATCGCGTCCGCTCGATTGCGGAAACCGGTGTCGACTTCATCTCCACCAGCCAGATCACCATGGGAGCGGCGCCGCTCGACCTCGGGCTCGACGTCGTCATTCGGGACGGCAAGACAGCATGATGCCGATGGCAGCCGCCTCATCCATCACCGAGATTGCCATTGAGACTGCAATCGCCGCCGCCGATGTCATCTGCGCGGTCTATGACCGACCCATTCACGTGGTCACCAAGGAGGACGGCTCACCGGTAACCGAGGCCGATGCGGCCGCCGAGGCCGTCATCATCAAGCACCTGGAGGTCACCGGGCTGCCCACGCTAGGCGAGGAGAGCGTCGCGGCCGGTGTCATTCCGGTGCTGGGCGAGCGCTATTTCGTGGTCGACCCGCTTGATGGCACCAAGGAATTCATCAAGCGCAATGGCGAGTTCACGGTCAACATCGCGCTTGTCGAGAACGGACGGTCCATCATGGGTGTCGTCCTGGCGCCGGCCACGGGCGACCTATTCGTGGGGGATGTCAACGGCGCGTGGAGCGGAAAGGTCGTTGCCGGCAAGGTCGTGGATCGCCGTCCCATCAAGGTCGCGCCGTCTGCAGGGCCCCATATCGTGGCCAGTCGAAGCCATGGTCATGCGGCGCTGGCGCAATTGCGCGAAATCATGGGCGTGGAGAGCGACGTGTCCATCGGCTCTTCGCTCAAATTCTGCCTGGTGGCCCGAGGTGATGCCCAGCTTTACCCGCGATTCACCCCCACTTGCGAATGGGATACCGCCGCCGGACAGGCCGTGCTTGAAGCTGCGGGGGGGGCGCTGCTGACACTGGATGGCGCGCCACTACGCTACGGCAAGGGCGAATTGAAATACCTCAATCCCTATTTCGTGGCGGCCGCCAGTGAAGAACTGGCGCTGACCGCCGCAGAACTGATGCAGCGCCTGATCCCCTCATAGTCCAGGATCGCGAGCAGACGGGCGAGGACGATGCAGACTTGCATCGCGGGCGGTCCGCTGAGCGATATGCAATGACTGCTTAACTGATCTGCGCATTGTTTCCCTTCGTTAAGCTTGAAGCGAACAGTGACACCATATATACGCCGAGCATATATCGGACCGGAATATGGTTACGGGATCATTTGCATGAACGTCAGAACGCTCTGTCTCTCCATTCTCTATGACGGCGAGGCCAGTGGATACGACATTCGCCGGATGTGCACGGAAGGCAATTTCGCCTACTTTGTGGAGGCCAGCTATGGCTCGATCTATCCTGCGCTAGCGCGCCTGGAGGACGACGGGCTGGTGGCAAGCCGTACCGAGCAACAGCCCGGAAAACCGGCTCGCAAGGTCTATTCCATTACCGAAGCGGGCAAGACGGCCTTCGCCGCAGAACTGGCCGAGCCACTGGGCGAAGACATGTTCCGCAGCCCGTTCCTGCTGTTTGCACGATTTGCGCACATTCTGCCGCGCGACCTGGTGGAACAGCGGTGCAACGAATTTCTGGCGCGAACTGTCGCCGACCGCAAGAAACTCGATGATGCACCCAAGGAGCATTGCTGCAATGCAGCAGACATGTGGGTCATCAATTACGGACGTGCAGTATTGGAGGTTGCGGAACAGCATTTCCGCACCCATATGCACGAACTGATCACAATGGCGCGAGCCGAGCCACGAAAAGACGCGGCTGAATAAGGGGCAAATTCAACTATGCGTGCACTGTTTTCCTATGGCTTGGCCTTCACAATCCTGCTTCTGGCGGGCGGCTGGCTGGCAACCGGGACACTGGTTCAGGGTGGCCAGGGGCCAGGCAATGGCGAGAAGCCGATCATCTCGGTCATTGAGGGTGAGGAGCATGGTCCGATCGCGACAGCTCTGGGCGAGGCCGGCGTCCTTGCCGAGCATCACGAACCGGAAGTCGACCCAGCCCTGACGATCGCGCAGCGCAACGAGACCACCACGGGCGCCAGCGCGCCGCTGCAGAGCGTCCGCACCCAGACTTTTACCGCCCAGCCGATGCCGATCGAGGTGCCGTTGCGCGGCCGCACCCAGGCCAAGGCCACAGTGACGGCCGTAGCGGAAACCTCAGGCGCCGTGGACGTGGTTCATGTCACCAAGGGCGAACGGGTCAATGTAGGCGATGCCCTGTGCACGCTGGATCAGGGTACCCGGGCTGCGGCCGTGGCGCAGGCCGAAGCCGGTTTGGCGCAGGCCCAGGCGGCCCTGGCCCAAGCTCAGTTGAACTACGACACCAATGCCGACCTGCGCGAACGCGGTTTGGCTGCGGCAAATACCGCCAATGCGGTCGAAGTTGCCCTTGCACAGGCCAAGGCTGGTGTCAGCCAGGCGGAAGCCGGACTCGACAATGCCGAGGCAGAGCTGGAGCGCACTGAAATCGTGGCGAAGGTTGCTGGCCTGGTGCAGGACCCGATTGCCGTGGAGGGCGCCATGCTCAATCCTGGCGCGCCCTGTGCCACGATCGTGCAGCTCAACCCCATCGTTTTCACCAGCATGGTGCCGGAAGCCCATATCGGTCTCGCCAAGACCGGGCTTGAAGCCACAATCAAGACGGTGACCGGACAAAGCGTGACCGGCAAGGTGACCTATGTGTCCGCCGTCGCCGACAACGCCACGCGCGCCTTCCCAGCCGAAATCGAGATTCCCAACGAAGATTTTGCCATTCGTGACGGCGTAACTGCCGAGGCCATCGTGGATATTGGCACTGCGCCCGGGCATCTGCTGCCGCAATCTGTCCTGACTCTGGACGATGAAGGCGTACTGGGTGTTCGCACCGTCGAGAATGGTGTGGTCGCCTTTTACCCGATCACTATCGTGAGCGACACGCGGGAAGGCGTGTGGGTCACGGGCCTGCCACTGGCTGCCGATGTCATCACGGTCGGTCAGGAGAACGTGAATGCCGGACAGGCTGTAGACGCCAGCCCGGTTTCGGCCACCACTGAAGCCACCGCCAGCTAGGGACGCAGAGCATGCTCGACTTCATCGAAAAAGTCCTCAGGATGCCGCGCGTTGTCCTGACGATCATGGTCATCGTGCTGGCCGCTGGCGCCAGCGCGTATATGTCGATGCCCAAGGAAAGCTTCCCGGCCATTGACGTTCCCTATCTCTACGTCTCGATCAGCCAATCAGGTGTCTCCCCGCGCGACGCCGAGAACCTCCTGGCCAAGCCTGCCGAAGAAGAGCTGTCCAACCTGCCGGGATTGAACAATATCACCTCGACATCGACGACCGGTCACGCCTCGATCTTCCTCGAGTTCGACATCAATACCGACAAGGATCAGGCGCTGCAGGATACCCGCGCCAAGATGGACGCGGTCAAGGCTAAGCTGCCCGACGATGCCAACGATCCGACGGTCTCGGAAATCGACTTCATCGGCCCGATCATGTCGGTGGCCGTCTACGGCTCGGCGCCTGAGAAAGAGCTGGTCCGGCGCGCCGAGCAATTGCAGGATGCTCTGGAAGCCATTCCTGAAGTGCGTGAGGCCAAGCTTTCCGGCGCGCGCAAGGAACAGCTTGAAGTCCGCGTGGACCTGCTTCGCCTGGAGGCCTATGGCCTGACAGCCAATCAGCTGTTCGACGCCCTGTCGCGTAACAACATGGTTGTCGCGGGTGGGACGCTCAATACTGGGCAAGGCTCCTTCAATGTTGAAGTGCCGGGCCTGATCACCACCGCGGAGGATGTGTTCAGCCTGCCGCTGAAGACCGATGGCAATACGGTGGTGACGTTTGGCGACGTGGCGACGATCACCCGCACCCTGGCCGATGCGACCGAATATACTCATGTGAACGGCTCCCCTGCCCTGATCATGGGCATTTCGAAAAAGCTCGGCACCAACATCATCGACGTATCCGACACCGTGCGGGCAGTGACTGCCGAGGTCGCCAAGGACTGGCCCAGCGGGGTGACCTACTCGTTCTTCCTGGACCAGGCCGAGACGACCACCGCATTGTTCCGTTCGCTCGAGGCTGCCGTGCTCACCGCCGTGGCCCTGGTGCTGATCACCTGTGTGGCCACGCTAGGCGTTCGCCCGGCCATCATGATCGGCATGTCCATCCCCCTCTCGTTCATGATGGCCTTCCTGGTTGCCCAGGGCCTGGGCATGACCATCAACATGATGGTGATGTTCGGCCTCGTCATCGCCGTGGGCGTGCTGGTGGATGACCCGGTGGTGGTGGTCGAATATGCCGAACGCAAGCTGCAAGAAGGCATTCCCAAAAAGGAAGCCTTCATCATGGCCATGCGCAAGATGTTCGTGCCCGTCGTGGGTGCGACCGCGACCACGCTGGGCGCCTTCATCCCGCTGCTGTTCTGGCCGGGCATCATCGGCAAGTTCATGAGCTACCTGCCGACCATCGTGATCATCGTCATGGTCGCTTCCTTCATCTCGGCGCTTATCTTCATGCCGGTCATCGGTTCGCTGATCGCCTCGACCCATGTGGACGAGAAGGAGAAGGCCAAGGCCGACATCGTCATGTATCCGGACAAGTTCGACTCCAAGAAGGTGGGGGGGCTGACCGGTATCTATGTGCGGGTGATGGAAAAGCTGTTGCATTGGCCGCTGCCCACGCTTGCAGTCGGCTTCGGCGTAATTGCGACCATCTTCGTGTCCTATGCGATGAACCCGACCGGCTCGGAGGCTTTCCCGGCTTCCGAACCCGAGTTTGCGACTGTGGCCGTGGTCGGCCGTGGTAATTACTCGCCCGAAGAAATCCGCGACATGCTGGTGGAGATCGAGAACGAACTCATTCAGGTCCAGGGCATCCAGGACGTGATCATGCAGTTCGGCACGACTGGCGCCTTCGGCACCATGCCGCCCGATACGATTGGCAATTTCCAGCTGCAATTGACCAAATGGAGCGAGCGCCTGCCGGCAGAGCAGATCTTTGCCGACATCCGCGAGCGGGTGAAGGACTTTGCCGGGCTCGACATCCAGTTGCTGGCCGCCGAAAGCGGGCCACCGGCGGGCAAGGACATCAATATGCGGGTGGAGAGCACCAATTATGATGACCTGGTGCCCGTGGTTGCTGCCATTCACGACGAACTGGCCAGCTGGCCGGAAGTAGTCGACCTGGAAGACGGTCGCCCCTCACCTGGCATTGACTGGCAGATCACCATCGACCGCGCCGAAGCCGGCAAGTATGGCATCGGTGTCCGAGAGCTGGCGCCCTATGTGCAGCTGGTGACGTCGGGCGTGAAGCTGGGCACCTACCGGGATGCAATCACGGGCGATGAACTCGATATCCGTGTTCGGCTGCCCGAAGACGAGCGGACATTCGATGCCCTGGATTCCATGCGCATCGCGACCGCTCAGGGCCTTGTGCCGGTCTCCAACTTCATCGAACGCCAGGCCGTGCCCAAGGTGGCCAACATCCAGCGGCGCAACCAGGTCTATACGATGAACGTGGCGGCGGGTCTCACCAATCTACCCGAAGGTGTCTATGTCGCCGACAAGGTGGAAGAGTTGCAGGCCTGGATCGCCGAGCAGAATTTCCCTGACCGTGTGTCGGTGGAGTTCGGTGGTGCCGAGGAGCAGATGGGCGATGCAAACGCCTTTATCGGTCAGGCCTTCGTCATGGCCATGGCCATCATCTTCTTCGTGCTGCTATTGGAGTACAACAGCTTCTATCAGGTGCTGGTGACGCTCACGACCGTGTTCATGTCGGTGGCTGGGGTGCTTCTGGGCATGCTGATGACCGGGATGACCTTCTCGGCCATCATGACCGGGCTGGGCATTGTGGCGCTGGCGGGCATTGTGGTGAAGAACGGCATCGTGCTGATCGACACCTATAATGACTACCACCGGCACCAGAATGTGGAAGCCGTGAAGGCCATGCTGCTGACCGTGAGCCAGCGTGTGCGGCCGGTGCTGCTGACCGCGTTCCTGACCGCGTTGGGCGTGATCCCGATGTGGGCCAATGTCGAGTTCGACTTCATCCGCCGCGAAATCGTGGTGGGCGGCATTGCCGGCTCCTGGTTTATCCACCTCTCGGCCTCCCTTGTGTCGGGCCTGTTCTTCTCGACAGCCCTGACCCTGGTCATGGTGCCGGTGATGATCACTGCGCCGACCGTGATGTGGAGCCAGATCAAGTGGCTGGGCACGATGCTTGCGGCACTGGGGGCATGGATTGCCAGCCCCTTCCGCAGCAAGGAGGTCGCTGCGCCCGCCGGCTTCGACGGCATGGCCGTGGAAATTCCGGAAGATGCGGACAGCGCCAAGCGCTATATCGTGTCCAAAGATGCCGGGCTGACGGAAAAGGAAGCCAATGGCGTCACGGTGGTGAGCCGGAGAGATGCGGCAGAGTAGACCGCCGCGTTATTGCGAACTTCGAAAAGGCCCGTCCCGAGACGGGCCTTTTTCTCATCCGGTGGTGAACGCGTGGAGGCTCCAGTCATCGCCGTCGAAATGGATGTCGCTTAGGATCCCTGCCCTCTCCACAAGCACCTTGCTCCAGAAGGCCTGGGCAGCGCGGTTGGCTTGGGGAACCGCGATGTGCCAGGGGCCGGGATGAGCCGCGAATGCAAGATCTAGAGCCGCCTTGCCGACACCTCGTTTCCGGTAGGCCCTGAGTACGAAGAATTCGGCCATGAACCAACATGGCGCCCTGCCCGTTAGCGGGCACTCGTCCACGACCAGCGCAAAGCCGGCGATCTCGTCACCGCTCATGATAGTGTAGGGATGCCGCCAGAACCGATCCAGGAAACCATATTCGAAATGTCCATCCGGACCGACTGGAAACGGCATGAACTCGGTCATGTCATAGAGGTAGAGCTGAACGAGATTTGCGATAAGCGGCCTGTCGGCCAGCGTCGCGGCGCGAAGAGCAATTTCAGGCATGTGTCCGCCTATCCTGGAACGCATCGAACAACGCCCTGATGCGGGCGGTCTGCCGAAGTTCCATCGGGGTCAGCAGCCAGATGGCGATGGAAAAGGCCGGCTCGTCGGCCAGACGCACCAAAGCCGGAGATGCATCCGCCAGTGCGGAAGGGACCAGCCCCGCACCCAGGCCCGTGTCTACCGCACGAAACATCATGAGCGGGGTGGGGACACTGGCCTGCGGACGCACCGTGGGGTGGGTGCGGCGCAACCAGCGGGATGCCGGCTGACTGCAATCGCGATTGCCATATTCCAACCAGGGCATGGCGTCCGGGCTGGAGGCCAGTTCGGCATGGGCATAGGGATAGAAGTCCAGACTGCCCAGTTGGCGACCGAACAGATGATCGTCCGGACTATTGGTGGCACGCAGCGCCACCTCGGCTTCCCGGCGCGACAGGCTGCGCAGTTCAGACCCCACTTCCACTGCGACTTCGATCTGCGGATGGCGGGCGCGAAATCGTGTGAGGACCGGGAGGTAGAGCCAGGCCAGCGCGTCGACTGTGGTCAGCTTGATGTGTCCGGTCAGCCGGTGGTCGCGCCCGGCAATGTCGCGCTCGAGCCCCGCCAACTCAGCTTCGATGCGGCGGGCACTTTCCAAGAGCCGTTCACCCTCGGGGGTCAAGACCACACCATCATCGCGGCGCTCGGCGAGAAGCGCGCCGAAATGGGCCTCCAGATCCTTCAGTTTGCGGGACACGGTGGTATGCGCAACGCCCAGAACCCGGGCGGCGCCGGTGAAAGTCCCGGCGCTTTCCAGCGCGGCAATGATGCTGAGGTCGGTCGGTTGCACTGAACATTCCTGCACACTTGAAGCGCCAATGTGCGCGTTGACGGTGCATGAGTGAACCAGAATATTGCGGGCATGACCAGTGAGGATATCGACCCATGCATGCCTTTGCCGCCCTGTTTGCCGCCGGCCTTCTCGTCTTCGTATCGGCCGCGGTGCAACATCTCAACACAGTCGGCTCGAAGGGCCTGGCGTTCATATTCACCGACCGGGCGGCGCCGCTCAGTCGGGAGGGGTTTGCTGGACGGGCCGCGCGCACCCTGCAGAACAATCTTGAATCGGCAGGGATGGTGGTTCCGGCCGCAACCATCCTCGCCGTTCTCGGCGTGAGCAATGCGCTGGTGACTGGAGCTGCCCTTGTCTATGCAGCGGCCCGGATCGGCTTCACCCTGAGTTACTGGGCGGGGATCAGCAAGTTGCGCTCACTGTTCTGGGGCGTCGGCATGGGGAGCATCGCCGTGCTCACGGCGCAAGCGGGTCTGGCCATGCTCATGGGGCTGCGTTGAGACACCTTGCGGGGATAACCATCCGGCGGCGACGCTACTCGGCCGCCGGAACGCCGCGCCTGACAAAACCATCCGGATCGTCCTGGGTGCGGGCCAGAAGCTCGGCAGCTTCGCTCGCCTCGCGCTGACGGTTCCACATCTGGGCGTAGAGCCCCTCCTGTGCAAGGAGGTCGAAGTGGTTGCCGCGCTCGGCAATCTGGCCGTCCCTCAACACTAGGATTTCATCGGCATTGACGACCGTGGAGAGCCGGTGGGCGATGACAACCGTGGTACGATCGCGAGAGACTTCCTCGAGTTCTGCCTGGATGTCGCGCTCGGTCTTGGTATCGAGCGCCGAGGTCGCTTCATCAAGGATGAGGATCGAGGGTGACTTGAGAATGGTGCGCGCAATGGCAACGCGCTGCTTCTCACCGCCGGAGAGTTTCAGTCCGCGTTCGCCGACGGGCGTGTCGTAGCCCTTGGGCAGGGTTTCGATGAAACCGGCAACCTGGGCCATGCGCGCCGCGTCCTGGACTTCGGCGTCGGTCGCACCGGGACGGCCGTATTCGATGTTGTAGCCAATGGTGTCGTTAAACAGCACGGTATCCTGCGGCACCATGCCGATAGCAGAACGCAGGCTTTCCTGGGTGACGTCGCGCAGGTCCTGACCATCAATGGTGATGCGACCGCCAGTGACATCGTAAAAGCGGAACAGGAGCCGGGAAATGGTGGATTTGCCCGCCCCGGTCGGCCCGACAATGGCAACCGTCTTGCCAGCGGGAACCTCGAAGCTCACGCCCTTGAGGATCGGCCTGTCGGGGTCGTAGTGGAAGCTGACGTCCTCGAAGCGGATAACCGGTCCGGAGACGGCAAGCGGCTTGGCACCCGGCCGGTCCTCGATTTCGGGATTCTGATCGAGCAGCTTGAACATTTCCTCGATGTCGGTGAGGCCCTGGCGCAATTCGCGATAGACGAAACCGATGAAATTGAGCGGCCGGTAGATCTGCATCAGGAAGGTGTTGAGCAGAACGAAGTCGCCCAATGTCAGCCTTCCATCCATGACCCCCTGAATGGACATGATGGAGATGACAAGAAAACCGCCATAGAAAATGACCGCCTGGCCGAAGTTGAGGAAACCGAGCGAACTCCAGATGCGGATGGCGGAGCGCTCATATCCCTCCATGGCCTTGTCGAACCGCCGGGCCTCCATATCCTCGTTGGCGAAATACTTCACCGTCTCGAAATTGAGCAGGCTGTCGATCGCCTTGCCATTGGCGTCCGTATCGCTGTCATTCATGGCGCGCCGGATGGAAATGCGCCAGTTGGAAGCCTTGATGGTGAAATAGAGGTAGGCCCAGATCATCACGACCAGTACGCCGAGATAGCTGATCCCGAAGAGCCAGACAAAAATGACCGCCACCACCACGAATTCAACCAGGGTGGGAGCGATATTGAGCATGGCGAAACGGACAACCGTCTCGATGCCTTTCGTGCCGCGCTCGATGACACGGCTGAGCCCGCCTGTGCGGCGCTGCAGATGGAAGCGCAGTGACAGGCGGTGCATGTGATGGAAGGTCTGCAGGGCCAGCTTGCGCACCGCGTGCTGACCGACGCTGGCAAACCACACATCGCGCAGTTGCTGGAAGCCGGCATCCACGATGTTGCCCAGCACATAGGCGATGACGAGCACGAGCGGCACCGCCAAACCAAGGACTAGTGCCCGGTCGGGACTGGTGCCATCGAGGCTGTCGATGATGCCTTTATAGGCGAAGGGAACAAGCGTGGTGGCCACCTTGCTCGCCAGCAGTGCCGCCAATGCCATGACCACCCGCATTTTGAGATCGGGTCGGTTGTCCGGCCACATATAGGACCAGAGGTTGCGAATGGTCGAGAATACCGAGCCCTCGTCCGCGCTGACGGACGGCTTTTTACCGGTGCTGTCTATAGCCATCAGGCCTGTTCCGTTTCCTTGTTGGCGGCGACGGGCGCCAGCCCCTTGAGGAGACCGCCAAAGGCCGAGTTCAAATCGGCCAGTCTGTCATGGCGGATGCAATAGCGGTTGCGCGTGCCGTGCGGCTTGCGCTCGATCAGGCCGGCGTCGAGCAGGACCTTGATATGCTGGGATACTGTGGACTGCGCCAGGGTGAGGCTGTCGGTGACATCGGCGCAGCAACACTGACCCTGCTGCTGGGTGGCCAGGATGCGCAGAATTTCCAGCCGGACAGGGTGACCAAGAGCGCGCATGATATTGGCAATGTCATCGTCATGCATGGCGCAGGGCTCGGCAGGTGGCGACCGCGAAGTGCGATCCGATCAATCGGTGAATTGCGATGAAAGATGGGGGCAGTTGGCCCGAAAATCAATAGGCATGCAAAAACGGCGCCCTTCGGCGCCGTTTCGATGTGGATTATTGAGGCTCGATGTCCTCTGGCAGGTTGAACACCTGACCGGGATAGATGCGATCAGGATCGCGAATCTGCCCGGTATTGGCCTGATAGATGGTGGTGTATTTGAGCCCCTCGCCATAGACGCGGCGGGCAATGGTCCACAAATTGTCTCCCCGACGGATGATCGCCTTGCCCGAGGCAAAGCGCTGCGCCTCGGGATCACCCAAGGACACCGCCACCATGGTCGGCACTGCCGGTTCGTCCGGCTCGGCGGCCGGTTCTGCTACAACAGGCGTTTCCTCGGCGGGTTCCGGTGCCGGTTGAACCGCAGACGCCGGTTCGGGGGTCGACGCAGGCTCGGTGGCCGGTTCGGTGGTCTGGGCGGTTTCGGCCGTCACCGGTGCCTGGTTGGCGGCAGTATCTTCCGCACTCGTGGGAGGGTTCGCAGCAGCCGGCTGCTCGGTCAGCGCCGACACATCCGTTTCGGGCTGCGTGGTAGCGGCGTCAGCCGAGGCATCCTCGGGAGCTGTCACATCCGCAGGCGTTTCGGGGGCCGGGGTCACTGGGGTTGCAGGAGTGGGTGCTTCTGCCACTGCCACCGGTTCTTCGACTGCCGGGACGTCGACCACAAAATCCACTTCGGCGCGCGCGACGACGTCAGCGGAACCAGGTTCCAGCAGGTCGACACGTACTCGCTGGCTGGGCGCATCAAGAACCGGCCCCGCTTCGACCAGCCAGCGGCCGGCTTCGACAGTGGCATCAGCCACGAATGCGTCGTCGACATAAAGGCGGATGACGCCACCATCAGGACCGGCACCGGCGAAAAAGGTCCGGTCGTTCTCGATCTCGATGGCGTCGATGGTCGGCGGCACGGCGGCCGGTTGAACCGGTACCGGCTCGACTACGGGCGCTTCGGTAATGATGGCGTCGGCCGTCTCCTGCGGCTCATCCGCGGTGGAGGCAGGGGTATCCTGTGCTACTGCGGTTGCGGCCACTGCACCGGCCTGGCTCTCTGGCTGGGAAGTCTGTTCAGCCTCGTCCGCGGGTTGGGCAGCTTCAGGCTCGGCGCCGGTTTCCGGAGCAGCAGCCGGTTCTGCTTCTGTCGACTCCACTGGCGCGGCCACGGCCGAGGTGGGTTCGGCTTCCGGTTCGGTCTCCGGGGCCTCGGGCAATGCAGCCACCTGCATGGTGGATTCGCTCGCGGCCTGACCCTCGACAGCTTCGGCTTCGGTGGTTGCAGCTGGCTCGGTCACCGCTGGCGCTTCGGCGGGCTCAGCAGTAGCCTCAGCGACTTCGGTTTCCGTCACTTCTGCGGGTTCGGCGGCGGGTGCCGCCGGGGACAGGGATTCTTCGGATGTGGGTGCTGCCGGATCCAGTGGCGCTGCCGATGTTTCGGCTGCCGGGGCGGCCGCCACCTGGGCTGGCGTCAGGCCCTGGAGGACTTCGCTCGCCTCTCCCGGCTTGCTGGCGACGACCAGCGGCTGGCTGGTCTTGTCCTCATTGATCACGACAATGAAGGAATCCTCGGCCGTGCCGTCCTTGCCTTCTTCTCCGAGCGTGATTTCAAGACCGCCGGGTGGCAGCGGTGTATCGGGCACGAACACCCAGTCGCCACTCGACTCGACCTCAACCGTGCCGAGCAGTTCGCCATTGGCGAAAACCTCGACCCGGCTGCCGGGTGTGCCGCTACCCGCAATGACAACCGAGCCATCCGGTTCTGCGCGCAGGAGACCAAAGGTTGCAGCGACCAGTTGGTCGACTTCGGCTGTCATGTCCGCGGTCTCGACAGGCGGTGTGACGTCCATGGCGGGTTCAGCGGGGACGGTCCCCTCTTCTACCGCAGCGATTGTTTCTTCGGCAGGTGCTTCCGCATCGGCGACAGCAGGCGCGGGCGCGGCCGGGATGAGACCAACCTCCGCCATTTTGCCGCGCAGACACTGCCCCATGCCATCGGGGCTGTTGAAACAGGAGACAATCGATGGACCGGACAGAACGCCTAGAACAACGAGTAGAGTGACTGCCGCTGCCCCGATAGTCAGAGCCAGAGGTCGTTTCGGAGCGGATTCGGCCAGTTTGCCCTCCCGGTAATTTTCAATCAGCCCGCGCTTGCTCTCGCGGGGCTGGCATTTGCCCCCAGTGTTGAGTCCTGCGCCGCTTCAGTCTTCAACAGCTTGTATGTGATTGATTCATACAGAGCTTCAAACGAGGCATCAATGATATTGGGCGAGACGCCGATCGTTACCCAGCGCTCGCCGCTACCATCACGGCTTTCGACCAGTACACGGGTGACCGCGCCCGTGCCGCCGTCCAGGATACGCACCTTGAAGTCGACCAGTTCGAGGTCCTCGATTCGGGCAGAATACTTTCCCAAATCCTTGCGCAACGCCTGGTCGAGTGCGTTGACCGGGCCATTACCCTCGGCCACCGACATCAGCAACTCGCCGTCGACCCTGATCTTGACGACCGCCTCGGTGACAGTCACCTCGTCGCCCATGGCATTGTGGCGCCGCTCGACCATGGCCCGATAGTTTTCGACATCGAAGAAGTCCGGCAAAGTGCCGAGCACCCGTCGCGCAAGGATGGCGAATGAGGCGTCGGCGCCATCATAGGAGTATCCGCGCGATTCCCGTTCCTTAACGGTCGCAAGGAGCCTTTCTAGGCGCGGATCGTCCTTTTCGAGCCTGATGTCGTGACGTGCCAGGGCGGTCAGCAGGTTGGACTTTCCGGCCTGCTGGCTGACCATGATGGCCCGCTCATTGCCGACACTCTCGGGCCGCACATGCTCATAGGTCGAAAAGTCCTTGAGCAGGGCGGAGGCGTGAATACCGGCCTTGGTCGCAAAGGCGGAGGCGCCGACATAAGGCGCCTGCCGCGCCGGGGCGCGGTTCAGGCGATCGTCGAAGGCCCGGGAGATATGGGTCAGGTTTTCGAGTTGATTTGCGGTCACCCCGGTCACGAAGCGGTCGGAGTAATAGGGCTTCAGCGCCAGGGTGGCGATAAGCGTGACCAGATTGGCATTGCCACAGCGTTCACCCAGGCCATTCAGGGTCCCCTGAATCTGGCAGACTCCAGCTTCAACGGCAGCAAGGGCGTTGGCGACGGCCTGTCCGGTATCGTCGTGAGGATGGATGCCCAGTCGATCGCCAGGAGCGATGCTCATCACGTCCGTCACGATCTCACGGACTTCAGCAGGCATGGTGCCGCCATTGGTGTCGCAAAGAACCACCCAGCGGGCGCCTGCCTCAAGCGCCGTCTTCACACAGTCGAGGGCGTAGGCCCGATTGGCCTTGTAGCCGTCGAAAAAGTGCTCGAGATCGACCAGCACTTCCTTGCCTGCTGACGCGGCCGTGCGCACCGAGTCACTGATGCCTTCCAGGTGATCGTCGGTCGAGCAGCCCAAGGCCAGCTCGACCTGATAGTCCCAGGCCTTGGCGACAAAACAAGTGGCCTCGGCCGCCGAATTGACCAGGCCCATCACGCCTGGATCGTTGTCGGCAGAGCGCCCTGCCCGCTTGGTCATGCCGAAGGCGGTGAAGACCGCCCTCTTGGTCCGTTTCTTGTCGAAGAATTCGGTATCGACGGGATTGGCGCCAGGATAGCCGCCCTCGATATAGTCGACACCCAGTTCCTCAAGCATGCCGGCAATGGCAATCTTGTCTTCCAGCGAGAATTCGATACCGGCCGTTTGCGCGCCATCGCGCAAGGTTGTGTCGAAGAGATAGAGGCGGGTGCGGGACATGAATTGGGCCTAACTCGGATTACTGCTTGGGGGGCCAGACATCAGTGTCGTGGTCGGGGTGCTGGTGATTGGTGGACTTGATGAAGGCGGCGACGTCGGGTGCCTGTTGCTCAGTGGTGGGGCGGTCAGGCAATTGGCCCAGGCCGTTCGCCCACGACAGGCGGCTCTCGATGCCATGCTGATCTTTGGGCGGAAAGGCCGACGGGTCGTCCAGAGACCCAATGGATACGCTTATCCAGTCCCCGTCGACATAGGCAAAGGTCAAGGGCGTGCCGCAGCGGCGGCAGAATCCACGGTCGACCTGATCCGACGAGCGGAATAGAGCAATCTCGCCACGCGTGACCTCGAATGTGGGCAATGGCCCACCCACCAGGGGAGCGTAGAACGCCCCGAAGGCCTTCTGGCACATGCGACAGTGGCAGATATGGGCGCCTTTCGGACGCTGGCTGAAGCGATAGCGGACGGCACCACATTGGCAGCCGCCGGACCAGTGTTCAGACATCGCGACCTCCCTGAGGGGGCCAATCAGTCGTGTCGTGGTCGGGATGCTGGTGGGAATGAATACCGGCCATGAAGTCGCGCCATTCGTCGCTGACTTCGGTACGCTCGGGCAAGGTGCTGAGGCCGGCAAAGAAGGGCAGCCGGTCATTCAGGTTGACCTGGATAACCGGGGCCGCTGCGGTGGGATCGTCAAAGGCGCCAATGGCCAGTTCCAGCCCATAGCGGGTCTCATAGGCCAGCGGCGTGCCACAATCTCCGCAAAAGGCGCGGCGGGCGGCGTTGGAGCTCTGGAACCATTTCGGCTCCCCGCGGGTCCAGGTAGCATTATGCGCCGTGACCAGAGGGCCAAAGAAGCTACCAAAGGCCTTCTGGCACATACGGCAATGACAGATGGATGGGCGACCGAGCCGGGTGACGCGGAAACGAACCGCGCCACACTGGCAGCCGCCGGCAAGGGCCTCAGCCTGGGGCATGACACACCGCCTCTATGTTGTTGCCATCGGGATCGATGACAAAGGCACCGTAATAGTTCTCGTGGTAATGCGGGCGCGGCCCAGGGGCCCCATTGTCCTTGCCACCAGCCGCCACGGCCGCCGCATGAAAGGCGTCAACTTCGGCGCGGCTATTGGCGGAGAAAGCATAGTGACGACCAGGGCCGGTTTCGGTGCTTTGGGTCAGCCAATAGTCTGGCTTGGTGCGGCCATAGCCACCGACCTTGACGCCGCCAGTGAACTGTTCGGGCACGAGGTTGAGAAGCGTGATGCCCAGCGGGGCGAAGGCGGCATCGTAAAAAGCCTTGGCCTTGTTCCAGTCTGCGACGAGAATTCCAACGTGATCAAGCATGATTGCATCTCCGGTGTGTGGAGTGGCGATCTGCAGCGATTCCGCTGACAGGGAATGGCAGGAGGGTCACCGCTTGACCTCCCATTTGGTGGCGCGCTGACCCGCTTCGTCCTTGTAATCCATCAGGGCGATACCCTGTTCAGCGAGCTCGGCACGAATGCGATCGGCTTCGGCGAAGTCTTTGGCGTTGAGGGCGGCGAGGCGGGCGGCGACCAGACTGGGCACGGCCGTATCAACCTCGACGTCACGTTTGATGCGCAGCCCCATCAGGTCGGCCAGAGCTAGCCCCTCGGCAGCCTTCCCCTCATCCATGACAAGAGCATGGATGCGCGCGATGGCAGCCGGAGTGTCGAGATCGTCGGCGAGACGATCAAAGTATTCGGCCGGCAGGTGAACGGACGGCTCAGCATCTCCGACCGCGCGTTCCCATTTCTCGAGTAAATTGACGGCCTCTTCCAGCCGCCGCTGCGAAAAGTCGATTGGCTCGCGGTAATGCGTCATCAGCATGGCCAGCCGCAGGACTTCCCCTGGCCACGCTCGACCACCGAAGGCTTCGGTTTCGAGGAGGTCGTGGATGGTGAAGAAGTTGCCCAGGGACTTGGACATCTTCTGGCCTTCCACCTGCAGGAAGCCGTTGTGCATCCAGACATTGGCCATGGCGTGTGAGCCATGGGCGCAGCGGGACTGGGCGATTTCGTTTTCGTGGTGCGGGAAGATGAGATCGAGCCCGCCGCCATGGATGTCGAAGGTTTCACCCAGATAGCGCTCAGACATGGCCGAGCATTCAATATGCCAGCCGGGGCGACCGCGGCCCCAGGGGCTATCCCAGCCGGGTTCTTCGGCCGAAGACAGCTTCCAGAGTACGAAATCGGCCGGGTTGCGTTTGTGCGTGTCCACCGCGACGCGGGCGCCGGCCAGATTGTCCTCGAGATTGCGTCCCGAGAGCCGGCCATATTCGGGCATGGAATCGACGGCGAAAAGCACTTCGCCGCCCGCCTGATAGGCGTGGCCCTTGTCGAGCAGGCGCTGGATCATCGCCTGCATCTCGGCAATGTTCTCGGTGGCGCGGGGCTGCATAGTCGGTTCGAGGCAGCCCAGCGCGGCAACGTCCTTCTGGTATTGCGCGGCCGTGGTTTCGGTGACCCTACGAATGGCTTCGTTGAGCGGCAGATCGGGGTGATCACGCAGGGCGCGGGCGTTGATCTTGTCGTCGACGTCCGTGATGTTGCGCACATAGGTGACGTGGTCCGGCCCATAGACATGGCGCAGGACGCGGAAGAGCAGATCGAAGACGATGGCGGCGCGGCCATTGCCGATATGGGCGAAGTCATAGACCGTCGGGCCGCAGGCATAGAGACGCACGTTTTTCTCGTCCATCGGCACAAAGGGCGCCTTGGTACGGGTGAGCGTGTTGTAGAGAGAAAGCTGCGGCGTTGCCGTGGTCATAAAGAGGTCCTGTTGCCAGACACGTTCGGTTCTCGGTCGTTCGTGGTCGCGCTCTCGAACCGGAAAAGTGGCACCCACTTTTCCTGAGAACGCTCCGCTGGCGGGGAGCCTCTATCCGTTGCGCAATTTCAGGATGAAGAAGACCGCTCCGCCAACGCTTGGGTTAGCAGGTAATAATGCAGCAGGTAATGGTGCACGTGATCTTCATGGCGCGGAGATTGGCCGCGCTAAGAAAGGAAATCAAGTCCAAAACTAGAGACGAGACAAAAGAGGGCGACCCGAAGGCCGCCCAATCGCTTTGGAGGCGATAATTCTGACAGTGCTGGTCGTGTCAGGAGCGGAACTGCTGGTGGCACTGCCCGCAGGTACCCATAAGGGTCTGCAGAGCCGCGCCATAGCCAGCCGCATCTCCAGCTTCGGCGGCGGCCAAACCGGCCTCGGCTGCGGCCTGGCCCGTCGCGGCGATAGCCACGAAAGCCTCCCAGTTTTCCCAGATTGCCGGGAGGGCCTTGGTGTCCCCCACAATCGACCCTTCCGGGAACAGATCGGGGATGTGACTGTAATTGTCGCGCAGGGTTGTCATGGCAGCCACGGCTTCGGCCCCGGAAAGATTGCCGGCGCTGCGAAGAATTCCGCCATCTTCGCGCATCAGGGCCTGGCGCATTGCCACGGCTTCTTCGGGCGTTGCGGGCGGCGTGAAGCCGTCCTGTGCCGTTACGGCCACGACGCCGATGGCCAGAAAGGCCGCAATGGCTAAACCAGGAGCCTTAGGTTTGAGCATTCGTTGTTTTCCCTCAATTTGATACGCCGGATACGGGCCCCTCTTCCCGCTGCCGGCACGATTGCATGGCTCTGTGACCGGCCCAACGGGAACACAGGAAAGTTATCGATTATCGGGATCGCAACACGACGGACTGGTCAATGTCCCCAAAGATCGATTTGCCATCGGCATTTTGGGCTCCGATCCGCACCGTATCTCCGGCCTGCAGGAATGGCGTGCGGGCGCGACCATATTTGGCCTTTTCCGCCGTGCGCGCCTCGGCGATGCAGGCAAAGCCGATCCCGTCTGTCTTGAGCGGCAAGGTCTGGTCGTGGGGGTTAGACACCGTGCCACCGCCGACAATCGTCCCAGCCGCCAGATTGCGGGTGCGCGCAGCCTCGACAATCAGGTCAGCGAAATCGAAGTGCATGCCGACGCCGGCATTGGGACGACCATAGAGCTTGCCATTGACCTCAATGCGGATGGGCAGGTGCAGTCGATTGTCACCCCAATTCCCGCCCAGGCTGGCCGGCGCAATCACCACGGGCGCAAAGGCCGTCGAGGGCTTGGAATGGAAGAAGCCAAAGCCGTTCTTGAGGTCATCCACCACCAGCCTGCGCAGGGAAACGTCGTTTAGAATGGTGACCAATCGGATGGCGGCGCTGGCTTCATCCCGCGTTGCACCCATCGGGACTGGACCGATGATCACACCGACCTCGGCCTCGAAATCCAATGCGAGGTCATCGGCCGGGACGACAATCGGCGCCGAGGCGGCCGAGAGCGAATCGGAGGCACCCTGGTAAAGCAGCGGGCGGATCGATTGCAGTTCCTCGTCCTTGCTGCCCTTGAGCGAGCGCACCCGCTCGAGATGGCTCATATAGGCCGAGCCGTCTATCCATTGATAGGCGCGCGGCAGAGGCGCCTCGGCCACTTTCGGGTCAAATGGCTGGCCAGCGATTTCACTGGCATCAAGCTGCCGGGAGATATCGGCCAGGGCCGGCTCAGCCCGCTCCCAATCATCAAGTGCAGCCTGCAGATCGGAAGCGACACGACCTGCGGATACGCAGCGCGACAGATCGCTGGAAACGACCACGAGTTGGCCATCGGGGCGGCCGTTCCGCAGGGTGGCGAGTCTCATGGCGGTCTCTCCTTGGTCTTGGTGTTGCCCGGACGCGCTACCGCGGCGCAAATCACATGGCTATAATGTTGGCACGGACGTTAAAGCATTCTCCACGGACAGAGAATCGGAATGGATGCTTGAAGGGTCGAAGGCGGTTGCGGCCCAAATCGGGAATATGGCGTGAATATCTCTTCAAGCGGGCTCAGGCCCCTTATACTGCTGGTCCTTGCGACCATCATGCTGGCTCTGGATATTGAAGCGGCGCACGCCCAGGCGGCGCAGTGCGCCCAATTGCAGGCAGCGCTGGCGCAGTTCGACCGCAATAGCGAATTCCGCCAGCTCGGCAGCAACTCCAACGCCGCGCGGCAGTTGCAGCGCCAGGTGCAGCAAGCCGAAAGCCGCTATATTCGCGAAGGCTGCAATGACGACGCACGCGCCGGCCGCGTGCTCAGCCGCAGTTGCCAGCTGATCGCCCGAGACGTCTTGAGCCTGCGCGATGACTATGCGCGTGTCAGCCAGTCGGTAGAAACCGCCAATGCCGTTGCCCAGCAGCGCGAGGCGATCCTTCAAGAAATGGCGCGGTTCGGGTGCAATGCAGGCTCGACGGCCACGTTTACCAGAGAGCGCCAGAACATTTTCGACCGCATCTTCGGAACCACCTCCGAAGGCGACTTCACCAATGGGGACTTCGTCGATGGTGGGGATTACTGGGGCTATCAGGGCTACAACACGGTCCGTACGGTCTGTGTGCGCCTGAGTGATGGGTATTTCTGGCCAATCAGCTATGCGACGCTGCCTGAATATATCAGCAACGATGCCATCAGCTGCCAGCAGATGTGCCCCAACACAGCTGTGGAACTCTACTATTACAACAATCCGGGCGAAGAGCCCGAGCAGATGCGCAGCATCAATGGCGTGCCCTACACGTCTCTGGCGACGGCGTTTGCCTACCGCAATGACTTTGACAAGTCTGCCAGTTGCACGGTGACACCAACTGCAGATGGCACTGTGACCCTCACCAACATGGCCGATGGCAGCAGCCGGGCGATGCTCGACATCAATGGCCAGCGCATTCCAATGCCGCTGCGCGATCCGCGCGGTGTTGCGCCGGTACAGGTTGCCGCGATCGAGCCCGTTGCGGCGGTCGCTCTCGTCGATGTTCCTCTGCCCCGCCCGCGTCCTGCCGGGCCGGGCGAGGTTGCGCGTCAACCCACGACGCCGGCCGAACCGGAACTGCGCATCATTGAGCTGGGCGGCAAGACTGTCAGGGTAGTCGGTCCAGACACGCCGTACGCCCAAGCAGGACAAGCAGGGACTTAAGCTCGGGCCCGTCGGGGCGTCCGGTGAGAGCCAGCCGCAGGGGCAGGAAAAGCGCCTTGCCTTTTCGCCCGGTACTGGACTTGAGCGCGTTGGTCCAGTGTGCCCAGGTGGTTTCGTCCCAGGGTTCAGGGGGCAAGAGCGCCTTGGCAAGAGCCAGGAATTCGCGATCCTCTTCGGCCACGACAGGTTCGACCGGCCCGGTCAGCAGCTTCGACCACTCCACGATGTCTGGGAAACGAACCAGGTTTTCGCGCAGCAGCAGCCACATGGCCTCGCCTTCAAGCCCAAGGGCGGAAAGGCGGGAAGCGGCTTCCTCATAGGGCATGGTGTGCAGCAAGCGCGCATTGAGCGTGTTGAGCTCTGCCGGATCGAAGCGCGCTGAGCCATGCGAAATCATCGTGAAATCGAGTTTCTCGGCAATGGCATCCAGGCTTTCGTAGGGTTCGACGGAAAGGCTGGTTCCGGTAAGGGTGGCGACGATGGCAATCGCGAGGGGTTCATAGCCCTCAGCCCGGAAATCAGCGATGGACTGACTGCCCATGCGCTTCGAGAAGCCCTGCCCCTGCGCGTCGGTGAGAAGGTTATGGTGGCCGAAGACCGGCACCGCGCCGCCCAGCGCCTCGAAAATCTCGATCTGCGTGCCGGTATTGGAAACGTGGTCCTCGCCGCGAATGACATGGGTGATACCCAGGTCGATGTCGTCGACGACCGAGGGCAAAGTATAGAGATAGGTGCCGTCGGCCCGGATCAGCACCGGGTCGGACATGGAGGCGGTGTTGACCGTCTGCGAGCCCTTGATGAGGTCATCGAAGTGGACCGGACGGCCGTCCAGCTTGAAGCGCCAATGTGGCTGGCGGCCCTCAGCTTCAAGACGGGCGCGGTCTTCCGCGGTGAGATTGAGTGCCGCGCGGTCGTAGATCGGCGGCTTGCCGAGGAGACGGGCACGGGCGCGCTTGCGGTCAAGCTCATCTTCGGTCTCGTAGCAGGGATAGAGCCGCCCGGCGGCGATCAGCTTGTCGCGGGCCGCGTCATAGAGCGCGGTGCGCTCGGATTGACGGACCAGGAGGTCGGGCATGACACCCAGCCAGGCCAGATCGGTCTCGATGCCGTCGGCAAATTCGCGGGTCGAGCGCGCAAGATCGGTATCGTCCATGCGCAGGACGTAGCGGCCGCCGTGGCGCCGGGCGAAAAACCAGTTGAGCAGTGCCGGGCGGGCATTACCCAGATGAATACGACCCGTAGGAGACGGGGCCCAGCGAACGGTGACGCTCATCCGACTGTCGGATCCTTGTAGCCATTGGTGATGGGATATTTACGACCCAGACCGAAGGCGCGCGGCGTGAGCTTGGGACCGGGCGCGGACTGGCGACGCTTGTATTCGGCGATGTTGAGCAGACGCTCGATACGTTTGACCAGAGCCGCATCATGGCCGCGCGCGACGATATCACCAAGCGCCATTTCCTCTTCCACAATGCAGGTGAGGATATCGTCAAGCACCGGATAGGGCGGGAGGCTATCCTGGTCGGTCTGGTCGGGGCGGAGTTCGGCGGAGGGCGCCTTGTCAATGATCGACTGGGGGATGACCTCCCCTGCCCGGCCGAGGCAATCGCCCGGCATGTGCTTGTTCCGCCAGTCGGCGAGCCTATAGACGTCCATCTTGAACATGTCCTTGAGCGGATTGTAGCCGCCATTCATGTCGCCATAGATGGTGGCATAGCCCACGCCCATTTCGGACTTGTTGCCGGTGGTCAGCAGCATGGAGCCGAGCTTGTTGGAGACCGCCATGAGGATGGTGCCGCGCATGCGCGACTGGATGTTTTCCTCGGCGGTGTCCACGGGGCGATTGCCGAAGATGGGCTGCAGTTCATTGAGCGCGCCATCCACGGGATCGCCGATCGCCACCACGTCATAGCGCACCCCGAGCCGCTCGGCGCAATCCTTGGCATCGCGCAGGCTCGCCTCGGAGGTGTAGCGATAGGGAAGCATGATGGCGTGGACTTTTTCCGGGCCGAAGGCATCGGCGGCCATGGCGGCAACCACGGCGCTGTCGATGCCGCCGGACAGGCCCAGCACGACATGGGAGAAACCGTTCTTGTGCACATAGTCCCGCAAGCCGAGCACGCAGGCGCGCCAGGGGGCCTCCTCGATCGAGGTCAATTCCTCGACGCGGCCATTGGTGCAGGTCCAGCCGTCCTCGCCGCGCACCCAGTCCGAAACGATGAAGTCGGTCTCGAAGCTCTTGCCCTGCAGGACCAGCTTGTTGCCCGGCTCCATGGCAAAGGAGGCGCCGTCGAAGACCAGTTCGTCCTGGCCGCCGACCTGGTTGAGGTAGAGCATGGGCACGCCATCCTCGGCGACGCGGGCGCGGACCAGGTCCTTGCGGATATGCTGCTTGTTGGTCCAGTAGGGCGAGCCATTGGGGCAGAGCATGATCTCGGCGCCACGCATGGCCAGGTGCTCGCAGACCGCGGGGTGCCAGATATCCTCGCAGATGGGGATGCCCACCTCGACACCCTTGATGGTGACCGGCAGCGGCAGCGGCCCGGCGGCAAAGTAGCGCTTTTCGTAGAAGACGTCGTCGTTTGGCAATTCACGCTTGTAGCGGATGGCGGTGATTTCGCCCTTTTCGGCGACGAGGACGGCATTGTGGAGGCCACCTGCGTCCCACCAGATGGTGGGAAGGATCAGAACAACGTCCGTGCCACTGGTTTCAGCCACGAAACCCCGCGCCGTCTCCATGACGTCATCGATAAACTGCGGCTTGAACAGCAGGTCGTCCGGAAAATAGCCGGTCAGGAACAACTCGGAGAGCATCAGGATATCGGCCTTGGCCGACCACGCATCCGTCAGGGCCTGGCGCGCCAGGGCCAGGTTGCCAGTCAGGTCGCCGACCTTGGGGTTGAGCTGGGCGAGCGCGATGCGGAGCTGATCGGTCACGAGAAACTGGCCTGAGTGCAGGAAGAAGATGTTTCCGACGCTTGGCCGGAGGCGGCGCAAGGATTAGCCGCTCGCCTTGATGAGGGCAAGCGGCACAGACCGGGTGAACAGGCGAGCCTGTCGCTATTCGCCAGCGGCAACCAGCTTGCGCGGCGGCTTTTGCGCATGCACTTCCTCGGCGACGAGGAAGGCCAGTTCCAGGGCCTGACTGGCGTTGAGACGCGGGTCGCAATAGGTGTTGTAGCGGTCCGAGAGGGTTGCTTCGGTCACCGCTGAAACGCCACCCACGCATTCAGTCACGTCATCGCCGGTCATCTCGATATGCACACCACCGGCATAGGTGCCCATTTCGCGGTGTACGTCGAAGAAGCTCTTCACCTCGGCCAGGACGCGGTCGAATGGCCGGGTCTTGAAGCCGGTCGAGGCCTTTATGGTGTTGCCATGCATCGGATCACAGCACCACACGACTGTCCGTCCGGCCTTCTGCACGGTTTCGACCAGCCGCGGCAGGTGATCCTGCACCTTTTCGGCGCCGAAGCGCGAGATCAGCGTGATGCGGCCCGCTTCGTCAGTAGGATTGAGGCGATCAAGCAGGCGCAGCAGGTCGTCATTGGACAGGCTGGGGCCACATTTGATGCCGATCGGGTTGTGGATGCCCGCGAAATACTCGACATGCGCCTCGTCGGGGTCCCGGGTGCGATCGCCGATCCAAAGCATGTGGCCTGAGGTTGCGTACCAGTTATTGGTGATCGAGTCCCTGCGGGTCAGCGCTTCCTCGTAGCCCAGCAGGAGCGCCTCGTGGCTGGTGTAGAAGCTGGTCTGCTTGAGCGCCGGCGTATTTTCGGGCGTGATGCCAAGTGCCGACATGAAGGTGATGGCGTCGTCGATGCGACGGGCCACTTCCTCGAAGCGAGCGTCCCAGCTTGAGCCCTTCATGAAGCCCATGGTCCATTCGTGGATGCGGGTGAGCTCGGCGTAGCCGCCCATGGAGAAGGCGCGCAGCAGGTTGAGCGTGGCCGCCGACTGACGATAGGCCATCAGCAGGCGGTTCGGATCCGGAACGCGGGCGGCCTCGGTAAAGGCGATGTCGTTGATGATATCGCCGCGATAGGATGGCAGCTCGACGCCGTCGATCGTTTCGGTATCGGCCGAGCGCGGCTTGGCGAACTGGCCCGCCACGCGGCCGACCTTGACCACGGGTTTGCTTGCGCCGTGGGTCAGCACCACTGCCATCTGCAGGAAGACGCGGAAGAAGTCGCGGATATGGTCAGCGCCGTGTTCGGCGAAGCTCTCGGCACAGTCGCCGCCCTGGAGCAGGAACGCCTCGCCACGGGCAACGGCAGCCAAGCGGGCTTTCAGTTCGCGCGCCTCGCCGGCAAAAACCAGCGGCGGGAAAGTCGAGAGCTGGCGCTCCGCTTCGGCAAGTGCGACCGGATCGGGATAGGCGGGGACCTGCTTGATCGGCTTGTCGCGCCAGGAGCTGGGGGTCCAGGTTGTCATGATCGGTCTCGTCTATGCCGGCTTGAAGGGGTGCGGGCGATCTAGCAAGCCAGAGCGCCCGTGCCAAGCAGGAAAGGGTCAGACGCGCTTGCAGTCGCGATAGACATAGGACGGAGACTTGAAGGTTACCAGCTCTTCGGCGGCCGACGGGTGGAGGGCGATGGTGCGGTCGAGATCGGCTTTTGTGGCGCCCATGCTGACAGCGACGCCGACCAACTGGATCATTTCGGCCGCTCCTGGTCCCAGAATATGGACCCCCAGCACCTTGCCGCCATCTTTTTCGGTGATCAGCTTGATGACCATGCGCTCGGTACGATCCGAAAGCGTGTTCTGCATGGGCCTGAACCGGGAGATATAGACCTCGATGTCGCCATGCGTGGCGGCCTCGGCCTCTGTCAGACCGACTGTGCCGATCTCCGGCTCGGCAAAGACGGCCGTGGGGATGAGGGAGTGGTCCACCTTGAGCGGATTGTTGTTGAACACCGTTTCGGCGAAATACCAGCCTTCGCGGATGGCGACCGGCGTGAGCTGCGCCCGACCGGTGACGTCGCCAACTGCATATACCGAGGAGACTGAGGTCTTCGAGTATTCGTCGACAACCACCGAGCCATGCTCAGTCAGGGCCACACCGGCGGTTTCTAGCCCCAGCTCCTCAACGTTCGGGCGGCGTCCGGTGGCAAACATCACGGCGCCGTATGGCGCGGAGACGCCATCGCTGAATGTGGCGGTAATGCCGTCACCGGTTTTGGCCAGGGATCGGATGGTGGTCTGATAGATGATCCGGATACCGCGCTCGATTAACCCCGCTTCGAGGCCGCGGCGCATGTCTTCGTCGAAGCCGCGCAGGATGCAATCACCGCGATAGATGATTGTGGTGTTGACGCCCAGGCCGGCAAAAATGGTCGCGAATTCGACCGCGATATAGCCGCCACCTTCGATTAGGATGGAATGGGGCAATGCAGGCAGATCAAAGGCCTCGTTAGAGGTAATGCCCAGCTCGGCGCCGGGTATGTCGGGCACGAAGGGCCGCGCGCCGGTGGCAATGAGCAGGTACTTCGCGCTCAGCTCGCGCCCGTCGCGAACCAACCGAACGCCGTTGGGTCCGGTGATCACAGCCCGGTCGCGGATGATTTCGACGCCTGGCTTCTCGAGGTTACTCGCATAGGCGTGCTCGAGCCGGGTAATTTCCTTTTCCTTGGCGGCAACCAGGGTCGGCCAATCAAAGCTGGCATCGACCTGCCAACCGAAACTTTCCGCGATATCGAACTGATCCCGGAAGCGGGCGGCGTAAACGTAGAGCTTTTTGGGGACGCAGCCGCGGATCACACAGGTACCGCCAACCCTGAACTCCTCGATGATCGCCACCCTGGCGCCATAGGTGGCCGCCATGCGCGCGGCGCGCACACCGCCCGAGCCGGCACCGATGACGATCAGATCATAGTCAAAGTCCATTCCGGCCCCCTGCGTGATTGCCAGTTCTTGCCCATTTGGCTTCATCGTCTAGTGACGATGAATACGGTCGGGCATCGCACAAAAAAAGACCCCGCACAAGGCGGGGTCAATGTCAGATGCGCTCGTGGCCTCAGAGCTCAATGCCCTGGTCGCGCAACTGGGAGCGCACTTTGGCAAAGAACTCGGTGCGCAGATTATTGGTGTAAACCTGAAGCACGCGGCGGATGTCCTCGTTGAGCTGGGAATTGGCTGTCGCCAGCTTCTGACCAACCGGAGATTCATAGAAGGCCACGATCTCGGTCAGTTCTTCGAGAGTGAAATTGATGGCGTAAACGCGCGCAAACTGGTCAAGCAGCTCGCCCTTGCGGCCATTATATTCCTTGATCACCTCGCCGATTGCGTCGCTGGTCTGCTGCTGGATCTCGGGGTTCTGGGTGATGATCTGGCGCATGGTGTCGATGCCGACTTCGACGACGGTGGTCTCGAAAACCGCCCCGCGATCAGTCAGATCGATATATTTGCGCGCCATTGCCAGTTCCTCGGGCGGAACTTCCTGCGCCAAGGCCGGGAGCGAAACGCCTGCTGCGCCAACGACCAGCGCAGCCGCCATCATGAGACGGACGCCACGTGCCCAGTTTTGAATATTCCAGAATGCCATCTTGTCTCGTCCCACGCTGGTCAATTGCCCTTGAGAAGTGTTTCTACGCCATTCGGCGTTGCCACATAAGCCTTGCGGCACATTTTGAGGAACAGTCCATGCTGGACTACGCCCGGAATGTCCAGAAGCTCGCTTGAGAGCGCTTCTGGCTGCGAAATGCGGCCAAAAAAAGCATCGAGAATGAGGTGTCCACCGTCGGTGACAAAGGGGGCCTCGGCGCTGGGACCGCGCAGCTTGAGTTCACCCTGAGCGTTGTGGCGCCGCATGATATCGGCAACGGCACGACGGGTCGCTCCCAGGCCAAAACGGTTGACTTCGATGGGGAGTGGAAACCGCCCCAGGGCATCAACGATCTTCGAGCTATCGGCGATGACGATCATGGCATCTGAGGCGGCAGCGACGATCTTCTCGCGCAAAAGCGCGCCCCCGCCCCCTTTGATGAGATTGAGCGATGGGTCGATTTCGTCCGCGCCATCAACGGTCAGGTCAAGACGATCAAGCGTATCAAGATCGGAAAGTGGAATACCGCATTCCTGCGCTTGCCGTGCGGTCGCTTCCGATGTCGGCACGCCGACAATGTCGAGCCCCTCCGCCACGCGCTCGCCCAGCAATTCAACAAAGTGCCGGGCAGTCGAGCCGGTCCCAAGGCCCAGCTTCATGCCTGAGCTGATTTCTGCGACAGCGCGGGCGGCCGCCTCACGCTTGAGCGCTTCACTCATCGGTCGATCCTTTCGCGCGTTTGCCGGGGTGTGGCCGGGCCGGCGGCCCCTGTCAAGCGTCCGAAAGTATGGCATTCACGGATTGGTGACTCGCGAGTGTAACCGACTAGCAACACAATAAGGCGATGATACCCCATATGTGGCAGAAACTGGGCACGTCCCTTCCGGCCGCGATCGAGACCGAGTAAGTAGCGCAAATAGTCGCTGATCCGAATCACGGCAGCGTATTTGAGAGGCCAAGTGAAAGCATGAGCATCGTCAGAATTGCATTGGCATTCGCCATGGCAGTGTTGCTGGCAGTCAGCACCGTTCTGCCGTCAAGTGCGGCTCTGTGGTACAACCCCGACACCAACAAGTTCGAGGATCGTGCGGCCAGTGCCAGTGGAAGTCGTGGTGGCAGCCCAATTCGCAAACAGATTGTCGACTACGATACTGACTACAAGCCGGGCACGATTGTCATCGAAACCGGGGAACGCCGGTTGTATCTGGTGCTCGAAGACGGCAAGGCCATGAAATACGGCATTGGCGTCGGTCGCGATGGCTTCCGTTGGTCCGGTACGCACCGCATCACCCGCAAGGCAGAGTGGCCCGGCTGGACCCCTCCCCCGGCCATGCGCAAGCGCGTTCCCGATCTGCCGGCCTACATGCCCGGTGGTCCAGACAATCCGCTCGGTGCCCGCGCGCTCTATATCGGATCGACCCTGTACCGCGTGCATGGAACCTCTGAGCCCTGGTCTATCGGCCAAGCCGTATCCTCGGGCTGCATCCGCCTCACCAATGAGGACGTAACCGATCTCTATGATCGCGTGAAGGTCGGCGCCCTGATCGTTGTCCGGCACTGACCGGCACAAGAATTCGGGAAGAGCCGCCGATTTGGCGGCTCTTTTCTTTTGCGCGCTTTGCTCCAGCGAAACGGGGAGATAAACTGGCTGCATGACAGGATCGTCCCCAACGCACCGCCCCCTGATCGACAGCTTCGGCCGACGCATTTCCTATCTGCGCATCTCGGTGACGGATCGCTGTGATTTCCGCTGTGTCTATTGCATGGCCGAGGACATGACTTTCCTGCCCAAGAAGGAAGTCCTGAGCTTTGAGGAGGTGGAGGCAATCGCCAGCGCCTTCATATCCCGCGGCACGACCAAGATACGCCTCACTGGCGGCGAGCCGTTGGTGCGCCGGGATATCATGGCGCTGGTGCGTAGGCTCGGCGGACAGATCGGCAATGGCCTGGACGAATTGACCATCACCACCAATGGCAGCCAGTTGCAAAAGCATGCCGAGGGGCTGTTTGCGGCGGGGGTCCGGCGCATCAATGTTTCGCTGGACACGCTGGATGAAGCGCGCTTCGCGGACATCACCCGGCGAGGCCGCCTGAAGGACGTGCTTGCCGGGATCGGTGAGGCCCAGGCCGCAGGGCTCGCCATAAAGATCAACATGGTGGCGATGCGCGGCGTCAATGACGACGAGATCGAGACCATGATGGAATGGGCCCATGGCGGCGGCATGGGCTTGACCTTGATCGAGGGCATGCCGCTGGGTGAAGTCGGCATCGACAGAGTGGACACATATCTGCCGCTACGCGAACTGTATGAAAGGCTCTCGCAACGCTACAGCTTCACCAAGCTGGACAAGAGCACGGGTGGGCCGGCCCGCTATGTCCACGTGGCCGAAACCGGCGGCACGCTGGGCTTTATCACGCCGATGAGCCACAATTTCTGTGAGAGCTGCAACCGCGTGAGGCTGACCGCCACCGGACAACTGTTTTTGTGCCTGGGGCAGGATGATCAGGTCAACCTGCGCGACGCCTGGCGCACTGGCGGAGCCGAAGCGCTCAACGCTGCTCTCGACCATGCGATGATCATCAAGCCCAAGGGGCATGACTTTGTGTTGGACCGCAGCCGGAAGGAACCAGCCGTCGCGCGGCATATGAGCGTGACGGGGGGCTAGCGTCCGGCGGCGCGTTCGACCAGTTCGACCAGAATGCCATCGGGGTCCCGGACAAAGACCACTCGCTTGAACATCTCGCTGTTAAAGGCGACGCGCGGTCCCTCAACAATGGGGACACCAGCCTCTTCGAGCCTTTCCACCATGGTATCTATATTGTCATAGGCCAGGGTGATGTGCCGGAAACCTGCCTCGGACAGCGGCACATCGCGAAACGGCCCGACCTCGCGGGCCGGAGCCTCAATCTCCAGCATGCCACCTCCGGCATCGAGAAAAGCGGCTTCGCCACCTGCGGTGGTCCGGCGAAACTTCATTCGAAGCCCGAGCAGGCCGCAATAGAAGTCAATGGCCCGTTCCATGTTGCTGACCGTCATCCCGACATGTTCAAAGCCGAGCAACATTTCGGGGACCTATTTGTCGTCGTCGCTGATGATCGCAAAATCCAGGGGCAAGGCGGTGGTGTACTTGATCTGGCCCATGGCGAAAGCCGAACTGACATCGGTCAGATTGATCTTGCTGATCAGGCGTTTGTAGAAGGCATCGTAGGCGCCGATATCGGGAACAACCACCCTCATCAGATAGTCGACATCGCCGCTCATGCGATAGAACTCCACCACTTCGGGAAATTCATCGATCACGCCTGAGAACTTGCGCATCCAGGCGTCGTTGTGCTCGTTGGTCTTAACCGAGACGAAGACCGTAACTCCGACATTGACCTTGACCGGATCAAGCACGGCCACGCGGCGCTGGATGATGCCGTCTTCTTCCATCTTCTGGATGCGGCGCCAGCAGGGCGTTGTGGACAGACCAACCTTTCGGCCGATTTCGGCCACAGGCATGGTCGCGTCCTTCTGCAGGAGCGTCAGGATCTTCCGGTCGATCTTGTCCAGGGCCATCTTGCTCTCTTGAAATCAGTTTTCACGTCGCAAGCAGTTTCCGCCGACGAGCGACAACATCACTGCCATATCAGCAGGTCCTACGCAATAATATTGCTCATCGCAATTGATCTGAAGCCGCAAGGTGACCTTAACCCTGTTGTGGTGCGGCTCGCCAGTGCATTCTTCGGGTGCGGCTTTGGGTGCGGCTTTCTGGCAATGCAGACCAATGGGTGACCGGGGCCGATTTCACGCCCCGTTAACCACGGCACCTCTAAGGTTGGACCAGGAGCGTCGCGAGCGCGTTTTTTGTTCGCAGCATTGAGTAACGAGTAAGTCTTTCATGTCGGTCCACGACGCCAGTGTCCGCGCAGGTTCCGCACGCGACGGCAAGCGAACAGCACAGAAGGCCGTGCGCGAAGCCCGCCAGCGGCTGACATCGAGCTCGGGCACCCGGGCCGATTTCGACTTCGAACTCATGCATGACTATGCGGACTCCCGCATTGGCGCTGCGCTGCCGATGGCGGCAATCGTCTGCATCCTGGCCATAGTGGCAAGCTTTTGGGTCCCTGTGATGGTGACGGCCATCTGGGCGGGACTGGTCATTACCAGCCTGCTGGTCGTAGTGGTCACGGCCCGCCGCTTCAAAGGCACCGAGCCCGCCAAATTCAATGCTGCCCGCTGGACCACGAGCTTTGTGGCGGCAGAGAGCCTGGGCGGGTTGGCACTTTCGTTGCTGGCATTGTTCACGCTGGTGACCGACCCTGAGGCACTGGCGCCGGTGATGTTCGCCATGGTGCTGGTCAGCATCGCCAGCAACGCCATAGCCACTCATACCCTGCCGCCTGCGACGCTGATGAGCACGCTGCCGGTGACGGCAACAGTATCCACCTCGCTGATCGCTCTGGGCGGCACACTGAATTATACGCTGGCCGCGGTGGCCATTTGCGGCGAGGTTTTCTTCGTCTACCTGGCCCGGCAATTGCACAATTCCGAGCTTGAGACCATCACGCACCAGGCCGAGAAGGACGCGCTGATCTACGAGCTGGAAGAGGCGCGCAACATGTCGGACGAGGCGCGACGCCACGCGGAGCAGGCCAATATCGCCAAGAGCCAGTTCCTGGCCACGATGAGCCACGAATTGCGGACGCCGCTCAACGCCATTATCGGCTTCTCCGAAGTGCTCAAGTCGGAATTGCTGGGACCGCATCAGGTGCCGCAATATAAGGAATATGCCGGAGACATCCACGCCAGCGGGCAGCACCTGCTCAATCTCATCAATGAGCTACTTGATCTGAGCCGGATTGAAGCCGGCAAGTATGAACTCAATGAAGAGGTCATATCGCTGGTCGACATCGCAGATGATTGCCGGCGCATGATGGAATTGCGGGCCAAGTCCAAGAATATCGAACTGGTGTTCAGCGTGGGTGACAATTTGCCCAAGCTGTGGGGCGACGAGCGCGCCGTGCGCCAGGTGGTGCTCAACCTGTTGTCGAACGCCATCAAGTTCACCCCGCAGCAGGGCAAGATCGTGCTGGTGGTGCAGCGCAGCGGCGATGGCGGGCAACTCATCTCGGTCAAGGACAATGGCCCGGGTATTCCTGAGAACGAAATCGAGACGGTTCTCTCGTCTTTCGGTCAGGGATCGCTGGCGCAAAAGACCGCGGAACAGGGTGCCGGCCTCGGACTGCCGATCGTCCAGAAAATCATGGACCTGCACCAGGGGCGGTTCGATCTTTTCTCCAAGCTGCGCTTTGGCACGGAAGTCATCGCCACCTTCCCGCGGGCCCGCGTCATGGATGCGCTGGCACCCGTCGTCGAGAAGCGCAACAAGCTCGAAATCTATTCCGAAGCCGGCTGACGAAGCGCTGCTCAGTGTCGCAGCGGTCGCATTTTCGCCGTGATCGCAAAGAGGATCGGTCGTTCGGAGGCCAGATGACCCTACGCACGATCTTGATAGTCTTGCTGCTCGGCGCCATGCCTGTCGGCGCGCTGGCCCAGGAAAGCGGGGCATCTGGGGAAGTAGCAGCAACATCCGCCGAGATCGCGTTCGACGCCAGCTACCGGCCGTCGCCCAGTGTTTCGGCGCGGCTGCAGCGCGAATTTCTCACCCGCATCCGCTGGTCCGCCGGCGTTGCGGCGCGCGACAGCCTGGCTGCGGCCTTCGCCGAGCGATCGCCCAGCGAGATCTGGCAGGAACTGGTGGAACCCGATGGCCTTACAACCAACAATGTTGTGGACGCCCTGACCGCCTATTGGGTGCTCAACTGGGTAGCGGCCAACGGAGCCTATTCGCTGGAGATCGACAGCCGGCCGATACAGCGCCAGCTGCGCGCAGCCTTCGCCCAGGACACGACCTTCCACACGCTCAGCGACCAGCAACGGCAGGAAATGGCCGAGGGCTATATCCTGAACTTTCTGCTCGAACACGCCGCGCTCAACGCGGCGCTCGAACAGCAGGACGTTGCCGCTCTGACCCGCCTGGGGACCGCAGCGACAGCCCGCTTCCGATCACAAATGAAGGTGGACCTGCTCTCGGTGGTGCCCGGGCCGGAAGGCTTTGTCGCCCGCACGAAGGAAGACCATAACACTCCTTCCGACTGAACGAGAACGGACGATCTATCTCTTTGACTTGGCGCGAACAGCAAAAAGCGGTGCGCTTGCCCGAACAGTTCTAGCCGGATTTGCCGCTGACGGCGGCGCTGTCGAAGGTCGCCATATTGTTGTGCAAGTGCAGTGCCGTCTTGGTCATGACGGCGGCAAGCGCTGCGCCGCTCCCCTCACCTAGCCGCATGCCCAGATCGAGCAGCCCGGTCTGACCCAATTTCTCCAGCACCTGGGCATGCGCACCTTCGGCCGAGACATGGGCAAACAGACAATGATTGATGGCCGCAGGATTGACGGCATGGGCGATGGCCGCTGCGGCGGTAGCCACATAACCATCAATGATGACCGGCACCTTCTGGTGGCGTGCTGCGATCAGGGCGCCGAGCATGGCACAAATCTCGCGACCGCCCAGACGGGCGAGAATGGCCAGTGGATGGTCAAGCTCGGCGCGATGCAGGGCGAGCGCACGATCGACGACGTCTGCCTTGCGTGCGAGACCCGCATCATCGACGCCGGTGCCGCGACCGACCCAATCGGCGCCGGTGCCGCCATAAAGCGCGGCATAGAGGGCAGCGGCGATGGTGGTATTGCCGATTCCCATCTCGCCCAGGCAGATCAGGTCGGGCTTGCCCGCTACCGCTTCCATGCCATAGGCGATGGTCGCCGCACACATCTGATCATCGAGTGCCGGTTCCTGGGTGATATCGCCGGTGGGGAGTTCCAGGGCCAGCTCGAACACACGCAGATTGATCTCATGCAGACCGCAAATCTGGGAAATGGCAGCGCCGCCATTGGTGAAATTGGCGACCATCTGGGCCGTAACCTCGCGCGGAAAGGCGGAGACACCCTGTTCGGTGACGCCATGATTGCCGGCAAAGATCGTCACCATGGGGTTGTCGAGACGCGGCTGGGACCGATGCTGCCAACGGGCCAGGAATTCGACCAGCAGTTCGAGCTGCCCCAACGATCCCGGCGGCTTGGTCAATTGTGCATCGCGCTGCCGCACGGCAGCGACCGCCTGTTCATCACCATCAGGCACAGCCACGAGCAATTCGACGATGTCGGCGAAGGCAGGGTTGAGTGGCATGGCAGGTCCGGCGCGATGTGTTAGGAAGGCGGGGTCTTGTTGCCCATTACGGAGCGAAAAGCAATTGAGCGAGGAAGGGTCCGCAGCCGGCGCCGCCGACCGCATCGACAATGCCAGTCGCGATGCCTATCGGCCCAATGCGCCAAGGAGCGGAATGGGCTTGAAGGCGGACGTAGTGATGGCCCTCCGGTTCTTCTCGCGCCTGCCAACAGGTGATGCGCCGCATGAGCGGCCCGACCTGGGACGGATCGCCATGGCCCTGCCCCTCGCCTCGGTGGTTATGGGGCTGGGGCCGATCCTGCTGCTGGCCGGTGTCTGGCTGGGCCTGCCACCATTCTTTGCTGCTGCACTTTGCGTCGCTGCCATGGTCGCGGTCGGTGGCGGGATGATGGAGGATTCGCTCGCCGATGCTGCCGATGGTCTATTCGGGGGAACAACACCCCAAAGGCGTCTCGAGATACTCAAGGACAGCCGGCACGGCACCTATGGGGTGGCGGCACTGTGCCTGTTCCTGGTGCTCCGGGTCACTGCCATCGGCAGTGTGGCGGCGCTCAACCCACTCATGGCTGCGGGCCTGTGGCTGGCTGCCAACATTGCGGGGCGATCGGGCGCCCTCTGGCTGGCGGTCAAACTGCCCCCCGCCCGGACCGACGGCGCCGCGGCGGCTGCCGGGGCGCTACCCCTCTCTCGCTTCATCATTGGCACGGTCCTGGCGCTATTGCTGGTCTTTGTGATCGGCGCTCCGGTATCGAGCCTGCTCGGCGTGATCGCCGCCACCTTGGCGGTCGCGCTGGTGGTCCTGGGCTGGACCACGCTGTGCCGCCGCCTGGTAGGCGGACAGACTGGGGACCTCATCGGCGCCGCAGCCGGTCTGGGCGAAGTCGCAGCACTTGCCGTATTGCTCATCTTTGCCTGACGCCTTGAAATCGCCGCCAGCGGGTCCTTTATCCAATGGACGGACAAGAGGGCAGCAATCATATGGTCTTTATCGGCATCGCACTTATCGTCGCGGCGGGGATCGTCCTCCTTATCAGTGCCGATGCGGGCAGTATCGTCGGCCTGAACCAGATGCAGACGGCCCAGCTGGTACCCCTTTTGATTCTTCTCATCGTGTTTGCGAGCGGGCTTTTTGCGCGGCGCCATCGGGCTTCGGAGCTGGTCGGGGGGCTGATGCTCTGGGTTGGCCTGTTTGCCGTGGCCATGGTGACCTATGCCTATCGCGACGAATTGCTGGGCGTAGTGGGGCGCGTCGCCGGTGAACTGCAGCCCGGCATGGCCGTAGTGGATAGCGCCGCCGGCACGGCGACGTTCCGAAGGGGGATGAGTGGTCATTTCGAGGTCAATGCCACCATCAACGGCCACACGACGCCGATGATCTTCGACACGGGGGCGAGTGCCGTGGTGCTGACCATCGCCGACGCACGGGCAGCCGGGGTCGATCTGGAGGGCCTGCGCTATGTCGTGCCGGTACAGACCGCCAATGGCCAGGGCATGGCTGCCAGAACGCGCCTGGACAGTATCGAGGTTGGCGGGATCGTACGTCGAAACCTGACCGCCTTTGTCACGGAGGCCGGCGCGCTGGAGACAGGCCTTTTGGGCATGACTTTCCTCGAGACGCTCAGCCGATACAGCGTCACGCAGAACTCGCTGGAACTGGTGGATTAGCCGACTGCCGCCAGCGCCCGGTCTTCGACCACGGCCAGCGCGCGAAAGAAGACTTCCGGCCCCGCCTCTGGACGGCAGGCATCCACACTCATGATCTGACGAAACTGCCGGGCGCCGGGGCGGCCATTGGCAAGGCCCAGCATATGGCGCGCAATATTGTTCAGCCGCACGCCTTCGCGCAGCTGGCCCTCGGCATAGTCTGCCATCCGCTGCATAATCGCGGGGAGATCCGGAACCGCGCGCGGGTCTCCAAACACCCGCGCATCGACCTCGGCCAGCAGCATGGGATTGTGATAGGCAGCGCGGCCCAGCATCACTCCGTCCATGTGATCGAGGTGCTCGACAGCCTGATCCAGGGTTTCGATGCCGCCATTGATCATGGTCGGCAGCGGCCGGAGGCGCTTCGCCAGCCGATGTACTCGCGGATAGTCCAGCGGCGGGATCGTCCGGTTTTCCTTGGGACTAAGACCCTGTAACCAAGCTTTGCGGGCATGGACATAAAGCGCGTCGACACCGGCTGCGACCATAGCATCAGCGAAGCGGTCGAGACTCTCTTCGGTATCCTGGTCATCAATGCCGATACGGCACTTGACGGTCACCGGGCGATCTGTGGCGTCGCGCATGGCCAGCACGCAATCGGCCACCAGGTCCGGCTCGGCCATCAGACAGGCCCCGAACCGGCCGGACTGCACCCGGTCGGACGGGCAGCCGACATTGAGGTTGATCTCATCATAGCCGAAACTGTGGGCGATGCGCGTGGCTTCGGCCAGTTCAGCTGGATTGGAGCCGCCCAGTTGCAGGGCGACTGGATATTCGCACCGATCAAAGCGTAGATGGCGCTCTGCGTCCCCATGCACGATCGCGCCTGAGTTGACCATTTCGGTGAACAGCAGGCTGTGCCGGGTCAGCAGGCGGTGGAGAAACCGGCAATGCCGGTCCGTCCAATCCATCATGGGCGCAACAGAGAAGCGGCGGGACCGCTCCAGCGTGATTGCGTTGTCTGGCTTAGCGTCGGCCAAGGACAAGGTGCTCCATTAGACTGATCCGTGCGGCCGGGCCCGCAATCCTCTACCGCCCCAGATAGAGCGGGAATCCTTCATGTGCAATGTTCAAGCTGATCTGGATCAATGCCGAGCGCTGTGCGTTGTTCCAGTGTGTGAACACAATCAGCGTCAGGGGAGTTCGTCATGTATTCCAATATTGTCTGCGGTGTCGACGGTTCCGACCTTGCGCACAAGGCCTTGCGTCATGCACTGGCATTGGCAGAAAAAACGGGAGGCAAGGTCACGGCCGTGACTGTTACCGAGCCTTCCATAATCGTCTCGCCGGGCGCCGAAATCATGATGGTGGACACCAGCTCCATCATCGCCGATCTCGACAAGGCAAAGGAGGAATCGGCCAAGGCCATCCTTGACGCGGCCCAAAAGGTCGCGAGCGAAGGCAGCGTCCATCTCTCGGTGATGCATGTGGCGAACAGTCCGGCCGCCGAGGGCCTATTGCATGCCGCCAAGGAGATTTCAGCAGATCTGATCGTGATGGGTTCGCATGGCCGCCGGGGGCTGGGCCGACTACTGCTGGGTAGCCAGGCGGCCGAAGTGCTGGCGCATACAGACCTGCCGGTGCTGGTCGTGAAATAAACTAACATGTCAGTGGTGGAGCGCGGACGAAAAATGGTCTAAGCCCTTGGTGTCCATCCGCCAAGGGAACGTCATGACCAAGACCACTCCGCGTCGCGTCGCCGTTATCGATATTGGCAAGACCAACGCCAAGGTAGTCGTGATAGACACGCAATCCGGCCAGCAGTTGGGGGCGCGGAGTACTGCCAATACCATCCGGACGGACGGGCCATATCCTCACGCTGACGTAGATATGCTCTGGCAGTTCATGATTGGAGCATTGTCTGCACTGCATACCGAAGTTGGCGTGGATGGCATTTCGATCACCACCCATGGCGCCACAGGCGCGCTGCTGGCAGGGGACGAGCTGGCATTGCCGGTGCTGGACTACGAGTTCGAAGGCCCGGAAAGCGTAACCGAGAGCTACGCATCGGTGCGTCCGGAGTTTGCCGAGAGCCTGTCGCCAAAGCTGCCAAACGGGCTCAATTGGGGGGCACAATTATTCTGGCAGTCGCGGCAGTTTCCCGAGGCTTTCGCGCGCGTCACAGCTATCGTTCCCTATCCGCAATATTGGGCCTGGCGGCTGACCGGCAAGCTCGCAAGCGAGGTAACGTCGCTAGGTTGCCATACAGACCTCTGGGCACCTGACCACCGCACATTTTCCAGCATGGTCGACGGGCTGGGTTGGCGTGCACTCTTCCCGGACGTCTTGCCCGCCACCACTATATTGGGAACGCTCAGGCCCGAGCTCGCGGCAGCGACCAGCTTGCCGGCCGAAACGCCGGTGACCTGCGGTATTCACGATTCGAATGCTTCCCTTCTGTCACATCTGGGCCGTCACGAAGCACCCTTCACCATCGTCTCCACCGGCACCTGGACAATCCTGATGACGGTGGGAGGTGATACTGGAAGCCTGGACCCGAACAAGGACAGCCTGGCCAATGTGGATGCCTATGGGCGGCCAGTCCCGACAGCGCGATTCATGGGCGGGCGCGAGTTCGACATGCTGGTACCCGAAATTGCCGAACCGACCGAGGCCGATCTGGCCCATGTGATTGACCATGATGTGCAGGCGCTGCCCAGCTTTGTGCCGGGTGTGGGGGCCTTCGGGCGACGCCGGGGAAATTGGACGGTCGATCCCGATGCGTTGACACCGGGGCAAAGGACGGCAGCTGCCTCTCTCTACCTCGCCTTAATGGCAGAGGCCTGCCTCGGGCTCTGCGGCTTGGGGCGCAGCATCACGCTGGAGGGGCCGCTGGCGCGCAACCGCTTGTTTGGTGCGGCATTGGCGCAACTGGCAGGCGTGCCGGTAATGGCCTCCGGCGATGCCACGGGAACAAGCCTGGGGGCCAGCCTGTTGTTCGGTGGGGCATTGACCATTGGCGATGACAGCCATGCGCTGCCGGTACTGCAAGCCGAAGGCTGGGATGCCTATGTCGAGAGGTGGAGACAGCGAGCGGCAGAGTGAATCTGTGACCTGCCGCGCCGCCCGAATACGCTGAGGAGACTGTCCATGCCTGCCACCAGACATCGTGTCGTGATCGTGGGTGGTGGATTTGGCGGTCTGGCAGCGGCCAAGGCAATGGCGAAGGCTGATGTCGACGTCGTGCTGATCGATCGGCGCAACCATCACCTGTTCCAACCGCTGCTCTACCAAGTAGCCACCGCTGCTCTGAGCCCATCGGAAGTGGCCTGGCCGATCCGTCACCTGCTGCGGCGGCAGGATAATGTCCGCGTGCTCATGGGCACGGTGAAGGGGGTCGACATCACGACCAAGCAGGTGCAGTTGAAGGACGGCGGTCGCGAGACCTATGACAGCCTCATCCTGGCTACGGGTGCGCAACACGCCTATTTCGGCCATGATGAATGGGAGCGTTTCGCTCCGGGCCTCAAGACAATCGAGGACGCGACGGCGATCCGCCGGAAACTGCTGCTGGCGCTGGAAGCGGCCGAGCGTGAACCGGATGATGAACGCAGGCGCGCGCTTCTGACATTTGCAATCATTGGCGCCGGCCCCACAGGTGTGGAGATGGCAGGGGCAATCGTCGAACTGGCACGTACCAGTATCAAGGGCCAATTCCATACGCTCGATCCTAAGGACCTCCGCGTCGTACTGATCGAGGGCGGTGATCGCGTCCTGCTCAACTTCGATCCAGTGCTCTCGGCCTACACGCTCGAGGCGCTGACGGAGATGGGTGTCGAGGTCGAGTTGGGGCAGATGGTCAGCGGCATCGATGCCGAAGGCGTCACCTTCGGCAAGCAGAGGCTTGAAACACACACAGTCATCTGGGCAGCGGGGGTTGCGGCGTCGCCAGTGGCCCGATGGCTCGACATTGAGGCCGACAAGGCAGGCCGCGTGCCGGTGCAAGAAGACCTGACGGTGGCAGGCCCGGAGAATGTCTACGTCATTGGCGATGTTGCCAGCATAACGCAGAAGAACGGCAAGCCGGTGCCGGGATTGGCGCCGGCCGCCAAACAGCAAGGCAAATATGTGGCAAAGGCCATCAGCAACAAGCTTGCGGGACGCCCCATCGAGCCATTCACCTACAAGCATGTCGGAGACTTGGCTACCATCGGCAAGAGCTCGGCGGTGATCGATTTCGGCTTTACCAAGGTCAAGGGCTGGCCGGCCTGGTGGCTCTGGGGCATCGCGCACATCTACTTCCTGGTAGAGACGCGCACACGCATCTTCATCACCATGAGCTGGCTGTGGATCTACCTGACCGGCCAGCGCAGCGCGCGGCTGATCACCCATGGGTCAGCGCCCACCGAAAAGCCGCTGGACGAAGTGGACGAAGACTAACGTTCCGGACCGATGACGGTCTGTGGCCGGGCAAGCGTGCGCTCGCGCAGCCAGATGTACAGTCCCGAGCCAATAACAATCGGGGCACCGACATAGAGCCAGATATCGGGCGGCTGGTTGAAGATCAGCCAACTTGCAGCGGCCAGGAAGAAAATCTGGAAGTAGGAGAACGGCGCCAGCACCGTCGCCGGCGCCAGGCTCGATGCGACCGTGATCAGTTGATGCCCCAGAAAGCCAAAGGCACCGATCGAGAAGAAAACGAACCAACCATCCGGCGAGGTCGGCAGCGACCAGAAGAAGGGCACGACCGGCATCAGAAAGACCGTGGCAAAGATGCCTACATAGAACTGGCTGGTCGCCGCGCTGTCATAGCTGGCCACCTTGCGGGTGAGCAGCATGTAGAAGGCCGTGCTGAGGGCCGCTGTCAGGGAGAGGAGCGTGGCCGGATGGAAGGCGTCGGTGCCCGGCCGCACGATAACCAGCACACCCAGGAAACCAACAGCTATTGCGCTCCACCGGCGCCAGCCGACCTGCTCGCCCAGGAGCGGCACCGACAATGCGCAGATCAGCAACGGCACGGTGAAGGCGATCGAGCCGGTCACGGTCAGCGGGAGGTATTGCACGGCCAGGAAATTGCAGCCCGTCGCGCCGAGCAGCGCCAGTGCGCGAAAGATCTGTAGCCTGGTGTTGGCCGACCGAAGCATGGCGCGCCCGTGCCGCGGGAGGTGAACCACAGCCACAAGCACAAGGTGAACGGCGTAGCGCAAAAAGACGATTTGCACGAAGGAAATACCGACCAGACCCAGCCATTTGGCTGAGGAATCGATGCCGGTGAACATCAAATAGGCGAGCAGCGCCAAACCGATACCGAGCAGTCGGCTCTCGGCAGGCGGGGTATAGGGTTGTGACATGGCTATTCCAGTGGCCGGGCAAGAATGGCGGCCACCAGAAAGGCTGAACAGAAGCGCGCCGCAAGTCAATGCGGCGCGCTCAAAAACTTGTATGGAAGCTAGAAGGTCTCCGCCAGATGCCGCAACTTCAGCGACCCGGCCAGCTCTGCGGACGAGACGGTGGCGCCGTTTCGAGGCTCGAACACCAGCTCTACCGTTCGTCCCGGCAACAGGGTCAGCGCGTTGTCCGAGAAATAGCCGGGAACGTCGACCGAGGCCGTCGCAAAGAAGGCCGGGTGGTCTGCCGTCAATGACAGAACCGCCTTGCCATCGCGATCGGACCATTCAGCGCGGATATCCGCACCAACCAGCTCATAGGCCTTGTAGGGCTTGGGGAAATAATCGTTGCTGCCCAGGTGGTTGCCGTGAGCATCCTTCCAACTGAAGTAAAGGAATTCATCCTCTTCGAGGTCAGCATAGGGAATTTCGGTGACTGTGATTGCGGCGTCCGCGCTCACCGCCGAATTGCCGGAAAAAACCGTGCGGCTTTCCCCTGTCACCTTCACCGCCATGACCTCCAGGCTGATCGAGACAGGGCGACCGGTATCGTTGATGGCGCGCAATGCGATCTGATCGGGCAATTGGCCTTCGACGGGCGTACCGCGTGAATTGGTCTCAACCTCGGTGATCTGGGGAACAGCGACGACGTTGACCAGATTGTAGAAGCGACGCGCCATATAATGCATAAGCTTCCACTGCCCGCCGTAGTCCAGGCTCGACCAGCTCGCCACCGGCCAGATATCGTTGATCTGCCAGTAAAGCGTGCCCATGCAGCGCGGCTTGGTGGAACGCCAGTATTCGATGGCCGTCTTGATGGCGAGCCCTTGCTGGATCTGGGAGAGGAACACCATCTGATCGAAATCGCGCGGGAAGCGGAAGTAGCGCGTCATCGTTTCAAGGATGCGCGCATTGCCGCCGGCGTTGCGCTGGTGGTTCTCCATCACCGGCGAGGACGGGTTGCGATCCTTCGGCTCCGAGAATGTCTCGATGACATTCATCGAGGTGAAGGACTGGAAGCCGAATTCGGAGGCGAAGCGCGGATTGACCGTGCGATAGGCCTCGAAACTCTTGGCCGAGTGCCAGACGTCCCAATAGTGCAGGTCGCCACGGGTGTCGGAATGCCAGCCATCGGAGAAATCCATATAGCCCAGCGATGGTGAAGAGGGCCAGAAGCGGCGGACCGGATCTTCATCTTCGACGATGCGATGCAGCATCGAATTCAGCCGGTCGTAGTTTGCTATGTAGCGCTCCTTGTCGGCCTTGGTCTCGGGATACCAGGTGAGCGAGCCGATGACTTCGTTGTCCCCGCACCATAGGGCAATCGAGGCGTGGTGGCTGAGGCGCCGCACCTGCTGGGTGATTTCGGTTTCAACGCTCTTGAGGAAGGTGCGGTCGGACGGATAGCTCATGCAGGCGAACATGAAGTCGTGCCAGATGAGAATGCCGAGCTCGTCGCAGAGGTCATAGAACCAATCGGGTTCATACTGGCCGCCACCCCAGATGCGCAGCATGTTCATGTTCGCGGCCTTGGCGCTTTCGAGCAGATCGCGCACCACGGCGGGCGTGGCGCGGCTGGGAATGGCGTCGGCCGGAATCCAGTTGGCACCCATCATGGTGATGTCTCGGCCATTGATGCGGCACTTGAAGGTGTGGTCGATCTCGTCCTTTTCGACCACCCAGTCGAGCCGGCGGAGGCCGATCTTGCGGGTCGTGACTTCGCCTTCAAGATTGGTCGACATTTCGTAGAGCGGCTGGGCACCCTGCCCTGCCGGCCACCAGATCTTTGGGTCCCGGATGGTGACATTGTGGGTGAAGAGATTCTCGCCCTTCTGGACTACCACCTTGTCGGTAATGACCTGCCCGTCGATCGTGTGTTCGAGTTCAACCTCGCCATGAGCAAAGGCGAAAAGGAGAGTCTTTATCGAGAGTTCGACGCTGTTCTGCCCGTGGACCTGGTCGACCTGCACGCTCTCCTGCCGGGCGAGGCGCGCCTTGCGGAGGCTCATGGTGCCGTAGACGCCGATGGGCATCAGGCAGATGCCCCAGTCCCAGCCGGCATGGCAGGCCGCCTTGCGGATGAAGTTCATGTGGATGCCCTTCAGCCCGTTGGTCTGGTAGTTCTTGGTAAAGGGGATCGGGAAGGGATGGGCGTCGGCGCGGGCCTTGGCGACATCCGGCGCGATACCAAACTCGATCCGCAGGGTGTTCTCGCCCGCGTGCACCTTGCCGGTCACATCCAAGTCGTTTCGCACGAAGCTGTTGTCGGTGCGGGCGATCTCCTCGCCATTGAGAAAAATGGTGGCGATGCAGTCGACTTCGGCCAGCGTCAGGGTCAGATAGCCATTGATGTCAGCCTCCGTCGCGACAAAGCGGCGCTCGACCACCCATGCGGTTTCATTGACCCACATCACCTGCTTTTCGTTCTCGCCGAAATAGGGATCGGGGATCAGGTTGGCGGCCAGCAATGCGTGATGCACATCGCCCGGCAGGGACATCGTCGTGGCAATGTCACGCCCGATTGCGGTCAGCGTGAATTCGCCGCCCAGGCCGAGGGCAGAATTGTGAGTTGGTACGGGCATGAGCGTTCCTCCGATTTCGGCGTGGGCCGAAGCAAGTTGGCCAATTACCAGCCAATGCAATCGATTTCAATGCAACGTTACAAACGAGCTTCGGTGGACTGACGACAATTGGAGGGCGCCGAGGAAACGTTCCACCATATGCGAACTGTCGAAAACGTTTTTACGGATAAATTAGGACTTCTCCGCATAGGCTCCCCGCACGAAAGGCGTGCTTGATGTCCCTGCTCAGGCGATTTTCCAGGATAGTCTCGGCTCCAGCCGACACGCCCGAACTCGTCCTCGCACAGTGGCGCGCCCTCAGCCGGCAAATACCGCTGCTTTACATCATGCTGGTGTCGAATACCCTGATCCTGGCTTGGACGCATATGCGCGTGGCCCCGATCGAATTGACGCTTTATGTTCCAGGGGCGCTCGCCGTCTTGTGCGCGGTGCGAACGGTAGTCTGGTGGCGAACCCGCCACAGGATTCCCCAGCCTTCGAAAGCTCGTGCCAATCTGCGGGCAATGATCTGGATCGGAGCGGCGCTGGCACTGGGATTCACAAGCTGGAGCTTCAGCCTGTTCCCTTATGGAGATGCCTATCTCAGATCGCAAATTGCGTTCTACATGGGGATTACCACGATCGGCTGCATGTTCTGCCTCATGCATGTTCGCGTCGCGGCTCTCGCCGTGGGCCTTTGCGTCCTCGTCCCATTCACCGCGTTTTTCATATCTTCGGGCGAAGAGACGCTGGTCGCCATTTCGGTGAACATGGTGCTGGTCGTGGCGGTGTTGCTCGTCATTCTCCTGAGCAACTCGCGCGACTTCGCCGACCTCGTCGCCTCGCGCAGCGCAATTGCCCAGCGGCAATTGGAGACACAACGTCTGGGAGAGGAAAACAATCGCCTGGCCAATATCGACAGCCTGACAGGTTTGCCCAACCGTCGCAGCTTCGACCGCCACCTGACGGACGCGCTGAGCCGGGCCGAGGCCGAGGGAAGGCAGATCGGCGTAGCGCGCCTCGATCTGGACCGCTTCAAGTCGATCAATCAGATCTTCGGCCAGCTTGCCGGCGACAGAGTTCTGGTGGAAGCCGCGCGCCGCATTGTCTCCTTGCGGCGTGCCGACACATTCGTGGCGCGTCTGGAGAGCAATACGTTCGGCCTGATCTATGAGGCGCCTTTTGACAAGCAGACCCTGGCCAATGCAGGCGAAGTGCTGTGCGGCGCCATGCGTCTCTCTTTTGACCAACCGGAAGGCGTCATCCGCCTTTCCGCAACAGCCGGATTGGCCGCTTCTCGACCCGGCGATAGCGCCGACAGCCTGTTTGATCGTGCCGACTATGCACTTTCGAGCGCCAAGAGGGACGCACGCGGCAAAGCGGTGGTGTTCTCTGCCGTTCACGCCCGGGAAATCAGCAAGGTGCGGCACATGGAGCACCTGTTGCACTCTGCAGACCTGGACAACGAGATCTATGTCCTTCTGCAGCCCCAATACGACGTCTCGTTGGGTGCCACGACCGGCTTTGAGGTGCTCGCCCGCTGGCGCAGTCCGGAATTGGGAGAGGTCTCACCTGCCGATTTCATCCCCATGGCCGAGCGCACCGGCCGGATCAGCAAGATCACGCAAAGCGTGCTGCGAAAGGCCCTGGCGATCAGTCAGACGCTACCGCCCCACATTCGCCTTTCGGTGAACCTGTCCGCCCACGACATCGGCTCGACAACGGCGATCGAACAGATCGTGGCGATGTTCACCCGCAAGACCGGCCGCTGCCAGATTGACTTCGAGATCACCGAAACCGCGGCCATGCTTGACCTCAAGCAGGCAAACGAGTCCCTGCTGACGCTGCTCGGACTGGGGGCCCGCATCGCCCTTGATGACTTTGGCACCGGCCACTCGAGCCTGACCCATGTGCAGCAACTACCGCTGCACCGGATCAAGATCGACCGCAGTTTCGTGGCCGGTGTTCCCAACAATCTGGCCAGCCGCGCCATCGTCAAGACGATCATCGATCTCTGCCGCAATCTGGGCCTGTCCTGCGTTTTCGAGGGCATCGAGACCGAAGAACAGTTGCGGGCGCTTGTCGCGCTCGGAGGCTCGGTGATGCAAGGTTATTTCTTCGGCCGGCCAATGGCCGTTGACGAAGTCGAGGACTATCTGCGTCGCGAAGGCTCGCTGCAGCAGCTAGAAGACCTCGCCACCGGCTAAAAGAAGGCGAAGCAAGGCCCCGCCCTCCTCCAAGTTCGGTTATTGCGCCGCAACCTCGGATTGATCGACATCGAGGAAACCACCCGACTGCCGCGCCCAGAGCTGGCTGTAGATGCCGCCGCTATCCACCAGTTCGGCATGCGAGCCCTGCTCGACGATCACGCCCTTGTCGAGCACGACGAGCCTGTCCATCATGGCGATGGTCGACAGGCGGTGCGCGATGGCGATCACGGTCTTGCCCTGCATCAGCATCTGCAGCTGACCCTGGATGGCGGCCTCCACCTCGGAATCGAGAGCGGACGTCGCCTCGTCCAGCACCAGGATCGGTGCATTCTTGAGCAGTACGCGGGCAATGGCGATGCGCTGCCGCTGGCCGCCCGAGAGCTTGACGCCACGTTCGCCGACATGAGCGTCATAGCCCTTGCGGCCCTGCGGATCGGTCAGTGTCTCGATGAACTCGGCGGCTTCGGCCTGCTCAGCCGCCGCACGCATCATCTCCTCGGTCGCGTCGGGACGGCCATAGAGGATGTTCTCGCGGACCGAGCGGTGCAGAAGCGAGGTGTCCTGTGTCACCACACCGATATTGGCGCGCAGGCTGTCCTGCGTGACCTCGCCGATATCTTGCCCATCAATGAGGATGCGGCCATCGGCCCGGTCATAGAAGCGCAGCAGCAGGTTGACGATGGTGGATTTGCCCGCGCCAGAACGACCTACCAGTCCGATCTTCTCACCTGGCCGGACATGCAGGTTCAGCCCGTGAATGACACCGGAAGTCTTGCCATAGTGGAAGGCCACGTTCTCGAACTTGATGTCACCATTGACCCGGGGCAGCGCCTTGGCCTCAGGCTTGTCCGTGACCACACGCGGCAGGGAAATGGAGTTGATGCCATCCTTGACGGTACCGATGTTCTCGAACAACGAGGACATTTCCCACATCACCCACTGGCTCATGCCCTGGAAGCGCATGACAAGACCCAGCGAGACTGCCAGGGAGCCGGGAGTCATCAGCCCGCCCATCCAGAGCCAGATACCCATAGCACCGACGGCAAAGAGCAGCAGCGCATTGGACCAAAGCACAAGGATGTTGAGCACCGTGAACAGGCGCATCTGGCGGTACACGGTGTCGAGGAAGCCATCCATGGCCTCCTTGGCGTAGGCCTCTTCGCGATTGGAGTGGCTGAACAGCTTGACCGTGGCGATGTTGGTGTAGCTGTCGACGATGCGGCCGGTCATTATCGAGCGCGCATCGGCCTGCGCCTGGGAAATCTTGCCCAAGCGCGGGATGAAGTAGATCATGAGCGCAATGTAACTTGCCAGCCAGATCAGGAAGGGAATGGCCAGGCGCCAGTCCGTCGATGCCGCCAGGATCACCGCACCGGTGAAATAGACGGTGACGTAGACCAGCATGTCGAGCAGCTTCATGACCACTTCGCGCACAGCGAGCGAGGTCTGCATCAGCTTGGCGCCGATGCGGCCGGCAAACTCATCCTGGAAATAGCTCATCGACTGACGGATCAGATAGCGATGCGCCATCCAGCGGATACGCTGGGGGAAATTACCCAGCAGGGTCTGGTGCATGGTCAGCATGGAAACCAGCATGATGGCCGGCACGATGATCACGATGATCGTGCCCATCAGCCCCAGCTTCCAGCCATCGGTTTCGAGGAATGTCGCTGGATCGGCATCGGCGAGCCAGTTCACCACATCGCCGATGAAGCCAAAGATGATGATTTCGCCAATTGCCACCAGGGCGGCGGAGACCGCCATCAAGGCCAGCCAGCGTTTGGCGCCGTGGCTATAGTGCAGGCAAAATTCCAGCAAACCCTTGGGAGGCTCGACGGGATCGCCCTTCGGGTAGGGGTCAAGTCGGGATTCAAACCAGCGCAACATGTCTCAAGACCAATCATTCATTCGGCGGTTCGATCGTGCGGCCACGCCTTGCGATCTCAACCGGGGTCGAGATCATGGTAGTGGGGCCGACGGTCGGGTGCCGTGCGGAAATTTCGGAACCACCGCTCTTGCGACCCGGATCGGTGCAGAGGAACAGCGTGCAGGCGGCTGCCTAGCGCCTCCTCCCTAATGGCGCCCCAATTGACGCCACAAGAGTCATGCTATGCAGTCGAGAGCCGCATAGGATACACGAGAACTCAGAGTCGGCTGTCACCGGACGGCCACACCTTGTAACCAGAACATCACGACAATTGGACCGCTTCATGCGCACCGAGAGCGAACAGACCATCTACCTCAAGGACTATGCCCCGACTCCATACCGGATCGTGTCAGTAGAGCTGGATTTCAGAATTCTTGAGGAGAGCACCCGTGTCAGGGCGCAACTGACAATTGAACCGCGCGAGGAGACCGCGCCGGGAACGCCGCTGGTGCTTGATGGCGACGAACTCAAGCTTGATTCCATTGCCCTGGATGGAGCGCCACTGGTGCTCTCGGCCTATGCAAGTGACCCCAACTCGCTGACCCTGGTGGAGCCGCCGCACAGGCGCTTCGTGCTTGAAACCGAGGTGACGCTGAACCCCGCCTCCAACACCAAGCTGATGGGACTCTATCGCTCCAGCGGCACCTGGTGCACGCAGTGCGAACCCGAAGGCTTCCGCCGCATCACCTATTGCCTGGACCGGCCCGATGTGCTTGCGCCTTTCAAGGTGCGCATGAGCGCACCCAAAACGCTCGCTCCGGTCTTGCTGGCCAATGGCAACCTCGTCGACAAGGGGGAACTGGGCGACGGCATGCACTATGCCGTCTGGGAAGACCCCTTCCTCAAGCCGGCCTACCTGTTTGCCCTGGTAGCGGGGGACCTGGGCTCGATTACTGACAGCTTCACCACGATGAGCGGGCGCAAGGTCGACCTCGGCATCTATTGCACTCACGGCAAGGAAGCGGAATGCGCCTATGCCATGGATAGCCTCAAGCGCTCGATGGCCTGGGACGAACGCCGCTTCGGTCGGGAGTATGACCTCGACGTCTTCAACATCGTGGCCGTCTCTGACTTCAATTTCGGCGCGATGGAGAACAAGGGCCTCAATATCTTCAACGACCGGCTGGTATTCGCCAAGCCGGAGACCGCGACCGATGCCAATTATCACGGCATCGAGCGGGTGATCGCCCATGAGTATTTCCACAACTGGACCGGCAATCGCATCACCTGCCGCGACTGGTTCCAGCTCTGCCTCAAGGAAGGCCTGACGGTCTTCCGTGACCAGGAGTTCACCAGCGACGAGCGCAGCCGCCCGGTACAGCGCATCCATGATGTGCAGAATTTGAGGACCAGCCAGTTCCCCGAGGATGGTGGGCCGCTGGCGCATCCACCACGTCCGGACAGCTTCCGGGAGATCAACAATTTCTACACGACCACTGTCTACGAGAAGGGCGCCGAGATCGTGCGCATGCTGGCCACGCTCCTGGGCGAAGACGGCTTCCGCAAGGCCATGGATCTCTATTTCGAGCGCCATGATGGCGACGCGACCACGATCGAAGCCTTCATCAAGGTATTCGAGGATGCGAGCGGCCGTGACCTCAGCCAGTTTGCCACCTGGTATCTGCAGGCCGGAACGCCACAAATCGGCGTCTCCGACAATTATGATGCAGCCAGCCAGACCTATACTCTGACCCTCACCCAAAAGATCGATCCGACCCCCGGTGAGCCGACGAAGAAGCCGCTGCTGATCCCGGTGCGCTTTGGCCTCATTGGCCCCAATGGCAGTCCCATGGGCTGGAGCGGCGTCTCCGGCGGGACTGTGGAGGGCGACCTTATCCTGCTCGATGCCGAGAGTGTGACGCTCAAGTTCAGCGGCGTGGCCAATAAGCCGGTGCCCTCGCTGTTCCGCGGTTTTTCGGCCCCGGTCAAGGTCACTACCAGTCTCAGCCAGAACGACTTGCTCTTCCTAGCCCGACATGACAGCGATCCGTTCAACCGCTGGGACGCCCTGCAGACGGCTTCGACAACCCTCATCGCCAATGCCGCACAAGGTCGTGCCTGGTCGGACGGCGATGTTGATGCGCTGCGCGCGGCCCTGCTCGACACGCTGGACAATCCCGATCTCGATGATGCCTTCAAGGCCCAAGCGCTGGATATTCCGGCCGAAACTGTGGTCGGTCGCCATATCGGCAAGGACGTCGATCCGGATGCCGTGGCCGCGGCACGCAAGGCGTTGGTCCAAGCCATTATTGGCCCGGTCAGCGAGAAGCTCGTCGGCAAATACGACGCCCTTGCGACCAGTAATGTTTACAGTCCCGACGCCGCGCAGGCTGGCCGGCGCTCATTGCGCAACGGCATCCTGTCGTTGCTGATGACCGGATCGGACCGCGGTACGGCCCTGGCAGCCAGCCAGTTCCACGATGCCACGAACATGACCGACCGCTATGCGGCTATGGCCCTTTCAGTCCGCAACTGGACCGAAGAGGCGACGGCGCTGCTGGGCGAGTTCCGCACTCGTTTCGGCGGCGATCCGCTGGTGTTTGACAAGTGGCTGACGGCTTCGGCCCAGGCGCCGGACGAGGGAGTCATCGAACGCATGCGGGCAACGCTGGCGGCGCCGGACTTCCCCAAGACCAATCCCAACCGTTTGCGGTCGCTGCTTGGCAGCTTCGTGATGAGCAATCCGGTTCAGTTTACCCGAGTGGACGGCGCCGGCTTCCGCTTCATCACCGAGGCCGTCGCGGAAATCGACAAGATCAACCCGCAGGTGGCGTCCCGTATCCTGACAGGTTTCCGTGTCCTGCCGATACTCGAAGCACCCCGCCGGGAGGCCGGCCTCGCGGCCCTGAGGTCCCTCTGGGAGCAACATAAGCTGAGCCGTAATGTCGGGGAAATCCTCGATCGGATTCTGGCCGGCTGAATCCGAAACACGGGGGAGCGGCAATGCCGCTCCCAGCCCACCCGAGCCCCTCCACCAGTGGGCGATTTATTTGGAAGATTTTTTCTTCACCGCTAAGTGATTCAGCCGACTCTGCTTTTTCCGATGCGGCCCAAATCGCCCCCGACACAGCTCTGGACAATGCGGGCAGACCTGATTCATACCTTGTTAAGGGCAAATCTGGTTCGGGGCTAAACCCTTTCAAAGGATGGAGAATTTCATGCGGTCGTCGGGGGCATCCGGCGCCGGCGCACTTGGATTCCGCGTCGGCACAGACACACCATCAAAGCGCTCCCGCCCGATCAACCGCCTCCAGTTGAGGTGGCGACTTTCACACACAAGTGCCGCGGTGGCTGCGACCGCCTTTCTCGCCGCCAGTCTCTTTGTGGCCTATGACGTCGCCCGCACCTTCGCCGAGGTCCGGAGCGAACTGGCCGCAATCGGCGAACTGCTTGTCGCCGACATGGCCATGCGTTCAACGGAGGAGGTTCAGACCAGTCTTGAGGAGTCCACACAGCGGAGCGGCGGACTGATCCGGGCCAGCCTGACTGGCGGCACGATATCCGGCGCGTTGAGCGCCACAGTGCCGGCAGACCCCCATGGCATGATTGCCCTGGAAATGGATCAGATGGCCGCCCTTTCCGAGATCAGCGGCCGTGGGGCGGCAGCGTTTGGCCTGGCGGGCCTGTTGACCCTGGCATTCACGCGGCGGCGCAAAGGGATGCCTGCCGCTGAAGAGCGCGACAGCTACCGGCACCTTGCCTCTGCGATCCCGATGGGCCTGGCCTGCTGGACCAGCGAAGGGACGCTGATTGTCTGCAATGACCAGTACCGCCAGCGCCTCGACCTTAGCGATACAAGGGTCACCTATCATCAGGCCGTCAGCCGCCTGATCGCGGGGGGCTATATGAAGCTGGTGCGGGAAGATGACAGCGTCCGCCTGCTGGAGCTTCACCGCGAGGATGGCTCGTGCCTGCAAATTGATGAGCGCCCGCTCGGAGACGGCGCCTTCATGACGCTCGTGTCAGACATCACGCAAAGCAAACGAACCGACGCCTTGCTCCAGACAATTCGTGAGGAACAGCGGCTGCTGGCGCGACGCTACCACGAGGAGAAGCTGAAGGCAGAGGCGGCCAGCCGCGCGAAGACGAACTTTCTGGCCCATCTCAGCCACGATATCCGCACCCCGCTCAACCATATCATCGGCTTTGCTGAGCTGATGCAGCAACAGACCTACGGGCCGCTTGGCGATCAGCGCTACGCCGACTATGTCGACACGATCAAGTCTTCCGGGGAGCATTTGCTCAACTCCTTCGCCGCCATTCTCGATCTGGCCGAGTTGGAAGGTGGGCGCAAGACCCTGCGGCAGGATCCAGTGCTGCTCGACGAAGTGATGCAGACGGTTGTCGACCGCTTTGCCATACAGGCCCAACGCGCTGGAATTACCCTCCAGATAGGTCGGGAGACGGGCGCAGTCCTGCGCGGCGATCGTCTCGGGCTGACGCGTATGATCGGCAATATCATGGACAATGCGCTGCGCTTCACCCAGCCGGGCGGACAGGTGACCTTGGCCAGCTTTGCCGCCGATGATGGGGTTGTCATCGAGATCAGCGATACCGGGATCGGTATGGATGAAGATCGTCTCGCCGGCCTGAGCCAACCCTTTGCGCTCGGGGATGCCAGTTTTACCCGCGACGGGGTCGGACCCGGGCTCGGTATTTCCATCGCCCGCGCCATTGCCGAACTCAGCGGCGGCAATCTCGCCATCGACTCAAGCCCGATGCTCGGCACGACAGTGGCCATTTCGCTGCCCACCGAACCGGCGGCGGCCGAGCTGGCCGCCTGAGCGCTAAAGAGCCCTGGCGCTTTCGTACCACTCCGCGGTCGCCGCTTCGACTTCTCCCCGCATCTGCATGATATCCAGTTCCAGCCGCCCGAAATCGGGATAGTTGGACAGATGCGCCAGCAATTCCTTGAAAGCCGGCGTCCAGGCTTCCTCCTTGAAGGGGCTGATCAGCGCCGAACTCATCACCTGCAGCACCGTCGAATAGAGCGCATGGATATCGGCCAGGCGGTGGCCGTTGGCGAGAAGCCCTACAGCGCCCATCTGGGACAGGACGCGTGCCGTGGTGTCCTGCGGCAAACCAATCCGGGCACCGGCCACCAATTGCCCCGATTGCGCGACGAACTCAAGGTCGACAAGCCCGCCGCTCACCAGCTTGAGGTCAAAGGCGTGGCGGGGCTTACGCTCGCGCGCCATCAGCTCCCGCATGGAAACAACGTCGTCGATCGTCTTCAGGACATCGCGAGGCCGGGACATGACCTCGCCGATCTCTGCTTCCACCTTCTCGCCCAGCCGTCCGGTGGAGGCGACGACGCGGGCGCGACTTAGCGCCAGATGTTCCCAGGTCCAGGCATTGTCCTTGTGATAGGCGCGAAAACCCGCAAGGCTCGTCGCTAGCGGACCGGAATTGCCGGATGGCCGCAGGCGCATGTCGGCCTCGTAGAGCACGCCTTCGGCCGTGGGCGCGGAAACGGCGGCCACCAGGCGCTGTGTCAGCCGGGCGAAGTAATGCGGCGTTGAAAGCTGCCGCTCGCCATCGGACTCGGTATCGGGTGCATCGTAGAGCAGGATGAAGTCGAGATCGGAGGTGAAGGTCATCTCCCGGCTCGCCATCTTGCCGAAAGCCAAAAGGGCAATCTCTGCACCCCCGATGCGGCCATGGCGGACGGCGAACTCGTCCTGCACCTTGTCGAACAGGCGGTGGAGCAGAGTTTCGGCCAGCGCCGTGAACTGTTCCCCTGCCCCGTGTGCACTGACCGTTCCAGAGAGCAGGCCCGCCGCGACGAGGAATTTCTGTTCCTGCCCGATGATGCGCGCCCGGTCGATCAGGTCCTCATAGGATCGGGCGTCGGCGAGAAAGGCGTCCACCTTGGCCACCAGCACGTCCCGATGGGTCACGTCGTTGGCGAAGGCGGGATCAATGAGCCCATCCATGACATGGGCCCGGTGAATGACAGCCTCCGCCATGCGCGGTGCCGAAGCCATGAACTGCACCAACAGAGTGCGCAATTGGGCGTGGTTGCGCAGCAGCGCAAACAGCTGCACCCCGGCGGGCAGGCGCCGCAGGAAGTCATCCATGCGCGCAAGGGCCTCATCAGCATTGCCGGCGCGCCCGAGCGTTGCAAGCAGGGCCGGTAGAAGCTCTGTCAGGTGCGCGCGTGCTGCCGATGTGCGGGTCGCTGCATAGCTCCCATAGTGCCATTTGCGGACCGTCTCGACAGCCTTGTGGGCGTCGGCAAATCCCATGGCGGTGAGCGTTTCGAGAGTTTCCGGGTCGTCATCGCTGCCGGTGAAGACCAGATTGCCGTCTTCGGATCCCAGCGTCTCACCTTGGGTGAAGAGTTCGGCATAGTAGCGGGCCACGCGTTCGAGCGCCGCCCGATAGACCCTTTCGAACTCCTTCAGGTCCCCCTCTCCCATCAGGCGACCAATAACCGCGACGGCCTCGGGCGTCTCGGGCATGATGTGCGTCTGCTCGTCGCGCAGCATTTGCAGCCGATTTTCGACGGCCCGCAGATACCAGTATGTCTGGGTCAGCTCTTCGGCGGTCTGTGCGCTGATCCAATCAGCCTGAGCCAACGCGGCCAATGCCTGCGCCGTCGGCCGAACGCGCAGCGCCTTGTCCCTTCCGCCGGCGATAAGCTGCTGGGTCTGCGCAAAGAACTCGATCTCGCGGATGCCGCCCCGCCCGAGCTTGACATTGTGCCCTTCGACACGAATGTCCCCGACCTTCTTGGAAATATTGATCTGGCGTTTCATCGCCTGGATGTCGGCGATGGTCGCGAAATCGAGGTGCTTGCGCCATACATAGGGCGCCAGGTCCTTGAGAAAGGCTTCCCCGACGGCCTTGTCACCTGCGCAAGGGCGCGCCTTGATCCAGGCGGCGCGTTCCCAGTTCTGACCGCGCACCTCGTAGTAGGCCAGCGCAGCATCCACCGACAGGGCGACCGGCGTCGAGCCCGGATCGGGCCGGAGGCGCAGATCGGTGCGGAACACATAGCCGCCCGCTTGGCGGTCCTCCATCAGTCCCACCAGCTTCTGCACCATGCGCGAATAGATCTTGGTGGCCTCCATCGGGTCCACGAGAACCGGCTTCTGCGGATCGAAGAAAGCGACAATGTCGATGTCTGAAGAGTAATTGAGCTCCCGCCCGCCATGCTTGCCCAGGGCAAATAGCGCAAGGCCGGAATTGGCGGCGGTCGCCTGTTCGGCCGGAACGGCGAGCTGTCCCTTCTCGAAAGCCTGGCGCATGAGCAGGTCGAGCGCTGCTTCAAGCGCTGCGTCGGCCAGGTCTGAGAGAGCTTCGGTGGCGCGCGCCGTTGTCCAGGCGCCCCCAGTCTCGGCAATCGCGGCCAGGAGAGCCGTGCGTCCCTTGGCCAGCCGAAGGATACGAGCTACGTCCGTCTCGTCATCCTCACGTCCGGCACGGGCCACCTCCACGACAAGGTCAGCAAAGGCCTTGTCAGGTTCCTCTACGAGCGCACCAGCCAGCCACTCGGCATGGTGGCGTGCCAGCTCAAGCAAATAGGGAGCTGCTTCCAGCAAGGGGCCGATAGCGTCGGCCTCGTGCCGCAGCGCGCTCGCGCAGTCTTCTGGCAGTTCGGCGAGAAGAGCCTCGAACTGGGGGGTCTCGGTGGGCGGCAGGGGAGTCAGAAGAGTGCTCATAAAAGAGGCATAGCCTGCCCCCAAAGCTCCGACAAGGTGGCCGCTAGCGGGTGGGGATGGCCAAGACCGCCCGGACCCCTGGCGCATTATCCTCGACGCTGAATCGCCCGCCATGCAGCCGTGCCACCGCATTCACCAGAGACAAGCCCAGGCCGGAGCCCGGCTCGGACCGGCTCTTTTCCAGCCGCACGAAACGTTCAAGCACGCGCTTGCGGTCTCCTTCGGGGATGCCCGGGCCGTTGTCGGCCACGACAATCCGCACCTCGCCGCCTTCGCGGTGGACGCCTACTGCAATCCTGCCGGCGCTCCCCTCTTCCGGACGGGCGTATTTCATGGCGTTTTCCAGCAGGTTCACCATGGCCTGCCCGATCAACTCGCGATTGGCCTTGAGGGTGATGCTCGGTTCAATATTGGTTTCAACGGTGATGCCCTCGTCTTCGGCGACTGGCGTGTAGAGCTCGGCCACGTCGGCGACGATCTCGCTGATATTGATCTCCGAGAGGGCGCCGGAGGGCGCTCCGGCCTCCACCCGTGCAATCATCAGCAGGGCGTTGAAGGTCTGGATCAGGCGGTCGCTTTCGGTGATGACGGTTTCGAGCGCCTGTTCGCGCGTTTCGTTTGTTGCCGTGTCGCGCAGCGCGGCCTCGGCCTGATTGCGCAGCCGTGTGAGCGGGGTCTTGAGGTCGTGCGCCACATTGTCGGTGACTTCCTTCAGCCCTTGCAGCAACTGCTCGATGCGGTCGAGCATGGCGTTGAGATTGGTGGCAAGGGCATCGAACTCATCATCCCGTTTGGTGACGGGCACGCGCTCGGACAGATTGCCGGACATGATCTTGGTCGAGGTCTGCTGGATGGTGTCGATGCGGCGCAACACGCGACGCGCTGTTATGCCGCCAGCAATCAGCGAGAACAGGATGATCCCGACCACACCGACGAGAAAGCTCTGCAGAATGATGGCGGAATAGCCCCGCCGTTCGACAATGTCCCGGCCGACGACCAGGCGCATGCCGTTGTCCAGCGCCACCGAGCGGACTACTGCCACGCCCTCCCGCTGGCGTGGAGGACGAAGCGCGTCGGCATTGACATCGTCGCCCAAAGGATTGGGCCGCTCATAGTCGAAGCTGTAGACGCCCGGTGTAATGACCACTTCGGCCGGAACATCGGTGACATTGCCCAGCAGATAGAGGCCCGAGGCATCACCCAGAAAATAGATGCCGGGGCCCGGCTGGCTGGAGAGCCGGTTTACTGCAAAAGCCAGCGCCCTGATCCCCTGATTGGCGGCAATGCGCTGAAACTGGAGGATTTCGCGATCAATGTCCTCGGTCTGCTGGCGCTGTATCTGCACACTCGACTGCCAGCCAATAAATCCCATCAGCAGGATGGCGAACACCACGAAGATGGCAATGAATGTGGCTGTCAGCCGGACGGTGGACGTCCGCCAGACCTGGGCAAGGCGGCTCACGGGTTACTCCCGGATCATGTAGCCGGCGCCGCGCACCGTGTGGAGCAGCGGATTGGCATGCCCCTTGTCGATCTTGGACCGGAGACGGGACATGTGCACATCAATGACGTTGGTCTGCGGATCGAAGTGATAATCCCAGACGTTTTCGAGCAACATGGTCCGTGTCACCACCTTGCCGGCGTTCTTCATCAGATATTCGAGCAGGCGAAATTCGCGCGGCTGGAGCAAGATGATCTCGCCATCGCGCTCGACCTTCCGGCTCAGCCGGTCCAGCGTCAGCCCGCCCACGGCGTAGCTGGTTGCGGCTTCCGCAGGGCTGGAGCGGCGCGCCAAGACTTCGACGCGCGCCAAAAGCTCGGTGAAGGCGTAGGGCTTGGTCAGATAGTCGTCGCCGCCAGCGCGCAGGCCCGTCACGCGGTCGTCCACCTCTCCCAAAGCCGAGAGGATCAGCACCGGGGTCTTGTCGTCTTCCGCCCGCAGGCTTTCGACTATGGAAAGGCCATCGCGGCGCGGCAGCATGCGGTCGACAATGAGCACGTCGTAGTCCATGCCCGACGCCATGGCATAGCCGGTTTCACCGTCGGCTGCATGATGGGTGACATGACCGGCCTCATCGAGGGCCTGGACGAGATAGCTCGCCGCTTCGCGGTCGTCTTCGATGAGCAGGATTTTCACTGTGACGCTCCAGCAAATTCTGAGGTGCGGGCCCCGGCGTTTGCCGGGACCCGCTAAGTCGATGCTTATTCAGTATCGCCAATCGGCAGGCCGACGAAGCGGGATTCGCCGTTCCGCGCCACTTTGATCAATACCGTATCCAAGCCACGATCGCGCACGGCCTGAACCGCGGCATCGAAGTCGGCAGGTTCGGAAACCGGCTTGTTGTCAACTTCGAGAATGACGTCGCCGGTGGCGAAACCGCGCTCGGCGGCGGGGCTGTCACCGTCCACGTTCTGGATCAGCAGACCGCCCGTACCATCGCCGTTGGGCACCAGCGTCATGCCGAGAGCTGTGGCCGCTTCGGGCAGGGCCTGGGGCGGAGTCGGCGGGGTCGGGGTCTCGGCCGCGACCGATTCATCCAGCTGCTGCAGCTGAACCGAAACAGTGGTCTCCCCACCATCGCGCCAGATGGTCAATTCCACCGTCGAGTCGGGAGCCTTGCCGGCAATCGTACGGCTCAGGTCGAGCGCGTCGCTGATCTCCTCGCCGTCAACCTGGAGGATGATGTCGCCCGAACGCACGCCAGCGGCACCGGCCGGGCCATCTTCGGTTGGCTCCCGCACGATCGCGCCGCGCGCATTGGGCAGGCCTACGCTATCGGCGATATCACCGGTGACATCCTGGATGGACACACCGAGATAGCCGCGGGTTACCGTGCCGTCCTCAATAAGCTGGTTGACGATCTGCTGAACGGTGCGGGCCGGAATAGCGAAGGCGATACCCACATTGCCGCCAGTCGGCGAATAGATGGCGGTGTTGACGCCAACGACTTCACCAAGGGCGTTGAAGGCCGGACCGCCGGAGTTGCCGGTATTCACCGCCGCGTCGATCTGCAGGAAATCCCCATAGTTGGAACCGCCGATGTCGCGACCGGTGCCCGAGATCACGCCGACAGTGACGGTGCCGCCAAGGCCAAACGGATTACCCACGGCAATGACCCAGTCACCAACGCGGCTCGGCTCGCTGTCGCTCTCGAAGCCGACGAAAGGCAGATCCTCGCCCTCGATCTTGAGCACGGCCAGGTCGGTCCGCTGGTCGGTGCCGACAATTTCGGCAACCTGCTCTGTGCCATCCTCGAAGACAACCGTCACCTTGGTTGCGTCCTCGACGACGTGATTGTTGGTCACCACATAGCCATCAGCGGAAATGATGAAGCCAGAGCCGGCTGCCATAAAGCGGCGCGGAGCGCTCTGCCCTCCGGGTGCGCCCTGACCGTTCGGAGCACCGAACTGGTCGAAGAAGTCGCGGAACGGATGGTCTTCCGGAAGATCGGGGAAGTTGAATTCGAAGTTGAAGTCGCGGCCGCCACGCTGGACGGTCCGCCCGGGGGCTTCGGCCTCAACCAGGATCGACACGACGGCTGGCTTGACCGCCTCGACCAGGTCAGCGAAGCCCTGCTGGACCTGAGCCTGGGGGACCACGATCTGTGCAGCATTCTGCATCTGCGCATTGGCGGCCTGGCCGGTGAGCACAAATGCGGTGGAAACGCCGCCGGCGCCGACGAGAAGGGCCAGGGCGGAAGCGCCGAGCCAGCGACGGGTGCGCGAAAGTATTGTCGAACGCATGGGAACGTATCTCCTTCGTTAAGCTCTCAACAGCTTGTGGCGATACGTATGGAACGACGGGCCTTTCTGCGAAGTTGCGCCAAGATTAAGGTTTGGCAATGTTGCAGGCGGGATTGTGTTGGGACTAGGGAGCGTCCCTGCCTCTTTTCAGCGCTTCGAGCGCTGCGGCTTCGTCTTCGCTCAGGCCCTCAGGCCCTGACGAATGATGGCGCCGACGCGCGAAGACCAAGGCAACAAGGCCGATGAGCAGCAATATTGGCGCTGCAGTCCAGAGCAGGATCGTATGAGCCCCCAGGCGGGGATTGAGCAGGACGTATTCGCCATAGCGGTCAACGACATATTGCTCGACCTGGGCGTTGGTGTCTCCCGCAACAAGTCGCTCACGCACGAGTATACGCAGGTCGCGCGCCAGATCCGCATCGCTGTCGTCGATCGACTGATTCTGACAGACTAGGCACCGCAGGCCCGCGGAGATATCACGCGCCCGTTGCTCCAAAGCAGGATCGGCCAGAACCTCGTCGGGCCCCACGGCCAGGGCGGCCGAAGACAGGGCAAGCACCAGGCTCAGCACGAGCGCGCGGAAGATCATCGAGTCGCCCCCAGGCTGAGTTTCTGCCGCGATTGCGGGGCGCCCAGCCGGATGCGCCGGTCTGTCAGGGACAGCACCCCGGCCACAGCCATCACCAGCGTTCCGAGCCAGATCAACAGGATATAGGGCTTGTGCCAGACACGCACGACATGGGTGTCGTCCAGAGGCTCACCCAACTGGAGGTAAAGTTGTGACAGACCATATGTCTGTATGGCCGCCTCGGTGGTTGGCATGCCGCTGGCCACATAGGTGCGCCGCTCGGCCACAAGCTCGGCAGTACCGCCATCAGGCGCAGTGACGGTGAAACGGCCGGCATCGGCAAGGTAGTTTGCCCCTTCGGACTGCTCGAAGCTGTCAAAGGCAATATTGGATCCGGCCAGCTCGGCGCTTTCACCTGGGTTAAGCGTAGTGACAAGCTCCGTCTCCCATGCGGAAACCGACACAATGCCCAGCACCGTGAGGCCCAGGCCCAGATGACCAATGGCGGTCGACCAGATGCTGCGCGAAAGCCCGGCCAGGCGTCTCAGGCTTTCAGCGAGCGGGATACGGCCAAGCCGGCTGCGTTCGATTACCTCGGCCACCGCACCAAACGACACCCAGAAGCCCAATAGCAGGCCAATCGGCACCAGCGAAATGGAATTGCCGGCAAGGGCTGAAATCAGAATGGCCAGGAAGATGGCCAGGGCTGCAAAGCCCATCAATCTCTGGCCAGCCGCGACAAGGTCTGCCCGCTTCCATGCCAGGAGTGGACCGAAGGGGAGTACGAGAAGCAGCGGCGCCATGAGGGCGCCGAAGGTGAAGTTGAAGAAAGGCGCACCAACCGAAATGGTCGTGCCCGTCAGGGCATCGAGCAGCAACGGATAGAGTGTACCCACCAGCACGGCGCCAACGGCAGTAGCCAGAAACAGGTTATTGAGGATCAGCGCGCCTTCGCGGCTGATCGGCGCAAACAAACCACCCTGGCGCAGCGCCGGCGAACGAATTGCAAAGAGTAAAAAGGCGCCGCCGATAAGCAGGGCGAGAATGGTGAGGATCACCAGGCCGCGCGTGGGATCGCTGGCAAAGGTATGGACCGAGGTCAGGATGCCCGAGCGCACGAGGAATGTGCCCAGAAGCGAGAGGGAGAAAGTGATAATGGCCAGAAAGATCGTCCAGATCTTGAGCGCATTGCGCTTTTCCATCACCAGCGCGGAATGCAGCAGCGCGGTTCCCGCCAGCCACGGCATGAAGCTGGCGTTTTCCACGGGGTCCCAGAACCACCAGCCGCCCCAACCCAGCTCATAATAAGCCCAGTAGGACCCCATGGCGATGCCCAGGGTCAGGAAGGTCCAGCTCAGCATCGTCCATGGCCGCACCCAGCGGGCCCAGGCCTGGTCGATGCGCCCCGATACCAGCGCTGCGATGGCGAAGGAGAAGCAGATCGAAAAGCCGACATAGCCCGCGTAGAGCAAGGGGGGATGAATGGCCAGGCCAATATCCTGCAGTACGGGATTGAGATCTCCCCCTTCCAGCGGCGCGGGGGAGAGGCGGACAAAGGGGTTGGACGTAAAGAGCGTGAAGCCCGAGAAGGCCGCTGTCAGCAGGCTCTGGGTGCCAAGCACCAGATTGGACAGGTCCGATGGCAGCGAACGACCGAAAGCGGCCACCAACGCCCCAAACAGCACCAGAATGAGGACCCAGAGCAGCATGGAGCCTTCGTGATTGCCCCAAACGCCGGAGATCTTGAAGATCAGCGGCTTGAGGGAGTGCGAATGATTGGCTGCAAGGGCGAGGCTGAAGTCGGAAACGACAAAAGCGTGCACCACAGCCAGGAAGGCGAGTGCCACCAGAACGAATTGCAGCACTGCAGCCTGGCCCAGAACAGCCGACAGGCGCTCGCCGCGCCGCCACAAGGTCAGCCCTCCGACCGCCGACACCACGGAAATGGCGAAGGCCAGAACCAGTGCAAAATGCCCAAGCTCGATGCTCACTGGCCCGCCGCCTCCGGCCGCCATTCGCCCTGGGCTTTCAGGGCCTCGACGACTTCCTTGGGAATGTAGTTCTCGTCGTGCTTGGCAAGGACGTTTGTGGCCTCGAACCGTCCATCCGTCCCAAGGCTGCCCTCGGCAACGACCCCCTGCCCTTCACGGAACAGGTCGGGAAGGATGCCGACATAATGAGCCACGATTTCCTGCCCACCATCGGTGATCACGAAGACATTCTCCTGGCCGTCGCGCATCCAGCTACCGTCCTTGACCAACCCTCCCAGCCGAATGGGTTGGCCCGGTGCAACCTCGCGCGCCACGACGTCGCTGGGGGCGTAGAAAAAGACAATCTGGTCGCGCAAGGCGGTCAGCACGAGAGCCGTCGCAATGGCGATCACAACGGCCAACCCGCCAATCACAACGAGACGCTTCTGCTTTCGGGTCATGCCCCGACGGCGGACATTGGCCGGCATAGTCATGGTCAGTCTCCGTTCAGTGTCAGGCCTGCGCCCAGTGCCAGCCCATCCAGGTCGCCCCGATCAAATGCGGCGGGGAAAGCCTCAACGGCAGCATCGTAAGCCTGTTGGGCGCTCTCCTGATCCCCCAGGACCAGATAGGAGCGCACCAGTTGTGTCCATTCCTCGATCGTGCCGCCGTCCGAATATAGGCGGTCGGCCAACCCGCCCACCATGCGCATGATCAATTCTGACTGATCTTCGGCCACCGGAATTTCAGCACCACCGTTCTTTGCGACCAGAAGGCCCTGCCGTGCGGCCGGCAGCCAGGCCTCATCCCCCTTGGCCAGATCGATCGCCTGCTGCCAATATGTACCGGCCTGCTCGTAGTTCTCCAGGCGCATGTATTCGGCTGCCAGATACAACCTTGAGCGAATGTGGGCGGCGTCGCCCGCTGCCGCAGCGCGCAGCAAGTCCATGGCCTCCTCAGAACCGTCTCCTGCCGCTTGCAGCAGCAGGGCCTCGGCGAGGTCCGTTCGCAGTTCGGCGGTGGGGCCGGTCAGTTCGATGATGCGCCGATAGGCCTCAGCCGCATCGGCAAACCGGCCGAGCTCGATATAGGCCGGCGCAATCACCTGCCAGCCCCGCAGGTCCTCGGGCGTTTCGGCCAATCTGGCCTCGATCCGCGTAACGGCACCGCCAAGATCGAGTGTCTGGGCCGCCACTTCGGGCCGGCTTGCCAGCGGTTGCGCCGGCAGTTCCGGGCGCCCCAGAAAGGTGTAGGCGCCAAAAGTCAACGCGGCCACAGCAACGAGGCCCGCCACAAGCGGCGTCCTTGTCAGGGGCTTCGATACATTGGTGGACGAGGTCCGTTGGCTGCGCAGCACCTCGCGCGCCAGCTCTGCCCTTGCTGCCAGGGCTTGCTCGGCGTCAAGCTTTCCACTCTGTTCGTCGGCCTCGATAGCCGCCAGTGTCTCGCGAAATAGCTGGTTTTCATCAGCGATTTCGCCCGCGGGCGCGTTGACCGTGCGTCCGGCGGCCGCATAAAACAGGGCGGCGCACGCAATCGCGGTAACGGCAATGGCAATCGACCAGAAAATCATGGGCCCCAAACGCTTGTCTGCCAGACGCGGCAAGGCAAGGTCCTCTATAAGCGCAATGCGGCGAAAAACCACCAAAACCGTCGATAGCAGCAGGGACGCATTGCCACAGGGGCCCGTCGTCGCAGGCCTTTTTGCCGCATGAGCGAGACCGATTTCGACTTTGCCGTCTTCGGCTCCACACCGCTGGCCCAGCTTGTTGCAGGCCTGCTGGCCGGAACCCACGACCGGAAAGTGCTGCTGATCGGTGAAAGCCGGGCGAGTTACCGGCTGCCTCGCGGCATCGACCTTTCCGTGGCTCCCATTACCCGTCCTCAGACCTGGGCCTTGTTGAGCGATACGGTGCCAGAAACGGCGCGCCTTGTCGGCCGGGTATCTGGGCGGGGTGGTGTGCTGCGCGTGGACCCGGTGTTCTTTGCCGAGAACCCGCAGGCTGTCGAAGCGCTACTGCACATACGCCATATGGCACCGGGATTTGGAACCGCGGCAGAGCCCGTGCCGCAATCCAGCCTGGGTGGAAATCGTTCGGGCGCCGTCTTTCGCGACGCGCTCCGGTTGAATCGCCCGCAATTGGAGTCAGGGCTGGAGGCGTGGCTTGCCGACCAGAAGGTGGCTCGAATAGCGGCGCAATCGGTCGGGATTGCGGAGGACGGGCAAGCCGAACTCGTGACCGATTCGGGCTCCTATCGTGCGCGTCAGGCCGTTCTGGCTGACGATGAGGCGATCACGGCATGGTTGCCGCTCAGGCAGTGGCCAAAGCAGCTCCGGCGCATCGAGCACACCGCAATCCTCACCACGCCCACCCGGCCTCTGGCATCTTCGATCATGCTGGAGCTGGATAGCGGCGTATTCCTGACCCAGCAGCCGGAGGGCGGCGTCGCCGCATTCGGTCCCGGCGACAGAGCATGGTTTTCAGAACACCTGCAGGGGCTGCTCGGCCGGGAGCGGCAGATCGAGCAAGCGGGCCAGACCAGCTATTCCGGACTTGCCACCATGGATGGCGCGCCCGCCTTCGGTCGCGTGGCCGGGGCAGGCGCCGATATTGTCGTGGGCACCGGCAGCTATGGCGCCTTCATCGCTCCGGCGCTGGCCCGCTGGCTCGCCGGAACGCCTTCGCCCTTGGAAGCGCAGTGGTTTGACCATCATCTGGTGAGCCGCGACGGTGCGGACAGACGGCTTGTCGAGTTCTCCTGGACCCGGGGAGAACCGGTGAGGTGAGACCACAGATAAACCGCCTGCCGGCGGCTGCTGCAAAAGGCTTTTCCGGGTCGGCGATCGACCGGAACCGACCGATCCGTTTCCGGCTCGATGGACGACTGATGTCGGGCTTTGTCGGCGACACGATACTCAGCGCCGTCCTGGCCTCTGGGGTCGATACCATCGGAGTATCGCAGGGAAGCCCGGTCGGCCTGACATCCAGGGCATACCCCGCAATCAGGCATGCCAGCCTCGCCAACGACCCGCGCTTCGCCCTTCCCATGGACAGGACGCCCGCTCTGGACGGTGCGGAGTTTGTGACCTGCGTTCCACCGCAGGCGCGTGGTCTTGCTCGGCTGTTTCAGCCCGGCCGGACACTCGGCCGGGACCTCGACACAACCACCGCCTTCGAGGGGATGTGGAAGAGCGGGCCGGCAGAACGCGGCGAGCCTACGGACCTCCTGGTGGTCGGGGGCGGGGTTGCCGGGCTTTCAGCGGCGCTGGCGGCAACGCGAGCCGGTCTTGGCGTGACATTGGTGGAATCTCGCCCGTTTCTGGGTGGGTATTCCGGACTATTCGGGACTCTAGAGGGCGAAGACAGTCCTGAGGAGAGCATGAGCCGCCTGGGGGCGGAGGTACTGGCCGACAGCGCCATATCCGTTCTGACATCAGCCGCAGTCTTTTCTGTTCGACCCGGACTGGCGCGCCTTCACCAGGTCGAGCCTTCCAACGGACAGAACCGCGGCCGGGTTGTCGACATTCCTGCGGCCCGCACCGTGATCGCGACGGGGTCGATCGAACGTCTGCCCATCTTTGCCGGCAACCGGCTGCCCGGCGTAACCGGCAGTCTCGATGCCTATGAACTGGTTACCCGCTTTGGTGTCTGGCCCGGCCGCAACGCGATACTGGCTACGGCCACCAATCCGGCCTATCGTCTTGCCATGCTGGCCAGCGATGCCGGGATCGAGATTCGCCGCATACTCGATAGCAGGCCCCATTCTGCCTCGCGGTTCATCGCCTTCTCGCGGGCCTACGGCATGGTCCAGTCCCCCGGCGCGACCATTGCCTCGGTGGGCGTGGCGCGGGCCGGGGGCACGCTGTCAGTGCATGTAGAGGGACGGAGCGGCATCCCACTGGTTACCGACAGACTTCTGGTCAGCGGTGGATGGCAGCCGGACCTCACGCTTTGGCATATCGCTGGAGGCGCCAGCCAGTGGCAGCATGAGCGCGGCCGTATTGAACCGCGAGGGGATCTCGATGGCATCGCCCTGGCCGGCAGCGCCGCGGGATATTACTCCAGGCGGGGCTGTATCCAGAGCGGTGCCGATGCGATCGACAAATTGCTGGGGCGCCCCCGACGACAGGTGGACGATCCAACGATCGACCCGATCTACGAAACGCCGGACGGTCCGCTTGCCATTGCGGCGCCGGATCCTGACACGGCACCGGCTTATCTCGATGGCGGCCCCGGGCTGTTGCAGCGGCCAGTCCCTCCGCGGCGTCGCCCGTGGCAAGTGCTCTGGCGGAGCGGGCCCTCAGGCCTGACCCTGCTTTCTGAGGCGCCGCAACCTCTCTCCGTCACCGAGGTGGCGGCGGGCGTCGAGCTGGATCTAATCCCCGAGCGGGCCGCAGGCATTGTCGCACAGGAGCGTGTCGCCTCCATTCCTTTGGCATCAGAGCAGGATCACTCCGTCACCGATCTTTGGGGGCCGGTCGGTCCCGGCGACGTCCCGCCCTATCTGGCTGGCCGCTTCGGTCCGGACGCCAAGGTCGTGCGCCTGCTGACCGCCGAACCGCGCGCGCTCGAGACTGGGGCGCTCATATTCCCCAATTCCGATACCAGGCACCCGCGGGAGGCCATTGGCGTCGTTCTGCGCTTCACGAGCGAGGGCCCGATGGCGCTCGTCAGCTCCGCGGTCGCGACGGCGGGCTTGCCGGTTGTCGTCAGGGACAAGGGCCAGACTGTGCCTGCAACAGCGGCACTGCAGGCCGATTGATCAGCTGCGGCGCTCTGCCGTCGCCCGGGCGCGCTTCAAAGTTTCGGCATATTCGGCGTTGAAACGAATTTCGGCCATCTTGATGGCGGCATCCAGGCGTGCCCCCGTCATCGGGTCGGCCGGGTTCTGTCGCAGTAGATCAAGATTGCGTTGAATATGCAGTTCCAGGGCCTGCCCCGTCTGGTTCCATGACTGGTCGAACACGGCGTTGAGCGCCAGGGAGTCGCGGCAGTCCCGCACCGCTGAAAGCAAGTAGACGCCATTGATGGCGCCCAACAGCCGGTCATTGTCGATCCGGTCTGCGCCTTCGCGCGGGCGGCGCATGGCCTGGTTGAGGTCGGTCACGACCTCGCGCAGGCGTGGCTCGACCCTGTCGGAGACCACCTTGGTGATGGCGGCCAGTATCTGCGTAGAGCGGCTGCCGCGTGCAAATTCGACATAGCCTGTCAGGGAGCGAACCAGACGGTGGAAGCGTTCGAGGCTGCGACAGACCATGTCGATATCGGCGAATGGTCCATTCAGTTGCAGGTTCTTCAACTGATTCTGGGCGTGCCCAAGCACTGCCTCGATCAGTGGCTCGAAGCCATTTCGGGTAATGGCCACCTCGCTGGCATTGCCACTGAGCTTGATAGCGGCAGTGATCAGCCGCGTCGGGTTGGCTACCTGCCCCAGCGCGGCGTGGAACAACAGGGCCGCCAGTTTTGGATCCTGCAACGGCATCGACTGCAGCGCCATGCCCAGCGCCGCCTCGTCACCCATGGTGTTGACGGCCTTGCCGAAGCTCTGCGCCTTGGGCAGAAGCGCCCGCGAGCGGAGCGCGGCCATGATCACCGCCGTCTCTTCCCGGAAGTTCTCGCGGCCTGACTGGGCGCGCAGGCGCCGCAATGCCTCGCTGTCGCGATCAATCTTTTCCAGTGCCGCCTTCATTCGGCTGAGCACTTCGGGCATCAGCGGCTCGAGATCGGCAGCGCCAAAATTGCCGTTGGCCGCCCCCTCTGCCGAAATCAGGTCTGGGCAGAGATCACGGACGATCCAGGTCCAGCTTGCCTGGGCGGCCTGCCGGCTCACTGATCCGCTCAGCGGGTAAAGTACTGGCTCGTCCACAAGAATTGGGTCGATGACGCCACAAAACAAGCGACGCACAGCGCCGGGCGACCGCGCCTCGGCTCTTGCGGGCGCGGATGTGGCGTTGTGAGTGCTTGCGGCAGGCTGGCTCATCAAAACTTCGGGTCAGGATAGACTTACCCATCGACCCTATAGGTCTATGGTAAACAATCCTTTTCCGGGCAGCCGACCCGATTGTCAGGCAGCACCCTGGACGACGTTCCAGTTGCCGTTCTGCTCACGGCAGGCAGTGCCCTTCTTGACGTAATCGGTACCGCCAATCTTCACGGTATGAGTGAAGTCACGGCAGTCGAGATTGTTCACCCGCACATATGGGCCAACGGCCACCGAACCGGTGGTGCCCTTGTCACCGGCCCACTGGCGCGGCGCACCCGGCCGACCGAACTGCAGGGCATAGAATTGGGCGCTATTGGCTTCATTCGAATCCTTGGCCGTCATCAGCGCCAGAGCCGCGGGATCGACAAACCCGTTCGCAATGCTGGTGGTCAACTTGGCGGTCTGCACGGTCTGCGCCGATGTGGGCACGAGCGGCTGAACCACCACCGGCTGGGCCACGACAGGCGCCTGTGCAACCCGCGTCGTGCCAGTGCTCGAACAAGCGGCCAAAGCCAGTGCGAAGATCGGGAGAGCGAGGAGCGAAAAGCGATTCATGGCGTGTGTGGCCTCTTGTGAAGTCTGTTGGTTCTTGTTGGCGCAATGCGGCGAAAGTGCGTCAGTTCCCGGGCGGCCGCACCAGCCCGCCCAGGCGAGCTGTCGGCAGGCGCAGCTCTACAAGAAGTCCGCCCAACTGCGAACGCTTTAGCTCGAGTTCGCCGCCATAGACATCGACCAGTTCCTTGACGATATCCAGCCCGAGGCCTGTTCCAGGCGTTTTCTCGTCCAGCCTGACACCGCGGCGCAACACTTTTTGCGCGTCCGCCTCTGAGAGGCCTGGGCCATTGTCGTCGATCCGCATCAAGAGCTGCGTACCGCGCTCACCACGAATACTGCTGAGCCGGACCCCGACCTGGCCCTTGGACCATTTGCAGGCATTGTCGAGCAGATTGCCGGCCATTTCCTCCAAATCGGCCTCATCGCCGCGGAACCAGGGCAGCGATGCGTCCGGCCGCTGAAAGGCGATGGTAACATCGGGGTGGATTTTGCGCATGACCCTGGTCAGCCGGAGCATGATCATGGTGGCGTCCGCCTTTTTGCCGACAACCGAGGTTCTGGCTGCCAGCCGGGCCCGCTCAAGATAGGTCGAGACCATATTGCTCATCTTCTCGGTCTCGGTGGTCACGATATCTGCCAGTGCGCCCTTTCGGGCGTGAGCTTCGTTGCGCAGCACAGCAATCGGGGTCTTGAGGCCATGCGCCAGATTCCCGACCTGATTACGGGCCCGTTCGATGATCTGGGTATTCGAGCGCAGCAACTCGTTGACCTCCTCGGCCAGAGGCGCGATCTCGGTGGGATACGTCCCTGACACCTCCGCGCTTTCTCCCTCGCGGACTGCTTCCACAGCGCTACTCAAACGCGCGATCGGACGAAGGGCGATGCGTGCCACGATCGCGCTCATCACCGCCAGCATCACCCCGACGGCACCAAGCACGATGAAGGTCTGCCCACGGAAATCGGCGACCAGCTCCAGCATTTCAGTGAGGTTTCCTGCCACCGTTATGCGATAGCTGGTATCGCCCAAGGAGACGCTGCGTTCCACCATCCGCAGCTGGGTACCAAAGGGATCGTTGATCACCTCGGTGCTGCGACCGAGGGCATCGGCTGCCGCACCAACACCCGGCAGATCGATGCCGACCACTGAAGTCGAGAGGTTGATCAGGCCACCTTCTTCGCCGCGGATGATCCAGTACCAACCCGAGCGCGGCCGCTCGAAGCGCGGGTCCGCCAGCGCGATATCGGGATCTTGGGGATCGCCGGTTTCCAGCAATGCCCCGGCCAGGCTCTCGACGTGAAAGTCGAGCGTCTCGGTCAGCGTCGTGTCCAGCGCGCGCGAGTAGAGGTCGGTGAGCAGAATGCCGGTCGTCACCAGCGCCAGCACCAGCCAGCCGGCGGAGAGCCAGAAAAGGGAAGCGGCGATCGAGCCCTTGCGCAGCATCTCAAGGCCTTCTCACATGAGCCACGCTGGAGCAACAGCCGGTTCAGTCGCCAACGATCTGGTAGCCCAGGCCGCGCACAGTCTGGATGCAATCCTCAGGCAGCTTCTTGCGCAGACGACCGACAAACACCTCAATGGTATTGCTGTCCCGATCAAAGTCCTGGTCATAGAGGTGCTCGGTCAACTCGGTGCGCGAAATCACCTTGCCCTTGTGATGCATCAGGTAGCTCAGCAGACGCAGTTCGTGGCTGGTCAGCTTCACGGACTGCCCTTCCACCGTCACCTTGCCGCTGCGCGCATCGAGGCGCACGGCGCCACAGACGATCTCATTGCTGGCATGGCCCGCCGCGCGGCGCACCAGAGCGCGCACCCGCGCCAGGACTTCCTCCATATGGAAGGGCTTGGCGACATAGTCGTCCGCGCCAGCATCGATGCCCTGCACCTTGTCGCTCCAGCGATCGCGGGCCGTCAGCAGCAGAACCGGCGTGGTCTTGCCCGCACGCCGCCATTCTTCGAGCACTGAGAGCCCGTCCATTTGCGGCAGGCCGATATCGAGAATGATGGCGTCATAGGGCTCCGTGTCGCCCAGGAAGTGTCCTTCCTCACCGTCGAATGCCACATCGACGGCATAACCGGCCTCAGTCAGGGCGTCCTTGAGCTGCCGATTGAGGTTGGTATCATCTTCAACCACGAGAATACGCATATCCGCCCCCGCAGGACTGGCCGTTATTGAGCACTCAGCGTCAGGTTTTGCGCCTGACCGTCAGGTGTGAGTACACCAATAACATATACCAGTACTCCTCCGTCGTCACACACCTGAACATTGAGGATTTCTGCATTAGGATCAACGCCAGACTGTGCCAGGACCGCGTCGAGCGACATGATCTGACCAGAAGACACGGCCTCCTGGATCTGGCGCTTGTCGAGGCAGGCCTGGGCCTGGCTCTGGCCGGTGCCTGCAAGGGCAAGCGCCAGGGCCAGGGCCGAAGCAACGGAGGCTGACGGTTTTGGGGCGTTCGTTTTCATGTCCCAAGCAATAGCGCCTGCAAACTGAATGGGACATGAATGCGGCAAGACTCCCCCGCTTTCCACACAATCGGCATCAGGCCCTGGCGATATCGCCCTTGAGACCCTTGCTCAGGAACAGAACAGCCAGCGCCTCAAGCACCAGGCTGCCTGCCGAACCGCTGTCGAGCGCGGGCAGGTCAACACCCAGCATCTGGGCGAGGCCCGCCACCAGCATGAAGGCGGCGAGGATATAGGTTTTGTAACCCGATAGAACGTCCATAACGTGATCTCCTGGGACCGAAGGATTGACCGCGGGAGCGACCGCAAGCGCGGCCCTCCGGACGGTTTCGACGCGCGGGTCCAGCCGCGGCCGAATATGGAAAAACTGGACAGCGCCTTGAGAAAGCCGAGCCGCCCATCACAGAGGGCGTTGATCAGGCGCGAAGCGTCGGCCCTGTTCGCGGCGGCGAGGCGATGCGCGCCTCCTCCATCATCGGAAAGGTGACGATCGAGACCTCATAGAGGTCGATCTCATACAGCAGGCGATCGCCGTCGCGGCGGCTGGCCTTGAGGGTGCGGAAGCCGATGGAGAGGCCATCGAGTGCCCCGTTTTCGATCAGCCGTTTGAGCGCGTCCGAGCGCGGCACGCCCGGCACCAGCCGTCCGGTCACGAACGGCCCGTGGGTGTCCTCTGCCATGCTCTCCCAGGTGCCTACGGGCTCCTTCGGGTCATGCTGGAACAGCAGCCTGACCCGCCCGCGCCGCTTTTCGAGGCTTTTGGCAGAAGCCCCGGCAGTACAATATCGCCGCCGCTGTCCAGCTTGTTGAAGACGCTGGCATAGCCGGCAAAGCGTCCCGCAGCGTCAATCGGAATGGCACTCATCCGCGCTTGGCCCCTCCGCTTTTCGGCTTGGGCGCCGAGCGCTGTTTGTCGGCCAGCGTACCCGCCAGGTTCCAGGCAAATTGCCGGAACGTCTGCTGCGCCGCCTCGCGATTCTGCTTGTCTGCCCTGGGCTTAGTCCTCCTTCCGGAAAAGCCGATTCAACTGTGCGATCTCCTGCACGAAGTCGTTGAAGTGTTGATTCACACGCGCCATTTCCCTCAAGCTCCACACGAGCAGGGCGCTCGAACCACTTGCCCAGAGGAAGAGAGCAAGATAGGCAAGGTCCCCCCGCTCGATGACGGTTTTGGTCAGCTCGTCCAACCGGCCCGAACTTGACCAACCAAAGACGGTAGATAACTTCGAACCGTCCCGAAGGCTAATTTGGTCCGGTGGGCCAAATTTTGGTTGAGTGGCAGCTCGAATGGCAGAGCCGGTCGCTCCCGCACGAAATCGCGCTCATGGCACGGCCGACTGAAAGCAGCGGCGGATGCCCTAGTCCATCTTCCCGGCCGCCTTGAGCGCCGCCTTGTCGCTCTTGGCGCCCATCGCCGCTAGGCCGCGCTCCACTGCATCCGCGATCATCCCCTTGGCGGCCACTTCCAGCTCCGGGCGGCAACGGGCGAGCGTCTTCAGCCCGACGATCAGGCGCAGCATGACCTCGATGCTGCCGGCGCCGTCGCGGGCGATCGGGCGGAAGGCGTCCGCCATCAGGTCGTCGGGATCGAGCGGGGCAACCAGCACCCGCTCATATTTGAACTCGCTGTCCTCCTCCGGGCGGTCCGCAAGGACCCGCACCAGCCTGCCGATGACGGCAATCGCGGTGCCGGGGTCGTTGATCCCCGGAGACAGTGCCTTTCCGGCAATTTCGGCGAGCACGATCAGCCCAAACCGCGGGTCGCTGTCGAAGGTGCGCGCGGCCCCAATCGTGAAGGCACCCGCCAGTTTCTCAGTCACTTCCTCGTCAGCCTGCCCGACGATCCGGACCAATGGGCGGTCCGGTGCCGCATAAGCGCCGGGCCGCGCGGTGATGGTGACCAGAAGGTCGTTCTCCTCGGCGCAATCCTGTAGCCGGCTGATATCGATATGCTGCACATAGCCGATCTTACGGGCAAAGATCGGGTCGCCCGAAGGCTCGCCGGACAGTTCCCGGCACCCCAGCAACCCCTTGCCCGGTACAGCCTCGAATGACTTGGTCGCCGCATCCCCCGCCTTGTTGACCGTCTCCCCCACCCGGCCAATTGCCGAAATCTGGCCGATCCAGCGGATCAGCGCGGCCACCACCAGCACCACCACGCCCAGCGTGACGACAAACAGCAATAGCCGTCCGGCCTCGCTGTAGATGCCGGCAGAAAGGCCGATAATGCCAACAATCGAAAACAGGAAGGCGCCGATGAACACCGAGATCGAGGTCTGTGCGCTCCGATCCCCCACGATCAGCGGCACCGCCCGCGGCGTCGTCTGGGACGAGGCACTGGAAAGAGCGCTGACAATGGTTGAGAGCGCAAACACGGCCACCGTCAGCAGGCTCGAGGCCAGTACCGTCAGGATGGATTCCACGGCTTCGGACGACAGTGTGAAGGGCAACCCGTCCGGAATGAGCCGGGCCATGCCGAAGGCAATCAGCAGCGTCAGCACGGCGACCAGCGAAAAGGCCAGCGGCAGAAACCACATGCGCTGGAGGATCTGCCGGAACTTGAACGCGAGCTGGCTCAATGATGTCTCCCTTGCCAGAAAAGCAAATCCTCGTGGCCCGAATTGGTTGCGCCCGGTTCGTTCCTGAGCCCCTGCCGCGCTAGGCCCCGAATATCCGTTTGGCCTCGAGCGCCAGGCCCAGGCCCACGCTGCCCAGCACGTCGGTGCGCACCACTTCCGCCTCCGGGAACATCGCCTGCAATCGTTCGGCCACCGCTGGCACCAGGGTCGAACCGCCTGTCAGGATCAGGCTGTCGATCCCGTTGGCAAATAGGCCTGCGTGGCGCAGGGTCTGGGCAATGGTCTCTTCCAGCCGCCCGATGGAGGCGGCCAAAGCCTCAGCGAGCTGCGGCCCGGTCATGAGCGTCTCGATCCGGCGATCGCGCACCGGGAAGGCCAAATCGACCGCATCCCGGTCTGACAGCGCGATCTTGGCGTCTTCTACCGCACCGATCAGGCGGTACCCCAGCCGGTCCTCCACCAGCATCACAAAGGTCTCGACCTTTTCGGCCTCCCGCGCCTCGCGAATGGTCGAGCGCAGGTCGCGCTGCGCCTTGGCATCATAAAGCCGGTTGATCCGGTGCCAGGTGGAGAGGTCCACATAGGGCGCCACCGGCAGGTGCCGCTTGCCGTCTTGGGTCCGCGACCCCAGACCCAATTCGGGCATCACCCGGCTCATGGCGAGGAGGCGGTCAAAATCGGTGCCGCCGATATGCACGCCCGCCGTGGCCAGAATGTCGTCGCTGCGGTCCGCACGACCAGCCCGTTCCGGTGAAACGCGCACCAGCGAAAAGTCCGAGGTCCCACCACCCAGGTCGACGATCAGGGCAATGCGTTCTCGGGTCACCTGCCGCTCATAGTCGAGCGCTGCCGCAATGGGTTCGAACTGGAATTCAACATGGGCAAAGCCTTGGCGGCGCACTGCCTGTTCGAGCTGGCGCTGCGCTTCGGCGTCGGCGACCGGGTCGTCATCGACGAACTGCACCGGCCGTCCGACCACGACTGCGTCCAGTTCCAGGCCAGTGGCCGCTTCGCCGCGCGCCTTCAGCTCGGCGACGAAAATCCCCAATATGTCATCGAATCGATAGACACGGGCACCCAGCCGTACGCCGTCATCGAACAATTTCGTGCCCAGGACACTCTTGATCGAGCGAAGCAGGCGCCCATCCGCACCCGAGACATACTCGCTCAGCGCCGTTCGCCCAAAATGGATGGTCCGGTCTTCGGCGCCAAAGAACAGCACGCTGGGCATGGTGAGCTGCTCCCCCTCCAACGGCAGAAGATGGGGAGCGCCATCGGCCGCAACGCGCCCCAGCGTGGAATTGGACGTGCCGAAGTCGAGGCCGCAGGAATGGGTCATGACAAGCCGTCCGGATTTGGATGAAGGCGCGTCAGGCGCGCGGGGACGGGCGTTTTAGGGAAAGTGCTGGAACAACGCAACCACCAGGCCGACCAAGCGGGCCAGGTGGCTCCGAAATGGCCGATCAGGCCGCGCGGCGCCTCTTGTCCTCGCGGCTGCGCAGATCGACAACCTCAAGCCGCGCCAATCCGCGGCGCTGGGCCTTCTTGACCGCCTGGGTTGCCGCGTTGAGCACAGCCCGATCCATCTTGCCTTGCGGATTGACGACGGCGATCCCGGTGCTCAACGTCACCTGCCCGGCGTGGCTTTCGCGATTGGGAATACCTTCGCGGCGCAGCGCGGCGGCAATACGGCTGGCGAGGTCCCGGGCCATAAGTGCCGGCATGTCGGGCAGAACCAGCATGAACCCGGTCTGGCCGCTGCGCAGGCACACATCAGCCTGGCGGGTCAATTGCGCGCCGATACTGGTTTCGATCGATTCGATTGCCTCTTCCACCGCTTCGCGGCCATAGGCGGCGAAGTACTCGGCATAGCCGTCGATTTCCAGGGCGAGCACGCAGAGCGACAGTTTGCGTTCAGCACAATAGGCCCAGCCGCGACGCAGTTCCTCGTCGATACGCTGCGCCAGGCGCGACTTTTTGTTGGGATTGCTGGCGAAGGCAGCCTGGCCATAGGGCGGTTCCGCAATCTGGGCTCCGCGCGTCAGCGCTGCGCGAATACGTGCCCAAAGCCCGTCATTGCCGCTCATGGTCACTCTGTTCATCAAGCCTGTCCTGGGCCGTTACCGGTTCGCCCGATCAGGACACACTTATGGTTAACAGCCGGTAAGCATCTCGCGCTAAAGGCTTTCCGGCGGCTCCCACTCCGGCCAGTCAACGGCATGCTCCTCCCACGCCTCCGGATCGACCTCTGTCTCGAGAAAGGTCCGCCCCTTCACCGAAACGCCGACATCCACCACCGTTTGCGGATCTCCGGAGACCAGTGGGTGCCACCAGGCCAGCCCCTTGCCCTCGGCCAGGCGCCGATAGGCGCAGGTGGTCGGGATCCAGGGAATCTCCCGGACATTTTCGGGTGTCAGCTTGATGCAGTCTGGCACGATCTCCTTGCGGCGGGGATAATTCGTGCAGGTGCAACTATCCCCGTCCAGCAGTTTGCAGCGGACATCGGAAGTGATCAGCGTGCCGGTGTCTTCGTCCTCAAGTTTGATCAGGCAGCAGCGGCCGCAGCCGTCGCACAGCGCCTCCCATTCCGCTGCCGACATCTGCTCGAGCGTTTTTTCTTCCCAGAAGGCCATGTCTACCGTTTGCCGTTCATGCTGTTGCCGGTTTGCGCTTGCGGATAGGCCAATGCAATCATATTCCAGCGATTGCGTTGCCATTTCCGGCATTTTGCGGACAATCCTACCCCGCAGGGGGCGCGAAGGTTTACCGTGCAGGATCCGTTTTATACCAAGCAGAAGAAGCGCAAGCCCAAAGCAGGCATGCTGGCGGCCGACGCCTGGCTTGATTCTTCTCTATACGAATTCTGGCAGGCGCTGGGTCGCGGCTATACGCGCTATCAGGACTTTATGTCCCGCTTCCACGTCTCCGGCATAAAGCGGTTTTTCGTCGAAATTCTGTCCGACGCCTTCAGTTTTGGCGCCATTGGCTGCGTGCTCATGACGGCACTGGCGCTGCCGGCCTTCGACATCATCGACCGGGGCGCCTTCAACAAGGCCGAAGACTATTCGGTGGTGTTCCTCGATCGCTTCGGCAATGAAATCGGACGCCGCGGCATTCGGTCGGACGACAGTGTCGCCCTCGACCAGATGCCCGACTATCTGGTCAAGGCGACCCTCGCCACCGAGGACCGGCGCTTCTACGAGCATTTCGGTATCGATGTCGTGGGCACGCTGCGCGCGCTGATGAGCAACGCCCAGGGCGAGCGCGGCACGCAGGGCGGCTCCTCCATCACCCAGCAATTGGCCAAGAACCTGTTCCTGTCCTCCGAGAGGACACTGGAGCGCAAGATCGTGGAGGCCTTTCTCTCGGTCTGGCTGGAGTGGAACTACTCCAAGGACCAGATTCTCAAGCTCTATTTCGACCGCGCCTATATGGGCGGCGGCAATTATGGGGTCACGGCGGCTGCCGAATTCTATTTCGGCAAGCGCGTGCAGGACATCAATTTGGCCGAGGCAGCGATGCTGGCCGGCATGTTCAAGGCACCGGGCAATTACGCGCCACATGTCGACCTGGCGGCGGCCCGCGGACGCGCCAATCTGGTACTGACCAATCTGGTCGCCGCCGGGTTTCTCACCGAAGGCCAGGTGACTGCAGCCCGGCGCCACCCCGCCGCGGCCATCGATCGTAGCAATGACATCAATTCTCCCAACTACTTCCTCGACTGGGCCTTCGAGGAAGCCAAGACAATCATCGAAACCAACAATGCGCCGGGCAACAATTTCATTGTTCGCACCACCATAGACACCACGCTGCAGGCCTATGCCGAGGAGGCCATCACCTCGGTCATTCGCGAACAGGGCGAGCAATACCGGGTGGAACAGGGCGCCATGGTCGTCACCGACACCCAAGGCGCCATCCGGGCCATGGTTGGCGGCACTGACTACGCAAAGAGCCAGTTCAACCGGGCGATCGTTTCGACTCGCCAGCCTGGCTCGTCCTACAAGCCCTTCGTTTACGCTGAAGCCTTCGAACAGCTTGGCCTTACGCCGAGCGACACGATCTCCGACCGCCCGGTCTGCATTGGTGACTGGTGCCCACAAAACTATGGCCGGTCCTATCGCGGGCAGACCACGCTGCTCAGCGCCTTCGCTGCGTCCATCAACACGGTGCCGGTAACGCTCTCGATCAAGACCGGGCGCGATGCCATTGCGCAATTGAGCTATCGCATGGGGCTGCGGCAGGAATATCCGGTCACCCGTTCGCTTGCCCTTGGCGTCGCCTCTGTTTCGGTTCTGGACATGACCAGTTCCTATGCCGTCTTCGCCAATCATGGCTACAAGACGCAAGCCTATGGGCTGACTCGCATGACCACGTTCAATGATCAGCTGGTTTGGGAACGCGACCCGGATGCCGCACGCGAGCGCGTTCTCACTGAACAGACCGTGGCCTATATGAACCAGATGATGCGCACCGTGGTGACCGGCGGCACGGGGCGCCGCGCCGCCATCGAGGGCGTGCCCACCCTGGGCAAGACGGGCACCACCACATCCTACCGGGACGCCTGGTTCTGTGGCTTCACCGGCAATTTCGTTGCGGCGGTATGGTTCGGCAATGACGACTACCGGCCGACCAATAACCTGACCGGCGGCACCCTGCCGACGATTGCCTGGCAGAAGTTCATGGCCTTTGCCCATACCAATATCGAGGTGATGCCGGTCTATGGCGTCGACTTTGAACCGCCGCAGGCCATCATTGCCGATGCCGACCTTGAGGCGGTCGAAGAGGTCATCGAGCGGCCGCCCGGCCTCAAGCCGGCGGCAGCCCGCAAGCTCCTGGACCTGGTCAACCGGTTGGAAGCCGCCGGGGCAACAATGGCACCCGTGCGCAACACTGCCCAAGCGCCGGTCACCGGCAGCAGCGAACTCTGATCAGTCCGGCATGCGCTGATAGGTACCGGTAAACGTCACATTGTGCCCGCCACACATCATGTTGTCCTCCGCAACCAACTCGTCGCCACGCAATTGCAGGGCAATCACACAGTCATAGTCTTGTGCCGCTTGCGCCGGGAGGGGGCCATCCGGCCTTACGGCAAATTCCAGCCAGCCGTCGGCCCGGACCCAGTCGGCCGGGACATGTGTCGAAAACTCCCCGAAATTGACCGCGCCACGTTCGGCACGATCAGGGTCCTGAGCGCCCCAGGTGGCAAAACCTTCGAGGTGAAGGCCGCCGGTTTCATTAAGCGCAATGTATATGTCCTGCTCGACGCTGGCCGACCAATCCCCCACCCAGGCCGAGAGGTCGACCGCCGAAACCTTGTCCTTTCCCGTGGCGACGCCGGTCGCGGCAACAATTGCCATGACGACGCCCAGGGTCGCACCAAACATCCCCTTCATCACGCTTCCCTCCCGGCCCGCTGCATAAATGCCTTCCGCCCAACGCCTTGCATTGCTACAAGCCTAGCAGATCCGAAACGCATCCGGCCCAGCCAAACATGCCCAGACTGCAGAGAAGCTGACCCTTGCGTTTTGTCCTGCGTCTCCTCATGTGCATCGCTGTTGCCCTGGCCGTCGGCTTCGGGCTGAGCTATTACGCGCTGACCGACGGGCGCCTGTTCGGGGCCGTGTCCCTGGGCCCATGGACCACTTGGCCCGAGATTGGCTCCCCGGCGCCCAACCCCTATGCCCGTGGCCACATCACCCGCGAAGCCGCCCTGCAGCTGGGCCGCAGCGAGGGCCTGCAATTCGTGGCCACTACCGATAGCGACGAAGCGCCGCTAAACCTGGCCTGCAGCTACAGGATTGCCGGGCGCGTTCCGGTCTCGACCTTCTGGACACTGTCGGCCGTGGACATGGACTGGGTGAACATGGCAGCCCCCGGCACCGACGCCGCCTTGCGATCGAGCGAGATCGTGCGTCAGTCTGATGGGGCCATGGTCATCCATGTCGGAACCGGGCTGCGGCCGGGTAATTGGCTGGAACTGGCCGGCGGCGGCGATTTCCAGCTCGTTCTGACCCTTTATGACACCACCGCTCTCTCCAGCTTCGCCTCCGCCGATATGACCATGCCCTCCATCACAATGGAGGATTGCCGGTGATCCGCACCCTGCTCTGGTTCATCGGCGGCGCGTTGCTGGGTGGGATCATCCACATCATCGTGATCCTGACGCTGCCGCTTCTGGCCGAGGAAACCACCTGGACCCGCATCAGCGCCTACGAAGCCGCGAACCGCATGCTGATTTTGGAGCCGGTCACGCCGGGCATTCCCAATCCGCTGCATCTCGATCCTGAACTGAGCTATGGCCTCTGCCAGGTGGACCTATCCGAAGGCCCGGCCTATCTCAACGGCGTGCTGCCCGACGCCTTCTGGTCGGTGGCTGTTTACGATCGCAACGGCATTGTCATCTACTCGACCACCAATCGCGACGGCATTGGCCAGACGGTCGACATCGGCATTTTCAATCCGGCGCAGACACGCCTCCTCGCCCAGCAGCAGATCGACATCGCCGAAGGGTTGCTGATCGTGGAATCGGGGACCAATGACCTGTTCGTGCTGGTCCGGCTGTCACCACCGCATGAGGCCATGCGCGCCCGCTTCGAGGCCGAACTGGCCGAAGTGACCTGCGGGCCGCGGACGTGACCACGCCCTTCCTCTCGACCCTGTCGGAACTGGTCGAGCGCTACCTCTCGGAGGTCGCCAGCTCGCACGAACACCTTTCCCTCCTGCGCTGGCAGATCGGGCAAGGCCATCGTCTCGATCTGCGCACGACCTTTCCCGGCCATGTGACCACCAGCGCCATCATCCTCTCATCCGATCATCGCCAGACCCTGCTGATCGATCACATCACCATCGGCCGCTGGCTGCAGCCGGGTGGACATTATGAGTGGGACGAGACCTTCTCCGGTTCAGCGCAACGCGAAGCCGAGGAGGAGACCGGCGTCACCGGCCTGCGGCTTCACCCCTGGCACCGGGGCAGCGACCTGCCCTTTGTCATCGACAGCCACGATGTGCCGGGCAAGGCCTCCCGCAACGAGCCGCCGCATATCCATCACGATCTGCAATATCTGTTCGTCGCCGATCCGGCCCGGCCTCTGATCGCGCAGCTTGAAGAGGTCCACGCCGCCCAGTGGCAGGACGCCGCCATGCTGGCAGTCTTCGCACCCAAGGCCGCCACGCGCCTCGCCTCGGTGACACCGTCGGGCTAGTCGTCCACCGGCAGGATCGCATCCACAAAACCCGCCTCGACCAGCGTGATGCTGCCATCCGGCAGCCCCAGGATGCGGTCAACCACCACGCCCTGCCAGGCCAGCGCCCGCTCCAGTTCGGCATTGGCGGCAGCTCGATCGGCACGCCCCCGGGCCTTTACGGCCGCCCCCACTGCCTCACGGCTCATACCCCCTAGCGACAGCAAGGCCTGGGCCGCCAGGCGGGCATCGGGCACGTTGAAGCTGCCGTCCTGCCGGCCCTCCTCGATAATCTCCGCAAAGAGCGGCAGGATGGCGCTCATATTGGCGCGGTTGATGCGATCATAGAGCACCGCATTCTCGGGAAGGAGGACCGCCGAGAACGCCGCAACCAGGCCTTTGGCATTTTCCTTCTTGAACTGGCCGAGGGCGCGCATGGTCTTTTCCAGCCGCTCGAAACCGCAGAGCCCCGGCGTGTCCCGGACACTTTCGATCAGGGCCACCGAGGTCCGGGCCAACCGCTGGCTTAGGGCCTCCAGCACATCCTCCTTGGCGCCAAAATGATGATAAAAACCGCCCTTGGACACCCCGGCCGCCGCCATCAGGTCCTGCACGGTGGTGGCCTCGAAGCCCTTGCTGAAGAACAGGTTCTGGGCGCAATCCAGGATTTGCTCCCGCCTTTCATCCGCGCTGAGATAAGCCCGGGCCAACTGAATTCTCCTTGCAAACCGACCGTCGGTCTGTTTATGCTGCGTCCCGACGATCAAGTCAAGGAGCCCGCAATGGCCGCGATCGCGAAAGACGGCGACATCATATCGGTCGCCGAACTCACTTATACCTACAAGGGCCAGTCGCGCCCCGCCGTCGATGGCGTTAGCTTCACTGTCGCACGGGGAGAAATCTTCGGCCTCTTGGGCCCTTCCGGCGCCGGCAAGAGCACGACGCAGAAGGTCCTCACGCGCCAGCAACGTCATTTCGGCGGCCAGGTCTCGATCATGGGAAAGCCGCTCGAAACTTGGGGCTCGGACTATTTCGAGCGCATTGGTGTCGGGTTCGAGTTGCCCAACCATTATCTCAAATTCACCGCCCGCGAGAATCTGAGCTTCTTCGCCTCGCTCTATGCGCGTCCCAGCAGAGACCCGAGGGACATGATGGCCATGGTCGGGCTCGAGGACTATGCGGACAAGAAGGTCGAGACCTTCTCCAAGGGCATGCGCATGCGCCTCAATTTCGTCCGCGCCATCCAGCACGACCCGGAGCTGATCTTTCTCGACGAACCCACGGCAGGCCTCGACCCGGTCAATGCCGGCATCGTCAAATCGCTGATCGCAGACCTGGCCCGCGCCGGCAAGACGGTGGTGCTCACCACGCACAACATGAACGACGTCGACCAGCTCTGCGATCGCATCTCTTTCATGGTCGATGGCCGCTTTGCGGCCTTGGACACGCCGCAAGCGCTCAAGTCGGCGCATGGCCGCCGCATGGTGGCCGTGGGCACGGCGGACGCGCAGATGGTCGAGTTTCCCCTGGACGGCCTGGGCGATGACCCCAGCTTCCTGGCCCTGCTCCGCTCCGGCACGGTGGAGCGTATCCATTCTCAGGAAGCGAGCCTGGACAAGGTCTTCACCAATGTCACCGGCCATCGCCTCGACCAGGCCGAACCGGTGGCAGCGCAATGAGCGCCACCCTCAGGAAACTGGTCCTGTGGGATGTCCAGTTGCAGGCGCGCGAGAACATCTACCTGTTCACCGTCCTGACCACGCTGGCCTTCGCCATCTTCCTCAAGCTGCTGCCGTCCGAGGCGCCGCCGACCATCTTCACGCTAGTCCTGTTCTTCGATCCCGCCATCGTCGGGGCGAGCTTTGTGGGGTCCATCGTCCTGATGGAGCGTAGCCAGAACACGCTTTCAGCGCTGGCCGTCTCTCCGGCGCCGGTTCGCGACTATGTCCTGGCCAAGATCATCACCCTCACCCTCCTCGCCATTGTGGGCAGCCTGTTCCTGGTGGCCGCAGCCTTCTGGGTGCCGCCGGCCGACATGGTGCTGCGCTTCACGCTGGTGCTGGTCTTTACCGGGGCGATCGGCGTCCTGGGCGGCTTTCTGATCGTGGCCGGCGCCAATTCAATGAACCACTTCATCGCCCGCGCCATTCCCATCACCTTTGTGCTGTTCTTGCCGCTGCTATCCCATTTCGGGGTCGTCACCGGTTTCTGGCAATGGCTGCTCTTCGCCATCAATCCCGGCCACGCCATGCTGCGGGCCATGCTCTGGGCCGCCGAGCCGACAGCGGTCAGCACGGCCGACATCGTCTATGCCTTTGCCTATATGACGCTGATGAACGTCGTCTTCTATCGGTGGACTGTCCGCGTCTACACCTCCGAACTCAGCCGCGTCGCGGATTAGGAGCCACGCCATGAACCGCGTCCTTGCCGTCATCCGTCATGACCTCGTCTCCATCACCCGCGACAGCATCATGGTCAATGTTGTGGTGATGATGATCGTCGTGGCCGCGTTGGCTTCGGTCCTGCGCCATATGGGGCTCTATCCGGAATGGTGGCACAACACCCAGCTTCTGCTGTTGATCGCCTATATGCCGGGCATGGGCTATCTCTTCGCAATGCTGATCGTGGATGAAATGGATAGTGGGGTGAACCAGGTGCTGCTGGTCAGCCCGGCCTCGGCGATCGGCGTGTTCTGGGCGCGAGTTTCCCTGCCAACGGCCTTTGTGCTGGCCTATGCCTTCGCCTTCATCAATGCCGCCCGCGCCATCGAGCTGCCGTTTCATCAATGGCTGCCACCGGTGCTCACCCTGTCCATGTCCGTGTCCTGGGTAACCTTGCTGGTCCCTGCGCTGTCGCGTGACAAGGTGCAGGCGCTGGGCCTTTTCAAGATTCTCAATCTCTATGTCGCAATCGCCACTGTTGGGCTCTTCATCCCGCAGGATGCCTGGTATCGTCCCGTTCTGTGGCTGACGCCCGCAAGCTGGGCCCTTAACGGCATCCAGGCCTTTATCGCCGGAGAAGACGCCCAGGGCTACGCCTGGTCCGCCGGCGGACTCATCTTCTTCGGGCTGCTCGTGGCGCACGCCGCCTGGCTTTATCTGCGCCGACAGGCGCAATAGGCGATCAAAGCGCCGCGGTCATCGCGCCCGCCAGCCCCAATGCCAGCACCACGATCCATGGCGGCGCCTTCCAGGCCACCAGCGCAACAAAACCAGCCAGGGCGATCGCAAAATCGAGCGGTTGCAGGACGGCGCTGCTGAACACCGGATTGTAGAGCGCGGCGCCCAGAATGCCCACTACGGCAGCATTGGCGCCGCGCATGGCCGCCTGGGCCTGTGGCCAGCGCCTGAGCGCGTTCCAGAACGGCAAGGTTCCCACCAGCAGAAGCATGCCGGGCAGGAAAACGGCAATCAACGCTATGCCGCTGCCCACAATGCCATTGGGTTCGGGACTGCTGACCGCCCCGAGATAGGCGGCGAAGGTGAACAAAGGACCCGGAACCGCTTGGGTCGCACCATAGCCGGCCAGAAACGCGTCTGCGGACACCCAGCCGCGCGCGACCACTTCCGCCTCGAGCAAGGGCAGCACCACATGCCCGCCGCCAAAGACCAGTGCTCCAGCCCGATAGAAGGCGTCGAACAGCGCAATGCCCTGCCCCAGCCCCGCCAGGACGGGCAGGCCGATCAACAGCACGGCGAACAGCATGAGCAATACGGCACCCAGCCGGGGCGATCCGGGGAAGAGGTGGGGCGAGGAGGTCGCATCGCCGTTCCGGCAAAGCCAGAGGCCCAGAACCCCTCCAAGCAGGATGGCGCCAACCTGCCCGATTGCACCGCCTGCAATGACCACCAACAGCACCGCCAGAACAGCAATCAGCGCACGCTCACGGTCAGGTGTCAGGCTTTTTGCCATTCCCAGCACGGCTTGAGCGACAATGGCGACAGCCACCAGCTTGAGGCCATGCAGGGCACCTTGCGCGACAGGCCCATTGAGCGCGGCTGCACCAAATGCAAAGAGCACCAGCAAAATGGCCGAAGGCAGCGTGAACGCCGTCCAGGCCGCCAGGGCCCCGAGGGGCCCGGCGCGCATGAGCCCGAGCGCGAAGCCGACCTGGCTCGACGCCGGGCCGGGCAGGAACTGGCAGAGCGCCACCAGGTCCGCATACCCGGCCTCATCGATCCAGCGCCGGCGTGTCACCAATTCTTCGCGGAAATAGCCCAGATGGGCTATCGGCCCACCAAAGCTGGTCAGACCGAGCTTGAGAAAAGCCAGAAAAACCTCGCCGGGGGTTCCCTGCGGGTCACTACGCGTCTCGTTCACCTGGCCCCCAATTCCCGCCTATTTCTGCGGGATGACCTCTTTGTCATACACCATCGTCTGGAACCGCGACGGTATGGTGACACCATGCCCGCTGCCGCTACCCGAATTGGATGAACAGAAATCGCCCCGATTGGCCCGGTCAACCCAGGGCCGCATGCGACGAAGCTGTTCGTCCACGCTCATGGACTGCTCATGTGGTGTCTCGGCCAGCAGATGGTCGAGCGCATAGGCATAGCTTTGATAGCGGTAGTTCAGTGCCCGGACGAACCAGTCGATATGCCATTGGTTCTCGGTCCGCCGCGCCGCGACATTGTCGGCAACTTCCGGTTCGATCGTGCCCAGTTCGGCAACGGCAATGCGCCGCTGCCTGTCCACTTCCAGCACTGCGCAGATCGAGAGGAAGGTGTCAGGAACAGTATCGAGGTCGGCCAGGATGTGGCGCCCCACGGTGTTATAGCGCGTCGTTGACGACTGGTAGGTCGTGGTCCTGAGCCAGGCGTAATACCGTTCGGTGGTGTAGTGGAAATCCCGGGCCGGCCCGATGCGCGTCCGCTGCAACTCGACCGACCCGTCAAAGAGCCAGTCGCGGCTATGCGCGGCGATCAGGAAACGCCAGGTGCGATCATGCATTTCGCGTTCCTGGTCGGTCTGGTTGAGATTGGAAACCGGCTCCTTGCGATTGGTCGCGATCAGCTTGCCGGCATAGGGCATGACGGTATCGTGCAAGACGCTGGGCTGGGCACGACCGAAGTCTCCCACGGGTCGCGCCACGCACCCTGCGGTGCCGGCAACAAGGGCCGCCAGCAGAGCAGCGCGGAGCCAATAGCCGGCAGCTTCAGATGCGCTTTCGCTTGCGCCGATTGTCATTGCGAGTAGTCGGTGGCGGCGGCGTCCCGCGTTCATAACGCACCCCGGTAAAAATCAGGATCTGGGCGTCGCCGGAAATCTGACTCCCAGCGCTGGCGGACTTCTTCCGCCCCTCGAACTTTAGCAGCTTTCCCAAGCTGACCTCCATCATGCGCCGCTCCCCCGTCCCTAGTGGGGGCAGCGAGTTGAGTAGTCTCGTCCCGGCGCGACGCCCCTCGCGCTGTTTCCCATTAAGAGATCGTCAAGGTTAACAGTCTGCTAACGAATTGGCGGCAAGAGTCTGACCTGCATCAAATTCGATGCAAACATGAGTCGATGGTTCCGCCGGAAATGCTTGGATTTCAGCCTTACGAGACCTTTCAGCTTCTGATCGAGACGGGTGGTGTCGACCGCACCAACACCCTCCTCATCGCAGCCTGCGACGCCTATGCGCGCCGCGGCAAGCCGACGGTTCCCGAAATGGAACAATTCGAAGCACTGGCGGCGCGGCTGTTTCCCACGGCCGGTCCGCAGGCGCGCGCCAAGGGTGCAGCCATCCTGGGCCGCGCCGAGCTGCTCTCCCCCGCCCTCGAACGGCTGGTGGTCGAGAATATCGGCGAAGACCTCATTCCCTTCCTGGAAGGCGCGGTCGAGCTTTCCGACCAGACCATGCTGGACATCATCGCCCGCTATGACGTGCCCGCCTGCGCGACGCTGGCGGCGCGGGCCGATCTTTCCAATGTCGTTCTGGCCAAGCTCTTCCAGATGAATTCGCGCAAGGTTTACCGCGCTCTTGCGAGCAACACCCACATTGCTCCGCGCGGCGCCTATCTCAGCGCCCTGGCCCGTTCGGCACAGATGGATCACCTTGTGGCCGAAGCCTTGGGCCGTCGCGACGATTTCGACGCTGCGCTGCTGGCGCCGGCCTTCTTCGACCTTTCCGACACCCACCGGGTCAAGGTCATCCAGGCCTTTGCCAACCGCACCACGCCCACTGCCCCGATCTCGCGCACCATTGAACAATTGTCGGTGGCGAGCGGCGAGTTGACCAAGGCGTTGATGAAGCTGTTTTCCGAGAATCGCCGGCCAGAAGTGACGCGCCTGCTGTCGCAGATTACCGGCCTGGACGAAGTCCGCTGCGGCCAGATTGCGCATGACGTCACCGGCGCCTCGCTTTTCGTCATCCTCAGGGCCTTTGGCGCGACAGCCTATGACGGGCTCAAAGTGCTGATCCACGCCACCAGCCATGACAGCGAGCGGTCGCGCGCGCTGGCCGATTTCGCCACGCTGTTCGGCGCGGTGTCGTCCGAATCCATGGCCTATCTGATGAGTGCATGGCGAGGCGAGGTGAACCTGCTCGAGCTTTCCAAGCCGCAGCACCAGCCCTTCACCCAGGCCAGCACCCGCACGCCCGCGATGGCGCCGGCCCACAATCCGGTGGTCGAGCAAGCCATCGAGGCGCTCGCGAAGATCGGCGTCCGCCGCGCCAGCTAGGCGTCCGGCCCGCGTATCACGTCTATGCCGAGGTCATCGCCGCGCAGGTCGATGCTCAGCACCCACAAATCCGGGTCGAAGGAGACTTCCTGCTCGATCCGGTCGCGCACCTTGGCCGGCTCAACCCGGCTGAACCGCCGCTGAAACACCTGTCCGTTGGCTGCGCCGCGGCTGATGATCGGCGCCGGGGTAAAAAGCGAGCGCGTGCCATCGAGATGGTCGACCTCAATGAAGATCTGCCCGGCGATCGGATCACCGCGCCGGGCCACCACGCACATATTGCCCATGTCGTTGTGGCGCCGCACAAAGGCCATGCACCACAGATCGCTCCGCAAGTCAGCCACGTCAGATCGTCGCGCCTGCCTTGAGCAGGAGCTCGACCAGATCCGGCTGTACCTGCCCGGTCATCTTGTAGCGGTGGAAATTCTCGAATTCGCGGATGGCCCGCGCCGTTTCGGGTCCTGGCTTGCCATCGATGGGCCCGCGGAAAAAGCCCAGGCTGGCCAGTCCTGTCTGAATCTGGGCCACAAGAGCGGCATCGGTGGCCGGTGGAACGCTGGCCGGGGCCGCGACCGGGGCGGCGCTGGCCAGTTGCACGGGCTGCTGCGCCTCTACTGTCGCAACTGGCTGCACCGGTGCCGGCATGGGCTGGACCACCGCTTGCAAGGCCGGAAGCGAAGCCTGCGGGATCGGCGGGTTGCTGTTGCCGGTCGCTGACCCGCGCGAACCATCAACGGCGGCAATGATCGAATCGATCGTGCTCGCGGCCGACTGCGCCACATCGTCAAAAACCTGTTCGGCGGGCGACAGCGTCTGCAGGCGCGCCACCACCTGATCCTGCTGCACCACAGGCGCTACCGGCGCTGGCGTGGCCGCCGCCGGTGCCGCCACCGCAACCTGCTGAACCGGCGCTGCCTGCACGGGGGCCGCGATCGGGGCCCGGACAGCCTGCGGTTCGGGTGCCGCGGACATGGTCACCCGGCCGGCCGAATCGGAATTCAGGATGGCCTCGATCACCACCGGGTCGTTGGCTCCGGTCGGCGTCATGCCGTTGCGCTGCTCAAAGGCGCGAATGGCTTCGGCCGTCTTGGGTCCGTAATAGCCGTCGACCTTGCCGGTAAACAGCTGCAGCTCGAGCAGCTTCTTCTGCACTGCAAACATCTGGGCATTGCCGACAGGCGCATCCGGCACCACCTGCTCGACCACGGCTGGAACGCTCCCGGTCGTCTCCGGGCTGGTTGCCGGCAGTTGTGGCAGCGCAGGCGCCGCGCTCGTCTGCGTCACCGCGGGCCGTTCGACAACGGGCGTGGGCAGCGGCGCCACTTCACCGCGCGCGGGCGCGAAAAACGGCGAGGGATGGTCGGTTGTCTGGAAGAACAATGCGTTGCTGCCCGCCAGGGCCGTCATGGTCACCATGGCCAACAGGCCCGTGGAGGCCAATGGGGCCTTCATGTAGCGCGAAAAGGTCCAAAGCCCCGCCCGGCCTACTGTGCCGAGCAGGGCGCCGCCGGCAATCAGCGGCAGCTGAGCGAGGGTCGAAGCCGTCATTGTGCTTTTCTTTTTTCGTTTGGCCATGAAATGGGGGCCGCAGCCGGAGGCTCACGATGCAGTTGCAGGATGTCGGCAGTTTCGCCCGGTTTGGTTGCCGGACCGTTTATGGGCAGCAAAACAGTGATGGTTGTCCCTGCCCCGATTTCCGACATGGCCCGCAAAGTGCCGCCATGCAGCTCTACCAGGCCCTTGACGATCGAGAGCCCCAGTCCGGTCCCTTCATATTTGCGGCTGAGCCCGTCCTGTACCTGGAAGAAGGGCTCGCCGATTCGGGCCATGGCCGCCGGCGCCATGCCAATTCCCCGGTCGCGGACCGAGAAATTGATCGACTGGCCCTGCCGCTTGACGGTCGTGGTGACAAGGCCGCCCTCATGGCTGAACTTGATGGCGTTGGAAAGCAGGTTGATGACAATCTGCCGGCAGACCCGTTCGTCCGCATGCATGACTGGCAGATCCGGCTCGATTTCGGAAACCAGCCTGACGCTGCGCTCATTGGCCAGGGTCTCCACCATCGAGAAGCACGCCGGGATGATGTCACCGGGATTGACCGGCTCGGCTTCGATCTCGAACTTGCCCGCTTCGATGCGCGACATGTCGAGCAGCATGCCCACCACTTCGAGCAGGTGCTTGCCGCTCTGCTGAATGAGGCCGGCATATTCCTTGTGGGTTGGCGAGAGCTCGCCCCCGATGCCACTGGTCATCATCTCCGAGAAGCCAACCACCGCATTGAGCGGCGTGCGCAACTCATGCCCGATCGTTGCCAGGAAGCGCGACTTGGCCTGCGAGGCATCCTCGGCCGCCCTGCGAGCCTCCGCCATGGCCGCCTCGGCGTCCTTGCGGGCGGTGATGTCGCGCACCAGCGCGATGACATCGTGACGTCCCTCTGCCGGCTTGTCGTCGGCAATGGGCGAGAGCTGCATCTCCACCCAGATGAAGCGCGGCACATTGCTGCGCGCATGCGGGTCATCCTGGCGCAGGCGCACTTCGATCATGCGGCTCCTGCCGTCCTGGGCGGCGTCCGCCAGGGCGGTCAGGAAGGCCGGCCGGTCCATGATGTGCAGGCGCTCGCTCAGCTTGGTCCCGGCACTTTGATAGCGCGGACATCCGAACAAGGCTTCCGATGAGCGCGAGGCCAGCAGAATGCTGCCATCGGTCGATAGCCGCAGGACAGTGTCCTGCACATGCTCGATCAGGTGCCGATAGGCGTTGACCTGCGCCTTGTCGTGCACTTCGAACGCGGTATTGATGCGATGCGCGCTGAAGGCCACCACCACGAAGGCCACCGCAAAGCCGGCAACGGAGCTATAGCCCAGCACATTGTCGGCCACAGGGTTCGCCGGCAGGCCCAACAGCGCTGCAACAAGCCCGATCAGACCGACCGGCGCCAGTGCGAGCCAGCTCAGCCGCCGCAGCGGGCTGTGTGCGATGAGGGCCGCAAGAACAGGCCCCATCAATGCCACCGCCAGGCCGGCATCGCCCAGGCGCGGGTCGGCAATGGTCAGCACCATGCCGGTGGCCATCAGCGTCGTCACCTGCGTTGCGGCGGCGGCTTCAAACAGGCCGCGTTGGTGGAGTGTCAGGCTCACCAGGCCGCCCGCCATCACGATGCAGGCCAGCAGGAACGGCATCGGCGTGCCGATCACCAATGCGTAGATGGCCGGGACCATGCCCAGCAGGGCAGCTCCTGCCAGCAGCTTGGCCGTATCGGCGATCGTTGCGCGCCGGAGCATCTCGGGCCACTTCCCGAGGCTGGCCGAAGCGGGGACACCGCGCTTGCCGACTCCGAATGCAGTGAAGCTACGCATCAACAAAAAACTCACTAACCGACGCCTGTTTCGTCCGGTCCGATGGACCGTCTTGCAACTCTTCCCCGAGCCGCGTTTGCCCGCGTTAAGTCGGGTCTTGTTGCCCGCAGCCTCGGCCAGCAACCGCTAAGACAGGTTTAAATCGCGGGGTCGGAGGTCCGGTTTCGGCCGTCTGGCGACGTGGTTTTGCCAGATAGCGTAAACAAGGTCTTGCCCCTGGGTGGCACGGTTTGCATTTGCCTCAAATTTTAGCGATTTGGCGCAGCCCCGCTTAATCCGGCCTCCCTAGCGTGTCCCCATCGGTCGAGTAGCGATCGGTGGATTGGATTTGAAACAATGTTCCTGCTGCGATCGGCATTCTGGCTAACCTTGGCTTTCCTTGTCATTCGCCCCAGCATTGACGGGGCCGACGGCGCAGTCTTGGCCAACCAGGCCATGGCGCGCGGCAGCCAGTTCGTTGCCGCTCAGATCGACGCGATCGAATGTACAGAAATTCAGTGCCTGGGAGGCAAGGCCCTCGCCTCCGCGGCACTGCGGACGAACCCGCTCACCGACGCTCCCATGCATGTCGCGCCGGTCGCAAACCCGGTTCCGTTGCCTCGACCTCGGCCGGACCGCGCGGGATAGGGCGCCTGCCCCGGCGCCACGGATTACCCAGGGGTCGTGTCACTTCCCCAAGCGACGCAACTCCATACACCCCTGGTCCTCGCCGCAGATGCGCTGCCCCGCATCTGCGGCCTTTTCTTGCCTGCTTGGCTCTGGCAAAGGTCCCGGCCTTCGCCTAGATAGGGCGCATGACACAGCCACAGCCCTTTCAGGACATCGCCGAAAACCTCTCCTTTCTCGACGACTGGGAGGATCGTTATCGCTACCTCATCGAACTTGGACAGGCTCTGCCGAAGCTCGCTCCGGAGGAGCGTAACCCGTCCAACAAGGTCAATGGATGCGTGTCGCAGGTCTGGCTGGTGGCCGAACAGGATCAGATTGATGGCGCGGCAGGTCTGCGCTTCCGCGGCGAGAGCGATGCATTGATCGTTCAGGGCCTGGTTGCGGTGCTGCTGGCGCTCTATTCGGACCGGCCCGCGCGCGAGATCGCGGAAACCGATGCGATCGCCCTGTTCGATGAACTCGGCCTCCGAGAACACCTGACCACGCAGCGCTCCAACGGGCTGGTGGCCATGGTCAATCGCATGCGCGGTGAGGCCCGGGCCGTCCTGGCCTAAGTCCGGTCAGGCAAAGCGTCGCAGCCGCCTCATCAATGGCTTTTCGACCATGGCATAGCAGGCCCAGCCTGCCACCAGCCCGCCAGCAATGGCCATCGCAACGGCTCCTCCGGCAACCACGGGATTGTCGTGCCCCAGAAGCTTGAGCATCACGCCGGCGAAGGCGCCCACTGCAAAGATGTGCACCAGGTAGATCGAATAGGACGCATCGCCAAGGCGCTCCAGCATGGGCAGTCGCGGCAGCCGTGCCTCGACCCCGACAAACAGCGCGGTGGCCGCTGTGGCGCAAGCCAGGAAGCCGAGAAACGCCGTCTCGTCCTCCACAATCCCCCGGTCAATCCAGAAGCCCTCGGCAAGCCCTGCCAAGGCAATCGCGGCCAGAGGTATGGAGACCGATTTGGTCATCCCGGCCAGCCGGCCCTCGACATGGGCGAGGCCCAGCCAGGCCCCGGCCACGAAAGCAAGCGGCATGTAGCTGGTGTAGAAGGCCGGTATCGGCCCCTCCGGATGCAGGATCAGTCCAACCATGGACAGGCCAAGATAAGCCACAGTCAGGATCGCGACCCGTTGGCGCGCGCGAAGCACCGCCAATAGAGCAAAGCTCACATAGAAGAACATCTCGTAGTTCAGGGTCCACCCCAGCTTGTAGAGCGGGTGTAGTCCGTGACTGGCTGGATTGTAGAAGGGGATGAAGGCCAGCGAGAGTACCAATTGCTCGCCATCAAAAACCGTGGACTTGAACAGGTCGGGCAGGATCAATGTCAGGAGGGCCGCAATCAACGTAAAGGCCCAATACATGGGCACCACGCGCAAGACGCGGCGGCGCAGGAAAGCCGCAGGCTCGAAGCTGCCCTGCCCGGTCACCGCCACCATAATGAAGCCGGATACGACGAAGAAGACAATCACGCCCAGCCAACCCAGGCGTCCATAGGCCAGGGTCTGTTCCGCCAGCGGATAAAGCAACGCGTGCGATGCCAACACAAGGATGGCTGCCAGGGCACGCAGGGACTGAATAGATAGAATTTTGTTGTTCATGGGACCGCACCCACATCGGTGACGTTCCATATCATGCCCGATCTGCACCCAAACATTACGAACGTAGACATCGTTAATTCTCGGCGTCGACGAACATCGCAGGGCGCTCGGGCAGCCATGACTGCAAGGTGGCCCCAGCCCCGCCCTCGGCCTGTCGGTTCAGCCCCAGCGCCTGGGCCAGTTGCTCAAGCCCGATGCGCAGCACCAGCTTGGCGCTGCGCCTGGGCCAACCGCGGTCAGTTTCGATCTGCTGAAGCCCCTTGTCGTAGATGCAAACATCGCACAGCACGCCCCAGCAATCGGGTGACAGTTGCCGGGCCAGCCGCGCCAGGCGTTGCCGCGCGTCCTCGGCACTCAAGGCAAGCTCGCTGTGGGCGCTTCCCGCACTCTTTCCGCCGATCCGCGTTGGATCATAGGACATCGTCACGCGCTGGCGGAGGCTGGCGCGCTCGAAAATCCGCGTAATCACGCGAGCTGCCACCAGATGATGCGGTTCGAGAAATCCGCCGGTCGCACCCGCCCCGCCAAGTCTTGTGACAGCGTCGGGGAGCTCAGGCATAGCTTTCTCCCATCAAGGCCTGCAGGCGGCCCTCCAGATCGCTGACCTCGGCGTCGAATGCGTGATCGTCGCGCATGTCCTCGATCAGGCCGCAGGCGTATGAGACTGTTGTCCTATCTTGTCCGAAGGCGCGTCCGACGGCCGTCAGGCTCTCTCCCAGCGCCACATGCGCCAAATACATTGCCAACTGCCGCGCCCTGGCCGTCGCCAGGCGGCTGCGTCTGGCCTGCAATATGGAAGAGGCGTCGACATTTGCATGTCCCGCTACAAGTTCGACAACCTGCTCGACAATTCCTGCCTTGCTCAGGCGCGAAGGCGCACGCGAAGTCGGTTCACAGTGTACGGGGTCGATCATGGGACGCTCCGAGAGAGTAGAGGACTATATTCCTATACTCTCGCCGAAAGCTACCCACCCGGGGATAAGTCGACGTCACAATTCATGTCGGGGCGTGTAAGAAATGCAATTGGCCGCCCCGAGGGGCGGCCAACGCGATCATTTGTGCCTCTGTCGGGCTCGTTAGTCGGCCTTGCGGCCCAGGCCATTGTCCTTGGCCAGCTTGGACCGGGTCGCCGAGTAGCTGGGCGCCACCATCGGGTAGTCGGCGGGCAGCCCCCACTTCTCGCGATACTCTTCGGGCGACAGGTTATAGTGCGTCCGCAGGTGGCGCTTGAGCGACTTGAACTTCTTGCCGTCTTCCAGGCAGATGATGAAGTCATTGGCCACGGACTTGCGGATCGGCACGGCCGGCTTGAGTTCCTCGACCGGTGCCGGGTTCTCATTGGCCTGCAGTGCGCGCAGCGCGCCATGAACTTCTGCAATCAGCTTAGGCAGATCGCCCGGACTGACAGCATTGTGACTAACATAAGCGGAGACAATCTCCGTGCTGAGTTCGATCAGGTCGGACTCAGCTGTTGCGAACGCGCCGGTATCGTCGTTCATCTCTCAACCTTCCGTATTTTATTGGGCAGCAACAAGGGCAGTTACCAACCTTGCCAATCCAATAGGATCGTTTACTGCTCAGTGCAAGCCCTGAAAAACATGCTTAACATGTAATATGGAAATGAAATAAGGCAATGAATATTATTCTTCGATTTTGGCTATGTCATCGATAACAGTTTCTTTGCAAGGTCTATACCCAGTCAAATAACTGGCCTTTGCTAGTAGATGGGCCGAAACAGGTGTTGTCAGCAGAACGAACAGAACACCAATAATTGCGCGTATCGAGACGGCCGCGTCCTGGCTCAACACGGCGACGGCAAGCAGAATCAATCCGCCGCCGACTGCACCGGCTTTGGAGGCGGCGTGCATGCGCGTATAGAGATCGGGTAGCCGAACGACGCCCACCGCAGCCAGCAAGGTGAATGCGGCCCCAATTAACAGCAAGATGCCGCCGAGATAGAGTTCCAGACCTTCGAGCATCAGCGGGCCTCCCCGTCTGCCGGTTCAGTCCGGGGACCGCGCAAGAGGATGTAGCGCGCCAGCGCCACGGTCGCCAGGAAGCCCAGCAGGGCCAGCGCGATCGCGATATCGAGATAGAGCCACAACCCGGTGCGGACGGCGATGGCGCCGATAAAGCCCATCGCCACCACTGCCAGCAGGTCCAGGGCAAGGACCCGGTCAGAGAGGGAGGGGCCGATCACGATCCGCACCAGCGAGACGAGCAGGGCGGCTCCAAGGAGAATGAGCGAGATCAGCGTCGCCCAATCGATGAACGCAGCAGCCGTCATTCGAACACCTCCCGGATCTTCTTTTCGAAACCGTTGGCGATATCGGCGATCATGGCTTCCTTGTCTGCCATATGCAGCGCGTGCACATAGAGTACCGACTTGTCCGCGGCCACATCGACGCTGAGGGTTCCCGGCGTCAGTGTGATCATGTTGGCGAGAAGGGTGATTTCCGCATCCGATTTGACGGTCAGTGGCACGGCGATAATGGCCGGCCGCACGGCGTTGGAGATGTCGGGACGGATGACAACGAGCGCCACCCGCACGGCGCTGACAATCAGTTCATAGAAGAACAACAGTGCCAGCGAGACGACCCGGCGGATGCGGCGCAGCGCCTTGGGCCCGGCAAAAGTCTCCCGCAGCACCAGTACGGCGACACCACCGACAATGGCACCGAGCAGCAGGTTCAGCCCGGAGAAGCTCCCCGATATGCCGGCCCAGACCAGGGCCAGGGTGACGATCAGAAAGACTGTGTTCATGGCGCCTCTCCTGCCAGGCCCGTCGCCTGGATGTAGCGGGAGGGGTCGGCGATATCGGCCGCGCCAGTGCTGGCGCCATCCAATAGCGGTCCCGGCCACAGGCCGGCCACCACGATGCCAGCCACCAGCACCGATGTGACACCCAGTGCCAGCCGGCCCCGGCCATCGAATGGGATCAGGTCCACCTTGCCATGTTCGGAGCCGCTGCCTTCAGGCCCCGACCGCCAGAACACATGGGCCCAAAGCCGCGTCCCCGCGATCAGCGTCAGCACCGCATTGACCATGAGCGCGATCACCATGGCCGCCCCGACCCATCCGGGTGTCGCATTGGTCACGCCCTGCGCCAGCCCCGCCTCGAGAAGCAGCAGCTTGGGCCAAAAGCCCAGGAAAGGCGGCACACCGGCCGACGCCAGCACCAACACCAGAAACAGGATGGAAACCGGCGCATTGGCCGCATAAAGCCCACCCATGCGCCTGCTATCGGTCTGCCCCGTGGTCTTTTCCACCAGGCCCGCCACCATATAGAGCGCGGTCATGGTCAATATGGCGTGGAAGATATAGAGGCCCGAGCCGGCAATACCATTAAGGCTGGGCATGGACAGGCCCGCCAGCACGGCCCCGATGCCGCCGATCACAATGAAGCCGATGGCGCGGCGCAGATTGGTTTCGGCAATCGCCCCCAGCGGCGCGACCAGCAAGGTTGCAATGGCGATGACTGCCAGAGCCGGCTCCAGCAGCTCCCGGCTGGCCGGCAATACAGCCACCAGCGCCCGAAGCAAGGCATAGGCGCCCACCTTGGTCAGCAATCCGGCAAACAGTGCGGAAATGGCCGCGGGCGGCGTGTGATAGGAGGCCGGCAGCCAGGCGTTCACCGGGAATGCCGCCGCCTTCATGCCGAAGGCGAGCATCAGCAGCGCCGCCACCCCGGCCATGGCCGCGGGGTTGGCCGCCGGCGCCACGCGCATGATGTCCGACATGTTGAGCGTGCCCAGAAGCCCGTAAAGCAGGCCGAGCGCCAGAAGAAAGAAGGTCGTGGCCAGGAAATTGAGGAAGCCATACTTGATGGCCCCATCCAGCTGCAACGGGCGGTTGCCCTGCACGATCAGCCCGAAGGACGCGATCAGCATCACCTCGAACCACACATAGAGGTTGAACAAATCCCCGGTGAGGAACGCCCCGGTCACCCCCGCCAGCAGCAGCAGCACCATGGGGTGGAAGGCATCGCGCCCATCGGCACCGGCGCGATCGAGTTCGGCATAAAGCAGCACCATCAGCGTCACGAGGGCGGCAGCAAGCGCAAAGCCGGCACCGAATATGTCAGCTGTCAGGCTGATCCCGAAGGGCGGAAGCCACCGGCCCATGGTCATGCTCACCGGGCCATTGGCCAATATTTCGATCAGCAATGCGATTTCGCAGGCGATGATCCCGAGCACGACCAGGACCGCCCCCATCAGGGGCGTGCCATTGCTGCGACGGAACATCATCAGCCCGGCGGCGCCCATCAGCGCCAGGGCAATGGGCAGGACGATGACCCAGTCGGCCGCCGGCGTTACCGTCTCGAGCATGGCCTGTGGCAGGTCGGATGCGGGCGTGGAAGTGGCCATATGATCAATAGCTCAGCGGCGGATTGGGGGCGTTTTCGGGTTCGGCCAGGCGCATGGTATCCGTATTGTCGGCGTCCAGGCTCTGATAGGCGCGGAAGGCCAGCACCAGCAGGAAGGCGAACATGGAAAAGCCAATCACGATTGCGGTCAGGATGAGGGCCTGAGGCAGGGGATTGGCAATCGGGCCGGCCGGCACCTCCATGCCGTCGGGCACGATTGGCGCCACCTCGCGCGTCAACCGACCTGCCGTAAAGATCAGCAGCAGCACGCCATTGCCGAATATGGTCAGGCCAATGAGCATGCGGATGACCGACCGCGACAGCAGCAGGTAGGTACCGATGGCGATAAACAGGCCCACCAGGGCGGCGAGGACATATTCCATTCTTAGAGATCCTCCTCGCGATCGCTTTCCAGGGATAGGGCGATGGCCGACAGGGTGCCGAACACCACGCAATAGACCCCGAGATCGAAGAACAGTGGCGTTGAGAGCGGGATGATGCTGTTGCCGAATTCCACATAGAACCAGATGCTGGTCATGAAGGGCGATCCGGTGAACAGGCTCGCCAGGCCCGAGATGCCGGCAAGCACAACGCCAAAGCCCGCCACTGCCATGGGGTCGAAACGCAAGGAACGTCTCACAGTATTTACCCCTGCGGCCATGCCGAACACCGCGATGGATGCCGCCGCGATCAACCCGCCAATGAAGCCGCCGCCGGGCTCATTGTGGCCGCGCAGCGTCACATAGACCGAGAACACCAGCATGATGGCGACGATCAGCGGCGCCAGCGTGCGGAAGATGACCGTATTCATGATGCCGCCTTCCTTGGTTTGCGAACGCGCTTCTTACCTTCGGCGCCAGCCGGTGCGGCCGCCGGCTTGCGCTGCCGGCGCAGCAGCGCCAGAACAGCCATGCCCGCGCCCATCACCACCGCGATCTCGCCGAGCGTATCGAAGCCGCGATAATCGACCAGGATCACGTTGACGATGTTGTGCCCGTGGGCAATCGGCACGCTGGTGGCCGTGAAGAAATCGGACAGCCGCGTATCGAGCGTGCCGTTCAGCACCAGCATGAGCAACAGGCTCACGCCAAGGCCGCACACAACCGCCAGGGTTCCGTCCCGCGCCCAGTCTTCAAAGGGCCGGTGATCGCGCTGGTCCAGCCGCAGCCGGGTCATGACGAAGGTCAGCACGACGACCGAGAGAATCTCGACCATGAGCTGGGTGAAGGCAAGGTCCGGCGCGCCGAACAGCAGGAAGATCAGGGCAACAGCGGTGCCCTGCGCTCCCAGCGAAAGGATGGCGATCAACCGCGACGGCGCGATTACCACTGCTGCCAGCCCGAGCACGGCCAAGGCCAGGACGCCCCACTCATAGGGCGCAAGATCGGGCGGCACCAGGCGCCGGCTCCAGTCTCCCAGTTCCGCCGTGGGCACCAGCCAGTCAAAACCACCCCAGATCAGCATGGGACCGAACAGGGCCACTGCCAGGGCACCAAACACGATCACCAGATAGAATTCGAGCTGGCCGTGATGCAGGAGGCGCGTCACCGCGCCGGAGAACCGGATCAGGCTGAACATGACGGCATCGAAGACCGTGTCGGCGGTCCAGCCGAGGGCCTTGTCGAAGCGCCGCAGAACTGTGCGGATGGCATCGGCCTGGCGGTAGACCAGAATGCCCAGCACCCAGGTCAGCACCGAGAGCCAGAGCAAGAGGCTGGTGACATCCAGCGCCAGGGTCAAATGGCTCTCGACGGCGCGGCCCAGAATGGCGGAAGCGCCGGGCACCAGCACTTCGTGTCCCAGCCAGTCGGGCAGGATGCCGGCCACGACGCCGCCGGCACCGAGCAGAATGGGACCAGCCAGCATGGCGATGGGCGCTTCATGGGCCTTTTTGGGCGTTGCCACCGCCTCCCCGAGAAACGGCCGGATCATCACCAAAAGCGCCACGCCCGCCAGCATGGCGTTGCCGGCGATCAGCACGATCATCACCAGGATGGCCGTCCATTCGCCGCTCATCAGCCCCAGATACATTTCTTCCTTGGCGAAATAGCCAATGGTCAGGGGTAAGCCGACCATGGAGAGGGCCGCCAATGCCGCACCGATGAAGGTCACCGGCATTTTCTCCGCAAGGCCGCCCAGGGCGGTAATCTCGCGCGTTCCCGCCTCGTGATCGATGGCGCCGGCCACCATGAAAAGGCCGGCCTTGTAGAAGGCGTGGGCGACGAAATAAACGACCATGGCGGCGATGGCGTAGGTGCTGCCCAGGCCAATCAGCAACACCAACAGCCCCAGCGAAGCAATCGTGGTCTGGGCCAGGATCTGCTTCAGATCAGTCTGCTTGAGCGCCCCAAGCGCACCCCAGATCAGGGTCACCCCGCCAAAGACGACCAACAGATTTGTCCAGACATCGGTGCCGCCCAGCGATGGCGTCATGCGGGCGAGGAGATAGACGCCCGCCTGCACCATGGTGGCGGAGTGCAGGAAGGCCGAAACCGGCGTTGGCGCTTCCATCGCATTGGGTAGCCAGAAATGCAGCGGGAATTGCGCGGACTTGGTGAAGGCCGCCCCCAGGAAGCAGATCAGCACCAGAAGATAGAGGTCGCTGCCGCGCAGCACCTCGCCCATCTCACGCACCGCGCTCAATTCCCAGCTTCCGGCCAGTTGATAGACCAGGATAGCTCCTGCCAGCAGGAACATGCCGCCGATATTGGTGATGACCAGCGCCTGGATGGCGCCGCGTCGCGCCGCCTGGCGTGAATGGTCGAAGCCGATCAGGAGGAAGGAGGTAACCGAGGTCAGTTCCCAGAACAGGAAGAGCGCGAGCAGGCTGTCCGCCAGCACCAGCCCCAGCATGGCGCCCATGAAGGCCAGCATGAAGCCCAGAAACCGGCCCTGATGATGGTGCCCCTTGAGATAGGCGCCCGAGTACAGAATGATCAGCGTGCCGACACCGGAAATGGTCAGCGCGAAGATCAGGCTGAGCCCATCCACCAGGAAAGACAGGTTGATGCCATAGGCGGCGATCCACTCCATGGAACTTGCCACCGCATGGCCATGAATGACGGTGTCGGCGAAGCCCAGCAGATAGATGAAGATACTCGCCGGGACGATGGCCAATATCCAACCGGCAAATGCCCCCGCAAAACGCTGGATGAACGGCGCCAGGATGGCAGCCACGAAGGGCGCAACGGCAGCAAGCCCAATGCCTGCTTCAAGAGACGACCCCAATGCTGCCACTCCTCTCCCGCCCATGGGCGATTCCGTTGGATTTGGCTTGCGACCTTACTGATTGGGGCCGGGGGAACAAGCGGAATCGGATTGGGTGCGACCATAGGGCCATGGACTTTTGGCGCGGCGAGGGGCTGGCAAAGCCGCCCCTGGCGGCCTATGTCCTGAGGCGAATTCCTGCGGCGGCAGGTCCTGCCGCGTTTCCGGAGACATCATGACCAAAGCCCCCCCGCCCGTCGCCAAGCGCATCGCCTCCAGCCACACGCATCACAACGTGACCCGTGAAGATCCCTATGCGTGGCTGCGCGCAGAAAACTGGCAGGAGGTGATGCAAAAGCCCGAAACGCTGGACGGGGAAATCCGGGCCTATCTTGAAGCCGAAAACGCCTTCTACGAGGCCGAATTCGGCAAGCCGACAGCCGAACTCCAGGACCGGATCTATAAGGAGATCCGCGGTCGCATCAAGGAAGACGACAGCGGGGTACCGTCGCCCCACGGGCCCTGGGCCTACAACACGCGCATGCTTGAGGGCAAGCAATACCCCCTTATCGTCCGCACCCCGCGCGATGGCGGCGCGGAAACGATCCTGCTCGACTGCAATGTCGAGGCCGGCGAGGGTTATTTTGGCTTTGCGGGCGCCAGCCACGATCCTTCGCATCGCACCCTGGCCTGGGCCGCTGACCGTGCCGGCTCGGAATATTACGACATCGTCCTGCGCGACATCGAAACCGGCAAGGACAGCGATGAGGTAATCCGGCAGACGGCCGGGTCCTATGTCTGGTCCAATGACAGCCGCTCCATCTACTACACCGAATATGATGACAATCACCGTCCGTTCCGCATTCGGCGGCATGACATCGGGACGACGCAGGCCGAAGATCCGATCATCTATGAGGAGAAGGACCCCGGCTTCTTTGTCGGCGTCGGCAAGACGCAGTCGGACAAGTTCATCGTCATCGACGCCCATGACCATCAGACCAGTGAAGTCTGGCTGATAGACGCCGAAGCCGGTGGCGAGCCGCGTCTGGTCGCCCCGCGCCTGACGGATCGCGAATATGAGCTCGAAGAGCGCGAGGGCCTGCTCTACATCCGGACCAATGCGGATGGCGCGGAGGACTACAAGATCGTCACCGTCGCCGCCGATGACCCTTCTGCCGAGAACTGGACCGATCTGGTGCCGCATCGGGAGGGCGTCCTCATCCTCGACCTGGCCGTTCTGGCCAACCACATGCTGCGGCTCGAACGCGAGGACGGCCTGCCGCGGATTGTTGTGCGCGACCTGCGAACCGGCAAGGAGGAGGTCGTCGGCTTTGACGAGGAAGCCTATTCGCTCGGCATGTCGACCGGCTATGAGTTCGACACCACCGTCTTCCGCCTGACCTATTCTTCGCCCACCACGCCCAGCCAGGTCTTCGATGTCGACCTTGAGACTGGCCAGCGCACGCTGCTCAAGACCCAGGAAGTGCCGTCGGGCCACGATCCCGCCAACTATGAAACCAGGCGCCTGTTTGCCACGGCATCGGATGGCGAGCAGGTGCCGGTCACCTTGCTCTACCGCAAGGGCATCCAACTTGACGGCTCCAACCCGACCCTTCTTTACGGTTACGGGGCCTATGGCATGTCGATGCCGGCGGCCTTCTCGGTCTCGGTGCTGTCTCTGGTCGATCGCGGCTTCGTCTATGCCACTGCCCATATCCGCGGCGGCATGGAAAAGGGCTATCGCTGGTACCGCAACGGGCGCCGCGAACATAAGCCCAACAGCTTCACCGATTTCATTGCCGCCGCCGAGATGCTGATAGCGGCGGGATACACCAGCAAGGGCCGCATCATTGCCCATGGTGGCTCCGCCGGCGGCATGCTGATGGGGGCGATCGCCAATCTCAGGCCCGACCTGTGGGGCGGCGTCATTGCCCAGGTGCCCTTCGTGGACGTGCTCAACACTATGCTCGATGACACGCTGCCGCTCACTCCGCCGGAATGGCCGGAATGGGGCAACCCCATCACCAGCGCGGACGACTATCACCGCATCGCCGCCTATGCGCCCTATGAGGCGGTGACGGCGCAGGCCTACCCACCCATCTTTGCGCTGGCCGGCCTCACCGATCCGCGCGTGACCTATTGGGAGCCGGCCAAATGGGTGGCAAAGCTCAGGGCAACCAAGACCGGCGATGCACCATTGTATCTCAAGACCAATATGGGCGCGGGCCATGCCGGTGCTTCCGGCCGGTTCGACCGCCTCAAGGAAACCGCCCAGTGCTATGCCTTTGCAATAAAGTGCGTGGGATTGGACGGTTAGTTCCCGTCGCGACATTGTTGCGGCCACCGCATCTGCCTATAACCGGTCGCGAAATGCGGCTCTCGCCAGCGTCATCCTGAACCCCCAACGGAGGCTACAATGACCACTTTTGAACTGCCCGCCCTGCCCTATGCCTATGATGCGCTGGGCCCCTACATGTCGCAGGAGACTCTCGAGTATCACCACGACAAGCACCATCAGGCCTATGTGACCAACGGCAATAATCTGCTCAAGGACAGCGGCCTGGAGGGCAAGAGCCTGGAAGAAATCGTCAAGCAGAGCCACGGCAAGAATGCCGGCCTGTTCAACAATGCCGGCCAGCACTACAACCACATCCACTTCTGGAACTGGATGAAGCCCAATGGCGGTGGCAACAAGCTGCCGGGCAAGCTCGCGGCAGCCGTCGACAGCGATCTGGGCGGCTTTGACAAGCTGCGCGCCGATTTCATCGCCGCCGGCACCACCCAGTTCGGTTCCGGCTGGGCCTGGATCGCAGTGAAGGACGGCAAGCTCGAAGTCTCCAAGACCCCCAATGGCGAATCGCCTCTGGTCAATGGCGCCAGCCCGATCCTGGGCGTGGATGTGTGGGAGCACTCCTACTACATCGACTACCGTAATGCCCGCCCGAAATACCTCGAAGCCTGGTTCGACAACCTGGTGAACTGGGAATACGTAGAGAAGATGTTCGAGGAAGCCACCGCCTGATCTGGGCGCATCCTCATCCGATCAGCGGCGGGAGCAATCCCGCCGCTTTTGTTTGCGCCCGCCCCCGGGTTTACCCTTCCACCATTCTCTCTTGAGAACCGGAACCGCGCGCTTCTTTCCGCCGTTGGGCTATGTTAACGAAGCCTTAACGACAAAAAGGGGCACTCGTGACACCAGCGGGCAAAACCATTGCCATTCTGGCCGCAAATCCGGCCCTCAGCGCCTTGCTGACCATGGTGCTGGCGGGCGACTCACGCCTGCGCGTCCGCCCCTTCGACAGCGAGGCGGAACTGTTCGCCTATATGGGAATCGCGCCGCTGGACATGCTGGTGGTCGATTTCGACCGCGAGGGCCGCCCGGCCTATGAAATGGTCGAGGCCATCCGCCTTGATCCCTCGCTCGTCTCGCGGGACCTGCCCGTCATCGCCATGACCCGCGCCGTCACCCCGCCCATGCGCCAGCAGGCCATCAGCGCCGGCATCGACGAGGTCCTGGTCAAGCCCATGTCCCCACGATATCTGCTGCAGCGCGTCCAGGCGCGCCTCCTCAAGCGCAGCGTGGTCGGTGCCCTGGGCTTCGGCTATCGCGGGCCGGAGCGGCGCAATCGCGTGCCCATGCGGACGCCTGAGCCGCATCCCGGCCGGCGCTATACCGACAATGTCGTGCCGCTGTTTCCCGACCGGCGCGCCGCCCGGCCGGACAATACGCCGCTCGCCTAGCGCGCCTGGTCGCTGACCCAGGACACCTTGTTCCACAAATCCTCGACCGAGTCGGCGAACTGCACCTTGCGGTCATAGCCGGCCACGGACGCGGCGAGAACGTCGGTGGCAAAGCCGCGCAGCACCTCGAAGGCGCGATGGCGGTTGAGCATCACCACCGGCCGCGGCGGACCGGCCGCCCAGCTTCCGAACAGCGCCGATACCGAGGCCAGCGATCCCGGCAGCGCAACGAAGACCGATGCGGCGCCGGCAAGGTGGGCCAGTCGCTCCGCCCGATCCGGCAGCACGGTGATCGGCACCTCGCCCAGCGCCTGCGGCACCTTGATGCTCGCATCGGCAATGATCTCCACGGTCCCGCCCGCGGTTCGGGCCGCGGTAATCAGCGGCACCGGCAAGGCGCCCTGTTCGGCCAGGCAGAGCATGCGGGCGCCCTTGCGCGCAAATATGCGGCCCGCCTCGCCCATCAGGCTCGCCCGCTCGGGATCGCCCGGCCCCTTGTCGGAGGCGAAGAATGCCACTGTCAGGCCGGGCTTGCTCGGAGATGTCATGTCAGCGCCGCCCTTTCAGCCCGCCAAGGATGCCGCGCACCAGTTCCCGGCCCAGAGTATTGGCCACGGTGCGGGCAAAGGAGGTCATCGCCGCCTCGGTGAGCGACTGCCGGGTGCTGCGCCTCGGGGCAGCAGCGCGCTCGGCCCGGGCGCGCTCCTCGGCCAGCTGCTCCGCTTCGGCCCGTTGGGCTTCTTCATAGGCGGCCCGTTCGTCGGCGAGCTGCTTGTCGCGGGCCCGCTTGTGCAGCACTTCAAAGGCTGATTCGCGATCGAGCACCGTGTCATAGAGGCTCCCCACCGGCGAATTGGCCAAGGTCGCGTCGCGTTCGGCCGGCGAGATGGGCCCCACCTGCGCAGATGGCGGGCGAATGAAGGTGCGGCCCACCATGGAGGGCACGCCCTTGTCCTCCAGCACCGATACCAGCGCCTCGCCAATGCCGAGTTGGGTAATGGCCTCCTCCGTGGAGAAGGCGGGGTTGGGCCGGAAGGTTTCGGCGGCCACTCGCACCGCTTTCTGTTCGCGCGGCGTATAGGCCCTCAAGGCATGCTGGACGCGATTGGCCAGTTGCGCCAGCACGCTTTCGGGAATGTCGACCGGGTTCTGGGTGACGAAATAGACCCCCACGCCCTTGGAGCGGATCAGCTTGACGACCTGCTCGACCTTATCGATCAGCGCCTTGGGCGCGTCGTCGAACAGCAGATGCGCCTCATCGAAGAAGAACACGAGCTTCGGCTTGTCCGGGTCTCCCACCTCGGGCAGTTCCTCGAACAGTTCCGAAAGCAGCCACAACAGAAACGTGGCGTAAAGGCGCGGCGCCTGCATCAGATGGTCGGCCGCCAGGATGGAAACGACGCCGCGCCCATCCGCGTCCGTACGCATCAGATCGGCAATGGTCAAAGCCCGCTCGCCGAAGAAATTGTCTGCCCCCTGCTGCTCGAGCACCAGCAGCGCACGCTGGATAGCACCGATCGAGGCGGTCGTGACATTGCCGTAGCGGGCAGAAATCTCCTTGGCCCTCTCCTGGACTTCGACCAGCAAGGCGCGCAGATCCTTCAGATCGAGCAGCAGCAGGCCTTCCTCATCGGCAACGCGGAAGGCAATGTTGAGCACACCCTCCTGGGTGTCGTTGAGGTCGAGAATGCGGCTCAGCAGCACGGGCCCCATCTCCGAAATGGTGGCACGTACCGGATGGCCCTGCTTGCCGAACAGATCCCAGAAGATGACCGGATAGACGTCGTCGGCGAAATCGGAGAAACCGATATCCTCCGCGCGCTTGAGCTGCCAGTCCTTGGCCTTGCCCATGCGGGAGATGCCGGACAGGTCACCCTTGATGTCGGCCGCGAACACCGGCACGCCCGCGGCGGAAAACCCCTCCGCCAGCACCTGCAGGCTCACCGTCTTGCCGGTCCCCGTCGCGCCGGTAATCAGCCCGTGGCGGTTGGCATATTTGAGCTTGAGATATTCCGGCCTGTCGCTCACGCCCAAGAATATGCTGCCGTCCACGAGCATGCCGCACCGCCTGTTGTCTGTTGCTGCGCTTTTATAGCCAGGGGCCGAGGGCCCGAACAAGCGAAGAGGACGCCCCTTGTTCACCAAGCTGACGGCTTGGCCTCGCAATGCCCCGCCTGTGTTGGCAAAATGTCAGCATGCAAAACCTCACCAAAGCCAATCGCCGGCAGGTTCTTCTCGGTCTCGCCGGGGCCAGCATGACGGCGCCCGCCCTTGCGCAGACCGATTCTCTCTTGCCCGAGAGCGAAGCTGACCAGTCATCTGCGCTGCAAACGGCGCTGCATATCGCCACCGGCACTGGCCATCTGCGCCTGCCAGCGGGCCGGTTCCGCGTCGCAGGCATCCGCTTTCCAGGCAATCTTGTTGTCGAGGGCGTACCCGGCGCGACCTGGCTGGTGGCCAGCGGCGCTCCAGTGGGGGCGGTGGCTGGGGTTTCCAACGTCGTGCTCCGCGATATCGGCTTTGCTGGGGATAGCGGTCCGGCGGCCCTGTTCGACATCGAATCCAGCACCGCCATTACCCTCGAGCGCTGTGCCTTCCGGGACAGCCCCGGCACCGGGCTGGGGCTCTTCGCGGCCGAAGCGACCATCCGCGATTGCGATTTTGAAGGTCACGGGGACGCGGCCATCCACGCCCTGGACAATGCAGGCGTCCTGATCACCGGCAATCGCATCACCCGCTGCGGCAATGCCGGCATCCGCGTCTGGCAATCGCAAAGCGGACCCGATGGCACGATCGTCGTCAACAACCGCATCTCGAACATTGACTGGCGCGGCGGCGGCAATGGCCAGAATGGCAATGGCGTCAATGTCTATCTGGCCGACGAAGTCATCGTCGCGGACAATCACATCTCCGATTGCGCCTTCACCGCGATCCGGCTCAATACGACGCGGAACACGCAGGTGTCGGGCAATCAGTGTTTCACCTCGGGCGAAGTGGCCATTTTTTCCGAGTTTGGCTTTTCCGGTTCGGTCATTGCCCAGAACATCGTCGATGGCGCGGCCGGGGGCATTTCCATCACCAACATGGACACTGGCGGAGAAGTGGCGGTCTGTACCGGCAATATCGTGCGGAACATAACGCCGCGCTCCGAGGTCAATCCGGACACCACCCCATTCGGCATCTATGCAGAGGCTGAGGTGGCCGTCAGCGGCAATACTGTCGAAAACGTCCCCGGCGTTGCCATTGGCGCCGGCTGGGGCCCCTATCTGCGCAATGTTGCTGTCACCGGCAATGTCGTGACGGCAAGCCGTATCGGTATCGGCGTCAGCGTCGCAGACGGCGCCGGTGCCGTCACTCTTTCGGGCAATCTGCTCACCGATTGCGACTATCCCATTGCCGGCCTTGCCTGGTCAGAACTCATCGAAGGCGATCTCGCCGCCGCGGTGCAGAATTATCCGCATGTGACCATCCTCTAGGGCCAGGGCCGCGTCCCCGCGGCAGCGCGCCCGATCGAAAACTTGCCATTTGGCAATAATTCTCCTATTTATTGCCAAAGGAGAATGCCATGCTGCATGAATTGCCGCGCACCCAGGCCATTCCGGAGACTTCCGCGCTCACCGAGGCGGAAGCGGCGGCCATGGCGCGCGCCGTGGTCCGCCTGTTCGAGCACTGGCAATTGAGCGATGCAGAGGCGCGCGACATCCTCGGCGGTCTGGCCGCCCGGACCTTTGCCCGCTGGAAGTCCGGCGAGCCGGGCCGCATCGATCGCGATCTGGCAACGCGCCTATCGCTCCTGATGGGCATTCACAAAGGGCTGCGTTATCTCTTCACCGATCCCGCGCGCGGCTATGCCTGGGTCAAAAAGCCTAATACCGCCCTTGGCGGCCGCTCGCCCGTGGAGGTCATGCGCGACGGCAGCATTTTCGCGCTGGCGCGCGTCCGTCACTATCTCGATGCGGAGCGTGGCGGCTGGTGACCCCTGCCCTACCCGTCACCCACACGGTCTGGCCGCGGGCCTACCGGCTCATCCGCTCGATCCATCCGCCGATTGACCTGTTCGAGGACATTGCCGACCCGCGCGACTGGGAAGCACTGGCCTCGGCGGAATCCAAGACCAATCCCCGCCTGTGGGAGCATCTGGGTCACCTCGACCTGGTGCCGCCACAGCGCAGGGTTGGCGGCCCCGGCGCCAGCTATCTCATGGCGCCCTTCGTCCATGTCAGCCGCGACCGCCCGGGCCGGTTCACCGATGGCAGCTATGGTGTCTACAGCGCCGGAAATGCCGAGGAGGTCGCCATTCGCGAAGTTGCCCATCATCATGGGCGCGCCATGGCCGCCAGCGCTGAACCGCCTGGCTGGACCTCGCAATTCCGCATGCTGGTCAATCACTTGGACCTCGACCTGCATGACGCGCGCGTCTTCGCGCGCTACCACCAGCCCGACGATTATGCCCCCTCGCAGGCCCTTGCCCGCGACCTTCGCCGCAATGGCAGCAATGGCATCGTCTACAACAGTGTCCGCTGCCCGGGCGGCGAGTGCGCCGCCATTTTCTGGCCGGATCTCATCCCCGCCCCGGTGCAGGCCGAGCATTTCGACTATCATTGGGACGGACAGCGGGTCGATCGCATCCGCAACTGCGGAACAGGAATCATCTACGGGCTTTGAGAGGAAGAGGCAGCGCCGTCCCTAAATCCCCGCGGCCCGCATTTCTCCCACCACGGTCCCGCGCACATTCTTGATCGGCTGGCGCACGAACTGCTCGAGAACGGTCCTTTGGCTGTCGTCGGGATCGGCATATTTGAGCAGAAGCGCTGCCACCATCACATGGCTGGCGACCATATTGCCGTCGTCGCATTTGAGCGCATAGCCCCAGCCCTTGTCGCGAATGGCGCCGCACTGCACGCCCTCGGCCCCACCCTTCTGCATGACGCGCCCCTGGAAGGCCTCCATGACCAGCGTGTCGAGATGTCCGGTCCCGGCGACCAGGTGCGGATGGCTGGTTGCCGCATCGAACAATTGCTGTGCACCGGCAGCATGGCCGGCATCAAGGCCGACGCCGGTGGCCATGCGCGCGAAGCCCCGGGCCCAGGCGCGCAAAGGCGCCGCCCAGGTGGGAATGGAGCATCCATCGATACCGCAGCGGTCCTCGGTCAGGTCCTCGCCGATCACATATTCCACGGCGGCCCGCACCGCCTTTTGCACATCATGCTCGCGCCCCACATAGCCGCTGGTTGGCACGCCCATGGCCAGCGCCACGCTCAGCATGCCCGAATGCTTGCCCGAGCAATTGTTGTGCAGCGCGCTGGGCTCCTTTCCAGCTTCGCGCAAGTCCTGTCGCGCCTTGTCATTGGTCGGTTGATGGGCGCCGCATTCAAGATCGTCCACCGACAGGCCCATGCGGTCGAGGAAGTGGGCGACATTGTCCACATGCTCATCCTCGCCATGGTGCGAGGCGCAGGCCAGGGCCAGTTCTTCCGGGCTATGATGGAAACGGTCGACGGCATGCCGATCGAAAATCGCTAGCGCCTGCATGGACTTGATGGCAGAGCGTGGGAACACCGGCCGCTCGACGTCGCCGCTTGAGGCAATGACCCTGCTGTCCGCGTCCACAATGATATAGGCGCCCCGATGTCTGTTTTCGACCCAGTTGCCGCGTACGGCCTCGGCGAGAATTGGGTTGGCGTCCATGCAAAAAAACTCCGGTCTCTGGCTGATCAACACGAACAGCAAGAGCACCGGAGAAAGTCAACATGCATGGGTTGGAGGTACGCAGTACAAATTGGGGGTGGCTGGCGCCTAGATGTCCCAGTCCTCGACCGGAACCAGAAAACGGGAATTGACCCAGCCCTTGGTCTGGCCGCGCTCCACAAGGCACCAGTCCGAGCTGTTTTCAACTTCAATGCAGCGTTCCACCCAAACATGCAGGCCGGGCGCGAAGCTGCCGACTTTCTGGGAATAGCTCGCCGGCCATTTGCGGACATTGAGCCGGTCCCATTCGGCGACGCCGGTCACCTGCCCCAGCGTATCGACCTGGTAGCCAGCGGCCATTGCCGGTTGCACCGCAAAGGCGGCGGCCGAGGTGATGATCAGGCCGCACAGGGCGGCGACGAGAACTTTTTCCTGTGCCTTGTTCATTGGAATGCCCTCCGAAACTTTCGTGTTGGCATGACCCTGGCACCCCGCCTTTGAACCGATGCTGATCTGGGCGTTCAGATATCGTTCATCTTGGGGTGCCTGGGCCCGGTCCTGGGTCAGTTCATGTCCCGCTGATGGACGTAGAGGATGATGCTGTTATTGCCGCCAAAGCGCAGGGAGACGACGTCATACTGGTCATAACCCTTGGCTTCGAGGGCCGTCATGAGCGTGCGGTTCCGAGCAATGGGCTCGCGCAATACATTGACATTGCCGTCAAGGAACAGCGTTCCATAGTTGTTCCGGCCGTAGACGGTGCGATCTTCACAAATGGGATGAAGATAGACCTTCCGATCGTGAATGCCCTGGATATCGAAGACATTGACGCTGCGCATATGGCCCATATCATCTGCACAATCGTGGTCGGTGTGCGAGACGGGATAGTTCGGGCCGCCCGGAATATTTGCTGCCAGGAACTGGGCAGCGCTGGGCAGTGTGGTGGTCGCGGTAGCAAGTCCGGCGACCAGGATCATGGTGGTGAGCTTGATCATTCTGGTTACTCCTCAATTGATTGAAGCGGCCGTTCCCCGGTCCGCACCCCGATGCAAGCACCGAGCTTGAGGGATGTTTTGCGCCCGCCCGCTTGAACAGGCGCTGAGAGGCGCATTCATCTTTTGTTAACGGATCAGATTGGCGCGGACTGTTGGCAGCGGCCGCGTTCCGCAATAGGCTTGAGGGTAAGGAGCGCGGAAAATTCGCGTTGAATATGAGGAGGTTCGAATGACCAAGGTTCTGGTGACCGGTGGCAGTGGCAAGTTGGGCAAGGCGGTACTGCGCGATCTGGTGGAGCATGGCTACGACGTCCTCAACATCGATCAGCAGGCCCTTGGCGAGCCCATTTGCCCCAGCGTCCGCGTTGACCTGACGAATTTTGGCGAGGTGGCTAGCGCGATCCTCGGGGGCGTTGATGAACGCGGCGGACCGTTCGAAGCGGTGGTCCATCTGGCCGCCATCCCTGCTCCAGGTCTGGCCGCCAATCCGCGAACTCTCTCGAACAATGTCACCTCGAGCTACAATGTCTTCGAGACCTGTCGCCTGGCCGGGATCAAGAACGTCGTCTTCGCTTCAAGCGAAACCGTTCTGGGCCTGCCCTTCGACAATCCCCCGCCCTATGCACCGGTCGACGAAGAGTATTTTCCGCGGCCCGAGAGCGCCTATTCCCTCGGCAAACTGCTCGATGAAACCATGGCGGCCCAGTTCTGCCGCTGGGATCCGGACCTGCGGATGGTCGGTCTGCGCTTCTCCAATGTGATGTATCCGGAAGACTACAAGGCCTTCCCGGCCTTTGACAGCGACCCTCGGAAGCGCAAGTGGAATCTGTGGGCTTATATTGACGCGCGCGATGGCGCACAGGCAGTCCGCCGCGCCATCCAGGCCGATTTCAAGGGTTTCGAAGCTTTCATCATCGCCAACGCCGATTCAGTGATGACCCGCTCCAACGTATCGTTGCTGGCCGAGGTCTTTCCCGGGGTCGAGCAAAAGGGCAACATCTCGACCAACGGCACTCTGCTATCCATCGAGAAAGCCAAGCGCATGCTCGGCTATTCGCCGCAGTTCAGCTGGCGCACTGAACTCAAATAGGTCCGGACCGGCTCGGCATGCTATCGGCAAGCTGATTTGCATCGCAAACGTGCACTTTCTGCCCTTGCGCTTTTTGTGTGCAGCGGCATAACTGCCGTCGATGCCGAGCCCTGACCTGTCCATCCTGATCATCGACGAGAATCGCATTCGCGCCTCGATCATCGAGGAAGGTCTGCGCGAGGCCGGTTATGCCCGCGTCGCAGTCATCCATGACGTCAACGAGGTCGGGCGCACCATTGCCTCGGCCATGCCCGACGTCATTTTCATCGACCTGGAAAACCCCAAACGCGACACGCTCGAGCATTTCTTTTCGCTCAGCCGCGCCATCCAGCGCCCCATCGCCATGTTCGTGGATCGCTCAGACGGCACGATGATCGAGAAGGCGGTGGAGGCGGGTGTTTCCGCCTATGTGGTGGACGGCCTGAAGAAGGAACGCGTCAAGCCGATCCTCGATATGGCCATCTCCCGCTTCAACGCCTTCTCGCGCCTGACTCGCGAGCTGGAGGAAGCCCGCAGCGCGTTGGAGGAGCGCAAGATCATCGATCAGGCAAAGGGTATCCTGATGAAGACCAGGGGCCTGAGCGAGCCCGACGCCTATGCCTTGTTGCGCAAGACTGCGATGAATCAGAACCGGCGACTGATCGATATTGCGCAGAGCCTGATTACCGCCGCCAATCTGCTTGGGCCATAGGAGCGTCTCGGCCATGTCCCTGCCCCATCTCACCGCTGGCTTCCTTCCCCTGCTCGACAGTGCCTTGCTGGTACTCGCTCATGAACTGGGCATCGCAGAAGACGAGGGGTTCACGCTCGGGCTGACGCGGGAGTCTTCCTGGGCCAATATCAGAGACCGCACGGCACTGGGCCATTTCGACATGGCCTTGGTGCTGGCGCCCATGCCGATCGCCGCCAATCTCGGCCTTACACCCATCGCCACGCCCATGATCGCGCCGGTGATGACTGGGCTGGGCAACAATGCCATCACGGTGAGTGCGGAAATATGGGCCGCAATGTCCGACGCTGGAGCACCAGGCGATCTGGCAGCAGGCCCTGCCGGCAAGGCTTTGGCCCAAGTCGTCCGCACCACACCCCGCAAATTACGCTTTGGCGTGGTGCACCAGACCTCCTCCCACAATTACGAATTGCGCTACTGGCTCGCGGCCAGCGGCATCAGACCGGATCACGACATCGAAATCGTGGTCCTGCCGCCACCTTTGCTGCCCGAAGCCCTGGGCGCCGGGGGACTGGACGGCTATTGCGTCGGCGAACCCTGGAACAGCGTCGGTGTCGCCAGGTTCGGGGCGCGCATCGCCACAACCAAGTCCAATATCTGGCAATGGAGTCCCGACAAGGCCATGGGCATGCGCGCCGACTGGGCCAAGCAGAATCCTGAGCTGGTTGCCGCCACTATCCGCGCCATCTACCGGGCCGGACTGTGGTGCGAAAAAGAAGAGAACCGCATGGAGGCGGCCAGGATCATGTCCGCTCCCGCCTATCTGAACCAGCCGGTAGAGATTGTCGCCCGTGCCCTGACCGGGCAGATCGATGGCGGCACCAAAATCGTGAGCCTGTCGGACTTCTACGTGCCCCATGCGGGGGCCGCCAACTTCCCTTGGAAGAGCCATGCGCTGTGGTACTACAGCCAGATGGTGCGCTGGGGGGAAGTTCAGCCCAGCCGCGCCAAAGCAGAAGCCGCTGCCGCCACCTTCCGCCCCGATCTCTATCGGGAAGCCGTGCGATCGCTGGGCGCCGCCGCGCCAATCGATGACTACCGACGCGAAGGAGACAAGGGCGAAGCCCATCTCGTGCCTTCTTCCGACGGCACCGTTGAACTGGGTCCGAACCGCTTCTTCGATGGAGGAACGTTCGACCCCGACGCCGTCGATGCCTACATCTCCGCTCAGACCGGAAACGTTTGACTACAATTTCCTCAGTCTTGGTTTGTGCACAATTTTCGATCACAAAGCTGATCGCATTGGCACAGGGGGCCGACAACTAGCGATTTGCCCCGAGCCCGAAGCAAGCACCAATCCCCTACAGGACAACAATTTTTCTGGTTCGTGCGTATTTGGCACGCTTCATGCAATGAAAGTGGCGAATGAGCTCCTCCCAAGACGGCTCATAGCAAATCGGCGTCCGATGATGGGCGCTCCAAATGGCAAGGTCGCCAACTGGCAAGCGCCCGATCCTCGGACCGGTGCGCGGGCTCAGTTGGCGACCTTTGTGTTTGGAGCGTCACACAGAGCCGCCGGTTGTCGACACAACACGGAGACGATGATGACTGCGACTACCTGCCCCACGCCGCCAAGCCACCGCTTCGCGCCACTGCTGGCCGGCCTCGCGCTGGGCCTGATGGCCAGCACGGCCAGTTCGGCCGCCATGCTCGACGTGGAGAAAGACGAGCTCAAGTTCGGTTTCATCAAGCTCACTGACATGGCCCCGCTCGCCATTGCCTATGAGCTGGGTTATTTCGAGGATGAGGGTCTCTATGTGACCCTGGAGCCGCAGGCCAACTGGAAGGTGCTGCTGGACGGCGTCATCACAGGCGCGCTCGACGGCGCCCATATGCTGGCTGGACAACCGCTGGCGGCAACCATTGGCTACGGCACCGAAGCCCACATCGTCACCCCCTTCTCCATGGACCTCAACGGCAACGGCATCACCGTCTCCAATGCCGTGTGGGAACTGATGAAGCCGCATCTGGAAATGGATGGCGAGGGCAAGCCCGTGCATCCGATTTCCGCCGCGGCCCTCAAGCCGGTCATCGAAGAGTTCGACGCAGAAGGTCGCCCATTCAATCTGGGCATGGTCTTCCCCGTGTCGACCCACAATTACGAACTGCGCTACTGGCTGGCGGCCGGTGGCATCAATCCGGGCTACTATTCGCCCGAGGATGTATCCGGGCAGATCGCCGCCGATGCCTATCTTTCGGTCACCCCGCCGCCGCAAATGCCGGCCACCCTCGAAGCCGGCACCATTGATGGCTACGCTGTGGGCGAACCCTGGAACCAGGCGGCGGTGTTCAAGAAGATCGGCGTGCCGGTGATCACCGACTACGAAATATGGAAGAACAACCCCGAAAAGGTGTTCGGCATCACTGCCGAATTTGCCGAAACCAATCCCAACACGACCCTGGCCATCACCAAGGCGCTGATCCGGGCCGCCAAGTGGCTCGACGAAAACGACAATGCCAATCGCCAGGAAGCGGTGGAAATCCTGTCGCGCTCCGAATATGTCGGCGCCGACGCCGAAGTGATCGCAGCTTCCATGACCGGCACGTTCGAGTTCGAGGCTGGCGACGTGCGTGAAGTCCCGGACTTCAACGTCTTCTATCGCTACTACGCCACCTATCCTTACTACTCAGATGCCGTCTGGTACCTGACCCAGATGCGCCGCTGGGGCCAGATTTCCGAAGACCAGCCCGACAGCTGGTATGATGAAGTCGCCAAGTCGGTCTACAAACCCGAAATCTACCTCGAAGCTGCCCGTCTGCTGGTCGAGGAAGGCGTGGTTGACGAAGCTGATTTCCCCTGGGACTCGACTGGATATCGCGAGCCGACGGCCGAGTTCATCGACGGTGTCACCTATGACGGCACCCAGCCCAACGCCTATATCGACAGCCTTCCGATCGGCCTCAAGACCGGCGACAGCGTCGTCGGCGCCGAAGTGGTGGCCGCCAACTGACATCCTCGGGTGGCCGGCCAGCCGGCCACCCATCAGCCCTGAGGACCAAAGACATGACCCTTGCAAGCGAAGTTTCTGCCCCACAGGGCCAGCGACGGCAAAAACTGTTTTCCGCCATCAATCGATCGGCCGCCTGGCTCTCCGCCCTTGGCCTGGGCTGGCTGGTGCCACTGCTCAAGATTGCAGCCGGCGATGACCCGCGCGAACAGATGGGCGAGCTGCGTGACAGCCTGTTTTTCCCCGTTCTAGGCATCGCCGCCTTCCTTCTGGCTTGGGCGACCCTCGCGCCGCAGGTGCAGACATCGCTCGGCGCGATACCCGGCCCCGCTCAGGTCTGGGAACAGACTGGCGCCCTGTGGCAGGACCATCTGGCCGAACGGGAAAAGGAAGCCGAATTCTACGCCCGCCAGGACGAGCGCAATGCCGAGCTGGTGGCCGATGGCCGGGCCGATGACGTCAAGTGGCGCTCCTATACCGGCAAGCCTACCTATCTCGACCAGATCGTGACCTCGCTCAAGACCGTTGGCCTCGGCTTTCTGATCGCCACCATCATCGCCGTGCCGCTTGGCATTGCCTCGGGTCTCAGCAAGCCCTTCAACGGTGCGCTCAATCCGCTGGTGCAATTGTTCAAACCGGTTTCGCCGCTCGCCTGGCTGCCCATCGTGACCATGGTGGTCTCGGCGCTCTATGTCGATGCCAGCGACGCCTTCCCCAAGGCATTGGTGATTTCTGCCGTCACCGTCACCCTCTGCTCACTCTGGCCGACGCTGATCAATACCGCGCTGGGCGTGGCCTCGATCGACAAGGATCTGGTCAATGTCGGCAAGGTTCTGCAGCTATCGACGCCCACCACCATCACCAAGCTGGTCCTGCCTTCGGCCCTCCCCCTGATCTTCACCGGCCTTCGCCTGTCGCTCGGTGTTGGTTGGATGGTGCTGATCGCCGCCGAAATGCTGGCGCAGAACCCGGGCCTGGGCAAGTTCGTGTGGGACGAGTTCCAGAACGGCTCTTCCACCTCGCTGGCCCGCATCATCGTAGCCGTGCTCACCATCGGCATCATCGGCTTCCTGCTCGACCGGGTGATGTTCACCCTGCAGACCGCCTTTACCTTCTCCGGCAAGCGATAGGACCACGATATGGCCCCGATCCTGCAACTCTCGGACATTTCCAAGCACTATGGCGATGGGCCGAGGCGCGTCGACATCCTGGAAAACATCAACCTCTCGGTGGAGGATGGCGAGTTCGTCGCCATTCTCGGCTTCTCGGGGGCAGGCAAGACCACGCTGATCTCGATGATGGCGGGGTTGACCGAACCCGATCGGGGCGGCGTCATCTTCCGCGGCAAGGAGATCGATGGACCCGGGCCGGAGCGCGGCGTGGTGTTCCAGTCCTATTCGCTGATGCCTTGGCTCAGCGTGGCCGGCAATGTCGATCTGGCCATCAACGCCGTGCACAAGTCCCGCCCACGCAACGAAAGGCTGGAGCTGCGCCAGCGCTATGTGGAAATGGTGGGCCTCGGCCACGCGGCTGACCGGCGCCCGGCGGAACTCTCCGGCGGCATGCGACAACGCGTTGCCGTCGCCCGGGCCCTCGCCATGCAGCCCGAAGTTCTGCTGATGGACGAACCCCTTTCGGCTCTGGACGCGCTCACCCGCTCCAAGCTGCAGGATGAATTCGCGCAGATCTCGGAAGCCGAGAAGAAGACCATTATCCTGATCACCAACGACGTGGACGAGGCCATCCTGCTGGCTGATCGCGTGATCCCGCTGACACCCGGACCGGCGGCGACGCTGGGACCCGATTTCCGGGTCGACATCGAGCGTCCACGCGATCGTGCTGCGCTCAATGGTGATGACCGGTTCATCAAGCTGCGCCGCGAGATCACCGAATATCTCATGGATATCGGGGCCGCCCGCAACCAGTCCGGCGACGCGGATCTGACACTGCCGAATGTCGTGCCGATCGCGCGCGGCAAGTCGGCGCGCCTGCCCAGCGCCTATTCGGCTGCCGCAGCATCCGACACGCAGGACGACTATCTCCGTTTCAACGAAGTGTCGAAAGTCTATCCGACGCCGAAGGGCCCCCTGACCGTGGTCGACCGGTTCGACTTCCAGATGAAGAAGGGCGAGTTCGTTACCCTGATCGGCCACTCCGGCTGTGGCAAGTCGACTGTGCTCTCCATGGTGGCCGGGCTCAATGACATTTCGGGCGGTACCATCGACCTGGATGGCAAGCCGGTGGTCGGGGCCGGTCCCGAGCGGGCCGTGGTTTTCCAGGCCCCCTCCCTCATGCCCTGGCTGACCGCACGCGAAAACGTGGCGCTGGGGGTTGACCGGGTCTATCCCAATGCCAGTGCAGCCGAGCGGCGGGACGTGGTGGAATACTATCTCAGCCGCGTGGGGCTAGGCGATGCCATGCATCGACTGGCGTCCGAACTCTCCAATGGCATGAAGCAGCGCGTCGGCATCGCCCGGGCCTTCGCCCTTTCCCCAAAGCTGCTGCTGCTCGATGAGCCCTTCGGCATGCTGGACAGCATCACTCGCTGGGAGCTCCAGGACGTTCTCATGGATGTCTGGGCACGGACCCAGGTGACCGCGATTTGTGTAACCCACGATGTTGACGAGGCCATTCTGCTGGCCGATCGCGTGGTGATGATGTCAAACGGCCCCAATGCCAGGATCGGCAATGTGATGGAGGTCGACCTGCCCCGTCCGCGGTCCCGCAAGGCACTCCTCGCTCACAAGGACTACTACGCCTATCGCGAAGAGCTGCTCGACTTCCTTGAGGCCTATGAGGGTGGCGCCAATCCGGATCAGGAGACGCTTGACCGCATCCGGTCCAAGCGGCGCTCTCGGAGCCATTCCGTCGCAGCGGCCGAATAGCGCTACTGCTCAACAACCGTGCAGTCTTGCCTGCGCACCAACAGTTGCGCAAAATTTGGGCATACAGGTATCAATTGTGGCTTTTGCCATCGTTCCCAACTCCCACGGTAGATAGCCGTCAGAACGTAAGCGCCTGTAAAACATAAACAAAACTGTGCCGGACGCCTCTGGCACAGTTCCTGCAAAGAAGAGAGCGAAGGGGCTCCTCCCAAGACGCTCTTCGACAAAGCGACGTCCAAGGTTGGGCGTCAGAGGCAAGGTCGCCAACGGATACGAACTGGTCATGGGACCAGCGACGTGTCGGTTGGCGGCCTTTTGTTTTTCAGACCTGATTTCTGGAGCACGAAATGGAAAAACTGGTCGTCGTCGGTGCAGGGATGGCTTCAGGCCGCGCCCTGGAACACATCTTCGAAGAAGCCCCGGGCCGGTTCAACGTCACGCTGTTCGGCGCCGAGCCGCGCGGCAATTACAACCGACTGATGCTCTCCCCGGTGCTGGCCGGCGAGAAGGAATATGAGCAGATCATTACCCATGATGCCGACTGGTATCGCGATCACGGGGTGCACACCCGGTTCGGCGAAACCGTCACCGGCATCGACCGGCAGCGCAAGGTGGTCATCTCCAAGAACGGCGAGACACCCTACGACAAGCTGATCATCGCCACAGGCTCTGCGCCCTTCATCATCCCCCTGCCCGGCAAGGATTTGCCCGGCGTGATGGCGTTCCGCGATCTCGATGATGTCAACCGCATGGTCGATGTCTCCAAGCGCCCCGGCTCCAAGGCCGTGGTGATCGGCGGGGGCCTGCTTGGTCTCGAAGCCGCTGCAGCCCTCAATGCCCGCGGCATGGAAGTGGTGGTGCTGCACCTGATGGGCCATGTGATGGAGCGCCAGCTCGATCCGGCCGCCGGTTACCTGCTGCAGCGTGATCTCGAGGCGCGTGGCATCAAGGTCCACTGCAAGGCCCAGACCAAGGCCATTCTTGGCGAAGACCGGGTCGAGGCCGTGGCTCTCGAAGACGGCACCATTTATGGCGCCGATATCGTCGTCATGGCCGTAGGCATCCGCCCCGAGACGCGCCTTGCCACCGATGCCGGCATTCATGTCGAGCGCGGCATTGTGGTCAATGACCAGATGGTCACCTCGGACCCCGATGTGCTGGCCCTGGGCGAATGCGTCGAGCACGAGAAGATCATCTATGGCCTCGTCGCCCCGCTTTATGACCAGGCCAAAATCCTTGCCAAGACGCTGGCCAAGGTCGATGCCGCCTTCCGCCCGGTGCAGACCGCGACCCAGCTCAAGGTGACCGGCGTTTCGGTCTATTCGGCGGGCGACTTTGCCGATGCAGAGGACCGTGAGGAAATCGTGCTGCGGGACGCCACTTCGGGCATCTACAAGCGCCTCGTGCTCAAGGAAGACAAAGTCATCGGCGCCGTGCTCTACGGCGAGACAGCCGACGGCCCTTGGTTCTTCGACATGATCCGCAAGGGCACCGATACGCGCGACATGCGCGACACCCTTATCTTTGGTCAGGCCTACCAGGGGGGTGCCGCACTGGACCCTATGGCGGCCGTTGCAGCCTTGCCGGATGATGCAGAAATCTGCGGCTGCAACGGCGTATGTAAGTCCACGATCACCGGCACGATCGTATCCAAGGGCCTGACCGATCTCGATGGCGTGCGCGCCCATACCAAGGCCTCGGCCTCGTGTGGCTCGTGCACCCATCTGGTCGAAAAGCTCATGTCCATCACCCTGGGCGACAGCTACAACCCTGCTGCCGTCAAGCCCATGTGTCCCTGCACCGAGCACGACCACGGCACGGTCCGCCGCCTGATCGTGGCCAAGGAGCTCAAGTCCATTCCCGCGGTCATGCAGGAGCTGGAGTGGAAGACCTCCTGCGGCTGCGCCAAGTGCCGCCCGGCCCTCAACTACTATCTCGTGGCCGAATGGCCCGGCGAATACGAGGATGACGGCCAGTCGCGCTTCATCAACGAGCGCGTCCACGCCAATATCCAGAAGGACGGCACCTATTCGGTCGTGCCGCGCATGTGGGGTGGTCTCACCAATCCTAAGGAGTTGCGCGCCATTGCTGACGTAGCCGACAAGTTCGCCATCCCCACCGTCAAGGTGACCGGCGGCCAGCGCATCGACTTGCTCGGCGTCAAGAAGGAAGACCTGCCCGCTGTCTGGGCCGATCTCAATGCGGCCGGCATGGTGTCAGGCGCCGCCTATGCCAAGGGCCTGCGTACGGTTAAGACCTGCGTTGGTTCGGACTGGTGTCGCTTCGGCACCCAGGATTCGACCGGGCTGGGCGTGCGCATCGAGAAGTTCATGTGGGGGGCCTGGACGCCCGCAAAGCTCAAGATGGCGGTGTCGGGTTGTCCGCGCAACTGCGCCGAAGCAACCTGCAAGGATATCGGCGTCATCTGCGTGGATTCTGGCTACGACATCCATTTTGCCGGGGCCGCCGGCCTCGACATCAAGGGCACCGAAGTCATTGGCCATGCCAATACCGAGGACGAAGCGCTCGAGATCATCGTCGCCCTCACCCAGCTCTATCGTGAGCAGGGGCATTATCTCGAACGCATCTACAAATGGGCCAAGCGTGTCGGCAGTGACAGCATCAAGGCCGCCATCATCGACGACAAGGTCAAGCGCAAGCACTATTTCGACCGCTTCGTCTATTCCCAGCAATTTGCCCAGGTCGATCCCTGGGAGGAACGCGTCAACGGCAAGGATGCCCATGAATTCGCCGCTTTGGCGGAGTTCGGGCTCCCGGTGGCAGCGGAGTAAGGCGCATGACCGAATGGATTGAATTGGGCAGCATCACTGCCATCCCCGTGCGCGGCGCCCGCTGCGTCAAAACTCCCTCGGGCAAGATCGCCGTCTTCCGCACGGCCGAAGACCAGGTCTTTGCCATCGACAACCGTTGCCCGCACAAGGGTGGCCCGCTCGCAGAGGGCATCGTGCATGGCACGTCAGTCACCTGTCCACTGCACAACTGGGTCTTTGACCTTGAAACCGGCGAGGCGCAAGGCGCCGACGAGGGTTCGGTCCAGACCTATCCGGTCAAGGTCGAGAATGGCCTGATCTTCATTGCGCCCGACGTGTTGATGCAGATGGCGGCGGAGTAGCCCAGTGGAGCAGCAACCGGTTCGCACCACTTGCCCCTATTGCGGCGTCGGCTGCGGCGTGTTGGCCACCCCGCAGCCAGACGGGACCGTCCAAATCGCTGGTGATCCGGATCACCCGGCCAATTTTGGGCGGCTCTGCTCCAAAGGGTCCGCATTGGGCGAAACCCTTTCACTCGATGGGCGCCTGCTGCATCCTGAAATCAATGATGAGCGGGCGGGCTGGGACGATGCCCTCGATCTCGTCGCCAGCCGTTTCAAGGCGGCCATTGCCGAGCATGGACCGCAATCGGTCGCCATCTATGGCTCCGGCCAGCTGCTCACCGAGGACTATTACGTCGCCAACAAGCTGATGAAGGGCTTTGTCGGCGCCGCCAATATCGACACCAATTCGCGCCTCTGCATGGCCTCGTCCGTTGCCGGCCACAAGCGCGCCTTCGGCTCGGACACCGTGCCGGGCAACTACGAGGACCTGGAAGAGGCCGACCTGATCGTGCTGGTCGGCTCGAATCTCGGCTGGTGTCACCCGGTGCTCTATCAGCGCATTGTCGCCGCCCGCACTGCCCGGCCCGACCTCAAGGTCGTTCTCGTCGATCCGCGCCGCACCGTTTCGGCTGACATTGCCGAGATGCACCTGCCCGTGGCCCCAGACGGCGACAGCGCGCTGTTCGTTGGCCTCCTTGCCCATCTCGATCGCCTCGGTGTCACCGACAGCAATTACATCTCGGCCTATACGAGCGGCTTCGAAGCCGCACTGCTGACCGCAGAAGACTGGTCGATCGACCGTGTGTCGGGAGCGACCGGCCTCTCGCCCTTGTCCATCTCTCGTTTCTACGACGTGTTCGCGCGCACCAAGAAGGTGGTCACCGTCTACTCCCAGGGCGTCAATCAGTCGGCGGCCGGCACCGATAAGGTCAACGCCATAATCAATTGCCACCTGGCGACCGGCCGCATCGGCAAGCCGGGCATGGGGCCGTTCTCGGTCACCGGCCAGCCAAATGCCATGGGGGGTCGCGAGGTTGGCGGACTTGCCAACATGCTCGCCGCCCATATGGACTTCACGCCTGACGCCATTGACAGGGTGTCACGCTTCTGGGGCAGCGACAGGGTGGCCAGCGAGCCCGGCCTCAAGGCCGTTGATCTGTTTGCCGCCATGGCGCGCGGCGAGATCAAGGCGGTCTGGATCATGGCCACCAATCCGGTCGATTCCATGCCCGAGGCCGATGCCGTGCGCGCGGCGCTCAAGGCGTGCCCATTCGTGGTCGTCTCCGACATGAACCGTCACACCGACACCATGGAACTCGCCCATGTGCGCCTGCCAGCGGCAGGCTGGGGCGAGAAAGACGGCACGGTCACCAATTCGGAACGCCGCATTTCCCGCCAGCGTCCGTTCCTGCCGCTGCCCGGCGAGGCAAGACCCGACTGGTGGATCGTCAAGGAAGTGGCTAGGCGCCTCGGCCACGGCGAAGCTTTCTCCTATTTCAGCCCGGCGCAGATCTTTGCCGAGCACGTCGCCCTTAGCGCCTTCGAAAATGATGGCGCCCGCGACTTCGATCTTTCGGGCCTTGCCCACGTCGACTACGAGACCATGGCCCCAGTGCAGTGGCCCGTGCGGACCAAGCCTGCCGCGCGCATGTTCGGTGACGGCAAATACTTCACGCCCGATGGCAAGGCCCGCTTCCTGCCGATCCAGCCACCGCCGCCCTTCGCACCGGCACCCGGGCAGTTCATCCTCAATACCGGCCGCGTGCGCGACCACTGGCACACCATGACGCGCACCGGCAAGGCGGCCCGCCTATCCGCCCATATGGCCGAACCTTTCGTGGAAATTCATCCTGCCGACGCCAATGCACTGGGCATTCGGCGCGCCACCCTCGTTCGCCTTTCCAACCGGCATGGTGATGCCATGGTCCGCGCACTCGTTACCGACCGACAGCGGCGGGGTCAGCTTTTCGTGCCCATGCACTGGACCGATCAGTTTGCCAGCAATGGTCGCATTGACGCCTTGGTCACTGGCAAGGTCGACCCGGTATCTCACCAGCCAGCGCTGAAAATGGCGCAGGTCCATGCCGAACCCGTCGGTATGCGCCTTTACGGCTTCCTGATTGCCGCAAACAAGCCTGCCCTTGACACCGACTACTGGACGATCGCCCCTGCTACCGGCGGATGGCGCGCCGAGATTGCCATGACCGAGGAGCCTGCGAGTTGGGCTGACTTTCTGGCCGACACTTTCGGGACGGGCGCATCTTTCCAGTCTATCCGTGATGAGCGATCTGGCCGCCGCGCCTTCGTGTTGATCGAAAACGGCAAGCTGGTTGCAGCCCTCTACACCTCGCCCGATCCGGTGCTGGTTTCGCGCCAATGGGCGGTGGACCTGCTGTCGGAAACCGACCTCACGGCCTCCATGGTCCTGGCTGGCCGCCCAGGCGCAGATCGACCAGATGGCGGCGCCATTGTCTGCTCCTGCATGGGTGTGGGTGTCAACACCATCACCGAGGCTGTGACACGGCACGGCTGCACGACGGTCGAAGCCGTCGGCGCCCTCACCCGCGCCGGCACCAATTGCGGCTCCTGCCGCGCCGAGATCAGGGGGATTGTCGATGCAAACCGTCTCATCGCAGCAGAATAACGCAAGGATCGCCCCTCTCGCTGTCCTGCCGGTGTTCTTCGACCTTCAGGGCAAGCGCGTCGTCGTCATCGGCGGCGGTGAGCCGGCCGCCTGGAAGATCGAACTTCTCGCAGCGGCCGGCGCGCAGGTGGAGGTTTTTGCGGAGGAGGTTTGCGAGGAGTTGGCAGCTCTGACGCCTGCGGCCCCCCTCCCCATCCCTCCCCGCAAGGGGGAGGGTGCCGGGCCGGAGCACCTGGCCCAGTCACAGACTCGATCCAACACCTCCCCCCTTGCGGGGGAGGTTGGGAGGGGGGGCCAGCACGCCACTTCCAGCGGCTCTATCACCCTCCACCGCCGCCCCTGGACCCCATCCGACCTGACCGGCGCCGCCCTCGCCATTGCCGACATCGAATCCGATGCCGAGGCCCATGCCTTCACCGCCGCAGCCAGGGCCGCTGCCGTTCCCTACAACGTCATCGACCGCCCCGAATTCTGCCAGTTCCAGTTCGGCGCCATCGTCAATCGCTCGCCCGTCGTCGTCGGCATTTCCACTGCCGGCGCGGCGCCCATCCTCGGCCAGGCCGTCCGCCGCCGCATCGAGACCCTGCTCCCGCAGACACTTTCCCTCTGGGCGCAGCTGGCCGCCAAGGTCCGCGACACTGTCATGGACCGCCTCGAAGCCGGCCCGCAGCGCCGGACCTTCTGGGAACGCCTTGCCGAAAACGCTTTCTCCAGCCGTGCGCCCGATTCCGGTGACGAAGATGTCGCCTTCGCCACCCAGCCCGCTACCGGCCGCGTCACGCTGGTGGGTGCCGGCCCGGGCGATGCGGACCTGCTCACGATCAAGGCCGTACGGGCCCTGCAATCGGCCGATGTCATCTTGTTCGATGACCTCGTCTCGTCCGAAGTGCTTGAACTGGCCCGTCGGGAGGCCAAGCGCATGCTTGTCGGCAAGCGCGCGCAACGCGAGAGCTGCGCCCAGGAAGACATCAACGAGATGATGCTGACCCTGGCCCGCCAGGGCAAGCATGTGGTTCGCCTCAAGTCCGGCGACCCGATGATTTTCGGCCGTGCCGGCGAGGAAATCGAAATGCTGGAAAACCATGGCATTGCCGTCTCGGTCGTGCCCGGCATTTCCGCCGGCATAGCGCTGGCCAGCCGCCTGGGCGTTTCGCTCACTCATCGCGACCACGCCCAGTCGGTGCGCTTCGTCACCGGCCATTCTCGCAAGCGCGTATTGCCCGACACTCTCAACTGGATGGCGCTGGCCGATCCGGCTACTACCGCGATCTACTATATGTCCCGCCGCACCCTGCCCGGTATCGTCGCTGAACTTTCGGCCAAGGGCATGAGCCTCTCAACGCCCGCCATCATCGCCGGCAGTATCGGCCGCGCCGAAGAGCAGATCTGGCGCGGCACGATAGGCGAAGCAGTCAGTGCGGTTGAGGCCTTTCCCCTTTCGGCGCCGACGATCTTTGCCGTGGGCGATGCTCTGGGTCGCAGCCGCACCGAAGGCTATGCCAGCATGAATGATTGTGAAATATCCGTAGGCATGAGCGTGAACGGCTAAGTCCCTGACGGAAATCGACTTTCCTCAGCATTTGATTAACCATTCCAATGCACGGTGCGTTCACCATAGTGGAGGCACCATTGCTCAAATTCACCAAGTTTTTCGTACCCGTGATGCTCGGGCTAGCAAGCATGGCCAGCGCCAGTGCGGCCGATCTCAGCTACGACTTCCCGCAACTGGTCGAAATGCCGGAGACCAGCTTCGACTGGAATGGCTTTTACGCGGGTGTCTATGCAGGCTACGCAACTGGCCGTGCCACCAGCACCAATGTCGTCAACGCCAGCGCGAGCACTGTCGACGTACGTGGCGGCCTGCTGGGCGGCACCCTCGGCGGCAATGCCCAGTTCGGCAACTTCGTCCTCGGCCTTGAAGGCGATTTGGCCTGGAGCGATGTCAATGGCAGCCAGACCTGCAGCAACGCCCCGGGATTTGACTGTATCGGTCGCATGAACTGGGTCGGCAGCGGCAAGCTGCGCGGCGGCGTCGCGCTTGACCGCGTGCTGCTGTTCGGCACTGCCGGCCTGGCGGTCGGCGGCATCACCGCCTCGACCAACCCGGCCCCAGGCGGCTCGACCGGCACTTTCTCGTCCACAGTATGGGGCTGGACGGCAGGTGCTGGCGCGGAAGTTGCGGTAACCGACGCCATCAGCGTCAAGGCGGAATACGCCTATTATGACTTTGCCACCGTGCAGGCCCCAATCAACACCATCGCAAATACCGGCGCGACGGATATCAAGTCCAACGCCCATGCGCTCAAGCTGGGTGTCAATTACCGCTTCTAGTGCGCACGCGCTTTGTGACGCAGGAAGGGCGGCCCTCGAGGCCGCCCTTTGCATTTCTGGGAGGTTCACTTCATCCAGAACATCGGCGCGAGGTCGACCGAGACCGGTTCATTCTTCTCATTGGTGGCCATGATGTCGGCCATATGCGCCCACCAGCGCTTCATCACCTCTGTGTTGGGCAGGTCTGCCATGGTGTGATCCACGCGGCGCCAGAGCACCCCGAAGAGTGTGTTGGTTTCCTCATCGAGGTGGATCGAATAGTCCTTCACACCGGCCTCGTGCAGCAGATCGACCAGCTCGGGAAATATCTCGTCATGGCGGCGACGATATTCCTCAGCCATGCCCGGATTGAGCCTCATCTTGAAGGCGTGCTTTTCGTAGCCATTGTCCACGATCATCCGCGGCGCTCCCTGAACATGCGGAAGAGGATCGGCAGGGCGATCACCACGATCAGCAGAGCCCCGGTGAAGATCGTCATCACAATACCCGGCACATTGAGCAGACCCAGGCCGAAGGTCACGAGGCCGATGATCAAGGCCGCCAACACGACTCCGAGGATCGAGCCAGCACCACCCATGATGGAGACCCCGCCCAGCACGACCATGGTCACCACGTCGAGCTCGAAGCCCTGGGCAATGGACGGGCGGGTTGAACCCAATCGGGCTGTCAGCAATACGGCGGCAATGCCGCTCATCAGCCCGGTCAGGCAGAACAGCACGAACTTGATGCGATCAACGCGTACGCCGGAAAAGCGCGCGGCAGTGGCGTTGTTGCCGATGGCAAAGACCCGGCGGCCGAAATTGGTGCGGTGCAACAGCACATAGAAGATTGCTGCGGCCACGAGAAACAACACAAGCTCGAACGAAACGACCCACCAGACATAGCCCTGGCCGAACCAGGAAAAGTCCTTCGGATAGCCTTTATAGCTCTGGTCTCCCAGGATGATGAAGGCAATGCCCCGGAACAGGCTCATCGTGCCGATGGTCACCACGATCGAGGGCAGCTTGAGGCCGGTCACGAGAAACCCATTGAAGGCGCCGCAGAGAATGCCGACGCCGACGCCTACGGCAACCAGGGTCGGAGTGTCTGCACCGAATTGCAGGGCCAGCCCCATCAGCGTGGATGCCAGGGCAATGATCGAGGCAACCGACAGGTCGATCTCACCGGTGATGATCACCAGCGCCATGGCCAGCGCGATCAGGCCCTTCTCGGTGAAATTGAAGGTGAGATCGCTGAGGCTCCAGGCGTTGAGGAAATAGGGCGAGGCGAAACTATTGCCGATGAAGATGCCCAGCGCGACCAGCACCAGCAGGCTTTCCCAACTCACCACCGCCGATTTGAGCGGATTGTCGAGCCGATCAGGCAGGTGTCGGCCGGTTGCAGTTGCGTCGGTCATGCTGCCACCTCGGCCTTCTTGAGAATGATACGGCCCTTGGTGCGCTCGCTTGAGGCATTGAGCACAACAGCGAGCAGGATCGCCGCGCCGGAAATGGCCATCTGCCAGAAGGGCGATACGCCGATGACCGGCAGTGCGTTGTTGACGACGCCGAGAAACAGCGCCCCGAGCAAGGCGCCGCCCACCGTGCCGATACCGCCCGCGATCGAGACTCCGCCGATGACGCAGGCAGCCACGATGGTGAGCTCATAGCCACTGGCCACCTCAACCGAGGCAATCACATAGCGGGATATCCAAAGATAGCCGCAGAGCCCGGATATGGCGCCCGAGAGCACGAATGCCAGGAACTTGGTGCGGCCCACATCAATGCCGGTATAGACCGACGCCGTCGGATTGACGCCGATAGCATAGAAGGCCCGGCCCCAGGCGGTTCGGGTCATGAGCACATAGACCAGCGCCGCCACCACGATGGCGAACCAGCTCAGGATGGGCAGGCCGAGGAATGAACCACGCTGAAGCTGGATAAAGTCGGTGCTCATCTGAGCCGCGTTGACCCAGGCGCCTCCGGAAATCACGAAGACAAGGCCACGGAAAATGGTGAGCGTCCCCAGCGTCACGACGATTGGCGGAATGTCGAGTTTCCAGACAAGGATGCCATTGAAGGCGCCCAGCCCCGCCCCAACCACAATGCATCCGGCAATCAGCAATGGAATGGGAATGAAGGGGAAAGCCGCATTAGTCATGGCCACGACCATGCCGGTCAGTGCCAGGTTCGAGGCCATGGAGAGGTCGATGGACCGGGTCAGGATAACGGCCATCTGCCCCAGCGCCAGCATCATCAGGATCGATGTGTCGTTAAAGATGGTCAGCAGGTTCGACGGCTGGGAAAAGCGCGGAAAGCGCAGGGTGACCAGCACCAGGACGGCGAGGATTGCCAGGCCCAGCCAAACCTCGCGAGACTTCAGCACCCGGTTCATGCCGCTTGCTCCTCAAGGATGCCGGCCGCCAGGCGCACCAGCGTCTCGGGCTGCAGATTGGAATTGTCCAAAGTGTCCACCACCAGTCCCTCGCGCATGACCACGATCCGGTCGCTCATGCCCAATATCTCGGGCAGTTCAGACGAAACCATGATCACGCTGAGACCTTGCGCCACCAGTTCACCCATGAATTCGTGCACGGCCGCCTTGGAGCCGATATCGATGCCCTTAGTGGGTTCATCGAGAATGATCACCTTGGGCAGCGTCGCCAGCCACTTGGCGATCACCACCTTCTGCTGGTTGCCGCCCGACAGCGTCGAAACGTTCTGGCTGAGCGAAGATGCCCGCAGGTCAAGCCGCTCGGTATAGGTGCGGGCCAGCCTGAACTCCTCGGCCATGCGCAGGAAGCCGGAGCGGCTGGTCTTGTCGAGGCTAGGGAGTGAGACATTCTTGAATATGGGCTCGCCGGTGATGACGCCCTGCTTACCCCGTTCCTCAGGGACATAAACGATACCTGCCGCCACCGCATCGGCGGGCGATCTCGGCGCCACCGACTTGCCCTCCAGCAACATCGCGCCTGCCGAAGGCCGGGTCATGCCAAAAACGGCCTGCATCACTTCGGAGCGCCCCGCCCCCACCAGACCATAGAAACCGAGGATCTCACCCTTCTTCACCGAGAAGGACACGTTGTCGAATTCGGTCGGGTGGCTGAGGCCCGAAACCTCGAGCACAGTGCCCCCAATTTCTGCCTGGCGCGCCGGAAAAATCTGGTCGACCGACCGCCCCACCATCATCCGGACAATCTCGGATTGCGGCGTGTCCTTGATGAAGCCCTTGCCCACCATTTCCCCGTCGCGAAACACAGTGTAGCGGTCGGCAATGCGATAGATTTCGTCGAACTTGTGCGAGATGAAGAGGATGGCCTTGCCATCCTGCTTGAGCAGGTCGACCAGAACATAGAGCTCTTCGATTTCCTTCTGGCTCAGCGCCGCTGTCGGTTCGTCCATGATGACCACCTGTGCGTCGACGCTCAGCGCCCGCGCCACGGCTACAAGATGCTTCTTGGCAATACCGAGTTCCTTGAGCGGCATGCCCGCATCAATGCCGGCAGCCATGGAATCCAGCGTCAACTGCGCTTCCCGGCGCATGGTCTTCCAGTCGATCAGACCGAACCGGTTCCTGGGCGCATGTCCCAGATAGATGTTCTCCGCGACGCTCAATTCGTCGAACAGCACCGTCTCCTGATGGATGGCCGTTATGCCGGCGTCAGATGCCGAATGCGCCGTCGGCAGGCTGACCAGCTGCCCATTGACCCGGATCTCGCCCGCGTCCGGCTGGTAGATGCCAGTCATGGTTTTGACCAGCGTCGACTTACCCGCCCCGTTCTCCCCGATCAGGGCGGTTACCTGCCCGGCATAGAGTTCGAGCGACACATCATGCAGCGCCCTGACGCCAGGAAAGCTCTTGGATATGCCCGAAAGGGTCAGGATGGGGTCGGTCATGATCTTATTCCTTGGGTCGGGCGCTGAGCGAGATAAGCGCTCGATCTGGCTCCCTCTCCCCTTGGGTGAGAGGGTTAGGGTGAGGGGGCCTTTTGGCTGTTCACCAAGGCCCCCTCACCCGACGCTTCGCGTCGACCTCTCCTCCAGAGGGAGAGGTGAAGAAAGATCAGTAGATCTTGCTGAACTCTTCGATGTTCGACGCGTCGAACTGGAAGGGCGCAGCCATGGCGGCAGAGTTGGTGTCGTCCAGGGTCACTTCGCCAACCTTGCCGATGGAGAGCGTCGCGCCGGGCGCAGCTTCTGCGCCTTCCACCAGGGCATTGGCGAGGTAGACAGCCGAGTAGCCCAGGTCGATCGGGTTCCACAGGGCCACGGCCTGCGATGCACCATTGTCGATGAACTGCTTGAACTCGGACGGCAGGGCCAGGCCGGTCACATTGATCTGGCCGATCAGGTTCTGGTCGGTCACGACCTGGGCGGCAGCAACCACGCCGACAGTGGTCGGGGCGATGATGGCCTTGAGGTCCGGGTGGGCCGCGATCAGGCCACGGGCCTCTTCGGTCGACTTCACCGAGTCGTCGTCGCCATAGACAGTGGCAACCAGGTTGATGTTCGGGAACTTCTCGGGGATAGCGGCCTTGGCGGCTTCAATCCAGGCATTCTGATTGGTTGCGGTCGAGGCAGCCGAGAGAATGGCCACATCGCCGCCCTCAGGCAGATAGTCGGCAGCCAGCTTGATGATGGTTTCGCCGATCAGGTCGATGTCGGACGGGTTGAGGTGGAGCTGGCGGCCTTCGGGGGCCACACCGGAGTCCCAGGAGATCACCTTGATGCCGCGTTCCATGGCGCGCTGCAACACCGGCACGAGCGCATCGGGGTCGTTGGCCGAGATGGCAATGGCGTCGACCTGCTGGGCGATCAACGAATTGACGACTTCGATCTGGGCTTCCGCCGTGGCCGAGGTTGGGCCCGTGTAGATCACTTCAACGTCACCGAGTTCGGCCGCAGCCTCTTCGGCGCCCTTGGCAGCGGCGTCAAAGAAGCCATTGCCGAGCGACTTGACGACAAGTGCTATGCGCGTCTGTGCCATGGCCGGGGTGGCGAGCAGCACGGCAGCAGTGGCCGTGGCAGCGAGCAGTTTCCATAGTTTCATTTGGTCCCTCCCTGGGATTGTCTGGTCTTGGTCTTTTGGTCCCATTCTCAGGCGGCGGTCGTTTCCGCCTGAGCAGTCGCATCCGCCACGATGAGCCGCACGCCTGCCGTTTCCAGCATCTGGCGGTCTTCGTCGCGGATACCGCTGTCGGTGATGACAGTGGCAATTCGGTCGAGCTCACACAGGATGAGGCTCGAGCGTCCCGAAAACTTGGAAGAGTCGGCCAGGACGATCAGCTCGTCTGCCTGGCCGATCAACGCCAGCTCGGACTGCACGATCATTGGATCGGCCTCCATCAGCCCGTGGGCACCGATGCCCTGGCAGCCGATGAACATGCGCTTGGCGTAGAAATGGCTCGCCACCACACCGCCGAAAGGCGAGAGGATGACATTCTGCTCGCGATAGACCGTGCCGCCGGGAATGACGACGGAATTGCGCGAGTTATGAATGAGAAATTCGGCAATGGCGAAGCTGTTGGTGAAGACGCTGAGGCGCCTGCCCGTCAGGTGATGCACCATCTGATAGGTCGTGGTGCCGCCATTGATGATGATCGGCTCCCCGTCATTGCACATCTCGGCAGCGACGCGGGCAATTGCGCGCTTCTGCGCGATGTTGAGCGTTTCATTGACGGAAAATGGCCGACCCATCAGGCCACCCTGGGCCGGTGGGTTAAGCGCTTCGGCGCCACCCCGCACCCGGCGCAGCCTGCCCTGCTCATCCAGGGCCGCAATATCACGACGAATGGTGGCTTCCGACGAGCCTGTCACCTCGCAAAGCTCCGCGACCGTCACCACGGGGTGGGACTGAGCGGCGGCGAGAATGACGCGGTGACGTTCGGTTTCGTGCAATGCTGATACTCCCTGATTGCATTTGCTTCCATCATTTCCGGGCAGAGTCAATCACAATTCCGCATATCACTGTCATATTCGATCATACATGACGACATATGATCGTTTGTGATTGACAGTGTTGGCCGTTCTATGCGCATGTCCCGACTAACCAAGTCTCTGCCTATCTCCGGGAGGAAACCGATGTCCACCGCGCCCAAGCGCCTCGCCAATTTGTGGGATGACGCCAAAGCGGCCGCGATGTCAGAGCCGGAGCGCCTCGTCTATCGCTCGAACCTGCTTGGCTCGGACAAGCGCGTCACCAATTATGGTGGTGGCAATACCTCGTCCAAGATCATGCAGAAGGACCCGCTGACCGGCGAGATGGTCGAGGTCCTCTGGGTCAAGGGTTCGGGCGGCGACAATGCCTCGATCAAGCTGGACGGTTTTGCCACGCTTTACATGGACAAGCTGCGGGCCCTGAAGGGCCTCTATCGCGGCGTCGAATTCGAGGACGAGATGGTGGGCTACCTGCCCCACGCCACCTTCAACCTCAATCCGCGTGCCTCCTCCATCGACACCCCGCTCCACGCCTATGTGAACCGGCCCTATGTCGATCACATGCATCCCGACGCGATCATCGCCATCGCGGCTTCGAAGAATTCCAGGGAGCTGACCAAGCAGATTTTTGGCGACTCGATCGGCTGGCTGCCTTGGAAGAAGCCGGGCTTCGAGCTTGGCCTGTGGCTGGAAAAGTTCTGTCTCGACAACCCCGCCGCCAAGGGTGTCGTTCTCGAGTCACACGGCCTCTTCACCTGGGGCGACACGCCTAAGGAATGCTATGAAACCACCATTGCCATCATCAATCAGGCCATAGCCTGGTTCGAGGAGCAGACCGAGGGCAATACCATTTTCGGTGGCGCCGCCACCCAGTCCCTGCCGGCCGAAGAGCGCCGTGCCATTGCGGCTCGTCTGATGCCAAAAATTCGCGGCTTCATCTCCGAGGACAGCCACAAGCTGGGGCATTTCGACGACAGCGACGCCGTGCTGGAATTCGTCAATTCCAACAATCTGCGTCCGCTGGCGGCCCTGGGCACCTCCTGCCCCGACCACTTCCTGCGCACCAAGATCCGTCCGCTGGTCGTGGATTTCGACCCGGCCAATCCGGATGTCGATGCGGTCATTGCCGGCCTCGGCGACCAGATCGCCGCCTATCGCGCCGATTACGCCGCCTATTACGAGCGCTGCAAGCACGACAACTCGCCCACCATCCGCGATCCGAATGCCGTCGTCTACCTGATCCCCGGCGTGGGCATGATCACCTTCGCCAAGGACAAGGCCACCGCCCGCATTTCCGGCGAATTCTATGTCAACGCCATCAACGTGATGCGCGGTGCCTCGACCGTTTCCGAGTATCAGGGCCTCGACGAACAGGAAGCTTTCGACATCGAATATTGGCTGCTTGAGGAAGCCAAGCTGCAGCGCATGCCCAAGCCGAAATCCCTGGCCGGCAAGATCGCGATGGTCACCGGCGGCGCCGGTGGCATCGGCAAGGCGACGGCGGCCCGGCTCCTCCGCGAAGGCGCCTGCGTGGTGCTGGCGGATATCGACCAGACTGCGCTCGATGGCGCCACCGAGGAGCTGTCTGGCGTGTTCGGCAAGGATTTCGTCCGCCCGGTGAATATCAATGTCACCAAGGAAGACCAGATCATTTCCGGCTTCGCCCATGCCGTGGTCGAGTTCGGCGGCCTCGACATCCTCGTCTCCAATGCCGGCCTTGCCTCCTCGGCCCCGATCGAGGAGACCACGCTCGAGCTCTGGAACAAGAACATGGACATCCTGTCCACAGGCTATTTCCTCGTCAGCCGCGAAGCCTTCAAGATTTTCCGGAGCCAAAAGATCGGCGGCAATGTCGTCTTCGTCGCGTCCAAGAATGGCCTCGCCGCTTCGCCCAACGCTGCAGCCTATTGCACCGCCAAGGCCGCCGAAATCCACCTCGCCCGGTGCCTGGCCCTCGAGGGCGCCGAAGCGCAGATCCGCGTCAATGTCGTCAATCCCGATGCCGTGCTGCGCGGCTCAAAAATCTGGGCCGGCGAATGGCTCGAGCAGCGCGCCTCGACCTACAAGACCGACAAGGATGGCCTTGAAGAAATGTACCGCCAGCGTTCGATGCTCAAGCGCTCTGTCTTCCCCGAGGACATTGCCGAAGCCATCTACTTCTTCGCCTCGGAAGCCTCGGCCAAGTCCACAGGCAACATCATCAATGTCGACGCGGGCAATGCCCAGTCGTTCCCGCGCTGAGGATTGCGAGATGACCGAACACATCATCGACCCCTCCGTCGTCGAAGCCGAAAATGCCAGCCGCGCTGCGGATCTGCATGTCGATTACGACACCCTAGGCGAGCGCCTCGATCGGCGCGGCATCAATATCGACGCCCTCAAGGACAAGGTCGCCGCCTTTTCCGTCGCCGTGCCCTCCTGGGGCGTCGGCACTGGCGGCACCCGCTTTGCCCGCTTCCCGGGCAAGGGCGAGCCGCGCGACATTTTCGACAAGATCGAAGACTGCGCCGTCATCGCCCAGCTGACCCAGGCGACCAAGACCGTCTCTCTCCACATCCCGTGGGACAAGGCCGACCCCAACCGGCTCAAGCAGGCTGCCAGCCGATTCAACCTCGGCTTCGACGCCATGAACTCGAACACCTTCTCGGACGCCAAGGGTCAGTTGCAGAGCTACAAGTTCGGTTCACTTTCGGCCTATGACAAAGCAACACGAGACCAGGCCATCGAACATAATCTCGAATGCATCGAGATCGGCAAGACCATTGGCTCCAAAGCACTTACCGTCTGGATCGGTGATGGTTCCAACTTCCCCGGCCAGGTCAATTTCGCCGATCAGTTCGGCCATTATCTGGACGCCGTGAAGTCCATCTATGCCGCCCTGCCCGATGACTGGCGGCTCTACACCGAACACAAGATGTACGAGCCGGCCTTCTATTCGACCGTCGTGCAGGATTGGGGCACCAATTACCTGATTGCCAGGGAACTGGGCGACAAGGCCTTCTGCCTGGTCGATCTCGGCCACCATGCGCCCAACGTCAATATCGAGATGATCGTCTCGCGGCTGGCCCAATTCGGTAAGCTGGGCGGCTTCCACTTCAACGACAGCAAATATGGCGATGATGACCTCGACGCCGGCTCGATCGATCCTTATCGCCTGTTCCTGGTGTTCAATGAACTGGTCGACGCCGAAGCCCGCTACAGCGACTTCCACCCGGCCCATATGCTCGACCAGTCGCACAATGTCACCGACCCGATCGAGTCGCTGATGCTCTCGGCCGCCGATGTGCAGCGCGCCTATGCCCAGGCCCTCCTGGTGGACCGCGCTGGTCTCAAGGCCGCGCAGGAGGGCAATGATGCCCTCGCCGCCACCCAGGCCTTGCGCCTCGCCTACCGCACCGATGTCGAGCCCATCCTGGCTATGGCCCGCATGGAACAGGGCGGCGCGATTGACCTCCTCGCTACCTACCGCGCATCGGGCTACCGCGCCAAGGTCGCCGAAATCCGCCCCGAAATCGCAGCCGGATCGGGCGGTATTGTCTAGTTTTCCGCGGCACCCCCCCGCCAAGGAAAACGGAAGTCCCGGTGAGCGATCACCGGGCCTTCTGCTTGTCTAGGGCTTCACCATCCCGCCGAAATAGTCGAGGGCATAGGCTTCCGTGCCCTCCACCTCGATCACCTCGCGCCCGCGAAAGCTGGCGACATTGCCCTCGCTCCGATCAACATACCGACCGAACTCCCCGGTCCAGTCAAAGCCACCAAGGAACCGCCCTTCCTGATACATGGCGCCCAATGCCGCCTTGATCGTGGCGCCGGCCCGCTCGCCATCGATCAGGTCGGGCCGCAGCACCTGCCCGTAATAGTTCATCGCCCAGACCGGCTCG
>Ga0207814_100047_pt1 | contig 163802 bp, 147 predicted proteins | sample TtaePargueraPR_7_FD_187755 | JGI IMG/M metagenome (GOLD analysis project Ga0207814, IMG submission 187755) | Aerobic enrichment media microbial communities from Bioluminiscent Bay, La Parguera, Puerto Rico - Tt and P1 (2) (SPAdes) | ecosystem: Environmental > Aquatic > Marine > Unclassified ...
CCGCCGTACCATCAGCGAGCGCCGCCGCCAGCGCGGGCAGGGCGGCGTCTATGGGCAAAGGTGGCATGATCGGGCGCATGGTCAGGCGATAGTCCCGGTTGACGCTTCCTGCAAGAGGGATGGTCGAGACTGAATTTTAGGGCTTGTTCATCGCAAGCGTACTTGTGGGTTCTCCTTGGTCATGGAAGGGGTTAGGGTGTACCCCGTTCCATCACAGTCCCGGAGTGGCGCATGCAGTTGACCCGTATCGCCAATGACCAGATCACGGTCGATGTCGCCGCCCTTGGGGCAGAGATGCAATCGATTCAGACGCGGGATGGGCGACACTGGCTCTGGCATGGCGATGCCACCTATTGGACAGGCCGATCTCCTATTCTGTTCCCCATTGTCGGCAAGGCGCCCAATGACACTGTAACCGTCGACGGCACGCCTTTTCAGATGAGCCAGCATGGCTTTGCGCGGCGCAGCAATTATTCGCTGGTGGTGGAGGAAAGCGACCGCTGTGTCTATCGGCTCATGGCGTCCGAGGCGAGCCACGCGATGTATCCCTTCAACTTCCAGCTCGACATAGAGCACCGGGTGGAAGGGCGGTCGGTGGTTGTGACCGCGACCGTTACCAACCGAGACAAGCGTGTCATGCCGTTCGGCATCGGTTTTCACCCCGCCTTTGCCTGGCCGCTGCCGGGCGCAGAAGGGCAATCCCACTGGGTTGTGCTGGACGAAGGCGGCGCGCCGCCCTTGCACCGCCTCTCCGGCGGGCTGGTGGAACCCGAGGCACTGCCTTCGCCTTTCGAAAACGGTCGGCTGGCGCTCAACCACGACCTGTTCAAGGCAGATGCCATGCTGTTTCCCGAGGGCGCCGGGGCGGGCTTGCGCTATGGGCCGGAGGCCGGGCCAAGCGTCCATTTCACCTGGGAGAACCTGCCCAATTTTGCCCTGTGGTCAAAGCCGGGCGCCGGCTTTGTCTGCCTGGAACCCTGGCACGGGACAGCTGCGGAGGTCGGCGGTTCGGAAGAGCTGAGCGAACGGCCCTATTCGGAATTGCTGGGGCCAGGGGCTTCGGCGCGCTACAGCTTTCGCGCGGAGCTGGTGGGGTAGCGCCCTACTCGGCGGCGCCGCGTTCTTCCACCAAGGCATCGGGTCCATTGGGGTCGCCGGGGGCGGTTTCCACGCCCAGATCGGGGAAAGCGGCGATACGGGCGCCACGGAAATCAGTGCGCAGCACGATCAATCCTCGTTCCTCGAACCAGGTGAGCAGTCGCCTGGCGCGGCTGGAGGAATGGGTGCCGTAAAGGCGTGCCAATGTGGCGTCGGACGGACAGGGCTGGCCGGTCAGTGCCGCCTGGGCAATGACCAGGAACACACCCTGCACGTCGTCGGTCAGGGTTTCCGATAGGGTCAATGCCTGCTGCCAGCCATCGGAGGATGCAATCTCTTCATCCGGGGCGACGCGGGCCACGGCCAGCAGGCGCTTGAAGGCGGGTAGAGCCGGTGGCTCGCCGGGGACGCGGCGGATGCGGCAGCGCACCAGAAAATCCTGGTAGAGCACGGCAGTGGTTCGGAAGCCGGCATCGGGATCGCTCATCAATTCGGCCATGACCGCCTGGATCATGGCTTCGCGTTCCGCCTCGTCGATCTCGGGGAAGAGCGAGGCCGGCTCGCTGGGTGCGTCGGACCGCGCCCTGGCGCGGGCTTCAGCAACCTGGGCGAGCAATTCATTGGTTGAGGGGGGTGGTGGAGGCGGGGGCCGACGAACCACCGGGCGGGCCAGTTCCTCGGGGTCCTGGGTGAAGATGAGATCAGCCGCATCTGCTGGCGCTTCAGGCAGGGGCGTCAGTTTCGGGCTGGTCGAGCGGGCCGAGGTTTCCACCGGGCCGATGACGACGGGCAGGGGGCGCCGCGAAATGGCCGGGCCGAGCGCGACGAAATGACCGCGGGCGAGGTCGCGAAACTGCTCGGCCTGGCGCCGGTCCATGCCCAGAAGGTCGGCAGCGCGGGCCATGTCGATATCGAGGAAGGTGCGGCCCATCAGGAAGTTGGAGGCCTCTGCGGCGACGTTCTTGGCCAATTTGGCCAGGCGCTGGGTGGCGATGACGCCGGCAAGGCCGCGCTTGCGGCCGCGGCACATGAGGTTGGTCATGGCGCCGAGGGATAATTTGCGCGCTTCGTCGGATACTTCGCCGGCCGCGGCCGGGGCGAAGAGCTGGGCCTCGTCGACCACCACCAGGACCGGATACCAATAGTCCCGGTCCGCGTCGAACATGCCGCCGAGAAAGGCCGCGGCGGCGCGCATCTGCTGCTCGACATCCAGGCCTTCGAGATTGAGCACGACCGAGACGCGATGCTGGCGCACACGGGCTGCGATACGGGTCAACTCGTTTTCGGTGCGGGTGGCGTCGACCACCAGATGGCCGTAGCGCTCCGAGAGCGTTACGAAATCCCCCTCGGGGTCGATGATGCATTGCTGCACCCACTGGGCGGATTGCTCCAGCAGGCGGCGCAGCAGATGCGACTTTCCAGACCCCGAATTGCCCTGCACCAGCAGGCGCGTGGCGAGCAATTCCTCGAGATCCATGTGGGCTGGGCCGGTTCCCCGGCTTTCTCCCATGTCGATGGCGACCTGCATCATTTCTCCGGCTGGATGCGTCCAGGCTCCAGCAGGAAGACAGACGCACGGCAACTTGGGGTTCACACACTGTTAGCACACAGCGTCACCGATTCGCCCAATCGGGGAAAGTCAGGTTCCACAGGCCAATCAGTCCGGCTTGCGGGCAATCAGGAACAGGGCGGCCTTGGGGGCGGGCCGCCAGTCGTGTTCGATGACGAAGCCGGTGCTGGTCATATCCATGCGCAATTGCTCTGGCGTCATGATGTTGAGCACGGGGAGCAGGCCCAGGGCGCGGCCGAGCGGGGCAATGGCGCCGAACCATCTCATGGAGTCGCCGAGGCAGGCGGTGCTGGACACGAAGCGCCCACCGGGCTTGAGCATGTCATAGACGCGCGCAATGGCGGCCTTCCGGTCCTTGAGCAGATGCAGGATGGAAAGCCCCAGCACCATGTCGTAGCGGCCCGGTTCCACCGCGATCCTGGTGATGTCACCCTGCTCGAAGGTGACATTGTCGACCCCTGCCTCGATGGCGCGCTGGCGGGCCAGGTCGAGCATGCGTTTGGAAAAATCGATGGCGCGGACGCTGCGCACATGCGGAGCATGGGCAATGGCGGTGCCGCCGGTGCCGCAACCGAACTCGAAGATGTCCATTTCCGGGGTCAGATGAGCCTGGGTGCGCGCCAATTTGGTGCGGTAGGCATCTTCATCAGCAATGGGCTGGGCCGCGTATTTGTCGGCCAGCTTGTCCCAGAATGCGCTCAGTTCAGCCATGTTCGATCCTGCGTCTGCGGTAGCGAGAGCAGACTAGCCCTCAGGGCTTGAAAACAAAATTGCAGAAATAGGCAGAAGAACTATACATCTGCGTATGAAAGCCATGCCGCTCAACCCCGACTGGAACCAGATGCGCGCCCTGCTGACTACGGTGGAGGCAGGCTCCCTGTCGGCGGCGGCCAAGCGCCTGGGCCTGACGCAACCAACCCTTGGCCGTCAGGTGGCGGCGCTGGAAGAGAGCCTGGGTCTTGCCATTTTCGAGCGGGTTGGCCGGAGCCTGGTGCTGACGGAGGCGGGACAGCGCCTGGTGGCGGACTTGCGCGATATGGGCGCCGCGGCCGAACGGGTGGCGCTTTCCGCGGCGGCGCAATCTCAATCGGTTGAAGGGGTGGTGCGGATCACGACGGCCGACATCTATGCCGGACATGTGCTGCCACCGCTGCTCGACAGGATCAGGCGGGAGGCCCCGGCCATTACGGTGCAGGTGCTGGCGACGGGATCGATCAGTGATTTGCTGCGGCGTGAGGCTGACATTGCCATCCGGCATGTGCGGCCGGATCAGGACGGGTTGATTGCCCGGCGCTGCAAGGATACGGCGGCCTATGTCTATGGCACGCCGGAATTGCTCGACAGGCTGGGTCGGCCGAAAAATGGAGAGGAGCTGGCGCGGGGCGAGTTTGCCGGTGCGCTGGAAGGCAATGACGATTTCATTGCCGAGATGCAGCGCCGGGGCGTGCCGCTGGGGCCCGACAATTTTCGCCTGGCCACGCAAAGCGGCATGACCGGGTGGGAGTGGGTGCGCAAGGGCATGTGCCTGGGCGCCATGGTGGAGGCCGTGGCGCGGCAGACGCCGGAGGTCGAGATCGCGGTGCCCGCGATTGAGCCGATCGCAGTGCCGGTCTGGCTGGTGACACACCGCGAGCTGCATACCAGCCGGCGCATCCGGCTAGTGTTCGACATGCTGGTGGATTTTTTCTCCTGAGGGGCCAGTCGGGCGGTTACTTGTCCCCACGCCCCAAAGCTCGTTGAGGCTCTCTTCCGCTAAAGATCGCGCAGCAGCAAAGCGGGACGGGTGGAGACGGCGCGCCAGATGGTCATGGCGCCCAGCAGCGCGGTGATCAGAATAGCGGCCAGCAGTACCACCAGGATGATGTCGAGCTTTAGGGTGAAGGCGACGGCCAGGAGCAGGCCACTAACGAAGCGGCCCATGGCGATGCCCAGGACGATGGCGGGAATGGCGGCCAATATGGCCAACACCAGATATTGCAGGAAGGCGGTGCCGATCAGTTCAGACCGGGTGGCGCCCAGAACCTTGGTGATCACAGTGTCGGCTTCGCGCTGACGACGGCCGGTCGACAAGCTGCCGATCAGCACGAGCAGGCCGTTGCCCACGGCGAGACCACCGATGAGGCTGGCGGCAAAGGAAAGCTGGGTGAGGGCGTCTGTCACCTGCTTGAGAGTGTCGCCAACCGAGATGAAGCGAATGTCGGGCAGTTCGGACGCCAGAAGCCGGGCGACCGCGTCTTCCTGCCCCGGCGCTGCCGTGACCGCGGCAAAGAGCGTGGTGGGATAAGTGTCCAGAACGCCGGGAGAGAAGGTGGCAAGAAAGTCGATGCCGCCCTGCCAGGAATAGTCGCGGAAACTGGCCACCGTTACAGTGGCCTCTTCGCCGAAGATGGAGAAGGTGAGGGTATCCCCAAGTTCGACGCCCAGCCCGTGTTTGAGGCTCTGGTGCAGGCTGACAAGGCCAGGGCCGGCATAGTCGGCAGGCCACCATTCCCCTTCGGTCACGCGCGAGGCGGCGGGCTGATGGGTGCGATAGGTCAGCGGCACTTCGCCGGCGAGGAGGAATGTGGCCTCCGGACCGCGGGTGACGAGGTTCTCGGCGGGGGTGCCGGCCACCTCGACCAGTGCGCCGCGCAGCATGGGAGTCGATACGAAGCGGGAGATGCCGTTGCCCTCACGCGTCAGGGTCTCGAGGTCTTCGACCTCATCGGGGAAGAGGTCGGAGCCGACCAGGGTGGGCGCATCGAACGCAGAGGCGCCTAGGAATTCCTGCTGCAGATTGGTCTGCATGACGAGCACGATGATCAGCATGGCCAGTGCCATGCCGGCCGAGACAGCGACGGCGGCAGCGTTCTGCCCTGCCGCGGAAATATTGCGAATGGCATGGCGCAGCACGCGCGGCCCGGCCTCCGGGAGACGGGCCAGGCCAGCCTGGACCATGCGGATGAATGCCTGGAACAGCAGGGCGCCGAGGGCGCTGGCGAGGCCAAAACCGGCGACCAGAGCGGCATCCCCGGTCATCAGCCAAGCGAGGAGGAAAAAGGCGGCAATAGCGCCGATCAGCGGCAGGATTTGCCAGGACAGCAAGAGGCTGGGCCAATGGACCGGCGGTGCGTCCAGCCCCTTGGCACGGAACAAGAGGACCGGGCGGATGGTCTGCGATTGCACCAAGGGCAGATAGGCAAAGGCAAAGGCCGTTACGAGCCCAGTGCCGGCGGCGATGGCCAGGGGCAGCATGTGCACGGCCGGCGCCAGGGCTATGCCGACTGCCGCGCCGATGGTGGGCAGGATGAACCAGGCAACACCGGCGCCGATGACCAGGCCGGTACCGACACCAACGAGGGCCAGGGCAGCGACCTGGGCCAGGAAATGTATGAAGATGCGGCTGCGATCGGCGCCGATGGAACGCAGGACAGCGATGACACCGGAGCGCTCGGCGATATAGGCGCGCATGCCGGTCCAGACGCTGACCCCGCCAATTAGCAGTGAGCCCAGGCCGACGATCAGCAGGAAGCGCATGAACAGGTCATAATAGCGCACCATCTGGCCTAGGCCGTCGCGGGCGGACCGCACCGTCCAGCCTGAATTGCCGAACTGCTCGATGGCTCTGGCCAAACCTGCCTCGATGTCGCGATCAGCGAGGTGAATCTTGTAGCGATACCAGGTGCCGAGGCCGGGCAGTGGCGAGGTGCGATCGCTGACGCTGGCAAAGCCTTCGGTAGAGATCAGGGTGGGAAGGCCGAGGCGGAAGCCCCGCACCGGGGCATCGGGCAAGCCACTGAGCGTACCGCGGACAACAAACTCGGTGCCACCCAGGCCGAAGCTGTCGCCGATGGCGATGCCCAACTGATCGAGCATGATGCCATCGATCAGGGCGCCGTGGGCACCGTCGAGTTCGGCGAGAAGCTCTTGCACGTCCTGGCCGTCGCCCAGTTGCGGGCTGCGAACGGCACCCAGAAGCGGATAGCCGGGGCCGACGGCGCTGACATCGGCGAAGGCTTCCTGCTCGAAGGTCTGGGCCCGCAAATTGGTGTCGATGACCGTGGCCAGCCGGCCAAGGGACTGCATGATTGCCAGTTCATCGGGGGTGGCGAGGCGGTCGGCGCGCGAGAGTTCGAGATCGCCGCCCATGATTTCGGCTGCACCGGTCTCGATGGCCCGGGTGATGCTGGTGCCAACCGAATTGACGCCGGCGATAAGGGCGGTGCCGACGGCGAGGCAGACCACAAGCAGAAGAAAGCGCCGCAGATCACCGCGCATGTCCAGAAGGCCGATACGGGCGGCGGCCCAAAAGCCGGCCATTACTTGCGCACCGACTTGCGGGCAGGGCGGGCCGCGGCCTGGGTCGCCATGGGCGCCGTGGTTTCGGTCAACTGCCCCTGGGTCATGGTGAAAACCCGGTCGGCGCGATCGGCCAGGGAGGGGTCATGGGTGATCAGGACCACCGCCGTCTTGTTGCGGCGGGCCAGGTCGAACATGAGGTCGACAACAATGGCGCCGGTCTTCTGATCCAAATTGCCGGTCGGCTCGTCCGCCAGTAGCAAAGGCGGGTTGGCGACGCTGGCGCGTGCCAGGCCGACTCGCTGCTGTTCGCCCCCGGAAAGCGCGGACGGGCGGTGGTCGAGGCGGTTCTCCAGCCCCACGGCGGCCAGGGCTGCGGCGGCCTTGTCGCGCACCTGGGCCATGGTGAGATCGGGCTCGGCGATTTCAAGCGCCAGCCCGACATTGTCCAGCGCGCTCAATGAGGGAATGAGGTGGAAGCTCTGAAAGACGATGCCGAGCGTGTGGCGGCGGAAGCGGGCCAGATCGTCCTCGCCCATGCCGCCCAGTTCGCGGCCATTGACCACGACGCTGCCGCCGGTTGCCCGCTCCAGGCCCGCCAGCAGCATGAGCAGCGAAGTCTTGCCGCTGCCCGAAGGACCGACAATGGCGACCACTTCGGATGGTGCGACAGAAAGGGACACCTTGCGCAGGATGTGCAGGGGGCGCCCGGCGACTTCCAGCGAGTAGTCCACATCGCGGGCTTCGATAATCGGTCCAGAGGTCATGACCGCACTTTCCCCCTCATTGGCCAACCTGGTTTGGTTGATTTGTGCCGTTCCCATTATCCAATAGTGGTTGGGTGATTCGTAACAATGCCGTCAATTGGAGCATATTTTTACTGGTAGAGGCGCTAGAGTGCTGGCAGACATGGCCGGCAAGCGGCTTTCGAGGGGGTAGGACGTGACGATTTGGCTGCGCACATTCGTGGTGGCGTTGATGCTGGCGGTAACGGCAGGGGTGGCCCAGGCCGGGGTGCGCGAGCTGGAGCTGCTATCCTCCTATATCGGGGACTGGCGGGGGCAGGGGGCGCTGGTGGGCGGCGACCAGCCGGAGCCGTTCCGCTGCCGACTGAGCGTGGCGCAGGGCAATCTGCTCAAGATCAACTATACTGGACGCTGCAGCCTGGTGAACGCGACACTCTCGATCAGCGGCACCATCGCCTATAATGACGAAGCGGGGCGCTATGAAGCGGCCATGAGTTCCAATGCCGGCTATACCGGCCTTGCCATCGGCCGGCAGTCGGGCGGCCGGATCAGCTTTGACCTGCGCGAGCAGCAGAAGGACCGGGCTGGCGGCGATGTGCGCATCGGTGCGCGCATTCTGCTGGTGGGCAATGACAGCATCACCGTGGATTTCGAAGTGGAATTCAACAATTCGGGCGAGGTGCTGACGGCGAGCGTGCCGTTCAGCCGGTAGGGTTTTACCTGTGCCTTGGTCCAGCCCTCGGGTATGACCCGAGGGCCGCGCAGTGTCCTTCTATGGTCTTAGGCTAGAGCTTCACCAGGGTCTTCACGTCGACCGGCAGGCCCGTTGCAAAACTCTTGTTGGCGGCGATGCCGGTGAGGATGGACAGCGCCCCGTCGCGGTGGTTGGCGCCGTAGCCGGGGCGTGGGGCGGCACCCCCGAAGATTTCCTCGAGCATGATCTTGTCGCCGCCGCCATGGCCGCCTTCGCCATGCTGGACCGGGACGATACGCGGCTCGCCATGCAGCGGGAAGTGGTAGAGCTTGACGCCCTTGGCGGCGCCTTCGGTTTCCGAGCCGGCGCCGGCATTGATGTAGGAATTCTCGTGCACGGTCAGTTCGAGGCGTCCGCCGGTGCCATTGATGGCGACGTTGAAGCCTTCCCAAGGGGCATAGGCATAGAGTGAATAGGACATCACTGCCTTGTTCCGATAGCGCACGATGACATTCATGGTGTCTTCGATGGAGATACCGTCACCGAACACGTTCTGGTCGCGCTGGTAGCCGTCTTCCTTTTCGGCATCCCAATAAAGGCCCTTCTGCACGGGGTTTGAGGTAAGGTCGATGGCGAAGGGATCGTTCTTGGCGGCCTCGACGCCGGTGGTGCGGGTATAGGGCGTATAGACGCCGCGCTCCTCGGCATTGGCGCGGCCATAGAACTTGAGATCGCCCATGCCGAAGACAGTGTCCGGCTCGGTGCCGAGCCAGAAATTGACCAGATCGAAATGGTGGGTGGATTTATGGACCATCAGGCCGCCGGAATTGCGCTTGTCGCGGTGCCAGCGGCGGAAATAGTCGGCGCCGTGACGGGTGTCCAGCAGCCATTCGAAATGCACCGAGGTGACCTTGCCGATGGCACCTTCGGCTATGAGTTCGCGCAGGGCGGAATTGTGCGGCGCGTAGCGATAGTTGAAGGTGACGCGGACGTTTTTGCCGGTGCGTTCGACGGCGTCGAGGATGGCCTGGCACTTTTCGGGGTCGGTGGTCATCGGCTTTTCAGTGATGACGTCGCAACCGGCTTCGAGCGCGGCGATGATGTAGTGGTGGTGGGTGCGGTCGATCGAGGTGACGATGATCGTGTCGGGCTTCTGCTCGGCGATCATGCGGGTAAAGTCGTTGGCCTTGTAGGTGGGGACGGCCGCGCCAGAGAGTTCCTCGACGATCACCTTGTTGGTGAAATCCATGCGCAGCTGATTGGTGTCGCACAGCGCGACCAATCGGGACTGGTCGCGATGCGGTCCAAGGATCGCCTCATAGAACATTCGCGCGCGACCTCCGGTCCCAACCAGCGCATAGGCCTTGGCCATTCGTCTTCACTCCAGATTTGACAGCAATTTTGCATCAGGCCTCGAACGAGGCAGCGAAGTTTGATCTACCATACAAGATGAAAGAAATGTACCCTTTCTTTGGGCGCGGTGGCGACAAGTGCCATTCCGGCCGGTCTGGCGGGCAAAACGGCCGGGTTTTCTGTGGAAGAGCACAAACGAAGTGAACAGAGAACCGGCAATTGGTCCCATGGTCGGAAACCGGAATCAGCCCGGACATGGAGGCAAGGTGGGCGAGGCTTTCGAGGGAACTATCGCATTTCGTGTCGTCGTCGCCCTGCGCGATGATATCGTCACCATGGCGCTCAAGCCCGGTGACGTGATTTCGGAAAGCGACATTGCCGGGCGCTACGGCGTATCGCGCCAGCCGGTGCGGGAGGCCTTTATTCGCCTGGCGCAGCAGGGGCTGCTGCTGATCCGGCCCAAGCGCGCCACGGTGGTCAAGAAAATCTCGCCAGACGGGGTGCGGCAGAGCCGATTTATTCGCGAGAGCATCGAGGTCGAGATTATCCGGCGGGTGGCGACTGCCCCGGCCGCAGAGACCGCTGCGGTGCTGGCAGAGCTGATTGCCGACCAGGAAGCGGCCTCGGCCGCCAATGACAGCCGCCGATTTCACAAGCTCGATGAGCTGTTCCACAGGACGCTGGCCCGGCTGGCGGGCGTCGAATATGCGTGGCAGTTGATCGACGATCACAAGATGCAGCTCGATCGGGTGCGCTACCTGACCTTGGGTGTGTCATCGAGCCAGCGGGCCATTGCCGAGCACAAGATCATCGCCGAGGCGGTGAGCAAGGGCGATGTTGCCAGTGCGGAGGCGGCCATGCGGGCACATCTCGGCCGGGCCGAACTACTGCTCAACCAGACGATTGAGGATTTTCCGGACTATTTCGAATAGGGGCCGTCGTCGGCGGCAAAGGCGAAGTGCGCTGTCGTACACTTGTTCTTGCCATTGGGCATCAATAGGTTGCGCCAGGCAATGGTAGCAGGAGAGTGGTCATGAAGACGCGGCGGCTGGGCAAGACGGGTTATGACGTCAGTGAAATCGGCCTGGGCTGCTGGCAGCTTGGGGGCGATTTCGGACCGGTGGGCGATGAGACCGCCGCGGCCATTCTGGGCCATGCGCTCAATGCCGGCATCACGTTCTGGGATACGGCCGACGTCTATGGTGGCGGTCTCTCCGAAAGCCGTATCGGTGCCCACGCCAAGGGACCCAATGTGCGGGTAGCCACCAAGCTGGGGCGGGGTAGCGGCATGTTTCCCGACCAGTATTCCAAGGCGGCGATGCGCGAAAGCCTGGTGGGCTCGGCCAAGCGGCTCGGCGTCGACACGCTCGACCTGGCGCAATTGCATTGCGTGCCAACCGAAATATTGCGCGAAGGCGCGGTATTCGGCTGGATGGACGACTTCAAGGCCGAGGGCTTGGTGCGTCACTGGGGTGCCAGCGTCGAGACCATCGAGGAGGGCATGATCTGCCTCGATCAGCCCGGATGCGCGACGCTGCAGATCATCTTCAACCTGTTCCGCCAGGACGCTGCCAGCGAATTGCTGCCCAAGGCGGCGGAGAAGGATGTCGGCATCATCGTGCGCCTGCCACTGGCCAGCGGCCTGTTGAGCGGCAAGTACAGCAAGGATACCCAGTTCGAGGCCAGCGACCATCGCAATTACAATCGTGATGGGGCGGCCTTTTCGGTGGGTGAAACCTTTTCGGGCATTCCCTTCGAACGGGGCGTGGAACTGGTGCAGACGCTCAAGGGGTTCGCGCCCGAGGGTGTACCCCTGAGCCAGTTCGCCCTGCGCTGGATCCTCGACCATCCGCAGGTGTCCACGGTGATTGCGGGCGTCAGCAAGCCCGAGCAGATCGCCGACAATGTTGCAGCCAGCGAACGCAAGAGCCTGTTCCCGGCGCTGATGAAGCAGCTGGGCGAATGGTATCGCGACGAAGTGAAGCCGGAAATCAGGGGCGGGGTGTAGTCCTTCTCTCCCTGGGGGACGATGGCGGGTCGCGCCTCAGAACGCGTATGCCGTCGCGGGCACTAAATTCGCGGCGGCGTCTCCGTCATCGGCTCAGCTAAGTCACCTCTCCCAGAGGGGAGGGGCCATTGGCTCACAGTGTTGCGCAGGCCTCTAGCGGATCATCCGTGCCGCACCTAGGTTAGGGCCAAACAGTATTTCAAGAAGAGTAGCTCCATGTCCCACCCCGCCTTCGAGCTTGTCCGCGACGAGTCCATTGCCGAGATCAATTCCAAGGCTTTGCTCTATCGGCACAGGAAGACCGGGGCGGAGGTGCTGAGCCTGGTCAATGCCGACGAGAACAAGGTGTTCGGCATCACCTTCAAGACGCCACCGGCGGACTCGACGGGCATTGCGCATATCCTCGAGCATTCGGTCTTGTGCGGGAGCCGGAAATATCCGGTCAAGAAACCGTTCGTGGAGTTGATCAAGGGGAGCATGCATACCTTCCTCAACGCCATGACCTTTCCGGACAAGACGGCCTATCCGGTGGCTAGCCAGAACCTCAAGGACTTCTACAATCTCGTCGATGTCTATCTCGACGCGGTGCTGTTTCCGCTGATCTCGGAAGAAACCTTCGAGCAGGAGGGCTGGCACTACGAACTCGATAGCCTCGATGCGCCGCTGGTCTACAAGGGTGTGGTCTTCAATGAAATGAAGGGGGTCTATTCCTCGCCGGACTCGGTGATGCACACCCAGAGCCAGACCGCGCTTTATCCGGACACCACCTATGGCCGGAGTTCGGGCGGAGACCCCAAGGTCGTCCCGGATCTGACCTACGAACAGTTCAAGCGATTTCACCAGACCTACTACCATCCCTCCAATGCGCGGGTGGTGTTTTCGGGTGATGACGCGCCCGAGAAGCGCCTCGAGATTCTCGACAGTTATTTCAACCAGTTCGACCGGCTCGATGTCGATGCCGAGGTCAAGCTGCAGCCGCGCTGGAACTCGCCACGCACAGTCAGCGGCACCTATGCCGGGACCATTGATCCGGACAAGCGCCGGGACGGCATGGTTTCTGTCAACTGGATGCTCGATCCGCCCGAGAGCCGGGAAGAGACGCTCAGCCACGGCATGCTGAGCTATCTGCTGGCCGGCAATTCCGCCGCGCCGCTGCGCAAGAAGCTCAATGAAAGCGGGCTGGGCGAAGGCATGATTGGAGGGGGCATCTCCACCCATCTGCGCCAGCCCATGGGCGCCTTTGGGCTCAAGGGGATCGATCCGGCCGACGCCGACAAGGTGGAACAGCTGGTGCTGGACACCTTGGAAGAACTGGCGGAAACCGGCTTTTCCGAAGAACAACGCGAAGCGGCGATCAACACGTTCGAATTCAATCTGCGAGAGCAGAACACGGGCGCCTATCCGCGCGGCATGACCTATATGTTCACCGCGCTCGGCGGGTGGCTGCATGGCGGTGATCCGCTTTCGCCGCTGGTCTTCGAGGAGGCGCTGACCGGCCTCAAGGAGAAGGCCGCCAACGGGCATTTCGAAAGGGAAATCCGGCGCTTGTTCCTGGACAACCCGCACCGGCTGACCAGCCGGCTCGAGGCCGATCCCGAGCAGGGAGCACGGGAAGCCAAGGCGGAGGCAGATCGCCTTGCCAAGGTGCGGGCGGAGCTCGACGAGACAGCCCTTAAAGATGTCCTTGACCGTACAGAGCGCCTTCGGGCACTCCAGGAAAGTCTCGACAAGCCCGAGGACCTGGCCAAGATCCCCACCCTGACGCTCGGCGACCTCGATCGGGACATCCGGACCGTTCCGAGCGAAGAGGCCGCGATCAGTGGGGTTCGGGCGCTCTATCACGACCTGCCGACGCTAGGGATAATCTATCTCGACCTTGGCTTCGACCTGCACGTGCTTGATAAGGCGCATATTCCCTATCTGCCCTTGTTTGGCAGGGCGCTGCTGCAGACCGGCACCAGCAAGGAAGATTTCGTCTCGCTGACCCAGCGCATCGGGCGCACCACGGGGGGCATCGCCCAGCATCGGGGGCTTGCGACACGGCAGGACGGTTTGGGCACGGCAGCCTGGTTCTTCCTGTCCGGCAAGGCAGTGCCCGATAAATTCTCGGCCATGCTCGATATCCTCGGAGATGTGCTGCTGGACGCCAATTTCTCCGACAAAACGCGCTTCCGGCAGATGGCGTTGGAGGAAAAGGCGGGCTTTGAGGCGCGGCTGGTGCCCAGCGGCAATGCCATTGTCGATACGCGCATCAAGGCGGGCCTGACAGAGGCGGGCTGGATCGCCGAGCAGATGAGCGGCGTGAGCTATCTCGATTTCCTCAAGGGATTGGTGAAGCGCATCGACATCGATTGGGAAAGCGTCGAGGCGACGCTGAAAGCCATCCGCGACAGGCTGTTCAACCGTGACAGGATGGTCATCAACCTGACGGCGGATGAAGCGCTGGCAGGTGCGGCCAACGCGGCGCTGGCCGGATTTGTCAGCAGGCTGCCCGATGGCCGGTTCGCCGTTGCCGACTGGCAGCACGCCTTTGCGCCCAGGAATGAGGGCCTGGTGATCCCGGCGCAGGTCAATTATGTGGGCAAGGGCGCCAATCTCAAGGCGCTGGGGTTGGAGCTTTCCGCGGCGTCGGCGGTGGCACTGCGACTGCTCAACACCACCTATCTCTGGGATAAGGTGCGGGTGCAGGGTGGTGCCTATGGCGGGTCGGGCCGGTTCGACCTCAGCTCGGGGAATTTCTCATTCCTCAGCTATCGCGACCCCAATCTGCTCAAGACCCTGGATGCCTATGACGGCGCCGCCAAGGCGCTGAGGGCGGAGATCGGCGAGACCGATCTGGTGCGTTCGGTGATTGGCGTGGTCGGCGACCTCGATCGCCCCGAGTTTCCAGACGCCAAAGGCTATTCTGCCATGTGGCGCATTCTGACCGGCACAACGGATGAAGTGCGCCAGCAGCGGCGCGACGAAATCATCGGGACAAGCCGGGCAGACTTTCTGGCGCTGGCCGATGCGATCGATCTGGTGGCCGATAAGGGTCATGTCGTGGTGCTGGGCGGGGAAGCCGCGATCAATCTGGCCAACGAAAAGCAGCCGGGATTGCTTGAGGTCAGCAAGGTGGTGTGAGGCCGATCGAGCACAGCTCTCGCGGCCTTCCTCAAAGGGTGGATCGGCAAAGGGCCGAGACGGGCGAGCGGTGTCTAGTTGCTCAACGCTTCCACTAGATATGGCAGGCTGACATCCATGCGGTAGTCAATCCCGGAATGGTTGTCGGGGAATTCCTCGTAGCGATGGGCGATGCCGCGTTGTTCGAGCGTCTTGTGGATGCGTCGGGTGCCGTAAAGGATGGCGTATTGGTCCTCGGTGCCGCAATCGAGGAAGAAGCCCTTCAATTTGCCGATGGCGTCGGCGTGGGACTTGACCATCAGCGCCGGGTCCCAGGCGAGCCAGTTTTCCCAGCGTTCGGAGATGATCTCGCAAGTGTCGAGGGTGACGGGCAGCCTCAGGCCAAGGAAGGCATCGAGGTCCGGGTCGAAGCTGGCGGCCTGGCAGAGGAACATCAGTGTCATGGTGTCCTTGCCATCCAGCTTGGGCTTGGCTTCAAAGGCCTTGAACCATTCCTCGATCGAGTTGTTCTTCTTGGCCAGCGCCATCAGCACGTCAGGGAAACCGGCGAGGTAGAGGTGCTCGAAGCCGGCATCGCCCGAATGGCTGGCAGCGGCGGCCCAGACATCGGGGTGACGCATGGCGTGGACCAGCGCGCCGAAGCCACCTGAAGACTTGCCGAACACGCCGCGGCGGCCAGTGCCTCCGCAGGAGAACTTCTTTTCCACCGTTGGCAGCATTTCCTCGATCAGGAAATCCTCCCAGTTTCCCATGACCGGGGAGTTCACATATTGATTGCCGCCCAGGCGGGTGAAGCAATCGGGGAAGGCAACGACCACGGGTGCCATCTTGCCTTCCCCGATCAGCCGGTCGAGGCGCTCGGGCACGTTCTCGGTGAAGGCCTTCCAGGCCGTGTGGGCCGGACCGCCGGCAGTATAGCCGACGAGATCGACCAGAAGCGGGAGGCCCTTGCCGTCATGACCGGCGGGGACATAAACGTCGACAATGCGCGTCGTGTCATCACCAAGGCGGTTATTGGCAATTGCCCGACTTTCCACCGTCAGGCGATGGATGGAGCCGGGGGCGTGAGTGGTCTTGCGCATGCTTTTGTTCCTCTTTTTTGCTCTCTAGCACGGGCGTGGCCTATGCGCCTCCCTTCCCATCGGGGGGAGGGTGCGATGGAGCCTATGGGCTGGTGACAGGGGTTGTCACGGTGCCGCCCTAAGGTTCGGTGAACCGGACGTCTTCGAAAGTCGTTGTGCGCAGCATGAACAAGCCGATCCTCGACCGCAATCTCTATGTGCCTGCCATCGACGCCTGGATCGACCCGGTCGCGCCCAAACCGCGCGCCATCATCACCCACGGCCATGCTGATCATGCGCGGAGCGGGCACGGGGCGGTTTTGGCCACGCCCGAGACCATTGCCATCATGAAGGTGCGCTATGGCGCGGATTGCGCTGGACGGTTCGAGACGCTGCGGTTTGGCGAGGTGCTGAATATTGATGGGGCCTTGGTCAGCCTGCACCCGGCAGGGCATATTCTGGGGTCGGCCCAGGTGCTGGTCGAGGCCAATGGACAGCGAGCGCTGGTGACCGGGGACTATAAGCGCCTGCCTGATCGAACAGCCGAACCCTATGCGGCGGTGGAATGCGACCTGCTGGTCACCGAGGCCACCTTTGGGCTTCCAGTCTTTCAGCACCCCCACCCCAAGGACGAGATTGCGCGCTTGCTGAAATCGGTGGCCGACCAGCCGGAACGCTGCCATCTGGTGGGCTGCTATGCTTTGGGCAAGGCGCAGCGGGTGATTGCGCTTTTGCGCGACGCGGGCTGGGACCGGCCAATTTACCTGCATGGCGCGATGATCGAGCTTTGCGGGCTCTATGAAGAGCTTGGGGTGTCACTGGGTGAGCTGTTGCCGGCGACCGGCATGCCCAAGGCGGCCATGGCGGGCGAGATCGTGATTGCGCCCCCATCGGCCATCCGGGACCGCTGGAGCCGGCGCTTTCCTGATCCCGTGGTCTGCCAGGCTTCGGGCTGGATGAGCATCAAGCAACGCGCCCGGCAGGCGCTGGTGGAGCTGCCACTGGTCATTTCGGACCATTGCGACTGGGGCGAGTTGAACCAATCCATTCTCGAAAGCGGCGCGGAGACCGTGTGGGTGACGCATGGGCGCGAGGATGCACTGGTCTATTGGTGCCGCCAGCAGGGTCTGGCGGCCGAGCCGCTGGCGCTGCCGGGCCTGGACGACGATGGCGGGGAGGGCGGGGCGTGAAACGGTTTGCCGACCTGCTCGAACTGCTGGCGCTGACGCCGTCGCGGACACGCAAGATCGCGGCACTGGCCCAGTATTTTTCCGAGGTGCCGGACCCTGACAGGGGGCTGGCGCTGGCGGTGCTGACCGGGGAACTCGACATTGTCAATGTCAAGCCGGCGCTGCTCAAGCAGACGGTGCTGGCGGAGGTCGACGAGACGTTGTTCGCGCTGAGCTATGATTATGTTGGCGATCTGGGCGAGACCATTGCGCTGATCTGGCCGCACCATGGTGAGGGGGAGCTGCCGCGCCTTAGCGAGATCGTGACACTGCTCAATCGGACGAGCAAGGCAGACCTGCCACGGGTGATCGGCAACATGCTGACGCGAGCGGCGATCCATGAGCGCTGGGCCTTGGTCAAGCTGGCGACCGGTGCCCTGCGCATCGGTGTCTCGGCGCGTCTGGCCAAGACGGCGCTGGCCGAGATGAGCGGGGTGGACCTGCAGGCCATCGAAGAGGTCTGGCATGGCGTGAAGCCGCCCTATGGCGAGCTTTTTGCGTGGCTCGAAGGCAGGGCCGAGCGGCCCGCTATCGATCATACGGCGCGGTTTCATCCGCTGATGCTCTCCAACCCGGTGGAGGACAGCGATTTCGAAAAGCTCGATCCGCGCGATTTTTCGGCCGAATGGAAGTGGGACGGCATTCGGGTGCAGCTGGTGCTGGGCCGAAAGGGCGCGTCGCTGTTTTCGCGCACCGGTGACGACATTGCCGCAAGTTTTCCGGATGTGGTGGAGGTCGCCATGGGGCAGGCGGTGCTCGATGGCGAATTGCTGGTTGGGCACGATTTCGAGGCGCGGAGCTTCAACGATCTGCAGCAGCGGCTCAACCGGAAAGTGGCCCAGGGCAAGCAGATGGCCGAACTGCCCGGCTTCGTGCGCGTCTATGACATGCTGTTCGACGGTGACGAGGATATTCGCGCCCTCGCCTGGGAGGCCCGCCGCGAGCGGCTGGAGGCCTGGTTCGGACGCAATCCGCAGACGCGGCTCGACCTTTCCGAGGTACTGCCTTTCGGGGATTGGGATGACCTGGGAGAGTTGCGGCGCCTGGGGACGGAAAGCCATGGCCATGAAGGGGTAATGATCAAGCTCAGGACGGCGCCCTATGTGCCGGGGCGGCCCAAGGGGTTCTGGTTCAAGTGGAAGCGCGATCCAAATGTGGTCGATGCCGTGCTGATGTATGCCCAGCGCGGGCATGGCAAGCGCAGTTCTTTCTATTCGGACTACACGTTCGGGGTGTGGAAGGGCAACGAGATCGTGCCCATCGGCAAGGCCTATTTCGGTTTCACCGATGAGGAGCTGAAGCAGCTCGACCGCTGGATCCGCGCCAATACCGTGGGCAGTTTCGGACCGGTGAGGGAAGTGAAGAAGGAACTGGTGTTCGAGGTGGCATTTGATAGCGCGCAGAAAAGCGGGCGTCACAAATCAGGTGTCGCGCTGAGATTTCCGCGCATCAATCGGATACGCTGGGACAAGCCGGCCGGAGAAGCCGCGCGGCTGGAAGATATGGATGCGTTTGTGGGTTAGGGATTACCCTCACCCAACCTCCTCTTGATAGGGGGAGGAGCGGTTCAGAGTCGTGGAGTAATCGATGTCATCGCGGACCAATCACGCGCGCCTGGTGGCGCTGGAAAAGCAGATGGAAGCGGCTGCGGCTGATTTCGATTTCGAGAAGGCCGCGGCCCTACGCGACGAGATTGCGCGCCTCAAGGGCGAATATGGCGACGCGACCGTCGTGCGGGACGAGAATGGCGATGAAGTCAGCGTGGTGGTCGGCCAGGCACCACCCGGGCAGACCGGGCTGGGGTCGAACGCACCGCTACGGCAGCCGCCCAAGGGGTGGGTGAGGCCAAAGAAGCCGAACATGATGACAAAAAACCACAAGGGGCGCGGGGAACGTTAGGATCGTGACGTCTCGAAGGCCCCTCACCCGGCGCTGCGCGCCTTCCTCTCCCCAAAAGGGAGAGGAAGGCGGTTGGGGGCCCGTGGCGGCTACCCCGCCTTCTTGTGCAGGCGCTCCTCGGCCAGCTGCTTGATTTCGCGCAGTTCGCGGATGGTGGTTTCGAGATCGTCGCGCTGGCGTTCGAGCAAGGCGAGACGTTCATCGACCTTGCCGGCGAGGAGGTTGACCTGTTGGGTGCGGTCGGCGTCGTAGAGGCTCAGATAGTCCGAGATGTCGCGCAGGGTGAAACCGAGGCGTTTGCCGCGCAGGATGAGGATCAGCCGGGCCCGGTCGCGCTTGCGGAAGATGCGGGTGGCGCCGACGCGCTCGGGCGAGAGCAACCCCTTGGATTCATAGAAGCGGATGGCCCTGGTCGAGATGCCGAACTCGCGGGCGAGGTCGGCAATGGCAAACAGGTCCTGATTTTCGGAAGCTTGGGACGTCACGACTTTCCGGCTTTCATCTGGGCGTATTCTTCCCGCAGTTCTTTCTTGGATAGCTTGCCAATCAGCGTCTTGGGCAAGGCGTCCTTGAAGATGATCTGCTTGGGCATTTCGATCTTGTTGAGCTTCTCGGTGAGGAAGGATTTGAGCTCGGTTTCGCTGACCGATTTGCCGTTCTTGAGCTTGACATAGGCCACCGGGGCCTCGCCGCGATATTCGTCGGATACGCCGATAACATTGACCTCGTCGACGGCGTCATGGGTCATGATGGCTTCCTCAATGGTGCGCGGATAGACATTGAAGCCTGAGCAGATGATCAGGTCCTTGATCCGGTCGACCAGGAAGACATAGCCGTCTTCATCCATGTGGCCCACATCGCCAGTACGCAGCCAGCCGTCCATGAAGGCCGCTTCGCTGGCCTCGGGATTTTCATGGTAGCCGGCCATGACCTGCGGGCCCTTGACCTGCAGTTCGCCGTTTTCGCCGATACCGACCACCTTGCCTGAATCCACGTCGACGAAGCGGATGTCGGTGCCGGGAAGAGGCAGGCCGATGGACATGGGTTTTGAGGGCACACGCAGGGCGGCGCAGCACACGACCGGGGAAGCTTCGGTGAGGCCGTAGCCTTCGGCCAGGAGCGCCTTGGACTTCTTGGAAAAGGCATGGCGGACCTCGTCAGGTAGGGCCGCGCCGCCGGAAATGGCGACTTCAAGGCTCTCGATCTGTTCGGCACCGACCGAGTCGGCGCGGGCGATGGCGTTAAGCAATGTGGGAACTGCCGGCAGCACATTGGCCTTGGTGCGCGCGAAAATGCCCAGCAGGGCCTTTAATTCGAAGCGCGGCAACATGATCACCGGCGTGCCATTGCCGAGCGGCACGTTCATGCAGACCGTCATGGCGAAGATGTGAAAGAAGGGCAGGACCGCGATCACCTTAGAGGGCGGATAGAACAGGCCACACCCCCATTTGTCGATCTGGCTCATATTGGCGGCGATATTGGCATGGGTCAGCAGAGCCCCCTTGGGGATGCCGGTGGTTCCCCCGGTATATTGCTGCACGGCAATATCCTTGGCCGGATCGATGCTGACCGCAGAGGGTGTGTCCTTGCGGGCCAGCAGTGATTCAAAAGAGCTGATGGCACCGGCCTGGGGAGACTGGTCAAGCCGGGCCAGATCCTTGCGCTTGACCAGCGAGAACAGGATTTTCTTGACCAGTGGCAGCGCATTGGGGAAGTGCGCGACGATCAGCTTTTTGACGTGACCGGCGGCGACCAGCGCTTCTGCCTTTTCAAAGATCTGCTGGAGATCGAGCGTCACCATGATATCGGCGCCGGCATTGGCGGTGATGTGCCCGAGCTCGGCGACGGTATAGAGCGGGTTGCAGTTGACCACGGTGCCGCCGGCGCGCAGCACGCCGTAATAGGCGATTGGGTAAAAGGGCGTATTGGGCAGCATCAACGCCACGCGCGTGCCTTTGGTGACCCCGAACTGGCTTTGCAATGCCCCGGCAAAGGCGATGATCTTTTCGCTCAGTTCGCCGAACGTGGTGGTGCCGCCGAGAAAGTGGAGCGCTACGGCGTCAGGGGTCTTGGCACAGGCCGCGAGTACCTGCTCGTGCACCGGGGTGGTGTCAATCTTGTCGTTCCAGACGATGCCCTCGGGATAGCTGGCGATCCAGGGGCGAAGGCCGTCATTGCTCGTGGCTGGCGTGTCCATGTTGTCTCCTCCCAATGCCGCTTCGGGCAAACGGGCGTTGCCATTTTTGGATGCAGGGGGCCTTGTGCCCCGATGCTCTATTGGCATCTCGGCTCGCATCTCTTCGGAATTATTTCACTAGTTTACGTTAGCGTCAATTCGGTGCCCGGGCGTTTGGAGGAATCGTGGACGGGGTGGAGGGCGACTGCGCTTGTATCCCTAATCGGCAGTCAGTTGACGTATGCGTCAATCTGGATAAACTATGTTCAACAAGTCCCGGCAGCCGCGCTAAAGTGGGCCAGGCAGGACGGTGGGCTGAAACCCTCAAGGGTGGCCCGGCATTGGAACAAAGACGGCCGCAGCCCATGAATGGACCCTGCGCCGTAGGCGGAGGATGTGGGCGATGACCCTGTTGCTGATTGCGATCAGTCTTGTCTTGTTTGCCACCCTGGCCATGCGGGAGAGCCCGCTCTGGCAGTGGGGTGCAGGGTTTGCGGCCATTGGGCTGCTGTCAGGCGTCACGTTCACGCAGTCCGGTGCGAGCTATGCACTGGGCTGGTTCAGCTGGTTGCTGGTCATCTTCGGCGTGCTGCTCCTGGTGCTGGCAGTCAAGCCGATCCGCATGCTGGTGCTGACGCGGCCAATCTATGGGGCGGTGAAGTCCATTCTGCCCAAGGTCAGCCGCACCGAGCAGGAAGCGCTCGATGCCGGAACCGTCGGCTGGGATGCCGAACTGTTCTCCGGCCGGCCCAATTGGGACAAGCTGACCAAAATTCGTCCGCTGACGCTGACGGCAGAAGAGCAGGCCTTCCTTGATGGCCCGACCGAAACTGCCTGCAAGATGATCGATGACTGGGACATTCGGCACAACCGTGCCGATCTTTCTCCCGAACTCTGGCAGTTCCTTAAGGAGAAGGGCTTCCTGGGTATGCTGATCGCCAAGGAGCATGGCGGTCTCGGCTTTTCGGCCCAGGCGCAGTCGATGATCGTTTCCAAGATCGCCAGCCGCTCGGTGGCAGCGGGGATCACGGTCATGGTGCCCAATTCGTTGGGGCCGGGCGAACTGCTGGAGAAATACGGCACGCCGGAGCAGAAGGAAAAATACCTCCATCGCCTGGCCAATGGCCAGGAGGTGCCGTGCTTTGCTCTGACCGGCGTACATTCTGGATCGGACGCGGGCGGCATGCGCGATATCGGCATCGTCACCAAGGGCAGCTATCAGGGCAAGGAGGTGCTGGGCGTCCGCCTGAGCTTTGACAAGCGCTACATCACCCTCGCGCCGATCGCCACTCTGGTGGGTCTCGCCTTCATCCTCAAGGACCCGGATAACCTGCTTGGCCGCGGGGACGATATCGGCATTACCCTGGCGCTGATCCCGCATGATCATCCCGGCCTCGATATCGGCCGCCGCCATTACCCGGCGCGTCAGGCCTTCATGAATGGCCCGGTGCGCGGCAAGGACATGTTCATCCCCATGGAGTTCCTGATCGGCGGCACGGACTATGCCGGACAGGGCTGGCGCATGCTGATGGAGTGTCTGTCCACAGGTCGCGCCATTTCGCTGCCGGCGATTGGCACGACTTCGATCAAGCAGACTTTGCGCGCCACCTCGGCCTATGCGCGGGTGCGCCGCCAGTTCGGCATCCCGGTGGGCATCATGGAAGGCGTGGCCGAGCCGCTCGGCGAGATGGTCAAGCGGGCCTATATGTATGAATCGACACGCCGCCTCACCGCTTCGATGGTGGATGAAGGCCAGCGCCCGGCCGTCATTGCGGGCCTCCTCAAATACACCACCACCGAAGCCATGCGCGACAGCATGGACGACGCCTTCGACATCCAGGGTGGCCGCGCCATCCAGGACGGGCCGGGCAATTACCTGTTCGGCGCTTACCAGTCCATGCCGGTGGCCATCACGGTGGAGGGTGCAAACATCCTCACCCGCACGCTGATGACCTTTGCCCAGGGTGTACTGCGCGCCCATCCCTATCTGCTCAAGGAAATCCAGGCGGCCCAGAACAAGGACAGACGCGCCGGGCTCGAGGCGTTCGACGCGGCCTTTGGCGGGCATACCGGCTTCATGCTGCGCAACATCGTGGCCAGCTTCCTGCACGGCCTCAGCAATGGCGCCTTTGCCTCCTCGCCAAATGAAGGCGGGATGGCCAAGTGGTACCGGCGCCTGCATCGCTATAGCCAGGACTTTGCGCTGGTCGCAGACTGGACCACGGTGGTGCTCGGCGGCGCGCTCAAGCGCAAGCAGAAGTTGTCTGGCCGGATGGCCGATATTCTGGGTGACCTCTACCTGATGTCGGCAACGCTCAAGCGCTTCGAGGAAGAAGGCTCGATTGCCGAGGACAAGGAACTGGTCGAAGCCATTATGGCCGATCGTGCGGCCTCCATCGAAGCGACCTTTGCCGAAGTGTTCGCCAATTTCCCCAATCCGGTCTTTGCCTGGGCCATGCGCATTCTCTGCTTCCCGCTGGGACGCCACGCTCAACCGGCCTCGGACCGCATCAACTACCGCTTCGTGCGTGCGGTGCTGCGGCCCGGTGCCTTCCGCGACCGGCTGACCACGGGGGTCTATGTTTCGATGGACCCCGATGATGTGACGGGCGTTCTGGAAGACGCGTTCCTAAAGGTGACCGAGGCCGAGGAGATTGAGGCCAAGTTCGTCAAGGCCTCGCGCCGGGGCGTGATCGAACGGCGGCTGGACCGCGATGCCATCGATGATGCGGTGGCGGCTGGTGTGCTGAACGACAATGAGGCGGGCATCATGCGCGCCGCGGACGAGGCGACAAACAAAGCGGTCCATGTCGATGACTTCGAAATGGATGTGCTCAAGGAAACAGCCCCGCGCGCCGCGGCGGAATAATATGGAAACGCCCTCATGCATGGAGGCTTTGCCGTGCAAAGCACATCAGCATGAGGGTTCTCGATAAACCGGTGCTCCCACAGCCCTCATGGTGAGGTGGGAGCGAAGCGACCCTCGAACCAGAAGGGCGCGGCCACGGAGGACGGAATACCATGATCGCCCCACAGGCAACCGAGACCAAGCATTGGAGCTTCCATACCGATCTCGAAAAGATCGGTTGGCTGACGATCAACACGCCCGGCGCGTCGGTCAATACGCTGAGCCGCGAGGCGATCATGGAGCTCGAAACGCTGGTGTCGCGCTTTGAGGACCTGGCCAATTCCGGCGAACTGGTTGGGGTGGTGTTGCTTTCGGGCAAGGATAGCGGGTTCATAGCCGGGGCCGATGTTTCCGAATTCGATGCGATGAGTGATTTTTCGGTGCTGCCTGAGGCATTGCGGCGAACCCATGCGCTGTTCGCTCGTATCGAGGCATTGAAGGTGCCTGTGGTGGCCGGCATCCATGGCTTCTGCCTTGGCGGTGGGCTGGAACTGGCGCTGGCCTGCCACTACCGGATTGCCGTCAATGACGACAAGACCCGCATTGGTTTTCCCGAAGTCAATCTGGGCATCTTCCCCGGTTTTGGCGGCACGGGCCGCTCGATCCGCCAGGCCGGGCCGGTCGATGCCATGGGGATCATGCTCACCGGAAAGATGCTGCGTGCCGGAGCGGCGCGGGGGCTCAACCTGGTGGATAAGCTCGTTCGCCATCGCGACCAGCTGCGCTGGGAAGGCCGCAAGGCGGTGCTGACCCGGCGCAAGTCGACCGAGGCGGGCTGGACCAAAAAGCTGATGGCGCTGCCGCTGGTGCGCGAGGCCATTGCGAACCAGATGCGCAAGCAGGCTGGCAAGAAAGCCCGCAAGGAGCACTATCCAGCCCCCTATGCCCTGATCGACCTGTTCGAAAAGCATGGCAATGACTGGCGGGCGATGATCCGCGGCGAAGTGGACGCCTTTGTGCCGCTCATGGGGTCGCCAACTGCGAGCAATCTGAGGCGCGTGTTCTTCCTCTCCGAGGGGCTCAAGAAGCAGGGCATGAAGGGCGCCAGGTTCGCGCGCGTGCATGTGATCGGCGCCGGTGTGATGGGGGGCGATATCGCCGCCTGGTGCGCCTATCGCGGCATGAGCGTGACCCTGCAGGACCTCGATATGGAGCGCATCCAGCCGGCGCTGGATCGAGCCAAGTCGCTGTTCAAGAAGCGCTATAAGAAAAAGCGCGAGGTCGATGCGGCCATGTTGCGGCTGACAGCCGATCCGACCGGGACGGGCGTTGGCCGCGCCGATGTGATCATCGAGGCGGTGGTGGAGAAGCTCGAGATCAAGCAGAAGATCTTCGGCGGCATTGAAGACAAGATGAAGCCGGGCGCCATCATGGCGACCAATACGTCCTCGATCGAGCTGGAACGCATTGCCGAAGCACTCAAGGATCCTGCCCGCCTGATCGGCCTGCACTTCTTCAATCCAGTGGCCCAATTGCCGCTGGTCGAGGTGATCCGCTCCAAGTTCAATACCGATGAGGAGATCGGCAAGGGTGCCAGCTTCGCTCTGGCTATCGGCAAGTCCCCGGTGGTGGTCAAGTCCGCGCCCGGCTTCCTCGTCAACCGCGTGCTCATGCCCTACATGCTGGGCGCCGTGGAGCGGGTGGAAAAGGGCGAGAGCAAGGAATTGCTTGATGCGGCCGCCGTTGCCTTCGGCATGCCGATGGGCCCAATCGAGCTGATGGATACGGTGGGCTTGGATGTTGGCAAGTCAGTGGCGACCGAACTGGGCCATGACGTTCCGGCCGACAGCAAATTCGCCAGGCTGATTGCCGAAGGCAAACTCGGCCGCAAGACCGGCGAGGGCTTCTACAAATGGGAGAAGGGCAAGGCGCAAAAGGGTGAAACGCCCAGCCACCCCGACCTTGCCGGGCTGGGCAAGGAACTGGTCAAGCCTCTGGTCGACATGACGGAAGTGGTGGTCGCCGAAGGAGTCGTTGCTTCGCCCGAACTGGCCGATATCGGCGTCATCATGGGCACCGGCTTTGCGCCCTTCCTGGGCGGCCCAATGAAGGCTCGCGCCGATGGCCGCGCGTAAGAGGAGAACAGACATGACCGAACTCAAGCGCGTTGCCATTGTCGGCTCTGCCCGCATTCCGTTCGCCCGCGGCGGCACCGCCTATGCGGATGAAACCAATCTCTCCATGCTCGGCACGGTGCTGGGCGGGCTGGCGGACAAGTTCGGCCTCAAGGGTGAAAAAGTGGATGAGGTGATCGCCGGGGCGGTCATCAATCATTCGCGCGATTTCAACATTGCCCGCGAAGCGCTGCTCGACGCGGGCTTCTCGCCACGCACACCGGGCACGACCATGCAGATCGCCTGCGGCACGAGCCTGCAGGCGGCGCTGGTGCTGGCCGGCAAGATTGCCTCCGGTCAAATCGAGAGTGGCATTGCTGCCGGTTCCGATACCGTCTCGGACAGCCCCATCGTCTTCGGGCCAAAATTCCAGCATCGGCTGCTAGACGCCAATGCGGCCAAAACCACCGGTGACAAGGTCAAGGCCTTCACCAAGGGTTTTTCCTTCGGTGAGCTGACCCCGGTAGCGCCTTCCGTCAACGAGCCGCGCACCGGGCTCTCCATGGGCCAGCATTGCGAACTGATGGCCAAGGAATGGGGGATCGCGCGCCGCGATCAGGACGCGCTGGCAGTGGCCAGCCACCGTAATGCGGCTGCTGCCTATGATGAAGGCTTTCATGACGATCTGATCGTTCCATGTGCCGGGCTGGTCAGGGACAACAATGTCCGCCCCGATGCGAACCTGGACAAGATGAGCACGCTCAAGCCGGCCTTCGACAAGCAGAGCGGTCACGGGACACTGACCGCGGGCAATTCGACGCCGCTGACCGATGGCGCGGCGGGCGTGCTGCTGGCCAGCGAGGAATGGGCCAAGGCGCGTGGCCTGCCGATCCAGGCTTATATCACCACCGGGCGCGTCGCCGGCAATGACTTCGCCCATGGTGAGGGGCTGCTGATGGCCCCGACCATTGCGGTCAGTGAAATGCTCTCCAGGGCCGGGCTCGGCTTTGACGATATCGACTATTTCGAATTGCACGAGGCCTTCGCCGCGCAGGTGCTGTGCACGCTCAAGGCCTGGAAGGACCCAGCCTATTGTAAGGACGTGCTCGGCCGCGACACCGTGCTGGGCGAGATCGATCCGGCCAGGATCAACGTCAAGGGCTCGAGCCTGGCCTATGGGCATCCCTTTGCGGCAACCGGGGCTCGTATTCTGGGTCTGACGGCCAAGCTGCTTGCGAACCAGGCCAACAAGAAGGCGCTGATATCGGTGTGCACGGCCGGTGGCATGGGCGTCGCCGCTCTGGTAGAAAGTGCGGCATGAGTGACAATGTCCTGAAATTTCGGCGGCCTGAGAAGAAGCCTGAGCCGCCAGTCAAGAAACCGCGAGGGCCGATGCCGGCCTGGGTGCCATTCGCGGTTCTGCTCGCGGTCGCCCTTGTCATCTTTTTTGTGCAAAGGGCGGGCTTGGGCGGCTAACCGATCCAGTGCAACGTTTTAGGACGGGCTTGCGCGCCTCGCACGCTCGTGCGCGCCGGTTGGTATCTGGTTCTGCCTGAATGGCATTGCACAGAATTTCGTGCCCCGAACTGACCCGTATTGGGGGTATTCACAATCGACCACTGGATGACGTTTAGGTCAATCTTTCGCTTGTCAGTGGACGGATTTGGGTATTACCGTCCACCAATCTTGACCGGCGGGTAAAATCCGGCGGCGAAGAAGAATGAGCTGTCCGACGTCAGCGACAGCCAGTCAGAGAAACGCAAGAATTCCACAAGGAGATGGGACGAGAATGAAGATCACCACAGCCATGAAGGCGGTGACGACCGCCGGCGCCCTGGCGCTGATGATGAGCTCGGCGGCTTCGGCCGTGACGCTGCAGATGCACAATGGCGGTGACCCCGGTTCGCTCGATCCGCACAAGGTGTCCGGCGACTGGGAAAACCGCGTTGTCGGCGACTATATCGAAGGTCTGGTGACTGAAGATGCCGGCGCCAACCCGATTCCGGGCCAGGCCGAGAGCTGGGAAATCTCGGAAGACGGTACTGTCTACACCTTCCATCTGCGCGATGAAGCGATGTGGACCGATGGCACCCCGGTGACTGCGGGCGACTTCGTGTTTGCCTTCCAGCGCCTGTTCGACCCGGCCACCGCTTCGGACTATGCCTATCTGCAGTACCCGATCAAGAATGCGGCTGCGATCAACTCGGGCGAGATCACCGATTTCGACCAGCTCGGTGTCAAGGCGATCGACGACAAGACGCTCGAGATCACGCTTGAAGCTGCCACCCCGTTCTTCCTGGATGCGCTGACCCACTACACCGCCTATCCGGTGCCCAAGCACCTGGTCGAAGAGTATGGCGATGCCTGGATCGAAATGGAAAACATCGTCGCCAACGGTCCCTACAAGATCGTGGAATGGCTGCCCGGCTCCTATGTCCGTTCGGAAAAGAACGAGGACTATTACGACGCCGAGAACGTCCAGATCGATGAGGTCTATTACCACGTCCTGGAAGACCAGGCTGCCGCGCTCAACCGCTACCGTGCCGGCGAGTTCGACATTCTGACCGACTTCCCGTCCGACCAGTATTCCTGGATGCAGGAAAACATCCCGGGCGAGACCCATGTCGAGCCGTTCCTGGGCATCTACTACTATGTGATCAACCAGGAAGTTGCGCCGTTTGACGACGTTCGCGTTCGCGAAGCGCTGTCGATCTCGATCCTGCGCGATGTGATCGGTCCCGATATTCTGGGTACTGGCGAACTGCCGGCCTATGGTTGGGTGCCGCCGGGCACCGGCAATTATGTCGACAATGCCTATGCGCCGGAATGGGCCTCCATGTCCTATGAGGATCGCGTTGCCCGCGCCACCGAGCTGATGACCGAAGCCGGCTATGGCCCGGACAATCCGCTCGATCTGCAGCTGCGCTACAACACCAATGACAACCACCAGCGTATCGCCGTCGCGATCGCCGCCATGTGGGAGCCGATCGGTGTGAATGTCGAGCTGTTCAACTCCGAAGTGGCCGTCCACTACGACGCCCTGCGCGCTGGCGACTTCCAGGTCGGCCGTGCCGGCTGGCTGCTCGACTATAACGATCCGTCCAACACGCTTGACCTGCTCAAGACCGGTATCGAGCAGGACGGCACCATGAACTGGGGCAACAATTACGGCCGCTATTCGAACGCCGAGTTCGATGCGCTGCTCGACCAGGCCTCCAGCGAGCAGGATCTGGCTGCCCGCGGCCAGATGCTGGCCGATGCCGAAAAGATCGCCATGGACGAGTTCGGTGCGATCCCGATCTACTGGTATGTCTCCAAGAACGTCGTGAAGCCCTACATCACTGGCTTCGAAGACAATGCCAAGGACGTGCACCGCACCCGCTGGCTGACCAAGTCGGAATAATCCGGAACCAAATCGTGGGGCCCTCCGGCCCCACGAGCTTTTCTCCGGTGTGGCGCGCAGTGGACGCAGCGCCCCGGACAGCGAAGGCCATACCCAATGCTCTCATACGCTTTTCGGCGCGTGCTCTCGGCCATTCCGATTGCACTGATCGCCGTTACAGTCTGTTTTTTCATTCTGCGCCTGGCGCCCGGCGGTCCGTTTGACGGCGAGCGCGCGCTGCCGCCCAATGTGCTGGCCAATCTGCGTGCGCACTACAATCTGGATCAGCCACTGATCAATCAGTACTTCATCTATGTGTGGCGTCTGCTGCATGGCGATCTGGGCCCGTCCATGGTGGTTGAGGGGTTCTCGGTCAGCCGCCTGATCGCCATTGGCTTCCCCTTTACCCTGACCCTGGCCCTGACCGCCTTCGTGATCGCGACTGCGATCGGCGTGCTGGCCGGCATGTTCGCTGCCGTGAACCAGAACAAGTGGCCAGACTATGTGCTGGTCTTGCTGGTCATGGTCGGCGTCATCATCCCGAACTTCCTGATGGCTGCGCTGCTGCAGCTCTGGTTTGGCGTCTATCTGGGCTGGTTCCCCGCCGGGGGCTGGGTCACGGGCAGCTGGATGCATCTGGTGCTGCCGGTGACAGTGCTGGCCTGGCCGCATGCCGGCCGGATTAGCCGGCTGATGCGCGGCTCGATGATTGAAGTGCTGGGTTCCAACTATGTGCGCACGGCGCGGGCCAAGGGCCTGGGCGAGCGCCTGGTGATGGCGCGCCATGCCATCAAGCCGGCATTGATCCCGGTGGTTTCCTATCTTGGGCCGGGCCTCTCCTATCTGCTCACCGGGTCGCTGGCGGTCGAACAGGTGTTCGGCCTGCCCGGCATCGGCAAGTACTTTGTCACCGCCGCGCTCAACCGTGACTACGGCATCGTCCTGGGCACGACCATTCTCTACATGTTCATCATTCTTGCACTCAATCTGATCGTTGACCTTGTCTATGCCTGGCTCGATCCCAAGGTGAGGTATCGCTGATGCCGGGTATCACGGGTAAAGACCAGGTGTTGTCCACCTATGCCGACAAGCTTTCGGCGCTGGACGCCCCCAAGGGCCGTTCGCTCACTCAGGACGCGCTGCGCAGATTGACGCGCAACAAGGCGGCCGTCGTTTCCATCGGCGTTTTGGTGCTGATCGTGCTGGTGGCCTTTATCGGCCCCTATTTCGTGCCCTGGGGCTATAGCCAGGTGGATTGGAGCAATATCCGCAAGCCGCCAAATTTCGAGGCACTGCATTATCTGGGCACGGACCAGAACGGCCGCGACATGCTGGCGCGCGTTCTCCAGGGTACCCAGATGAGCCTGATCGTGGCCGCCGTCGCCACACTGGTGTCGGTGTTTATCGGGGTCATCTACGGCGCGGTGGCAGGGTATTTCGGCGGGCGTGTGGATGCCATCATGATGCGCATCGTCGATGTCATGTATGCGCTGCCCTATATCCTGTTTGTCATCATCCTGGTGGTGATGTTCGGGCGCAATCCGGTGCTGCTGTTCGTGGGTATCGGCGCCATTGAATGGCTGACAATGGCGCGTATCGTGCGCGGGCAGACGCTGACGCTCAAGGAGCGGGAGTTTGTCGAGGCGGCGCGCGCCAGTGGCGCCAAGCCCTTCACCATTATCATGCGGCACATCGTGCCCAACCTCACCGGTCCGGTAGTGATCTATGCCACGTTGACCATTCCCGAAATCATCATCGCGGAGAGCTTCCTCTCCTATCTGGGCCTGGGTGTGCAGGAGCCACAGACGTCGCTGGGTACGCTAATTTCCGCCGGTGCGCCGGTGGCCGAGGTGATGCCCTGGCTGCTCCTGGCACCAGCCGCCGTGCTCGTGACCATGCTGTTCTGCCTGACCTATGTCGGCGATGGCCTGCGTGACGCGCTGGATCCCAAGGATCGATAGGAAGCGAATTTCATGGCTTTGCTAGAAGTAAAGAACCTCAAGGTCGATTTCGACACTCAGGACGGGGTCGTGCACGCGGTGCGCGATCTTTCCTACACGCTGGAAAAGGGCAAGACGCTGGCCATTGTGGGCGAAAGCGGCTCGGGCAAGACCCAGGGGGCCTTCGCCCTGATGGGGCTCTTGCCCAAGAATGGCCGCGCCACCGGCTCGGTCATGTTCGACGGCAAGGAAATCCTCAACCTGCCGCTCCGGCAGATCAACGAGTATCGCGCCGCGCGGATCGGGATCATTTTCCAGGACCCGATGACATCGCTCAATCCCTATCTGCGCATCTCGCGGCAGATGACCGAAGTGCTCGAGCGCCACAAGGGCATGAGCCATAGCGCGGCCCTGGCAGAAAGCGTCCGGTTCCTCGATGCGGTGCGCATTCCGGACGCGAAGAACCGCGTGCATATGTATCCGCACGAGTTCTCGGGCGGCATGCGGCAGCGCGTGATGATCGCCATGTCCCTCTTGTGCGGGCCGGAGTTGCTGATCGCCGATGAACCGACCACGGCGCTCGACGTGACGGTGCAGGCTGAGATTATCGACCTCCTGGTGGACCTTCAGGAAGATTTCGGCGCCTCGATCATCCTCATCACCCACGATCTGGGAATCGTGGCCGGCACCTGCGAGGACACGCTGGTGATGTTCGACGGCAAGGTGATGGAATATCGCAAGACTGAAGACCTCTTCGCCAATCCTGAGCACCCTTATACCCAAGGACTGCTCTCGGCCGTGCCGCGGCTCGACAAGAAGGTGGAGCGCCTCTCCACCGTCTCCTATGAATTCATGAGCCAGAGGGGCGAAGCATGAGCGAGAAGGACGTCATTCTCGAGGTACGCAATCTCTCGGTGCATTTCGACATTCCCGCCGGCGGGCTGTTTGGCGGTCACAAGGTGCTCAAGGCAGTCAAGGATGTGTCGTTTGACCTGCATGCCGGCGAGACGCTGGGTATTGTGGGGGAAAGCGGCTGCGGCAAGTCGACCCTGTCGCGGGCCATTATCCGGCTGATCCAGGCCTCGGGCGGGGAATCGAAGTGGATGGGCAAGGACATTCTCAAGATGTCGCCCAAGGAGCTGGTCGGCCTGCGCAAGGATATCCAGATGATCTTCCAGGATCCGCTGGCTTCGCTCAACCCGCGCATGACGGCCGGCGCCATCATCGCCGAACCGCTGCTGATTCACTATCCCAACGTCAACAAGGCGGAGCGCACCGCACGCGTGGCGGAAATGATGCAGAAGGTGGGCCTGTCGCCGAGCATGATCAACAAGTACCCGCACGAGTTCTCCGGCGGCCAGTGCCAGCGCATCGGCATCGCCCGGGCACTGATCACCAAGCCCAAGCTGATCGTCTGCGACGAGGCGGTCTCGGCGCTGGACGTGTCCGTGCAGGCCCAGGTGATCAACCTGCTGATGGATCTGCAGAAGGAGTTCGGCGTCTCGCTGCTGTTCATCGCGCACGACATTGCGGTGGTGCGCCATATCGCCCAGCGCATCATGGTGCTCTATTTCGGCGAGGTGGTGGAAATCGGCGATAGTGAGCAGGTGGTCATGGCGCCCCGCCATGACTACACCAAGAAACTCATTGCTTCTGTTCCGGTGCCCGACCCCAAGGAAGAAATGAAGCGCCGCGAAGAACGCCGCCGCTTGCGCCGGGAAGCCGCGGCCGCAGCGGCCTGACCAGTCGGTCGCCTATCGGGAGCGCCGGTCGGCGCTTCCGACATCCTCTGTCCGGCGCCGCCGGTCGGGCCCGGCATAGCTCTCGGCCTCGATGAAAGGGCGCGGATTGGCGGCAATGGTGTCCATGCGCGTCTTGAGGTGGACAGCTGCGAAAGGCTTGCGCAGGAATTCGGTGACACCCGCGTCCCGCGCGGCCGCAATGCTCGCCGCGTCGGGTGCGGCCGACATCATGATCACGGGCGTAAGGCGATTGATGCAATCGGTGCTAGCCCTCAGGCGCCTGACAAGTTCGACGGCGTCCGGGCCGCGCAATTGATCGTCGATGATGATCAGGTCGAATGGGCGGCGCTTGAGCTCGAATTGCGCCTGCGTGCCCTCATAGGCTTCACGGATATCGCGGCGGCCAAGGCTACGCAGCATTCCGGCGACCAGGGCCGCCATATTGGTCTGTGGGTCGATGATGAGCACGCCCGTCTTGGTGATCTGTTCGCTGGCCATTGTGTCGGTATCTGGTGCGTTTTCCGACACGATAGCGTTTCAGGTTCACCTGCGCGTTAACGCCGACAGATTGGGGAAAACCGGTGTGATTGCGCGTTGACAGGCGGGGCCACTTTCCTTATGTAGAACCCAGTTTTCGGGCGCCTTGGCGCCCCTTTTGTTTGACCGAGGATTAGAACGATGAAGATCCGCAACTCGCTGAAGGCGTTGATGACTCGCCACCGCGCGAACAAGCTCGTCCGCCGTCGCGGCCGCGTTTACATCATCAACAAGGTGGACAAGCGCTTCAAGGCCCGTCAGGGCTAAGCACTTCCCGCTGATCTGATTTTGCGCAAGGCCCGTACGAAAGTGCGGGCCTTGTTCTTTACAGGCAGGGCTAGTCCAGTTCCCAGTGGCGGGCATGCCGCCGGGTAAGTGAGGAGTGTGCAGCGATGGCAGTGTGGTTGATGCTGGTGGGCGGCCTGATCCTGCTGGTGATCGGCGGAGAACTTCTGGTACGCGGCGCTGTCCAGGTCGCTGAGCGGCTCGGCGTGTCCCCTCTGGTCATCGGCCTGACGCTTGTCGGGTTTGGCACGTCAGCGCCCGAGCTGGTGACGTCGGTGCAGGCTGCGCTCAACAATTCACCCGGCATCGCCTTTGGCAATGTCGTGGGTTCGAATATGACCAATTTGCTGCTGATCCTTGGGACATCTGCCCTGGTCACGCCCATTCTGGTGCAGACTTCGGCGCTGCGCCGCGACGCCGTGATCATGGTTGGAGCGGCAGTTGTGTTCGCGGTGCTATCGCCGCTCCTGCCGCTCGGCCGCCTCATCGGCCTCGCATTCGTGGGCGCGCTCGGGTTCTATATCTATATGGCCTTCCGTCGGGAGTCGGCGGCCGTGCCTGATCACGGTGCGGCCTATGACAAGGGGCTCGCGGCGCAGGAAACCGACCCGGCGCTGGCGCCAGGTGCCTCCGCTTCGGGGTCCATGATCCCCTCTTTGCTGATCGCGATCGCCGGACTGGGTATCGTTGTGTTCGGCGGCTACCTGCTGGTTAATGGCGCCGTGTCTCTGGCGCGTTCGTTCGGGATATCCGAGACCGTCATCGGTCTGACCATTGTGGCGGTTGGGACGTCATTGCCCGAGCTGGTGACATCCCTGGTCGCAGCGATCAGGCGGGAGGCCGATGTCGCCTTTGGCAACATCATCGGGTCCAATATCTACAACATACTCGGTATTGCCGGTGTGACCGCGTTGATCGCTCCTTCACAGGTGCCGCCGCAAATCGCGTCCTTCGACAATATCGTCATGGTCGCGGTTTCGCTTCTGGTCGTGGCATTCGCCTATACGGGGCGACGCATTGCCCGCTGGGAGGGCGCTGTCCTGGTCGCCGGATATGCCGGCTATGTCTGGTGGCTTTGGGTCTAGAAAGCAGCACTCCCCTTGTCGGTGCGGCCCTGAACAAGAAGAGGCTCCGAACCGGGTTCGGGGCCTCTTATCCACATAGCGCGTTGGACGACCGCTCTCGGTCAGCTGGAGCCGGCGCCGTCCTGCCGGACAAAGGCGATGCGCAGCATGTTGGTTGCGCCCGGCGTGCCCAGGGGAACGCCGGCTGTGATGGCAATGCGGTCGCCGGGGCGGGCAAAGCCCTCTTGGTAGGCGATGACGCAGGCGCGATCGACCATATCTTCCAGGTTCACCGCATCCTCGGTCTGTACGCAATGAATGCCCCAGACAACCGAGAGACGACGGATGGTCCTGAGATTGGGCGAGAGCGCGATAATGGGCTTGCTGGGCCGTTCGCGGGCGGCGCGAATACCGGTGGAGCCCGACGCCGTGTAGGTGACGATTGCGGCCAGGTCGAGCGTTTCGGCAACTTGACGGGTCGCTGCGGAGATGGCGTCGGCGGCAGTCGCCTCCGGCTCTGTCTGGGCGGCGCGGATGATGTTGCGGTAGTTGGAGTCGCTTTCGACGGCCTCGGCCACCTTGGCCATGGTGGTCACGGCTTCCACCGGATACTGTCCGGACGCGCTTTCGGCCGAGAGCATGACCGCGTCGGCGCCTTCGAAAACGGCGATGGAGACGTCGGAAACTTCGGCGCGGGTGGGCACCGGCGCCGTGATCATGCTCTCGAGCATCTGGGTGGCCACCACCACGGGTTTGCCGAAGCGACGACACATGCGGATCATGCGCTTTTGCAGGCCCGGCACCTGCTCAAGTGGCAGTTCGACGCCGAGGTCACCGCGGGCGACCATGATGGCGTCGGAGAGCTTGACGATCTCTTCAAGCCGTTCGATGGCCTGGGGTTTTTCGATCTTGGCCATCACGCCAGCGCGGCCCTGAACGATCTTGCGGACATCGATGATGTCTTCGGGACGCTGCACGAAGGATAGGGCGATCCAGTCCACTTCGGCCTTGAGCGCCTCGAGCAGGTCCGCATGGTCCTTCTCGGTGAGCGCGCCGGTAGGCAACAGGGTATCGGGCAGAGAAACGCCCTTCTTGTCGCTGAGCTTGCCACCATAGACGACTTCGGTCTCGATGGCGCCGCCACCGACCTTGGTTGCCTTCAGTTGCAGCTTGCCATCGTCGAGAAGCAGGCGATCGCCAACTGAGACACTCTCGATGATTTCGGGATGCGGCAGGTAGACGCGCTCGGCGTTGCCCTGGTCGTTCTGCTCGCTATCGAGCGTGAACTTCTGCCCGGCGACGAGATTGACTGAACCTTCAGCGAATTTCCAGACGCGCAGCTTGGGGCCCTGCAGATCGGCGAGGATGCCGATGGGATGCTTCAAGCGCGCTTCGACCGCGCGGATGCGCTTGACGGTCTGGTGCAGGAGCTCATGGCTGGCATGGCTCATATTGATGCGGAAGACATCGGCGCCGGCTTTGGCCAGTTCCTCGATCATGGTCTCCTCGTGGCTGGCAGGCCCGAGGGTTGCAAGGATCTTTGCGCGTCTGATCCGTCTCATTGCGTGTCCGTATTTTCTGGCGTTAGGGGCTCGTCGGGGTCGACAAGGAAGGCCGGATCTTCGAGATCTTCGCCCAGGTCCGGGCCGACAATGCTTGGGGCACCAGCGCTTTCGGTAAGCTGCAGCGTCCAGTCGGTACGGTTCTGTGTATCGATTTCAAAGAACCCGGTGCGCTCATAGCCCCGGGCGAGGCAATCCTCAACCCCGAATATTGTGAAGGTTTCGTCACGGGTGCACATGAAAACCTGGCCGTCCCAGGCGCCCCCGCCAATGTCGTCCACCGCATAAAGGTAATAGAAGCGGCGCTGCAGATCGCCCTGATAGAGCGTCCGGCAATCGCCCGGGGGCGCCTGCCACCAGCCTTCGCTCATCCAGCCCCGTTCGGCCCGGTAGCCAAGGGCAACCGACACCAGATTGGCCGTCTCGTTACAGATCCGCAGCTCGGCCTGGGCGGGGGTAGACGCCCCCATGGCCAGGAGACCACCAAAGGCGGCAAGCAGCAGGGTTGAGCCAAGGCGGATAGTGTTCACCATTGCGCTGGAAATCACCGGAAAACGTGCCCTTCTTTGATCGTATGGGAGGGATGAGGTCAATGGCTAATGCCTCGATTTGACGGAATTGCGGGCATGTTTGTCGCCGTGATCAGAAAAGTGGCGTTCCTGCGACAATTGCCGCTTTTCTACCCCAGGGCGGCAGGGTGTGGATTGGGTCAGAAAGGGGTTGAACCGGACTTGGGCATGAGGTTCATGGGGCCGGACAATTCCCGTTTCGTTTTCCTGCCTCCGGTCTGGCGCATCGCCCCGTAGGCGCAGATTGAGGTTACCCCATGGCCGTTGAAGACAGCGTCGCGCAGGACCAGCTGCGTGCTTTCATCGAGCGTATCGAGCGCATGGAAGAAGAAAAGGCGGCGATTGCCGCCGACATCAAGGAAATCTATGCCGAGGCCAAGGGCAACGGCTTCGATACCAAGATCCTGCGCAAGATTGTGACCATCCGCAAACAGGATGCCAATGAGCGCATGGAGCAGGAAGCGCTGCTTGAGCTGTACATGTCGGCCCTTGGAATGGTCGAGGCACCACCGGAGCGCTGACCGGGCGGGAGCGCCACGGCCCTAGACCAGGATATCGAGCAGGGCCTTGGTCATGTCTGAGGCAACACTCGCCACCTTGGCTGATGCCTTGAAGTCATGCTTGGCTTGGATGACGTTCACCATCTCGATGGCGATGTCCACGTTATTGCCTTCGACGCCGATGCGCGCAATGCGGCCGGCGCTCTGCTCGAGCTGGGAACTGGCCCGGTGCATGCCGGAGGCGGCGATGGAAATGCTGGAAATGGTCATGGCGGGCCCCGCTTATGGCGTTTCCAGCAAGGCCGCAAAATTCTCAACAAAGCGTTAGGTCGGGCTGCACAAGGCCGATCAAGTTCATGCGGCCTGTGCGGCTCGACCGCCCAGCGCGAAATCCACCGCGGCATCGGCATGCAAAATTGTCGAATCATAGCCGGGCAGGGGCAGGGTAGAGGGATCGAGCAGTAGGCCGATCTCAGTGCAACCCAGGATGACGCTGTCGGCGCCTTCGGCCTTGGCCTTTTCGATCAGCGCAAGATAATCCATGCGGGCGATGTCGCAGACACTGCCCTGGCAGAGTTCATCGAAGATGACGTCATGCACGCGCTGCCGGCCCTGGGCGTCGGGCACCATGACGTCGAGCCCCAGCGCCTTCATGCGGTTGGTATAGAAGCCATGCTCCATGGTGTAGCGCGTCGCCAGGAGGAGCGGGCGTTTGCGGCCATCGGCACGCAAGACCCGGGCGGTTTCGGTGATGATATCGATCAGCGGCACGCCCACCATGGCTGCGACCGGTTCGGCGACCAGGTGCATGGTATTGGTGCAGATGAGAATGCAGTCGGCGCCGGCCTTGGCGAGACCCGCCCCGGCCTCGCCCAGCATGGCGGCGGCCAGATCCCAGCGCCCGGCCTTCTGCAGCGCTACCACTTCGGTGAAATCGAGCGAGCGTAGGGCAATGTCGGCGGAGGCGAGGCCGCCACGCAGTCGTCGCATCTGCTCATTGATGTGACGGTAGTAGACGGCGGTGGATTCCCAGCTCATGCCGCCGATCAAGCCAATGGTTTTCATCACAAGCTCCTCCAATTGCTTCGAGTGTGCCGCCGCTGGGTGGAAAAGGGCATGCAGAGTTGATCGCTGGATGAGGAAGATGCGCGTCACGGTTGCGCAAATCTTCAATTTGGCGCTAACAATCTGCACGGATGGGGAGAAGAGCGATGTTGGATGACCGGGATCGGAAGATTTTGAGCCTGTTGCAGGCCGATGCGGAGACGCCTGTGGGAGAGCTTGCGGAAAGCGTGGCCCTGTCGCCCTCGGCTTGTTCGCGCCGGATTGCCCGGCTCAAGGCGGAGGGATACATCGCGCGGACGACCGCCGAGCTGGACCGCAGCAAGATGGGTCTGCCGACGACGGTGTTCGTCATCGTGCGCACGGGCAGCCACGCCGCCGATTGGCTGGAGAAATTCCATGCCGCCGTTGCGGCCGTTCCCGAGATTGTCGAGGTGCACCGGCTCACGGGCAATTTCGACTATATCCTCAAGATCGTGCTGCCCAATGTGGAGCACTATGACGTGGTCTATAAGCAGCTCGTCTGTCGGATCGAGCTCTTCGACATGTCGGCCTATATCTCAATGGAGACGGTCAAAGCCGCCAGGGGCCTGCCGACGAACTATGCGTGACGAGTGCTGGTCATAGGCACGGGAACCGCACCCATCGTCACCACCCGGCTGGTCCGTTTGATATCGAGGCAGAATGGATTGCCGGGACAAGCCCGGCGATGACGAAGGTCGTTGGACCGGCACCGGTCCCGACAGCACACCAGCGTTGAGTTGCCCTCGGGTCGAACTCGAGGGGAACGGTGCTGGTTGATGCGCTGATCAGACCTTCGCCAAAGCCGCCTGCATGGCGGCCTGGTCGTAGCCGAGGGCAGTGAGCGCCGTCGCGACGATGCCCGAGCGGTCGAGGCCGGCGGCGGCGTACATGTCGGCCTGTGTGGAATGTTCCACGAACGTGTCGGGGATCATCAGCGGGCGGAAGCGCAGCTTGCCGTCGAGCAAGCCATTGGCAGCGAGGAAGGTCGCAACATGGCTACCAAAGCCGCCGAGCCCACCTTCTTCGGTCGTCACCAGAACATCGTGCGACCCGGCCAGCGAGGCAATCAGCTCTTCATCGAGCGGCTTCATGAAGCGGGCATCAGCAATAGTGGGGTTGAGGCCTAGTGCGGCCAGCTTGTCGGCCGCGGCCAGAACCTCGCCCATGCGGGTGCCGTAGGAGAGCAGGGCGATGGTCGAACCCTGGCGTAGTATGCGGCCCTTGCCGATGGGCAGGATTTCTCCGCGCTGGGGCATGTCGACGCCCATGCCGTCGCCGCGCGGATAGCGGAAGCTGATCGGGCCCTTGTCGTAGGCGGCGGCAGTGGCGACCATGTGCCGGAGTTCGGCCTCGTCCGCGGCGGCCATCTGCACGATGCCGGGAACAGCGCCGAGATAGGCGTTGTCGTAATTGCCGGCATGGGTGGGGCCATCGGCGCCAACATAACCGGCTCGGTCGATGGCGAAACGTACCGGCAGACCCTGTATGGCCACGTCGTGGATCACCTGGTCATAGGCGCGCTGCAGGAAGGTCGAATAGATGGCGCAGAACGGCTTCATGCCTTCGGTGGCCATGCCAGCCGCGAAGGTGACGGCGTGCTGTTCGGCGATGCCCACATCATAGATGCGGCTTGGGAACAGTTCGGCGAATTTGTCGAGCCCGGTGCCGGAGGGCATGGCGGCGGTAATGGCCACAACGCGCGGATCGGCCTCGGCTTCCTGGATCAGCGAAGACGCAAAGACCGAAGTATAGGAAGGTGCGTTGGAAGGCGCTTTGGCCTGGGCGCCGGTAATGACATTGAACTTGGAGACGCCGTGATATTTGTCGGCCGAGTTCTCGGCGGGGGCGTAGCCCTTGCCTTTCCTGGTCACGGCATGGATCAGGATCGGGCCTTCGCCGAAATCCTTGACGTTGTCGAGAATGGCCAAGAGGTCATCGAGATTGTGACCATCGATCGGGCCGACATAATAAAAGCCCAGCTCTTCGAACAGCGTGCCGCCGGTGAAGAAGGAGCGGGCGAACTCCTCGGTCCGGCGGGCCGGCTCATGCAGGAAAGGCGGTAGCTTGGAGACCACCGCCTTGGCTGCCTCGCGCGTGCCCCGATAGACCGGGCCGGAAACCAGCCGCGCCAGATAGGTGCGCAGTGCCCCGGTGGGCGGGGCGATGGACATGTCATTGTCGTTGAGAATGACGATGAGGCGCGCATCCATGGCACCAGCATTGTTCATGGCTTCGTAGGCCATGCCTGCCGACATGGCGCCATCGCCGATCACGGCGATGACATTGCGCGGCGCCTCTAGGTGCTTGCTGGCCTCGGCCATGCCGAGCCCGGCCGAAATCGAGGTGGAGGAATGGCCAGCCCCGAAGGGATCATATTCGCTTTCGGCGCGGCGGGTGAAGCCGCTCAGGCCATCCTTCTGGCGCAGGGTGCGCATGCGGTCGCGGCGGCCGGTCAGGATCTTGTGCGGATAGGCCTGGTGACCGACATCCCAAATGATGCGGTCATGTGGGGTGTCGAATACGGCATGCAGGGCCACGGTCAGTTCGACGACGCCCAGGCCTGCGCCCAGATGGCCGCCCGTGACCGAAACGGCGTCGATCATTTCGGCGCGCAGCTCGTCAGCCAGTTGCCGCAGATTCTCGCGCGGCATGGCGCGCAGATCGGCTGGCGTGTGGACGGTATCAAGCAGCGGCGTTTCGGGCTTGGTGGCCAAGCGTATCCCCGTCAAATCTCTGGTTTGTCCCTGTTTAGGCGTCGGGCCGGGGCTTGGCAATGCCACTGGCCCTTATGCGGCGAACGGTCCCCTGTTGTTGGGGACCATTCAGGCTTTTGCTGGGCAGAACGCTTGTGGGCCGGCGTCAGTTGCTGGCGAGGACGAGGGGTGCTGTGCGGGTGAAGTGGGTGTGGACTGGCGCCGGACCTTCATCGCCCACGCCCTTGACCAGCACATGCCGCCCCATCTCGGGGGTAGGATCGAAATCGGCTTCGTCGCGATCGAAGATGACGGCATACCGGTCCGAGGTCATCGCGGCAGGATCGGTAAAGATATCAGCGACATGTTCGAGGTCGGGGGCGACCAAGGCGGGCCGGCGCATGGCATTCGGGTCGGGGCGCGTCGCGACGTGCTGGGCCAGCGCTTCAGCCAGAGGCGTGGGCGCATTAGCGTCGGTAGCGCCGAAGGTGCCGCTGAACAGCCCGGTGATGTCGCCGCCTAGCGAAGCGGTCTGGATGCTTGCCGCTGGCCGCAGGGGCGGCAATATAGGCAGGCGCGTGCCCGGTGCGGGCGGATTGCCATTGCCGGTGGTGGCTGTGGTCGCATCCTGGATGATCATTTCCAGGGCCCGTTGGGCTCCCGGTTCGGCGGCCGGGGTTGCCGCGGCATAGGCGGACAGGATGTCGCTGGGCGGATCGGTCATGATCACGCGCGGCGTCGGCATGGTCGGAGCGGTGAGTGCGGCCAGGGCCGTGACCGCCGCATTTTCCCGCAGATCGGGTGGCATGCTCACCGGCAAGGCAACGGCAATTTGCGTCGTCTGTCCCATCTCCTCTGGTGTCAGCGGGGCGCTGCCATCCGTCGGGAAGGGTAAGGCCGGATCGGAGACAGAGGCGATGTCTGTCGTGCCGCCACCCAAATCGGCAGGCCGCAGAACCGGCATGACCGGAGCGACCGGCGACGAGCGCTGTGGCGAGAGCGATGCCGTCTGCACCTGCGCGGCCGGCGCCGGCGTATTGTCGTTGCCGCCGAACAGCACATCCATCAGGGTGCGGCCGCCGCCGCCTGAAGAGCTGGCGACCTGCGTGCCCGAACCCGAGCCGTTACAGGGATAGGCATGGCAGCGTTTCCATTCGGCCAGAGCGACCTGGTAGCCCTGCTGCGACAGGGGCTTGCCATCAGTGGGCAGGTGCATGGTCTTGCCGTCGGGGAAAATTTCCTTGAGCTGGGCCCGGGTCATGCGCGGCCAGGCGCGCACCGAGCCGGTGTCCAGGTGTACAAAGGGGCTGCCAGAGGTTGGATAATAGCCGACGCCGCCGACCTGTTTTTTCATGGCAACCGCCCGCAACTTCGCCAGCGGAACGCCTGGGATGAAAAAATCCATGGCGTTGCCGCGCATGTGCTGGGAGTTGTCGGCAACACCGGAGGACTTGGCGGCCAGCATCGCGTTGGTAGCTGGCGAGCGATAAGCCGAAACGATGTGCACTGGCTGGCTGCCACCCACCTCCTGGTAGACTTCCCAGACCAGGTCAAACAGCCGTGGATCCATCTTGGTCGGTTCGTTCCGCCGCCAGTCGCGCAGGAAGTGATTGAGCTCGTTCAGGCCCGATTGGACATATTGTCCATTGCGCTTGAAGACGATGCGGGCGGTTTCCTTGGTGTGGGTATAATAGAGGTAAAGCGCGCGTTCTGTGGCGGCCTGGACCGGCATCACCGGAACCAGTGCCGAAAAACACAATACCGCGGCGGCAAGAACCCGCGCGGTATGTCGCCAATTGATCAACCCCAAAACCGTCACGCCAAACTCTGCCCGGCTACTCGTCAGATATGGTGGACGTTAGCGCCCAAATCGCACGAATTGATTAACGCTAACCAGATGTGAACTGACCGTGGATCCCCTCACATCCCCGTTATTACGGGGAAAAGCAGGCACAACCAAGGCGAAATTGTAACCCAGACGTTAACGGCCACCGGCGCAACCGGTGACAAAGGGTCAGGGGGAGAGTTCTTCGGGCACCGGCTCGGCTTCGGCAATGATTGCTGGTGGCGTCTCCACATCCAGGCCCATGGCGGCAATCAGCTTTTCATGGTGGCCATAGACGTCGCCGAACGCGCGGATGGTGCCATCTTCGCCGACGCGGAGCGTGAAATAGGCCAGGTGCACGGGGATCTGCGTTTGCGGGTTCACCCAGCGCTCGGATGGACCGAACATGGATTCCAGCGAAGCGCGCGAGATATTGGGCTCATTGGCCATCAGCGCATCGGCAAATTCCATCGGGTTCTGTACGCGGACGCAGCCATGGCTGAAGGCGCGGTAGGAGCGGGCGAACAGCGACTTGGATGGAGTGTCGTGCAGATAGACGTCGTGCTTGTTGGGGAACAGGAATTTGATCTGCCCCAGGGCATTGCCGGCGCCGGGCCGCTGGCGCACGCGGAAGGGGAAATTCGACGCCGACACCTGGCTCCAATCGACCTGCCAAGGGCTGACCGGGCTGCCATTATAGAGCAGATCCATGTTGTGGCTGTCGGTATAGCCAGGATTGCGCAACACCGCCGGGGCGATTTCGCCGCGAATGATGGAGGAGGGCACGTTCCAATAGGGGTTCACCACCACGTGGCGGATGCTATCGGAGAAGATGGGGGTCTGGTTCTTGGTGGTCCCGACCACGACGCGGGTTGTATATTCTTCCTGACCATTGCGCAGGATGGAGAGGCGGAATTCGGGGATGTTCACGAAGACAGTGAAATCGCCCAACTCGGACGGCATCCAGCGCCAGCGTTCCATATTGGCGATGATGTCCTCGCGCCGGGTCGCTGCACCGCCATTGAGCGCGGCCACGGTCGCCGGGCCGATGATGCCGTCTACTTCGAGCCCCTGGCCTTCCTGGAAGGCGCGGACGGCATCAACCGTGAGTTCATCATAGAGCGTGGAGGTGGAGGCCGCCAGTTTCAGCCGGTCGCGAATGGCGGGCAGGCGCGCATCGGAGTTGCCCGGACGCAGGACCGGACCGTCGCCGATCGGGGTTGGGCGGGCGGCGTTGGTCTGTTCGAAGCCGGCAAGGGCTGCCTTGAGTGCCTGGAATTCCCGATGCTGCGGTTCGAGCTCCATCAATATCGCGGCGGGATCACTGCTCTTGGCCAGCCTTTCAAGCAGCACGGCCTCATTGATCGGCTTGCGCTTGATGTCGAGCAGAACGCTGATCGATTGAGGGTCGATACGTCCATTGTGCAGATGATCGGCATAACGCATGGTGGCCGCCGAGAAGGCCGTTTCCAATGTGGCCAGTTCGATGCCGTCACCCGAAAGGCGCGCTGCGTCGATAGCCGGTGTCAGGTAGTCTGACGGGTCGAGGCCCTCGGCGGCGGCATTCTTGAACAGCGTGATGATCTTGCTGGCGGCCGGCGAGAAGGTAATCTTGCCATTGTCCGTTTCGGACAGCCAGATCGGCTCGAAGTGCCGCTCGCCATATAGGAAATAGAGGCGCTGGGCTTCCTCGTGGGCACGAGTATCGGGGCGGGCACCATAATAGGCGGCCGACAAGCCTTCCTTGATGGTCCGCGCCAAAGCGGTTTGCGGGGGAGCAATGACCACGCGGCTGGTTTCAACGCTGGCCAATTGTTGCGCCAGGGTCGGCGGCACCGTCACAGTGGCGGCGACCAGAGCGACTAGGCTGACCAGAACCTTGTTCATTTTTGCTCCCGACAACGCAGAACTCGCGCTCGCGCTCGCGCGAATCCGCGCAGGCTCAAGCCCATCCGAAAATCTTAATACTCCGCAAACCTTAACGGGAGCAATTGCTCGCGACTTCGTGAAACAGCGCTGTGGCAGACCGGCAACGCTATACGTTTCCAAATTGCCGCGCGTTTTTTTCCATTGGTCGTGTCAAGTTAGTCGCTTGCTATGGCGCGTGAATTTGTGAAATCGCTGGGCTGAAGAGCGCTCAAGAGAGAGAAATGCGTACCGGGATGCGCGGACGTAATGCGAGCTTACAAAGGATGGCTGTCAGCCAATGTGTCCCTCAGTGTGCGTAAGGTGATGATTTGGGTTGCTAACCGATTGGATTGGCCGGCAGCGACCGGCTTGTCAGAGCGGCCAACTGCTTTGTCTGTTTAGGGGTGGGTTGCGGACTGGCGGGTTTTCACGACTTTGATTGTCGAATACCGCCGCTGTCAAAGCAATGCGGCAATCGAACCTTAGCTACTCACTACAACGATCTAGAGCGCAAAATGGCCGTCAAGAACTATCTCATCGAGGGCAGCTCAGGCTCGGGTAAGACCTCAGTAGCTACCGAATTAGAACGGCGAGGTTATCATGCTGTTCACGGGGATCGCGTGCTGGCCTATCAGGGTGATCCAGAGACAGGAGCACGTCTTGATCCACTCTTGATCGTTCAGCATCGCGGTAATCCGGAGTTCATTTCCCGGCACCACATATGGGATGTTGCCCAAGTTGAGGCGCTGATTGCAGACCAGAGCCAGCCAGCCAGTTTCTTCTGCGGCGGCTCGCGCAACTTTCATCAGTTTATTGATTTGTTCGATGCTGTTTTCGTTCTCGAGGTTGATGCGCAGACACTAAACCAACGTCTCGATGCCCGGCCAAACGAATGGGGGTCCGCACCCGCAGAACGGGCGCTGATCCTGCGGCAACTGGCGGAGCGGGAAGGCATTCCTGAGAATGCAATCAGCATCGACACCAAAGTACCCATCGCTGATGTAGTCGACGATATACTAGCGCACTGCAAGTGATGTTGGCACCTTTCAGGAAACGAAATTGCCGCTGTTAATGGCGGTTATGGGGTCGGTTTGGCTAGGCAGCCTTCGGGTTAAATCGGACGGCGATTTGGCCGCCAAACGCGATCAGGCATACACATCGCCCTACTTACGGAGGCAGGTCTGTGGTGAAGTACTGCATATAAGTCTCCCCCCGCTGCCGGCGGCTGTACCCCTCCCTAACCCTCCCCTGCAAGTCTACGTCGGTGCGTGGCAAGTCCAGAATCCAGGGAAATCGCTCAACCATGCCATCAGGTAGCGGCTTGGAGGTCGCAGTAAGCGTGAGAGAAAGCAGCGCAAAGCCTCTATCGGCGATAGCCTGAATGTCCGGCGATGTCTCTGCTGCGCCTTCGGCATGGAGTTTGCCGTCTGGGTCAACAGCCAAATTGATAAAGTTGGGTGTGCCATTCGGGTTGAAAGTCACGAATGTCAGGGAGCCTTGCGGTTCGGCAGCGCATGGTCCTGTGAAAAGAGAAAGGGCCTCTGCTAGATACTCAACCTCACGATGTTCTCGCCATGCACAGCTGATGGCGCTGTCGGTTTGAGGACGAAGAAATACATACGCCCCACTGCCAATCTTGAACTCTATTGCGTCGCCCAGAACCCAATGGTGATAGTTGATGCCAGAGTATGGCCACCCATTGTTAGTTTGCGATCTGACGCGCCAAATCGAACTGCCCGTGTATTCCTGGTTATCGATTGAGATGGTGGCCGTCGCGGCGACGGTCGCCTCTCCGTAGGGCAACAAGAGCAGGCTGCAACTGGCCACTAGATTACCCATTGCCAAGGTCGCGATAGCCATCAATGCGAGCAAGGAGATGACGTACTTAAAAACGGACATCTCCAACCCCGCGAGAGACCACACGCCACTGTTTATCTTAGTGATCGCCGGATTATACCAACGACGCTCAAGATGAGTCTTAATGACTGCTTTTAGGCCTGCTCCGGCAAGCGGGCAACGGCTGAAAAGGGGTCGGGAGCTGGCCGACAGGTTTTCAAGGCAAGCACAAGAGTCGTTCCCGGCACTTGAGGCGGTTAGGATTTTCGCCAGGATGCCGGCGATGTCGGAAGTCGACCATCCGGATCGATGATGCGAAGAGCGGGAGCATCTGGGCCATTCCATCGCCAAAGGGCGACGCAGCTCCCGCCAGGCGACATGAACGATGGATAGAATACGCCATCGAAACCGGCGCCAAACAATTTGCGATAGGCACGATGTGGTGCTGGAACGTTGCCCTTGTCGAGGTCCGACCGCCATTCAGATCGGTGAATGGCCCGGTCAAAGCCATGCTCTTCCAGGACTGCTGCATTTGTGAGATCGGCAAGCCTTGCGCCGGCGAGTTCGAGTTGGACAATCAACGCCGGGTGCTGAACGAAGCCCTGATTGTATTCGGCCCACGCGGTCGAAAGTTCTCGCGCCGCGTAAATAGTCGGCACCCCTACGGGATTCCACCGCCCGCCGAAACGGGCCGCCCCATCTCCTGACAGGGGCAGATAGGACCATTTGGGGACATATGCGCGCCAAAGGATCAGCGGACCGGCGGACTGTGCATCAGGCATAAACACCGGCTCGAACAGCCTCGAGATAAGCCAGGACCTGGTCCGCTTTGCGCTCTCCTACAAGATCGTGTGCGGTCTTGCCGGCCCAGCCTGGAATGGGCTGATGCTTGAACCAGATGGCGGCCCGGCTCTCGTCGCCCGCCATTTCCGCTGCAAGCGTCAAAATGCGCACAATCGGACTAAGCGCCGCATCCACCTTTCGCGTGGCTGACTTTGCGGTGAGGGTATTGCGCGACACACCTGCGAGCCTTGCGAGCTCAGCTTGCGTCACGCCAAGCTGTTCCGACAGACGCTGGGGCGATAGAAATCGCGATCCATCTTCCCCATAACGGGTAGCGCCTAAGTCTAACCCTTGCGGCTGCATGAAACACGCTCCGATCTCAGTTTGATCACTATCCGTCAATATGCGCCCAAAATACGCTCGCTTCAAGCACAGGACTGATATTCGTCAGGGCAGGTGCCTCTACGGTTGTTTCGTCTCACCCCGTCTAGCACCGCCACAGTGCAGCAATGCCCTAGAGCCTTTGCAGTCGGTCGAGTGAGCGCCCCTTTTCGGTCATTACGGCTCCAAGCGCGGCCTGCCAGAAGCGGACATCAGATCCTGCAGAATTCATGGCATTGTTGCCGACGCGGAAACGACCCAACGCCCCTTGGACAGTCGCTTACGAACGAGCTTTTTGTAGTCTTCCGGAGCCTGGGGCACTTTTCGCCGGTGACGCCGGTTGTTGCAGAGCCAACAAGCAGCCACGACGTTTTCGAGAACATCTTTGCCGCCATCGCATCGCGCACGAAGGTGTTCCGCGGTGCATCTGGCTGGACTTTTGTCCGAGGCTGGCAACATGGCGCAGCCACAGTACCAGCATTTTCCGCCTTGGTTGTTGCTGGCTTGATCACGCAGTTTGTTGAGCTTTGGCATGGCACTTCCGAGATCGAAGACGATCCAGAAAGTTGCCGCGACCTGCAAAGGCGCCCCTGCACTCGGCCGCTATAGACGGGCAACGGACGGGGCATATACCCGACCCTGATGTGTGCAGAGATAGAATAGCGGTGAGCGGTGTGACACGCAAGCTTGCGCCGATAGGCGCCGAGAAAGCGCCCCATTCCCGCCGTTCCGAGCACCAATACGATTTCTCAAAAGCCGCCGGCCTGCTCTGGTGACGGCCACGTCCCAATCGGGGTGGGTTACGGACTGTCAGGTTATGGCGCAAAGCCTGCCGAATTGGACTTTGGCTGGTCGCTTTCACGCCTCCACTCTTGCCGCAAGCAGTCAGGTCCAAACGGGTTGTTCTGGCTTCCTGTACATGCGCGCCGCAGGCAAGTTTGCCTCAAAACGTTGCAGATACTCAGTTGTCGGAAGTGCGGTACCTAGGAGGGTTATCTCGCCGCTGTCCCTATCGACAACGAAAGGCGCATTTCCCGCCAATCTATTCGAGATGTCGTCTGGTTTGGTCAGAGAGTCTTTGGAAACGCAAAAGAAAACCCAACCGTATGGCTTCGCTATGGTGGCGTCTTGGTGACCTGAGCCCCCAGTCCCCTCCGGTTTTACGGAGAGACCTTGAGTTGATGCACTGGGACCAATCTTTGGATCGCCGGTGGGCAGAGTTTTCCGGCCTTCTGCACTGAGAGCGCCTCAGCTCCGTGTCGCATAGCCCCTCGCGACTGGTCTTCACTGATTTGAAAAAGCAAGTCTGAGAGCCAGTGTTGCAAAGACAAGTGCAGCAGTACGATTGAGCCAGAGTTGAACCCGTGTTGAAGTCCTAACCCAGTGACTTAGAGTGCCAGCGAGAATGGTAATAAGACCGAAGGATGCAAATGCGCATATTACGAAAGTCAGCCCGAGAAGAAGCATCTGAATGGTAATGTTTCCACGCTCAGGAGAGGTGAATTGTGGTAGGAAGGCTAAGAAAAATATCGCGACCTTTGGATTGGTCAGGTTCATTAGAATTCCACGTACAATCATATGCCGCAGCGGTTTTTGTCCATCTTCTGTTCCGCTTATTCTTGTTGGTTTCTCCATAATTGCTCGATAGGCGAGGTACATCAGGTAAGCTGCGCCAATATACTTAAGGAGATCGAAGGCCGCTTGCGAAGTCTGAAAAATCGCTGCCACGCCCAATGATACGGCGATGGTGTGCACGATCAATCCAATGCAGAGTCCAATGGTCACGCTGAGACCCACCTTTCGGCCAGAAAGAGCGGACTGGGTCAAGACAAATAGATTGTCCGGTCCCGGAACCCATGCGAGTAGTGTTGCCGCACCCATGAATCCAAGTAAGGTCTCTGTGGGAATCATGTGGTTAACCTCGGGTTGGGCTGAATAATTGATCCGGTACAAGATGCGTGCTGAATCGCGGCGCTCGGTCGGTAGCGTGTTTTGACGTATTCAATACTTATTTCCTGATGCTATTGCCGCCATCGCAGATCGAGAGCGTCGCGGATTCGGTCCAGGGTAGTCATTGTCGCCAAGGCGTCTTCATGGTTTCGGCAAGGTGTTTCCGTGAGCCCCAGCCCAATGCAGCGGGCGACCTCTACCGCTTCGTGGAAGAGCCCATCCAAATGGGTTGCGCGCTCTTCTTCATGATGCAGGACCTGCGACCCGTCACGACTTCGAAGGGTGAAGCCGCCGGGCAGATGGAACTCGTCATCGAACCAGATACTCGCCCTGCTTCCGGTGATGATGGCGTTGGTAGGGGTAAATCCGTAAAGCCCTGTTGCCATCGTGCCGATATTGCCCTCCCCGTTTGCTAGCACGACCGCGAGTTGCCCCATCACCCCCGAGCGGTCCCATTGTCCAGAGCCGGTCACCCGGACAAAGTCGCCCATGAGCTTGGTCAGCAGGGAAACCGGGTAAGTTCCCAGATCAAGCAGTGGTCCACCGGCAAGGCTCGGGTCAAAGATGCGGTGGTCCGTTGAGAAATTTTCGCCATATTCCGTATAGACAGATCGGATCTCGCCAAGGACGTCACTTTCCAGCAATTGGGCGATTACGTCGAACTTTGGCAGATAATATGTCCAAAGCGCCTCCGCAAAGAACAGTCCTTTTCGGCGCGAGAGCTCCACCATCTCCACGGCTTGGACACGGTCGATCGCGATGGGCTTTTCGACCAGAACATGCTTGCCCGCATTGAGAGCCAGCAAGACGTGTTGATGGTGTGCATTGTGCGGTGTGGCGACATAGATGACGTCGATCTCCGGGTCGGATACGAGCGCATCATAGCTGCCATAGGCCTTGGTAATGCCATGCGTCGCGCTGAAGCTCTTTGCTTTCTCGGGGTCGCGCGAACCAATGGCGGAAATGACCTGGCCGGTGTGGGTAGTGACCGAGCGCGTAAATTTGTCGGCGATCCACCCCGTGCCCATTATGCCCCAGCGAAGGCTCGGCACTGGTGGGGCGGTCCGGGGGCGCGGGAGAGCGCAAGGGAAACCCATATCTGTTCAGCCCTTCCTCACGTTTTGCCAGGAGCCCGTGGTCAGTGACGTCTCCATGGCGTCGATAATCCGCTCGTTGACGAGGCCGAATTCAAAATTGGGATAGCAGTCCGTCTCCGACATGATCCCGTGGATGAGATCCCGGACCTCGATGACCTTGACGTCGAAGTATCCAAGACCGCCGCCGGCGAAATCAAAGCCGAAAAAGCCTGAAAATTGCGGTACCTGCGATCCCGCCAAAATGGTTTTGAAGCCCCGGTCGGGCTTTGGGTCAGTGAAGCGAGAAATCTTGAGTTCATTGAAGCGCTCCCCGTCCATCAGGATAGTGCCTTCGGTTCCCGACACTTCCCAATAGATTCCGAAGACTTTTCCGGCGGCAACGCGGGAGGCTTCGATAGTGCCGCCGGCGCCGCTGCGGAACTTCACAAGCGCCTGAATCTGGTCTTCGTTCTCGACCTCGGCTCGCGGGGACTGTTCACCGGCCTTGGCGCCATAGCCTGTTCCACCCTCTGGTATTGGGCGGGTGGGGAAGAATGTCTGCGCCTGAGCTACCACGCTCTCTATGTCGCCCATTAGATATTGGGCGACAGAAATAACGTGGCTCCCTAGATCGCCCAGAGCGCCGGAGCCGGCTTGTTTGCGTGTGCAACGCCAGGAAAAGGGCAAGTCCGGATCGTTGAAAAACCCCTGATCGAACCAGCCCCGGAACCGCATGGGTGTGCCGATCTCGCCCCGGTCTATGATCTGCTTTGCGAGCATGGCCGCGGGCGTTTTTATGTTGTTGAAGGCGACCATGGTCTTAACGCCGCCGGCTTGGGCGGACGCGGCCATTGTTTCTGCCTCGACCAGCGTCACCGACAGGGGCTTTTCGCAATAAACGTGTTTTCCTGCCGCTATGGCAGCCAGGGCCATGTCGTGGTGCAGGGCGTTGGGAGACGTGATGTCGACGACATCGACAGTCGGATCGGCAATAAGCTGGCGCCAATCACCAGTCGATTTTTCAAAGCCTAACCGGCTCGCTGCGCTGGCGGCAAGGTCGTCGCTGGCATCGGCGAGCATATAGAGATGTGGCTTGGCTGGAAGGTCCGGGTAAAGAATGGCCGCACGGTGGAATGCGTCGGCATGAGCCTGGCCCATGAAGCCCGAGCCGATGAGGCCGATATTGAGAGTTTTTGTCATGCTGATTTTCCGAAAAGGGTTGTGACGTGGTCGAATGCGCGCCTGGTTGCAGCTTCCGGCTCAGCCTCTGCCAGGCTCGGGTCCTGTTCGGCCTCGACGACCATCCAGCCTTGGTATCCGGAGGTTTTTACGTATGTGGCCAAGGGGGCAAAGTCGATATCGCCATCGCCGGGGACGGTGAACATGCCCATTCGCACCGCCGTGTTGAACGACAGGTTCTGGTCCCGAACCTGCTCCATGCGCTCGGATCGGACATCCTTGAGGTGAATATGCCGGATCAGATCGCCGAAACGCTCGATTAGCCTGGTATATTCGAAACCGGCCGCGTGAGCGTGCCCGGTGTCAAGGAGCAATCCGCAACGCGCTCTGTCGATGATGCTACTGATCTCGTCAAAGGTTTCTGCCACCATCATAAGGTGATGATGGTAGGCCAACGTCAATCCATACTCGCCTTCTAGCCGCTGGGTGAATTCGGCAAGCCGCGCGCCATAGCTGTCGACAGCGCCGCCGTCCAGAACCAGTCTTTCATTCATGGGAAGGTCGAGCGGAGCGCCGGGCGCCATTTTGCCCACCGGGCCATAGACTATGATCTTTGCACCAACGTCTCGCAGCAGTTTTGCATGCGGTTCGACGGCCACCATTTCGGCGGAGACATCACGTTCGGCAAGAAATCCGGAATACCAGCCGGTCACCAACTCAAGTTTATGAGAGGCCAGTGTGTTCCGTAGAAGGCAAGGGTCGCGCGGAAACTTTCGTCCCAGTTCGACACCTTCATAGCCATTGGCACGTGCATGCGAGAGGCAGGTCTCAAGAGGTGTCTCTCCTCCCAGGTCATCCAGGACTTCATTTGTCCAGGATAGCGGCGACACGCCGAGCTGGACGCCGTCCGGCAATTGTTCGATAGCCAATTCACTCTCCCTGCAGTTGCCAGCCTGGTGTCAGCTCGACGGGCAAGCCTGAAATGATGGATTGAAGCGAAGCCTCGGCAAGTCTTTGGGCCTCCAGGCCATCTCGGATGGTCGCAAGCGGGGCAGGGCCACCGCGCAGCCAGGTAAGAAAGGCCTCCATTTCGGCGCTATAGGCCGACGCAAAACGAGTGATGAAATAGTCTTTGGGAGGGGCGGTTAGCGCACCCTCGGCAGATGCAATGCGCACATTGCTGTCTGCGCCGTTATCGATAAACAAAACCTCGTGGCTGCAATGGGCCTCCAAGCGCTGATCGTAGCCCAGAGGCCCTCGTCGGCTATTGGCCATCTGGATCATGCAGCCTGAAGCTGTGGTCATGACCACCATGAGCGTATCGATGTCACCGGCGGCGCCGATAGCTGGTTCGATTTGACAATTTCCAACGGCGAACACCCGCACGATTTCTTCGCCGCACATGTATCGCGCCTGATCGAAATCGTGGATCGCCTGGTCCTGCAACATTCCTCCCGAGCGGCGCACATAGTCGATGGATGGAGGGGCAGGGTCGCGCGTATGCATGATCAACTGTTCGAGCTGCCCCGACCGTCCTGATTGGATGCGCTGGCGAACAGTCCGGAAATCCGGATCATAGCGGCGCTGAAAGCCAAGCATGCACCGGATGCCAAACTGTTCGACGGCTTCCGTCACGCGTACGACGGTTCTGAAATCAAGGCTGACGGGTTTTTCGCAGAAAACCGCCAATCCGCGCTCCGCGGCGGCAATTATGAGCTCAGCGTGGCTGTCTGTGGACGAGCAGATAAGCACGCCGTCAAGCGCGTCATCGTTCAAGGCCATTTTGGCATCGCTGTGTCGGGTCGCCAGGGTGTGGGCCAATGCAGCGCCAGCCGGTGTCGGATCGACAACATGTCTTAGTTCTACGCCCGGCATCGCGGAAACATTGTGAGCATGCACGGCGCCGATCCGTCCGGCACCAAACAGAGCCAGCCGCACTGGACGGTTGGGGGTGTCGATGCCCCCATTGTCCGCAGTCATTGTCGCTATCCTCCTGCCGCGGAAGCCAGATCAAGGCTCGCGGCTGCCCTGACGCTAGCAACTGAATGGGGAACGACAACTGCAAATTTGAAGAGATTTCTTCAAATTGACCGAGCTGGATCAGGCGTTTTCGATCATGTGGATATGGATCGGCGTGACCCTGCTTTCAGGCGATCCCTCCAGCCTGCCGAGCAAGCAGGCCATAGTTTGTATGGCCACGCGCACCTCGAATGCAGGATCTTGATCGATCACTGCATCAATGCGCTTATCCAGCAATAACTGGCGCCTTTCCGTTGTGAGTTCGTGCGTCACCAGCGAAACCGTGCCGCTCCTCCCTGCAAGGTCCAGCGCCTCGGCGACGGCCCGTGCCCCCTGTGACGAGACGTAGATACCCTGGATGTCCGAATGCAGTTGAAGCGCGCGGACTGCAATCCGGTGCGCCTTATTTTCGTCGTCGCCGCATTCACGCACAGGCAAGATGCGGCATTGGGGATAACGATCCGACATAACGGCGCCGAAGCCTTGGATGCGCCGCTCCTGCCCTTCCATCGCGAGCGCGCCAGCAATGACCAGAACCTTTCCGCCGTCCTTCACTATAAAGCGGCCCAAAAGGTCCCCGGCCACACGTCCGGCCTGAATGTCATCGGGTCCTACATAAGCTTGGCGTCCACAATCAGGGATGTCAGTGGCAACAGTGATAAGGGGGATGTTACGGCTGACCTTGATGAGCGCTGCTGAAATCTCCGGGCTGCGCGAAAGGCTCACCATAAGGCCGTCATATCGGCTACCTACGCTTTCGATCAGTTTCATCAGCTTGCGCCGATCAGATGCCATATGAAAGATGCTGAGGCTTAGGTTCAGGCCTGACATCTCAAGACTGGCCGCACGGAATTGTTTTTGCATTTCTGCATGGAAGGGGTTGCTTGCCTGCTGCAGAATGATGGCGATCTGCAAGGTTCGTGCTGCGCGCAGATCCAGTGCCCGGTCCAGACCAAGCCTGCGAGCCCAAAGCAAAACTCGCCTTTCTTTGTCCGGCGTTACACCGCCGCGATTGTTTAGCACGCGATCCACCGTAGACCGCGAAACGCCTGCAGCGATGCTCACATCCTGCGCCGTTGGCTTTCGTCCCATACACAACACCCCACAGACGGCCTGCACTAGAAAATGATATTACTCCGTCAAGAGTGATGTTAGTACATCAGAATGATGAGACTAAGAGATTGCTGTTCATGCCTAAGATAACTATCGCCCAGCTTGCCCGGGAAGCTGGCGTCAGTACTGCCACTGTGGACCGTGTTATCAACGGGAGGCACCAGGTTCGCGCGGATACAGCCCAGAAGGTTGAGCAGGCGGCGCGGCGCCTAGGGTATCACGGTCTCAATTCAATCAGCAGCAGAGTAGATGCCGTTCGGCCTGAACTGCATTTCGGGTTTATCCTCCAGAAGGGACGCCACGCATTCTACCAACATTTCGTCCAGGAGATTGGGGAGGCGATGGCGTCGTGCACCACGCACCGAATTTCGACAAGTATCAAATTTGCTGAGACCACGCAGCCGGGCGAGCTGGCCGACCTTATTCGATCTTTGGCAGGAAAAGTTGACGCTCTGGCCGCAACTGGCCTTGATCATCACGAGGTTACGCTGGCAGTCCAAGAGCTCAAGAACGCCGGTACTCCCACTTTCTCTTTGCTCTCTGACTTCGCTCAAGGCGTGCGCGAGAGTTATATTGGCCTTAACAACCTAAAAGTTGGTCGTGCTGTCGGCTGGCTGATGGCGAAGCTGGCTAGCCGGAAAGGCAAAGTCGGTGTTTTCATTGGTGGAACGCGCTTTCATGGGCATGAATTGCGCGAGACTGGCTTCCGGAGCTCCCTGCGTGAATACGCGCCTCACCTCGAAATGCTCAATCCATTAGTGAACATGGAGAATCGCCAGTTCACCTATGAAGCTACAGTCCAGATGTTGGACGACCATCCGGATCTCGTTGGTATATATTGTGCAGGAGGCGGCATGGAGGGCGCGATCTCGGCGGTAAGGGAACTGAGTAGGCCTGGCGAAGTCGTCCTGATCGTCAACGAATTGACCGATGAATCCCGCATGGCGCTACAAGACAGGACGGTCTCGATTGTTATTGGCACCCCGTTGAGAAACATGTGCGAAGATCTGCGGGATGTGATGGTTGCCGTAACGGAGCGTGGTCTGTCCGCCACCCCGGGGCAGCATTTTCTGCCCAGCGAAGTATGGACCCCTGAATCGCTTTAGCCGTTGATGGAAATCAATCAAGACAGTATTTGATTCTATCAAGAATGATGTATTTGCTGCATGTTCTGTGATTGACTATCGTCAGCGTTGTGAGGAATCTTCGTCCGTGATCTCGCGGTGGGCGCGAGATTTGGGAGGTGAGCAGGTTCTGCCCACACGGATCAAGATTTTTGGTTTGTGCGTGGTGGCTGCTCCACTTTGAGGCGCCGAGGGATGGCGTCTGGGAGGAAGAATGAACAAGCTTATGTTGTCGACCGCTATCGCCCTGACGATGGTAGGCTCAGCCAGTGCACAGAATATCGGCGTCTCGATGGCGCTGTTCGATGACAACTTCCTGACGGTCTTGCGAACCGGGATGGAAGACCAAGCGGCGTCGCTGAACGGCGTCCAGTTGCAGGTTGAGGACGCTCAGAACGACGTGGGCCGTCAGCTTAACCAGATCCAAAACTTTGTTGCTTCAGGCGTCGATGCGATCATAGTAAACCCCGTGGATACCGACGCAACTGAGACCATGAGCCAACTGGCCGTGGAGGGCGGCATACCTCTTGTGTATGTCAATCGTATGCCGGTTAACATCGATACTCTCCCAGAAAATCAGGCGTTCGTCGCTTCGAACGAAGTCGAGTCGGGTACCCTGCAAACCGAAGAGATTTGTCGGCTCCTGAAGGAAGAGGGTAAGGGCGAGGGCGCAAAGGCAGTTGTCATGATGGGCGAGCTGTCCAACCAGGCTGCGCGTCAACGCACGCAGGACATTCTGGATGTGATCGCAACGCCAGACTGTGCATTCATCGAAATCGTCGAGCAGCAGACGGCCAACTGGTCGCGGACCCAAGGCCAGGATTTGATGTCGAACTGGCTCTCGGCCGGTGTCGAATTCGACGCCGTCATTGCCAACAATGATGAGATGGCCCTCGGCGCAATCCAGGCACTCAAGGCTGCCGGAATTGCCATGGACGATGTTGTCGTAGGTGGCATCGACGCCACTCAGGATGCGCTCGCTGCAATGCAGGCGGGCGATCTTGATGTGACAGTTTTCCAGAATGCTGCGGGTCAGGGGCAGGGTTCTTTGGATGCCGCGATCAAACTTGCGGCCGGGGAAGCCGTAGACCAGAAAGTCTGGATTCCATTCGAACTGGTTACTCCCAACAATATCGACGACTACCTGTCGGCAAACTGATCGCCTCCCTGGCGTTCGGGATATCGGGGGCGACCCCGATATCCAATTTTCCCGCATTTTGATGCTGGTGGAGGAGGGTGTCATGGCGGCACAGGCGGCAGTCAGTCCCCAAACGATGCGAGCGGTCAGGCATAGCGGTGCCGTGCCGTCATCAGAATTTCTTCTCGAAATAGAGGGGGTGCGCAAAGAGTTCCCTGGCGTCGTCGCCTTGGATGACATCCGGTTTACGCTAAAGCGCGGCACAGTTCACGCTCTGATGGGCGAGAATGGTGCCGGCAAGTCTACCCTTATGAAGATTATTGCCGGCATTTATCAACCTGACGCAGGCAGCATAAAGCTCAAAGGGCTGGGTATCCGTTTGGAATCACCCCTAGACGCGCTCGAAAATGGCATCGCAATGATCCATCAGGAGCTCAATCTGATGAGCTTCATGACCGTGGCAGAAAATATCTGGATTCGGCGTGAGCCACTGAACAGGCTTGGTCTAGTCGATCATGCCCGAATGCACAGAATGACCCAGGAACTGTTTGATCGGCTCAATATAGACCTCGATCCAGACGCTGAGATCGGCAGCTTGTCGGTCGCGAACCGCCAAATGGTGGAGATCGCAAAGGCGGTGTCCTACGAGTCTGACGTTCTGATCATGGATGAGCCGACATCAGCGCTGACAGAGCGGGAGGTCGCCCATCTGTTCCAGATAATTCGCGATCTTCGCGCGCAGGGGATCGGCATCATCTACATTACCCATAAAATGAACGAGCTCTTCGAAATTGCCGACGAGTTCTCGGTGTTTCGCGACGGCCGCTTCATCGCAACACAGCCCGCTTCGGCCGTGACGCGCGACGATATCATCAAGATGATGGTGGGGCGCGAAATCACCCAGATGTTTCCCAAGGAGGATGTGCCTATTGGTGAGGTTGTCCTTTCCGTCAAGGGACTGACCCTGGGCTCAAGGTTTCGGGATGTGTCCTTTGACCTGCGTGCTGGCGAAATCCTTGGCGTGGCCGGGCTGGTAGGATCAGGGCGCTCCAATGTTGCGGAAACTCTGTTCGGCGTAACTCCAGCCACTGCTGGCTCTATTGAAGTTTTTGGCAAACAGGTGACGATCAGCAGCCCCTATAAGGCCCTGCTTCTCGGCATGGCCTTCTTGACTGAGGATCGCAAGGATACCGGCTGCTTCCTATCGCTCGACGTACAGGAGAACATGCAGATGGCAGTGCTGCATGAAAACTTCGTGCGCGCCGGCTTTGTTTCGGAGAGCGCCATAGCGACGGCCTGCGAAGATATGTGCGGCAAGTTGCGCGTCAAGACGCCGGGACTGGGGGAGCGGATCGAAAACCTTTCGGGCGGCAATCAACAGAAGGTTCTTGTGGGGCGCTGGCTGCTCACGCAGCCAAAAATCCTCATCCTGGATGAGCCCACCCGAGGTATCGATGTCGGAGCCAAGGCCGAGATTCATCGCCTTGTTACTGAACTGGCGAGGACGGGCGTGGCGGTCCTGATGATCTCGTCTGAGATGCCGGAAGTCCTGGGAATGAGCGACCGCATCATGGTCATGCACGAGGGTCGGGTAACCGGCATCTTGGACCGCAGTGAAGCGGATCAAGTCAAGATCATGGATCTGGCGGCAAAATGAACGAAGGGCAGGAGAAAGTCATGTCAACGCAAACCACGTCCAGCGCGTCCGCGCCCATTGAGTCGATCGCGCGGGCGCGCCGGTGGCCGCAAGAGGTCAACATCTTGCTGGTGCTGCTCGGCATTGCTCTGTTGTTTGAGCTGCTTGGCTGGTTCATTCAGGGACAGAGCTTCCTATTCAACTACAATCGCCTGCAGATTATGATCCTGCAGGTGGCGGTCATCGGTATTATCGCTGTTGGGGTGACGCAGGTCATCATCACTGGGGGCATTGACCTGTCGTCTGGTTCTGTCGTTGCAGCCACGGCGATGATTGCGGCGAGCTTTGCACAGTCATCGGACTGGGCCCGAGTTATCTATCCGAGCCTGACAGACCTGCCGTTTTTCGTGCCATTAGCAGTGGGGCTCGGCGTTGGCCTGATCGCGGGCATCACCAACGGCGCACTCATCGCCTACACTAAGATTCCGCCGTTCATCGCAACCTTGGGGATGATGGTTTCCGCGCGCGGAATCTCGCGCTGGTACACCAATGGCAATCCGGTCTCAGGTTTTACCGATGATTTTGTGTTGATCGGTGATGGGCTTGGCCGATGGATGCCGGTGGTGATTTTTCTTGCCGTAGCGCTCATCTTTCACATCGCGCTGCGCTACACTCGATACGGCAAGTTCACCTATGCCATCGGCGCCAACCAGCAGGCCGCGCGGGTATCCGGTATCAACATCGAGCGGCACCTGGTGAAGGTCTACGCCATTGCCGGATTGCTGGCCGGGCTCGCAGGTGTGGTCGCCATTGCCCGCATCAAGACAGCACAGGCCGGCATGGGGATGATGTATGAGCTCGACGCCATCGCCGCTGCCGTGATTGGCGGTGTCTCGTTGGCCGGTGGTCAGGGCAAGATAACGGGCGCTGTCATCGGCGCGCTCATTCTGGGCGTGATGATCTCGGGCTTCACCTTCCTGCGCGTCGACGCCTACTACCAGGATATCATAAAGGGCGGGATTATTGTGGCAGCAGTGGTGGTGGACCAGTATCGCCAGCGTCGCCGCAAAAAGTCCTAACCTCAAAAATTCTCGTTCTGTACCATAGGTTTACGGGCCAATAGGCGGCCCGGCAGGAACCGGCTTGCCCAAATTTCGGAGAAGTCTCGATGAAAATCGCCCTAGACCCGCATATGCACCGTCATCTCAGCCTAGACGAACTGCCTGGAAAGGTTGCAGAGCTCGGCTACGAATGGATCGAGCTCAGTCCTCGCGCCGATTTTCTTGAATGGTTCAAGGCCCCTCGGGTCTTCCCGGAGCGCATCCGAAGCCTCAAGAAGTCGCTCAAGGCGAATGGCGTCGGAATTGCGTCTCTTCTGCCCATGTATCGTTGGGCCAGCAATGATGAGGTCGAGCGTCAGGCGGCAGTTAAGCACTGGAAGCGCGCAATAGAGATCGCTGTTGAGCTCGAAGTTGACGTGATGAACTCAGAGTTCGGGCGTGGACCTCATCCTGACAAGGGCTCCTGCTACTGCTGTCACACCGGTTCAATGATCGAAGCCTGCGAGGACGCTTGGTGGCGCTCCATGGAAGAGTTAGTGCCGACTTTTGAGAAGCAAGGCATTACCCTGCACGTCGAGCCACACCCTGAGGACTGGTGTGAGACGCTTCAACCTGCCGTCGATATCATCCGCACAGTGAACTCAAAGAATGTGAAGTTCCTCTACTGCGCACCTCACACCTTCTATTTCGGGGATGACACCAAGGCCATGCTCCGGCAGTGCGCCGATGTCTTGGCACATGTCCATGTGGGCGACACCTTCAATCACAGGGCCAGCTCCGGCCTGCGATATATTCTAAATCCACCGGGCACCCAGGCGCGCGTTCACCAGCATCTAGACATTGGCCAAGGTGAGGTTCCATGGGACGACTTCTTCGGGACACTGGCTGAAATCGGCTTTGACGGCATTATGACAGCTTGCGTTTTTGCCTGGGAAGATAGGGCCGATCACTCTGGAAAGTTTATGCGCTCCGAAATGCAGCGCTATATCGACCAATACTTCAAGTAGGAGGCTGCAATGGCAGTCAGAATTGGCGTCATTGGCGCGGGTGCCATTGGCAAGGATCATGCCCGACGCATCAATCATGTATTGTCGGGAGCGAAAGTCGTCGGCGTCTCCGACGTCAGCGCGGACAATGCCGCCTCCCTGAAAGCGGAAGTGGCAGCAGATGCGCAGCTGTTTGCAACCGGCGAAGAGTTAATCTCGTCTGATCAGGTCGATGCCGTCTTGGTAACGTCCTGGGGCGCGACGCATGAGCAATATGTCCTGGCCGCGATCGCGGCGGGCAAGCCCTGCTTCTGCGAGAAACCTTTGGCAACAACTGCCGATGGAGCAAGGCGTGTCGTCGATGCCGAAGCCGCAGCCGGCCGCCGTTTGGTTCAAGTCGGTTTCATGCGCCGATACGACGCCGGGTATCGCCTGCTCAAGCGGGTTGTCGACAGCAGCATAGGGGTGCCGTTGATGGTACATGCTGCTCACCGCAACCCGTCTGTGCCAGAAGCCTATGTGACGCCCATGGCCATTCACGACACACTCATTCATGAGATCGATGTGTTTCGATGGCTGCTGAATGACGACTATGTCTCTACACAGGTTGTCTATCCACGTGTCACCACCAAGAGCCATTCCAAACTCCGCGACCCCCAGATCATCCTGCTAGAGACCGCCAAGGGCGTACGCATCGATGTGGAAGTGTTCGTCAACTGCCAGTACGGTTACGATATTCAGTGTCAGGTCGTGGGCGAAGAAGGGCTTGCCAATCTGCCGGAGCCCATGGCGATCCAGATGCGCAAGGATGCGTCCCTGCAGACTCCGATCATGACAGACTGGAAGCAGCGCTTCATCGACAGCTATGACGTCGAATTGCAGGATTTCATAAATGCGGCGGCCAGTGGGACTGCCAGCGGCCCGAGCTCCTGGGATGGCTATGTAGCGGCAATCACAGCCGATGCCTGCGTGATGGCCCAGGAGCAATCAGGCTCCATTATTCCCATCGAGCTTCCTGTCCGGCCAGCTCTTTACCACTAGGTCAACCATGCGTTTTGCACTCAATCACATCGCCGCGCCTGACCGCTCGCTCGACGCCTTCTTTGCGCTCGCCCGCGAACTTGGCATGACGGAAGTAGAAATCCGCAATGACACGCCGGATATGGTCGGCTCTGTCCCGGCTTCTGCGGTCCGGCTTGCTGCCGACAAAGCCGGTGTCACCATTCTTTCGATCAATGCCGTTTACCCCTTCAATGTCTGGTCAGGCGACCTGCCGAAAAAGGCTGAGCTGTTAGCAGACTATGCGAGCGAATGTGGGGCCAAGGGTTTGGTCATGTGTCCGCTCAATGACGGGCGAGAAGTTTCGGACGACGATCTCGTGGCTGCACTGGCCGCAATGCTGCCTATCCTACAGATGCGCGGAATCACTGGTTTGGTCGAACCACTTGGCTTCCCGATTTCGTCCCTGCGGACCAAGCGCAAGGCACTGAACGCCATTGCTCGAGCGGGCGGGCAGGAGACGTACAAGCTCGTCCACGATACCTTCCATCACCATCTGGCCGGCGAGACAGAGTTTTTTCCCGCCGAGACCGGCTTGGTGCATATTTCGGGCGTATCCGATCCCTTTGTGGGAGTCGCCGACATGCTCGATCCGCACCGCGTGCTGGTCGATGCAGATGACCGGCTGAAGAATGTCGAACAGATCCGGGCGATCCGGGCCGCGGGATATACAGGTCCATTCAGCTTTGAACCGTTTGCTGCCGAGGTTCAGGGTCTCGCCGACCTTGAGGTGGCGCTCCGCCAGAGCATTGAGCACATCAAGGCACAACTCTAGTTTTTTGGTAAGCCCATGATCCTTTATGGTACAAATCCGATAGCCTGGTCGAACGATGACGACTGGAGCATCGGCGATCACCTTTCACTTGAAGATTGCCTCGGCGACTGTCGGACAATTGGCTTCGACGGTATCGAGAAAGGGCACAAGATGCCCTCGGATGGTGAGGCGCTCAAAGCCAAGCTCGGGGAATATGGTCTAAGGTTCGCGGCAGGCTGGTACTCGACCAATATCTTGGTCAACGATATCGAGACCGAACTTCGTTCGCTAAAGGCGTGGATCGATTTTACCAAGGCTGCTGGCGGCTCCCACATCAATGCCTGTGAATGCTCCAACACCGTGCATGGCAACGACAGCATCCCTGTCAATAATCGTCCCATTATGACTGATGAGCAATGGGAGCGTTTCTCAACGGGTTATGAAGCGCTATCGGAGCTTGCGTCCCGCGAGGGCGTGAGGATGGGATATCACCATCACATGGGGACGATCATCGAGTCCGCGGACGATATCGACCGCTTCATGGACATGGCCGGTCCACATACACGGCTGCTGCTCGATACAGGACATGCCTATTTCGGCGGCGCAGATCCAGCGCAACTGGCGCGAAAATACATGGATCGGGTGACGCACATCCACTGCAAGAACATCCGGTCTGACAAGATGCAGGAAGTGCGCACGCAAGATCTCTCCTTCCTTGAGGGCGTACGCCGAGGCGCGTTCACTGTTCCCGGCGACGAGCAAGGCTGCGTCGAGTTTGAACCCGTGCTCCGGGTCGCTGCAGATGCCGGCTACCGGGGATGGGTCGTCATCGAGGCGGAACAAGATAGCGCCCGCTATTATCCGTTAGAATATCAACAACTTGGCCTCAAAACACTTAGGGCGATTGCTGAAAAAGTTGGACTTCGATGACAGGCAAGACCATGACCAACGAGCCCGATAAGGCACTCGATGTGATCACCATTGGCCGGTGCTCCGTGGATCTTTATGGCACACAGATCGGTGGCCGGCTGGAAGACATGGCGTCATTTGAGAAATATGTCGGTGGCTCCCCAACCAATATGGCGACGGGCATGGCGCGGCTCGGTCTGCGCTCGGCGCTGATCACGCGGGTGGGCGACGAACACATGGGGCGCTTCATCCGCGAGGAACTGGCTCGAGAGGGGGTCGATGTTCGCGGCATCAAGACGGATCCGGCGCGGCTGACTGCTCTGGTGCTGCTCGGCATCCGGGACGAAAACAGTTTCCCGCTCATCTTCTATCGCGAGAACTGCGCCGACATGGCACTGTGCGAAGAGGATGTCGAAGAGAGCTTTGTTGCAGAAGCGCGTGCGGTGGTTGCCACAGGGACGCATCTGAGCCACCCGAACACCGAAGCGGCGGTGCTCAAGGCTCTTAGCCTGGCCCGCAAGCATGGCGCGCGCACAGCACTCGACATCGACTACCGTCCGAACCTCTGGGGCGTGGCGGGCCATGGCGACGGCGAAAGCCGTTTCGTTGAAAGCGACAAGGTGACCGCCAAGCTGCAGGCGCATCTGTCACTGTTTGACCTGATCGTGGGCACCGAGGAAGAGTTCCACATTGCGGGCGGTTCAACAGACACGATCGCGGCGCTGCGGGCTGTCCGAGCCGTCAGTGACGCGACGCTTGTCTGCAAGCGCGGCGCTGACGGTGCGGTTGCCTTCACGGGCGCGATTCCGGACAGCCTTGACGATGGCGAAGCCGGACCTGGTTTCCCAGTGGAAGTCTTCAATGTGCTGGGTGCCGGCGATGGCTTCATGTCCGGGCTGATCAAGGGCTGGCTTGAGAATGCCAGTTGGGGCAGGGCGCTAGAATACGCCAATGCCTCTGGCGCCTTTGCCGTTAGCCGCCACGGCTGCACACCGGCCTATCCATCGGCCGAGGAACTCGACTTCTTCCTAAAGCGCGGCGTGGTCGAACCGGCGCTGCGCAAGGATAAGCAGCTCGAACAACTACACTGGTCGACCAACCGGCACAATGATTGGTCGATCATGCGCGTCTTCGCTTTCGACCACCGCATGCAACTTGAAGCCATGCCCGGCGCAAGCACTGACAAGATCGACGCCTTCAAGCAATTGTGCCTCAAGGCTGCACTCAGAGTCCAGGATGGGCGGAGTGGCTATGGCATTCTCTGCGACAACCGTCTGGGCAAGCGCGCACTGTACGCGGCGGCCGGGAGTGGACTGTGGATTGGCCGCCCGGTCGAGTGGCCGGGTTCTCGTCCCCTGACCCTCGAGCCCGACTTGGGTCCGGACTTTGGCGGTGTCGGCGAATGGCCGCTGGAGCATGTCGTCAAAGTGCTATGCTTCTGCCACCCAGACGATGAGGCTGGGATGCGGGCCGAGCAGGAGGCGACCATCCAGCGCCTTTATGCGGCTGCCCGCCGCAACCGCCTGGAATTCCTCCTTGAGATCATTCCCTCCAAGGTTGGGCCGGTCAATGACGACACGACGGCGATCCTGATCCAGCGCTTTTACGAGATCGGCATCTATCCCGACTGGTGGAAGCTCGAACCGATGGCGACGCAGGGCGCCTGGGAAAATACTTGCGCCACGATTAGTGCCAACGATCCTCACACTCGCGGCATTGTCGTTCTGGGCTTGGACGCCCCAGAGGCCGAACTGGCCGCCAGTTTCCGCGTAGCCGCCTCGTTTGATCTTGTGAAGGGCTTTGCCGTTGGCCGGACCATTTTCGGCGCCGCCGCACGCGGTTGGCTTGCGGGAGAGCTGTCCGATGACGAGGCCGTCGGACAGATGGAAAGCAATTATCGGAACCTTTGCCATATCTGGGACCAAGCCAGATCGGCGGCGCGCGCCGCCCACGTGGCCTGACCTTTTTGCCGGAGACAGAAGCATGACCCAGACAATCCGGCTGACCGCGGCCCAGGCGATGGTCAAGTGGCTCTCCGTTCAAATGACGGAAGAGGGCGAACGCTTTATCGAAGGCATGTGGGCGATCTTTGGGCATGGCAATGTGGCTGGCATCGGGGAGGCATTGCATGCCTATCGGGATGTCTTTCCGACCTGGCGCGGTCAGAATGAGCAGACAATGGCCCATGCGGCCATCGCCTATGCCAAGGGCAAGAAGCGCGCGCGCGCCCATGCCGTGACCTCATCGATCGGCCCGGGGTCAACCAATATGGTGACGGCAGCAGCCTTGGCCCATGTCAACCGGCTGCCGGTTCTGATGGTCTGTGGGGACGTCTTCGCCAATCGTCGGCCCGATCCGGTGCTGCAGCAGGTGGAAGACTTTGACGATGGCACGGTGTCCGCCAATGACTGTTTCCGTCCCGTGGTGCGCTATTTCGACCGGATTACCCGGCCCGAACATCTCCTGACCTGCCTGCCGCGAGCTCTTAGAGTGATGACCGACCCCGCCAATTGCGGCCCGGTCTGCCTGGCCTTCTGTCAGGATGTGCAGGCGGAAGCATTCGACTTTCCCGAAGCTTTCTTCGAGTCGCGCGTCTGGCGCATTCGCCGCCCATCCCCCGATGCGGGTGAACTGACGCGTGTGTCCGAGCTTATCAAGGGCGCGAAGAACCCGGTGATCGTCTCGGGTGGCGGCACCATCTATAGCCAGGCCGAGGAAACGCTCGCCGCATTTGCGACGCGGCACAATATTCCCGTGACCGAGACCCAGGCCGGCAAGTCCGGTCTTGCGCAGGACCACCCGATGAACTTCGGGGCCTCTGGCGTCGATGGATCGGCAGCGGCCAATGCCGCTTCTTCCAGGGCCGATCTCGTGATTGGCGTCGGCACCCGTCTGCAGGATTTTACAACCGGCTCGCGCACCCTGTACCGCCACGATGCGACGCTCGTTTCCATCAACACGCATGGTTATGACGCGGCTAAACACGCCGCGGTCAGCCTTGTTGGGGATGCCAAGGTAACACTGGAAGCCCTCACCGAGGCCATTGGCGATTACAAGGCCGAAGCGCCCGATGCCGGTGCCCGCCAGGACTGGCTGCGCGCCGTGGACGTCTATTGCGCCCGCCCGGACGACCAGAACGCACCGCCTACCGACGGCCAGGTGATCGGCGCTGTGCAGCGTGCCGCCACCGATGGCGCCATTGCCATATGTGCAGCAGGCACGATGCCCGGTGCCCTAAAGCTCCTGTGGAAGCCATCTCAGGGCGGCTACCACATGGAATATGGCTATTCCTGCATGGGTTACGAAGTGGCTGGCGCGATGGGCTTGGCACTGGCGCAGCCTGAGCGTGAAGTCATCTGCTTTGTCGGTGACGGCTCCTACATGATGGCCAATTCCGAGCTGGTAACGGCCGTCATGCGCCGCATTCCCTTTACTGTGGTTCTCACCGACAATCGCGGCTATGGCTGCATCAACCGCCTGCAGACGATGGGCTGCGGCGGCGAGCCGTTCAACAACATGTATGTCGACTGCAATGTCGAAGTTCAGCCCGAGATCGACTATGTGGCCCACGCTGCGTCCATGGGTGCCTTCGCGGTCAAGGCTTCGGGGACCGATGCGCTCGAAGCCGAACTGAAGGCCGCCCGCTCACGCAATATCCCGACTGTCATCGTCATCGATACGATCGCAAAGGACTTCCCCGGGACCGGTCTTCAGACCACTGCCGGCGAGCATGGCTTCTTCTGGGACGTCGCCGTCCCGCAAACCTCCGACCGTCAGAAACAACGCGACAGATATCTCGAATATCTCGGTCAGATCGCCCGACAGAGCCTGGTCAACTAAGGCCACCGGCCGATCAGACTAAACGAGAAAAGGACACGTCCATGACGAGCCTTCAGCGCAAACCATTCGGCACGCATGGCAAGGTGCATGAGATCACACCACAGTCGGCCGGTTGGCGTTTTGTCGGCTTCAGCCTCTACCGGCTGCGCGCTGGTGACACCGTCTCGGAAGTCACCGGTGACCGTGAAGTGATCCTCGTTATGGTCGAGGGCAAGGCACAGTTCCGGGCCAATGATCGCGACTGGGGCATCCTGGGCGACCGCATGGATGTGTTTGAGAAAACGCCGCCCCATTGCCTCTACCTCCCCAATGACAGAGCCTGGGAAGCGACCGCGACCACCGACTGCACCATTGCCGTTTGCTCGGCGCCCTGCAAAGGCGGTCACGAGGCGCGTCGCATCGGACCCGATGGCATTACGCTCACGGTGCGCGGCCAGGCGTCCAACGAGCGATGGATCAACAACATCGCCATGGAAAACGAGGACTATTGCGACAGCCTGCTGGTCACCGAAGTCTTCACCCCGGAGGGGCACTGGTCGTCCTACCCCAGTCATCGCCATGACGAAGACGACTACCCGCGCATCACCTATCTGGAAGAAACCTACTACCACCGCCTCAACCCGGCGCAGGGTTTTGGGGTGCAGCGCGTCTATACCAATGACGGCACGCTGGACGAAACCATGGCCGTGCAGAGCCACGATGTCGTTCTCGTTCCCCGCGGTCATCACCCCTGCGGGGCCGTGCATGGCTACGAAATGTACTACCTCAACGTCATGGCCGGCCCCCGCCGAGCCTGGCGCTTCGAGCCCGACCCAGACCACAAATGGGTCATGCAACGGGACAGCTAGGCCCGGTCAGGGCGAAAACAGCGTCCGGCCTCGCGCCACGATTTCGGTCAGGAAGTCGGCCACCACAGAAATGCGACGGATCCCGCGCAGCTCCTCGTGTACGACCGTCCAGTAGCTCCTCCTGAGCGTAAGTTCAGGCAGGACGAGGTCAAGCTCAGGATAGCTGCTCGCCATGAATGCATGCAGAATGCCGATCCTTGTGCCGGATCGAACAGCCGCTGTCAGTCCCATGGTCGACGACATCGAAAGGGTCGATTGCTAGCCGGGGAACAGCTCCGATGTAAAATTCAGACTCGACGCGTAGAGCAGGTCTTCGACATAGCCGACCAGCGCATGGTTCTTGAGGCCTTCGGGTTTGTTGGGACGCTCGTTCAGATCAAGATAACTGCGCGAGGCATAGAGCCCCAGCGAATAGTCGGTCAGCTTGCGGGCAACCAGCCGACCCTCGCGGGGGCGCTCCAGCGTCACGGCAATATCGGCCTCGCGGCGCGACAGCGAAAAAGCCCGCGGTACAGGCACGAGTTCAATGCGCATCGCAGGATGGCGTTCGACCAGCTCATGCAGGCGCGGCGCCAGAAAGGCGACGCCGAAGCCGTCCGGAGCCCCGATGCGGACAGTGCCTTCAATGTCGCTATTTGCATCAGCCGCCTCGACGGCGGCCAGGCTGGCGCTTTCCATGGCTTCGGCATGGGTCAGGAACTTCTCGCCTTGCATGGTCAGTTCGGTGCCGCTGGTCCGACGCTGGAACAGGCTGCTGCCAAGCGCCTCCTCCAGGGCCGTCAGGCGCCGCGCCACGGTCGCGTGGTTGAGCCCCAGGGTGCGCGAGGCGGCCAGGATCTGGCCATTGCGCGCCACCGCCAGGAATATCCGGACGTCATCCCAGTTCACTTACTATACTTTCCGCACAACGGATGCGCAGATTGTTGAGTTGATGTGCGAAAAACATAGTGACATTTTCCTCGCCGACCAAGGAGGAATTGCATGCGCACCATTGGACACTTCATCGACGGTGTCGAAACCACCGGCAGCTCGACTCAGTATCAGGACGTCTTTAATCCCGCCACCGGTGAGGTCCAGGCGCGTGTCGTTCTGGCGTCAGAGGCAGATCTCGAGGCGGCCGTTGCTTCTGCCGCCGCTGCGCAGCCCAAATGGGCGGCGACCAATCCGCAGCGCCGCGCGCGCGTTTTTTTCAATTTCGTGGCGCTCATCAACCAGAACATGCAGGAACTGGCCGAACTGCTCAGCGCCGAGCATGGCAAGACGGTTGAAGATTCCAAGGGCGACATCCAACGTGGGCTGGAAGTGTCGGAATTCGTCGCTGGCGCGCCGCATCTACTCAAGGGTGAGTTCACCGACGGTGCCGGCCCCGGCATCGACATGTATTCCATGCGCCAGCCGGTGGGCATTGGCGCCGGCATCACGCCGTTCAACTTTCCTGCCATGATCCCGCTCTGGATGCTGTCTCCGGCCATCGCCGCGGGCAATGCCTTTATCCTCAAGCCCTCCGAGCGCGACCCCTCCGTGCCGGTACGCCTGGCACAGCTGGCTATCGAGGCCGGCTTGCCCAAGGGCATCCTCAATGTTGTGCAGGGCGGCAAGCCTGTAGTGGATGGCATTTTGGCCCACGAAAAGATCGAGGCCATCAGCTTTGTCGGCTCGACCCCCATCGCCCGCCATGTCTATGGAACCGCCGCTGCCAACGGCAAGCGTGTCCAGGCCTTTGGTGGGGCCAAGAACCACATGATCATCATGCCCGATGCCGACATGGACAAGGCCGCTGACGCGCTGATGGGTGCCGGTTATGGTTCGGCCGGCGAACGCTGCATGGCCATCTCTGTGGCTGTTCCCGTCGGCGATGGCACGGCCGATCGTATCGTTGAGGCGCTCAAGCCCCGCATCGAAAAGCTCAAGCTTGGTCCTGCCAGCGACCCTGGATCAGAAATGGGCCCGGTTATCACCAAAGCCAGCCAGGAGCGGATCAAAGACCTCATCTCCAAGGGCGTGGAGCAGGGCGCCGAACTTGTGGTCGATGGCCGCGGTTTCAGCCTTCAGGGTTACGAGAATGGCTATTTTGTTGGGCCGACCATGTTCGATCGCGTCACGCCGGACATGGACATCTACAAGGAAGAAATCTTCGGCCCGGTGCTGAGCGTGGTCCGGTCGAACACCTATGAGGACGCGCTCGACCTGGTGATGGACAATCCTTATGGCAATGGCACGGCGATCTTTACGCGCGATGGCGACGCCGCCCGTGACTTTGCCGCGCGCATCAATGTCGGCATGGTCGGGGTCAACGTCCCGGTGCCGGTGCCGCTGGCCTATCACAGCTTCGGCGGCTGGAAGGCGAGCGCCTTTGGCGATCTCAACCAGCACGGCACGGATTCGATCAAGTTCTGGACCCGTACCAAGACTGTCACTGCGCGCTGGCCCAGCGGCATCAAGGACGGCGCCGAATTCCAGATGCCAACGATGAAATAGGCTGGGCGACGAACTTATTTGAGGGGTCGGGACCATTGCCAGCCCCTCATAAGTTTTCGGGGGCCACGATTTCGAAGGGGATTTTGCGTTGCAAAGTGACCGCCGATGTCTCCTGCGGGGTCACTTCAATAAGGGTCTCAACAAGTAGATTGGATATCGCCTCGATCGGGTGACAGAACGCCGATTATCAGAACCTCTGGAGCCCCTTTCGAGTTTCGAGGCTCATGGCGTGAGAGGTGCGCCGGGTACGTTCGCGGCGCTACGCAGTCACCCTGCTCGCAATGCTCCGTGACGCGGAGGCGGACTGTCGTTTGGTTTTAGAATTTTGCCGAACGAACCGGGCCGGCCCCTTGCGGCCCCGCCCAAGGCGCTGGCGTGGGGGATCTGGGGTAGGGGCTTCCACAACCTGCCGGGCAACTACGCGCCCCAAAACAGCCATTTGAGGCCTCGAACAGGCAGCCCAAAAGCGGACACGAAATCAGTTGGCCGCGATGAAGGCGGCCGGCTGTGCTGCGCTGATCAGTTAGTCTCGAGAACTGGAGCTATTAGCGATCCTGGGCCTGCGTCACCCGAATGGCGCGCCAGCAGATTTCGGCGATAGCGGCCGCGATAGTGACACCAGCCAGCTTGAGAAACACCGCAAACTCTTGGCCTTCGAGCCACGCCGGACCGCCAACGGAGGCCACCCGAAGACAAAGGGCGCCGAATACAGCCACGATCATGGCCGCAAGAATACACGTCATCAGGAATTCGGATTTCTGGACACGCGGCAAGACGGACTACTCCAACAGTCCGCTCACTTTGTCATTGGCGGATTGCCGCTCCATCAAATGGATCGCATCAATTTTATCAGTGTTTGCAAGCCATCGTTCAATGCGGCTTGCGAGGGTGGCGCGGGGCTCACAGGACAGAATCGATTGTAGGAGACTGCCTTGAAATACGCGCTGCGTATCGTGGGCCTATTGGCTATTATTTTCGCTCTTTACATCATCGTTGGCGAGCAATTGGTGGGGTCCAGCAGCAACGCCTATGTCAATACGCGCCTTGCTACCTTGCGCATGCCTTTGGATGGCACAATTCAGCTATCTACAGCGCCGGTCGGCGGCCGAATTTCTGCCGGCGAGGTCATCGGCGGTGCAACGCGGCGGCAAAACGACAACAGCGAAATCGCCTGGATTCTCGATGGTCGGCTTCAGGCCGCTGCCGATCTGCGAGCCTATGAGGCGGATCCCGAGATCTCCCCTGTGGTCCTTGATCAGGCACTTGAGCGTTTGAAGGCATACGAAGAGGCACGCGAGGCAATGCGTGGACAGCAAGTTGCCGCCAGCTCTACCGCACTGCGTTCGCCGGTCACAGGTGTAATCTGGAGCCTGGCCGCCCATAGCGGGGTGTATCTGCCCATGGGAGAGCCGTACGCGAGAATCGCCGACTGCGAGGCGCTATTCGTTCACGCCACGGTCGATCAAAGGCTCTACAACCAGCTGCACCCGGGCGATGTCGCGCAGTTCCGATTTCATGATGGCGGCGTTGCGGAGATGACGGTCAGCCTGCTCGCCGGCACCGGGCCGCGAACAGTCTATGAAACGCTGGCGGTTAATCCAACCATCCGCCAACTCGAAGGCTACGCGGTGTTCCTCGAGAGTGCGTTGCTGGACACTAGCGGCTCTTGCCCAATCGGCAAGACTGGCCGCGTGGTCTTCAGCGAAGGTCCAGCAAACTGGCTCGGTGAGCTTATCAGCGGGATTGGCCTCTAATGCCAGTCCTGCCCGAATGGCTTGTTGTTCTTGCACCCAGCATCCTGCTGTTGGGTGTGGCTGTGAGTGTCTTGCCGTTCTTCCGCCGCGAATTTGCTCCGGTTCGCATAGTTGTCGCGATTGCCGCTATTGGGTTCAGTCTTCGCTATCTGTTCTGGCGCATGACGGAGACCTTGGCAGACCCCGGGTGGACACTCGATGCGTTCGCCAGTTGGTCGTTCTTTGCCATCGAGGCGGGCACGGTTGTTTCGAGCATTTCCGCCTTCATCCTTCTTTCGCGGCACCGTAACCGCACACCCGATGTCGACGCATTGTTGGCCAGCTCTACAGCACCTACGGAAGAAGCGGCCGTCTTCATTGCCACTTACAATGAGGAATGGGCGGTCCTCGAGCGGACGATCATTGGTGCGATGGCTTGCGATCATCCCAACAAGACCATTTATGTTCTCGATGACGGCCGGCGTGAATGGCTGGCGGAGGCTTGCCGCAAGGCTGGGGTCATTCACATCACGCGGCCGGACAACCGGGATAGCAAGGCCGGCAACATCAACCATGCCCTTGGCATGCTACGAGCCGGAGGTCGTCCGCCGGCCTTTGTCGCCGTATTGGATGCGGATTTCGTGCCCCATCGCGATTTTCTGCGACGAGGCCTAGCGCTGTTTGCAGATGAAAAGGTCGGATTGGTCCAGACGCCTCAGCACTTCTTTAATCCCGACCCTATCCAGCACAATCTGGGCATCAGCCGGTCCTATCCCGACGAGCAGCGCTTCTTTTTCGACTATATGCAGCCCTCGCGAGACGCCTGGGGGCTGGCCGTCTGCTGTGGCACCTCCTCGATCGTGCGCTGGGCTGCACTCGAGGAAATCGGCGACTTCCCAACCGCAAGCGTGACCGAAGACTATCTGTTAACCTCCACTCTCGCATTGCATGGATACTCCACGGTCTATCTCAATGAGCCTTTGAGCGAAGGCCTCGCACCAGAAGGCCTCAAGGAATACATCACGCAACGGGCACGCTGGTGTCTTGGGCTGATGCAAATCGTGCATAGCCGCGCCGGCCCATTCAGCCGCGAGAAGCTGCGCTGGCGGGACCGCTGGAGCATTCTGGATTCGGCAGCTTACTGGCTGACCACGTTCCCATTCCGTCTGGCCTGCATTCTGTTTCCGCTGCTCTACTGGTATTTCGGCGCCATCGTGGTGGACGCCAGAATGACCGACATCATCTACTATTTCTTGCCCTACTATCTGGCGACAATGATTTTCCTGAACTTCGTCTCGGTGGGCATGTTCGTCCCTATCGTCAACGACATCAGCCAATTGGTTGGCGCCTGGGATATCACCCGCGCCGCCGTAACCGGCTTGGTTAGGCCACGGGGCCACGCATTCAAGGTAACCATGAAGGGCGGAGCCCGAGGGGGTATCGTCGTGCAATGGACCATCATGCGGCGCTTCATTCTTCTCTTTGCTTTGACGGTGTTTGGGCTTTTGATCGGCCTGGTCTCAAATGAACTGTTTGATGCGCGCGCCGGAGAGGGGAAAGCGGTTATCCTGTTTTGGACCCTCTACAATCTCTTCGTTCTGGCCGGCACCATGCTGGTCTGCGTGGAACTACCCAGAACCTCTTCGATCCTCCGCATGCGGCCCGAACGCGTGCTTGTTAAAGCCGGCGACCGAGAATGGAACACGTGGCTTGAAGACATCCATCACGAAGCTGTTCGCTTGCGCGGCTTGTCGCTACCCCTGGACACTGAATTCCAAATGAGCGTTGCCGGTGTGGGGCAATTCGGTGCGCGCGTCAGGCAGTCTCTTGGCGCAACGGTGGAGGCCGATATCTCGATGACCGCCGATCAGCGCGAACTTCTGGTTGAAAAGCTGCATACGCAAAGCGGAGCGCCTGGCACAGGTGCGGTGACAATGGCGGGTCTGGGGGCAGGAGTGCTCAGGCGCGTCATCGCGGGAACGATCCGATAGCCAAGTCAGCGCCGGTCAGTGGCCCCATCCGACTGCAGGCGTGCGAGAACCTCTGATAGCGTCTGGACTTCCTTGAAGCGCCGGTGTTCGCGGACATAGTCGGTTGGCTCCCCCTTGACCTGCGCCAACAAAGCGCCAGCGATGCGGCGCAGGGGTCGGATAATGCCTCCCGAAATCAATGCGAAGGCTGTTGCGATACATACAGTAGCGAGCACAGCACCCAAGACCAGCTGCGTTTGGAAGCGCTTTTGGGGGCCAGAAAGCACGGTTGGATCGAGGCGCGCGACGAGGCTCCATCCAAATGAGGGGAGTGACGCGTAGGTCAGGTCCGGCACTGTGAAGGATTGGTACTCCAGCCCATCCGGCCAGGTTTCTTCAAACACTGCACGGACACCTCTTCGCGCGGCCAGAATGGAGTTCATGTCTGCTGTCCGCTCGTCAAAGGCTGCTGTGGAAAGAACGATCGTACCCTCACGGTTGACGATAAACACGTCGAGTTCGAGCAGTTGCGCAGCCTCCTCAACTAGCGTTCTCACCCAGCGCCAGTTTACATGTGCGCCGAGCACACCGATGACTTCGCCGTCCGCATTGCGGATTGGAGCGGAAAAATCGACAAAACGGAGCGGTTCATCGCCTTCCGACTGCATCAATCGAGCAAGAAGGACCGCTTCGTGCACGTCACCCGCGAACGGGGCGACCAGACCTTGTTGAAACCAAGGTCGTTGCGCAACATTTTCACCCCGCAGCATGCCTCGGCTACTGGCCAGAACCGTGCCATCTGCCGCGGCCACCCCAAGCCAAGACAACTTTTCGTCCGTGCTGCCCATGGAGTCTACACGTTGCTGCAGTGCATCGAAGTCGCGCAGGTCCCGGATGCTTGCCGCAGACCTTTCAATCCGCCCCCACTCTTCGTAGAGACTGCGCGTTAAAAAGGCTCCAAGCGCCTGCGATCTGATCCTGACGGCCGTTTCGGCAGTCTCCGATCGATAGGTGCTGAGGTTTGCTGCTGCCGCAAGGGTCAGAGCTGTAAGCGCCAGAGCCGACAATAGGCCGACGACTAGGGTAAGCAATGTGCGCAGCTGCATCGGCGATTCTCCTTCGACATCAAGGCAGTGTCTCAATCGAACCCGACAGGAAAAAGGGCGCAGACCTCGCTTGGTTAGGAAATGGTGAAGGGCATTTGGCGCGTCTGTTAGGCGCCCCATTCCGGCCATTCAGGCATGAAACGGCACTTCAATAAGCAGACATTTACGACAAGGCTTACTAACGTTGGTAGTCGCCAAGCATGGACCATGCAATTCGCGACATCACGAAGAGGACATAGCTGCTAAGCAAGCCTCACGCGTACTGTCGCGTCACTAAGAGAGGATCACCGACTGCGGTACTTTTCTTCTAGGGACCGAAGCAAATCCATGGCCCCGGATTTATTCGCGAACTCTACCGTTCCCCACGTCGCCTTGAGAAGCTCGAAAAATTTCGGCAGGCTTTTCAAGTCGCTATTAATCACTTCTTCGATCCTTCTTTCAAAGGCTGCTGGCGTAGTGAGAAGAAAGCGCTGACTAACAAGCACCTCTGTCCACCTCTCCACCATCCAATTTGCGGCCTTTTCTCCTAGCGCCCTCAATTCGTTCACCCCATCGAGCAACTGAACAACACTGAGCCCGAGTATCCAGATTTGCGCAGGGGTTAGTCGGCCCGTCCCTGATAGCTCCTCTTTTGCCGCAGTTAGCAAACTTGCCAACTGAGAGTTGAAACCATCATCTCCTTGGCCAGCGAGAAGAGTTAGACGAAAGTCTTTATCGGCTGGGGGTAGGTCGGATTTGTTCAATCTCTCCAACGCGCCATCAAACGAATTGGCATTGCCCTCGAGGATACACGACGTCAGGAATGCGAGAAAGTAAAGCTGCCCCATACTTTCGACCGCAGGCCTAGAGTTTGGGTCTAGTGGCGGTATTCGCCCTTTCGTGGGATTGAGTGGATCGAAGGAGGCCGCAATTCCACCCCTCGCCATCATATAGGCAAACCAGGCGAGTTGCCTTTGTAGAGAATCGAAGAACTTGATCTCATCCCCGTTTAATATTGCTCTAGTCAGCAGCGCAGGGATCAGCAGTGTCTGCCCCTCGATGCTCGTTCCATCAACTAAATCGTCCTCTATGGAGTCGGCGATGCCAACGTTAACGCCGCTTAGACATTCGACTTTTGCCAACATATATCGGCCCATGTCGACCGGGGATCTGGCATGCTCGCCAATATCTTTGTGCGGGTCGGGATTGCTTACACAGCCGGGATAAATCTCAGGCGGCTGTCCATTCGCGACGGCTCGCCGGTCTCCGGTGACCTCCTGGTCAAGCCAAAGCAGAATGTGATGGCCCACTGCTCTGCAGTGCGCCGCCCTAAGCGATGATTTTGGGTCAACTGTTTCTAGCTCTGCAAGGAATGCAGACAAGTTGGTCAAGCAGGTCGCTCTATCGCCATTGTGCCAAGCCGCAAGGGCCGCATCGGCCCCGAGTCCTACGGCCATCGGCCTCATATCGGGCAGCAGAGATTCGAAGGCGGCGTTGCGCGCATACAGATAGTAAGTGCGTGCGGTTTCAAAGTCGCCCTGCTTTTCAGCACTTATGGCGGCATCTCGCCCCAGGAACGCCCTTTCAACAGAACTTGTGATTTCGTTCTGTTCGATGAGATTTTTCGAGAGACTTAAGCTGTCAAAGTGCTCTCCAGCTCGGTAATGCACCTTTGCTTTAGCTCGAACCAGCTCAGAGTTCGTTTCTCCGTAAAGTCTGAAGCCTTCTTCGAGAATGGCAAGGGCCCTTTCTCGATCTTGTCCGTACTCATCCGCGATGACGGCTGCAAATTTCCTGCAAGCTGCTGGGATAGAAGGTACTCCCCAACCTGACGCCTCCTTTTCCAAATCGAGTAGCAGTTCAACATGCTTATCTGCACGAATGGTACCTGCCGCGTGCTCCGCAAGCCACGCTCCCCGGATGATCATATCCGGTTCGAACTCGGTATGAGCTAATGGCTGCAATAAATCGGCCCGCAGTGTCGGCGAACACATAGACAGGAACGAGAAGATAGAACGAAGTTGGTCAAGCTCCCCGATGCCTTGTACCTGCATGAAGAATGCGAGGCCTATGACAGTGACACCTCCTGGCCTTAGAAAATCAGTATCCGCCTCCCCTTCTTTTGCCATAAGCTCTTCCGTAGCTGGCAATAGGTCAGCCAACCTCTTGAGAATGTTTTCAAATTGGGGAATCGAGGTTTTGGAACCAGAACCATCGGCAAGGAGCTTAACGTAAACTAGGGCTTCAAGTGACTTGGTTCCTAACGTGTCGCCAAGCTCGCCGATGTCTCGAACTATTGCATCGAACAGTTGAGGAATGGCCGCAAGGTCACCTCTTCCCTTTGCAAGTAGTAGCTGAGCGCCTCGAATGATGGCGTTGACCTGTCCAGATTCAGGCCAAATTACTTCGTCGGTACGCAAGTATTGCAGGGCCATCATATGGTTGGATAATAGCGGCAACTCCTTTTCAGACGAGGTGATAACGGCCAACGCAATCTTCGTCATCACGCCGCTGTTGCGTGAGATGAGCGCAGACACAGCCGCCGTGCTTATTGCTCTCACGTCGAAGGTGCGCCCTCGGGTAAGATGGACAGCAATCGAGGAATGGACATCCCGCTGCCGATCTGCACTTAGTGAATTGTGCCCTAGTCCAGACAGAAGCGGCGACAATTGAAAGTGGGTGGCATCCACTTGGTCAACCCACGGACCAACCAGATCATCTAGCACCAATCCCGCTTGCGCTATTGGCGGCGGGGTGTCGGCAATGGCCAACACAGAGGCTCGATCAAACGCACCCGCGTAAAGCGACAACCGCTCCAAGAGAGACAAAGACGCCGGAGCAAGCTCACGTAGCAGGCGTTTACGGCTATCTACACGCACCTCTTCCACGGCTGGATTGTTTCCCAACAGCTTCTGAAGGTCGGCGAAATCACCAAGGGGCCAACCGCGTGTTCGCAGATTCCTGACCAGTGCCTCCGAGAGTTGCGGATGGCCACCGCCAGATCCTGTATACACGTACTTAGTCCAGATAAGCGGGTCACCGCCTTGTGCAGATATCAGTTCAGCAATTTCCGTCTCATCGAAGGTGGGCACGACGATTGAGCTCTCGGCCTCTATTCCAATGGCAAAAGCTACCTTGGATGGAGGAGGGGTGGATGCTGTGAAGATGAGCAGAACATCAAGGCGATTAGCGGCGCTGGCCAATAGCTGCAACGCATCCAACGTATCCTGCTCTCTGACCGCATCTAGGTCATCAACGACCAGGCCATCGATCCCCGATGCGGAAAGAGTGTTAGAGGCCAGCTCGAGTGAACTCGCCGTTTGTCCCTCATTGAAGTTCCGGAGGCTGATCGCTGCCCACTTACCGCCGCACCGGTTAGCGACGAGACGAGACAACATGGTTTTGCCCATGCCGGTTGCCGCTGAGAGCCAAAGAGCGCCCTTCACCCCGAGGATGCTTAGGCCTCGCTCTGCTATTGCTCCCCTAGGAAGGACGTTTGGCGGCAGGTCAGGAATGACTCGCAATGTTTTATCGTCACTGACAGAGACACCGCCGCCCAAGTAGCCGAGGGCCTTGCTGAGTAGACGCTCGTAATCGTCCTGCCGCACGGTGACGTGAGTAACTTGTTCGATGAGCTTATTGAAATCGAGAACAGTTAAAACACGCTGGCCGAGAGCCGCGCTTGTCTCCAGCAGTTTCCGCAGCACCAGAGCCTCAAAAGCGTCTAGTTGAGTTAGGCGCCCGCCATTTTCCTGAAGCACTCGACCTAATGCGTTGGATAGATCACGACGGAGGACCTCACTCGACGGTTCACCGCAATCAAAGTGTATTCGTCGCAGTACCTTCGTACGAAACTCACGGTCACTAAGCTCAGCTATTGCGTCCTTTGTCGCCTTGGATACCCCTGAGCGAGCTAGTACTGCGCGGAGCTCAGAGAGATCGCCAGATTTTGCCAAGGAGCGCCAGGCTTTAAGGGTCGGCTGCCCACCTACGCGATCCTCAATTCTCCGTTCTAGTCCTATGTCGGAGGTCGTCAGGAAACGTACATGCACCTCACTCTTGGAATTCGCGTCTGCAAGTTGAAAAAGAGATTCAATCGCTTTGACGACACCACTATCGTTTATCGTGATATTTGCTGCTGTGCGCTTCACTTGCACGCCAGTCAGCACCGATTCCGCTAGAGTCGCATAGTCTTCCGCGACCTCAAGAAACAGAAGGTGGTCCCCTTTGAGATCAACCCAAGCAAATGCACTCTGGTACAACTGATATATGTAGCCGCCAAGTGCGTCGATGGCCTCGCGAGATTGGTCACCCACTATCCGGCGTTTGTCTTCGATCAAACCACCAGGCTCCCTCTCAGCTGGAAAGAACCCTGTGAGGTTCATGATCGACAGTTGCGCAATCCCTGAAGCAGACTGCTACTGATCCATACCGAACAAATTATAAGACACAAGCATGTTGATCCATCCGAAATGCCAGGATGACGGCAATCATCATTGGCGCGCCCAGAGGGCGCTACTGGGCCCACCTTCTCTCTCAAACATCTGACACACCTTCGGCGGCATGTTTGGCCCTGTGCCTTCGGTCACGCTTAGTCAGGCCTGTTCCACCTTCGCATGGTTCTAAGAACAGCGGTCCATCACCGACTCATTCAATGAGGTCTGATTTTGGCCCCAGACGAACATTAATCGGCTTCCCGGGCAATGGCTGCTTCCATGGTGCGGCGACTCAAACCTGCCATTCCGCAAGCGGCCCCCTTATGGTCATTAGCCGAGCTCGGTGGAAAGGCAGATTAGGGGCCGTTTCCCGACCGTCCAGTTTTGGACGACGAGAGCCAAAAGCCGCCGTTACAGTCACGCGATGTTACCGGCCCCTCACGATTGCATTTTGGTCATGTTAAGTGCCTAGCTTGGAAAGCGAACATCTGCGTCGTTTCGGGCCCAGAAGCCGGCACCGAGGCGATCATACTTCCCGGAAAGACGCCGCATTTGCCTGTGCGGTGATGTCTAGCGCCGACAGCCCTGCGCCCACCGCCAGCTTGTACTCCGTCGCGATATCGGTCGAAAAGAACGAAGGGTCGTCTGTTCCAAGCACCATAACGCATCCTGCCGCGGCCAATCGAGCAATCGGATGCTCGCCGATCGAGGGATATAGATTAAGGGCGAGATTGCTCGTCAAACACAACTCGAGCGGCACTTTTTCCGAAGCCAGTTGACGAGTCACCGATTCCGATTCGACTGCTCGGATCCCATGCCCCACGCGTTCCAAACCAAGCGCCTCAATCGCCTCGATTATGGTATCCGGCCCGAGATGCTCTCCGGCATGGGCCGTCGCCCGCAGCCCCTCTGATCGAGCGATACGGAACGCTTCCTTAAAATCGCTTGCAGCGAACATCCGCTCATCACCAGTTAGGCCGAAGCCGACGAGTATGTCGTCTCGACGACCAGCCGCTATTGTCGCCGCTTGTATGGCGGCCTCAGGTCCTAAATGCCGAACTGCCGTGGCGATCATTCGGCAATCGATGCCGTGGGATTCCAGCGCGCGACCACGCGCGGCAGACAGGGCCGCGAGCTGATCATCGAAGGCTACGCCCACACGCATCAAGTCGGGCGGCGAAAGCATGAACTCGACGTAGGTCGTGCCAAGTTGTGCGGACCTAGAAAGATAGTCATAAGCGACTTCCTCGAGGTCTCGAGCGGTAACGACGACCGACGCGATATGGTCGTATACCCGTAGGAAGGAGGTGAAGTCGTGCCACCCATATCCTTTCGTCGACCAAAGGACAGCGTCGAGGCTCATCGAATTCCTTTCGGCAAGTATACGGGCCATCGTCGGGGTGATGGTGCCACGTAGGTGCACGTGCAGATCGATCATCGACACTTTCTTTTCGAATATGTAACGGTGGCAAAAGGTTGTCGGCGTGATCCCGCGCGGAGTTTGGACATGCGTGTCAGATTTCTATCCAGGAACGAACACAAGATCGCAGAGGCGTCCACTATTTTAAAGTCCGTGGGCGTGGAACTCGTCGCCGTACACCTTCCGCTCGACGAACTGCAGTCCGACGATGTGCAGGCTATCGTGCGCAACAAGACGCTGCGGGCCTTCCGCCTTCTGGGTCAACCCGTGTTCGTAGAACAGACGTGCCTATTCCTCACGGAACTGAACGGTTTCCCGGGAGGCCTCACGCAGGTGTTTTGGGACACTCTGCAAAAAGAACGGGTTGCGCGCCTGTTCGGGGGCGGATCGGTGACGGCTAAAACCCAGATCGGGTATTGTAACGGACAGCAGATATTCCACTTCGAAGGCGCCATCGACGGTACCATCGCTCCGGAACCTCGAGGTGATGACAGTTTCCAATGGGACTGCGTATTCATCCCGCAGGGACATGATCAGACATTCGCAGAAATGGGCGAGAAAAAGAACGAAATTTCGATGAGGAAACGAGCGTTGGACGCGTTCGCCGCTCACCTAGAGGGTAGCGGGCATGATTGACGAGCTCGCGGATCTGGTCTCTCGAAAGAAAGTCGTTTTGTTCGCCGGAGCGGGGCTGTCGGTTCCCTTGGGTCTGCCGAGCTGGTCAAGTCTGATCGGCCACATGGCGAGCGAACTCGGCTACGATCCCGAAGTCCTGGTGCCGGAGGGCGCCGACCATCTGCAGATCGCCGAGTTCTATAAACTGGAACGCAGTAGCATCGGCGAACTCCGTAGCTGGATGGATCGGAGCTGGCACGTTCCCGACGATCGCCTGCTGCAGTCGCGTATACACGATCAAATTGTCGAACTCGACTTTCCGCTAATCTACACGACCAACTACGATCGGAACCTCGAGCGCATTCATGAACTCAAAGGCAAGCGTTTCAGCAAGATCAAGTCGGTGCTCGACGTCGCCAACGCACTGCCCGACGCTACACAGATCGTCAAGTTCCACGGGGATTTCGACGATGACGACTCTCTGGTAGTAACTGAGTCCGATTATTTCGAGCGGCTACAATTCGAAGCTCCGCTTGACATCAAGTTTCGAGCCGACGTTTTGAGCCGCAGCATACTGTTCGTCGGCTACAGTTTGAACGATCTAAACATGCGCCTGCTTCTATATCGGCTCCACAAAATGTGGGAGAAAGCCGGCTTCGTGGCGCAACGGCCTCCTTGCTTCATATTTCTGCTACGGCCGGACCCCGTTCGCGAGCGGGTATTGGCAAGCCGCGGCATCCATCCGATCGTTTCGGACTCTCTAAATCCCAGCACAGCGCTGGAAGAGATGTTTGACAAGCTCCTCTCCGCTCGAGGTAAATTGGCTTGATGCCATAGCGCCACGGCAGAGCGCGCGCCATAAGATTGGAAGGCTCCCGGTGATGGCGGCGCAATAGATCCCTAGCCTGTCGATATGCTGACCGCCTCCAATGACGCAAATAAACTCGCTGGTATCTGACCTTTATCGAGGCATAGCCGTTGGTATGCGGCGCTAAATGCCACAGCTTCAGCGCTAGCGGCCGCAACCGCCGCTGCCGCGCCGTGACATTGCGACGGTGGGCTTTCGCTAGATGTAGAAGCGATAAGACGATTTCGGAGTCGCATTATCCGACAGCTCGCTCATCAGCTCGCCGACCCGTCGCGCGAACAACAGTGTAATCGGAAGGCGCGAAATCCCTTCGCTCGAATTCCAGTTCATCTTAGTAAGGGTAAGAATCTCCTTCGAGCGTTCCCGCATGTCGCTTGGGGCAGCGCTGCCGATCTCGAGCGGGGCCGGGATGTGCATGCCCGGATACTCGTTCCACCAAGGCACATAGCCCGCGGTGAAGAGGTAGGCCTGGTCGGCGAGCGTGCAAAGCGTCCCGCGCCAAGGCTCTTCGAGGCCCTTGCGTACCATCCGAAAAGAAGTCGAGCGTAACCACACGCAATCGACGGTCGCAACGCGATCCTTCGTTGCCTTCTTGAAGCCTGCGACTTCTTCTTCCTGAAACCCGCTTGTTTTGTGGATCACCACGCGGTCGGGCATGACGCCCGCGCGGTCGAAATACTGGTTCAGTACGTCTTCAAGGAGGCCGCTGGCCTGCGCTTCGTTGAGATAGGGTTGGCGGTCGATGCGCTGATCATGATCGATATTCGCGCCTTTCAACGCGAAGGGCTGCACATCCGTCGAATACGCTTGCGCCACACTGGCGTAGACAAGGTGGCCACTGCGACGCTTCATGTGGTGGAAGGATACGCCGACGAAGCACACATTCTTTGGCAGGTCCGTGGGGCGCCACGGAATGCCGCGAGCCTTATAGTACAGCGATGTCGAGAAATTCCAGAAGCGCGTTGCAAAGCTTTGGCCTTTGTCATCCGGCCGATCAACCGTATCCCGTCGGAGGATTTGGATCGGCACCGCCTCATCATGCGTCATCGTCTTCGCTTTGATGGCACGATAGAATGTGCGAAAGAGCAGATCGTCCGCCATTGTGTAGAGCGCTTCAGCGGCTTTGAGCTCATCGGGCGAGGGCTGGAAGAGGGCTAGCTGATCGCTTTCTTCTTCCGCACGGAGCACCTCAAGCGCCTTCCGCTCTTCGGGTGTCAATCCGGGGTTCGCGACGCGAAGATCGCCAAGTTCGGGCTTGATGCAGACGACGACACAATCAGGGGCTTCATCCCCAAAGAGGCTACTGATGCGTCCATCGAACAACTCGACCAGCTCGTTGAAAGACCTTCCAGTCAGGGCGTCCCTGAACAATGCGTTGTATATCGCGGGCTCGATCGGCCGGATAACCGCGTCATCGATCACGAATTCGCAATTCAACGCTGCCTTGAGCCCGGGCCAGTCGCGAAAGCGGTGCGAGTTGTTCTCATACGCCGGGGCGAAGGCACCTATACGCTTGATCCACGCATGGCTTGCCTCAATGTCCTCGGGAAGACCGACAAGTCCGACACGGATGCGGCGAAGGCCATGATTGTCCGCAGGGCCGTTTTCGGCAAGGCCGCGGCGCGGATCGACATGGCGCCCCGCGTTTGCGAACTCGATATACGGCTCAGGCAGAACGTCGATTTTGAGTGGCAATGCCATTGGACAGTCCTCCTTCCTGAACGTCGGTTGTGAAAAATCCTCCTTCAAGCAAAAGATCGTCAACGTGGCGACCACCAATGTTGATGGTCTGCGAACCTTGGGACAGGAAGCGCCCCCAAAAAACGAGGTCGCTCTCTACATTGGCGTTGCGATCGAATTTGATGCGCCGTGTGGCTTTGCTCGTCCGCATGTACCCCGGGAGCGGTGAGACACCGTCACGCTTGGCGAACATATAGAATGGCTTGATGCGAACGCCCCACAGATTCGCCTGCCGGACGACCTCATAGCCAAACCCCTCGCATTCGAACCAGGTTTTATGGCCTTCGCCGCGTCGCTTGACGACATCGCGCCGGACCCCTTTGCGGTTCGGGGTGTCGTAGATTATCGGACGGTTGTTTCCCTTGAGGGCGGTGAAATACGCGCGGCGTGCGGGCCGCCCTTTCTTGTCCTTCTCAATCACCAAGCCAACACCTTCGAACTGCTTGAGATAGTTTTCGAAGTGCTTGCGAGTCAGCCAGGAAAACTTGGCGTGAAGAACCTTGTCCGTCTCCACCTCGGCCAGCGGGATCGTGCGGGCCGGTCCCTTCGCAACCGGGCCGAACAGAGAGTTGACTAACACCTCCGGCATGAATGTCCAAAGATCGCCGGAACGGCCTTCGAACAGGAAGGTGCTTACTTCGCTCAACGGGACTTTGCGCTCAATCTCGCTCCAGCTTGAGACATTGATTTCAACGTGCGTCATCTGATCGGGAATTGCTGCGAAGGGCAGGAGGTTGATGACATAAGTGCCCATTGGCCGCGTGTCGCGCCCTACGCTGGTCGATCCGGCAGACGCTTCAAGCCGGAAAAGCTCACCCACGAAACTGTCTTCGCCCGGCGGGTAAGCGAAGTTTGCCGCACCGCCCTGCTGCGTTGAGAGATCGCGAGCGTCGATCAAGCCGGTGCCGGCTCGTTCCATCGCGCTTATACCGAAGAACACGTCACACAAAGCGCGGTTACGAAGATCACTAAACTCGGGGACAGGCTCAAAGCCACCGTCTGGCCCCAAGGTGAGGTGGGTCGTTGATTGGGGTAGCGGCGTTGCCGGGTTGATGAAGCGCAGCGCATGGTTTGGAATGACGTCTACATGCGACGGCTTTGGTATCGCGTAGTCGCGGTGCACAATCATGTTGGTCAGCAGTTCGGAGACAGCACGTTCCGGATAAGGCGTCCGCATTTCGTGTTGCCGCTTGCCTTTGACCTTGATCGGTGCGTTGACTGCCTCTTGCTCGAACCATTCCAGCAGGGCGGTATGCTGGCTGAGCAGATTGCCATCGAAGATGCGGCGCTTCTTGCCAGCCACCGTGGCGGCGATGATGGCTTGAGGAAAAAATCGCTTAGGCTCTCGCCCAAATAACAAAATGCAGGCGGCACTGGGGCGCTCGCCGTTCGCGGTTTGCACGAGCAATCCAAGCTCGCGCATCAGCGGTTGCAGTTTTTGGGAGTCGAGAGAGCCGCGCTTTAGCTTAGTGCAGTAGTTTCGCAGCGTCGTAAGGGCGAGATCCCCATCAACGTCGCCCCAAGTTGCTTCCGCCACCGGCTGATCGTCGAACTGCGGGCGCGTCTCAATTGGCTGCGGTGCGAAGCGTTGGACGCCGGCAAGGTTACGATTGAGGTCAGACAACAGCTCGTCGAACCCGTTGATGTCGAGATACTGGAAGTTGCCCCCGAGTCGCATCGCAAGGCGCTCAACGTTCGGGTGCGGCTCGTCGCCTGCGCGTTTGCACCAATAGATGCCGTGGCGGAACGGGATGTTGGTTCTCTCGCCAAGCAGCGATTCCATGATGGACGGCTCAGCGCCACGATAGCCGACGACGATAAGTGGCGTTGCTTCCAAAAGCGGCGTTAGCTTCTGGACGAGCGTAGGATCTAGAGCCTGCGTCTCACTGATGAGATTGCGGTCCGTGTATTGCTCGGCCTTGCCGTGTAGCCAGACGATCTGTGCACGGGCGAAGAGCGAGAACTCATTGAAGTCGTTCGGGCTGCGGTTCACTTCCGCGACGTGTCGGATGTGTGGCTGCTTGTCATGCAGCGCCTTGGGAAGACAGATATCGAAATTGGTCGTGAGGATCGTACCGGCGAGACCGCGCAGGACGAGCTCAGCTATAGCACGATATCCGTCGCCGAGCTCTTGGCGGAGCGCGATGAGCTCAAGCAAGGTCGCCCGCCGATAGGCTTCCGGCTTTAGTAAGTGCTCGATGACAAGGGGAAAGTTTTCCGCCAGCCGTGCATCATCGTCGATAAACCATTGCTGCCTCTGAAGCCACGCCATCCATTCGGATAACTTGATCTGCTCGGGCAGCGTCTTTCCGCCAAGGACGCGGTCGCAATAGGCTTGCTTAGCAAGTCGCCTGACACTCTCGGCAGCGAGCGGGATACCGGAGGAGAACGAAGCACCGGCGCCAAACAGGAAAGTCGGCCGGGCGTCATTGTCCGGTTGGAGAAGCGAGGAGAGAAGCGAAACGCTGGCTGCGTGCGGCATTTCGAAAGGATTACCGATTCTTTAGAACAAAACAAGCACACAAGTAGTTAATGCCCGGCTGGGTTCTAGAATAAAAGCCATTTTAGTCACCCCGGCCCGGCCGCTGTATGGGTAGCCATAGCGTCCGCTTCTGGATTTAGGCAAAGTCCGCCCTAACGGCGGCGATGGGGCGCATGTTTCACTTACTGGCAGTCAGAGAGAACGAAGGAAGGCCAACAGTGCCTCCTGCTCGGCCTGCGTCATTCTGAGAAATCCGGCTCGAGCCTCCGCCGCTTCTCCGCCATGAGCCAGGATTGTCTCCTCAATGCTTCCGACGGAACCGTCATGCCAATATGGCGGTCCCACCGAAGATAATCCCCACAGAGGCGGTGTCACGATTTTCGGCGATGGCCCGAGAGAATGAAACTTCTGATCGGTGTAAGCCGCAAATGTCATGCCCGCGAGCGATAGGGGCGCGTCGAAATCTGTTCGGGAAATAGGTGTGTGGCAGTTGTCACAGTTTAAGTTGCGGAAATGCTCTGCACCTTTTCCGGCGGAGCGCGCCGGCGGCGGTGACAGAAAACGAAGAAACGTCACCACATCATTGACCTGAGCATCGCTTATGCCCGGCCGACAAGGGGAAGCTGTGACACAGTGCTTCGAGGTTGAAACGCCGAGTTCGAAAGCAAAAGCGGCGAATACAAAATCATGCAACGACGCCGTCTGCCCCCGCGAGCCGAACCGTGCTGCGTTTTCCAAACCGTCAGAGAACTCCAAGAGCCCCAAACCAAAGAGTGGTGGAGGTCTCCTCAGGGCGCCCTGGATGGAGATGCTTCTGCCATCTCCAACGTGATGAGGGATACCCGTTTGGGCATCCACCAAAACCAGTGTCTCTTGGCTTGCTCCAGAGCCACCCGGCATCGGAAGGGAGTGACACGTGACACAGCTCTCGGCGTTTCTTTGTTCTCGTTCGCTGGGCCAAGCGCGGGCAAAGATCTGGAAACCCCTGTCAAATGCTAGAGCTTCCGACTCGGAAATGCCGGCCATTGGTGCGCCGAAATACCCTTCGGGGCCCGAGATCTCCGCAGCCCAAACCGGGAGAAGCGCCAACCCAGCTAAGCCAACGGACCAAGTGATACGTGCTCTATTGCGCATCTGAGCGCAAATACTCGATCCCGTAAGGAGCCTTGCCGACGTCGATCACTCTGATGATCGAGCCAGTTTCGAGGTCTACCTTTACGATCTGATTATTCGCCAAGTCGGTAAACACTCCCTCGGAGCCGTCGAGACTTAGCGCAGCATTTTTGGGTGCACGGTTGGTCTCTCCACCTCCATCGTGTTCCTGAGCTCCAGCGCTGATCAGGATGTTCGACATCTCTGAGTTGGCTGCTGGGGCCGCTCCTGTTCTTAGCAACGATAGCGACGCCGAACGATTGTTCGTCACCAGCAGGCTTTCGCCGTCGTTGCTGGCTGCGATACTCCAGGGATTCCTACCTACTTCAATCTCGCTTATTGGCGCCCGAGTTTCGATATCCACCTGAACGACGCGCTGGCTGCCGTTAGCAGCAACGAAGGCGCGAGGCGGTTCACCAGCTAAGACGACTGTGTAGGGCAGAAGACCAACTTCAACGGTATCAACGAGCTCACCAGAGTTTTCTGCCAGCGTAAGGAAGTTGAGCGTTCCATTAGCCCAACCCGTGACAACCGCCGTCCCGCCGTCGCTGCCTACAGCAACGCCATATGGCTGCCCCGGAACCGAGACGTCATATAATTTGCGTCGACCATCGAGATCGATGACTGACACGGTATCACTCCCTGAATTGGCAACTATGAGACGATTGCCTCCATGGAAGACTATTAGATCGCGAGGTGACGAACCTGTCTCGATCGTCGCCTTAACCTGCTGAGCTACCACGTCGATAATTGCGACCTTATTCGAGCCGCTGCAGCTCACGTATGCTTCGTCCCCTCTGATACCCGATCTGATATCGTACGGTTTGGCGCAGCCGGCTGCCGCAAGCGTGTCCAAGCGCCACAATTCTTCGTGGCCTTCTTCGGCCTCTAAGTCGAGGAGGGCGACGGCATCGTCGCCCCAATAAGTTGCAAGGATGAGCCTACTCCCTTGCCCAATGCTTCCACCAGCGAACGCGGCACTAAAAAGCGAAGTAAATACAATGGCTGACAGTAGAAAATTTCTCACCACGACTCCCTCCGTTCCTGTAAATGCGGAATACTCTCTAGTTATTGGCGGCAAATCATATCATAAACAAAGTACCTTGCGAGTAAATTCACGAAACAATTGAATTTGCAATAAAATCAGGCTCCTGCAATAGTTTCCAGAGCGCGGTCGGCTAACCGTCGCTTGTAGGGGGTGACCATTGCGGCGCCAAATGAGTGCGTCATTCCCGGCGAAAACGAAGGGCGATGACCAGAACCGTTCTGAAGTTCATAAATGGCTTCGTGGACGGCCGTCGCGTCCCGGATTGCGTTCCCTTGTGGTCAACCTGCAGTCCGTGCGGCGCTGGTGCAGTCCAATCCGAAACTGCGGAGCACACGGCCAAACGATCGACGCCGACCTATTCGACTATGCAGATGACCGCTTTGGGGAAGTCTCCAGCTTAGGCTGAACGGCTGGAATGGGGCGCCCAGTCGACCGACGGATTTCGACACCCAAATGGCCATTCACCGTGGCCCACACCGAATGCTTCTCACTAATGTGCTATGAAGTCCATAAGTCTATATATATCTTCTGAACTATTGTCGGGTTCGTTAGTGATTTCGGGCGAGACTACCAATCTATCCTGCCCCGATTTTGGAAGCCACGGCAGGACATCGAAGATGTGCGAAGTCAACGGCTTTGTTGTTTTGGTGACGCGTATGAGACGCAAACAGATTTCGGCGCAAGGTTGCCCGAATGGTGCTATTACGTAAGGCACCCGTTCTATGCTGGCGGGATCAAAGATGTTTGAGAAACGCACCAATTCGGGCGGAGCGAAATAGTGGTCGCTTTGCACGTCGCACGGGCCCTCAAACTCGGATCGCAGCCATTCAAAGATGCCGTTCTTTGGTTTGGGGGGGCGCATAGCAACGGAAAAAGACCGTAGCCCCGATGAGACCATTTGCCTTCTGCCCGGCGAAGCATGATGAGGGGGTCCGGACCACCTCTAAGTGCGAGCGCTTCGCCCCTCACAAAAGGATCTTGTGCTGAGGTTGTCGGTATTTTTGCGATCGACAGCTGCCCGTTCCACACGGCGTCACCGGAGTAGACTTGTCCATGAACTTCAAATTCGGCGCGAACTTCGAAGGTAACCTCTGCGTGGTCCGAGACGTAAGTCCTGTAGAAGGAAGGACCTGTCGTGAGCGCGACAAAAGCGAGCACAGCAAGAACGATAAGGGCCAGCAAGAGTGGCCGGCTGACATACCATGGCGGTGCGGAGGACATGCTCTCGCTTCTCCAGATTTAATGAACGCGATACTGGTCCCGCTCAATCACTAAATGCCAGGGGCTAAGAAACTGACCATTGGCAATTTTCCCAGGTCTGACAGATATAGTGGGTGACGAATAAATGATGCACGAGTTGGCGTTCTCTGACCGCAATCTGGTTGAAGCAGCGGTCGGGGTCGCGATCGTCGCCCGTCCGCTCCCCACCCGCCACTTTGCCGCCGGGCGGGTACCCACCTCGTTCTCGACGTTGCCAGGACCAGAGCGGACCGGCCGCTTACGGGAAATCGAACTGGCAGCCTGAACGGCAGGAAGGGGGCGCTCAGTCGACCGGCGGGTTGTGGCAGCCCCCCTGCCCTCATCGCCAGCTTCGCAAGTGACCGAATCGGGACCGACAGTCCGCAAACCTGCATGCAGCGTTGCGAGCGATCCGCGGGCGACATCTTCTTGGTCTGGACGAATGCCCCGGCGATAGCAACGTGACCTAGAAAGATCAATCGGACGGACACACCCGGTTGCGGCCTTCCGCTTTGGCAATGTAGAGGGCCGTGTCGGCGCGCTTAAGCATCGTATCAAAGCTGGTGTCGCCCGCTCGAAATCCAGCTGTCCCTGCCGATAGTGTTACCTTCAGTTTCGTGCCTGGCAGGTCTATGGCAGTCACTGCAACGCGCTGACGGAAGGCGTCAGCGAATTCAAAGGCGCTCTGGTCGCCGGCGCCGGGCAGAAGAAAGAGGAACTCTTCGCCGCCAAACCGGGCAAACAGAGGTGAGTCCAGCTTGGTGTTGGTGGCCAGGAATTGGTGAGCAAGCCTGGCAAGTGCCTTGAGGACGCAGTCGCCCGCATCATGTCCGTAGGTGTCGTTCACCCGCTTGAAGTGGTCGATATCGAGCATCACGATGCTCAGGGGTGCTCTGCCGGCGACGGCCGAGTCAAAATGCAGCCCGGCCTCATAGAGCGCGTGTCGGCGATTATAGGCGCCCGTCAGTTCGTCAGTAATTGTCATCTGGCGAAGGGAGACTTCCGCCCTCTTCTGATCGGTGATGTCCTGCATCAGGACTTGAATGACGGGGTTGCCGGCCCAAGGAAGCGACCCCGTCGTCAGCTTCATCAATCGGCTGCTGCCATCCGGACGCTCGATGGCACAATCGATGTCGAAGCTGGAATCGGGATCGGTGAACGTCAATCGTAGAGCGTGTGAAACGGCATCGACGTCGCCGGTTGCGGCGTAATCGAGCAGGTGTTGGCCACGCAGAATGGCGGGTTCAGCTTGTAGGAAGCTGCACGCCTGGCGGTTGGCAAAGACGATCCCCTGTTGCGTGTGGATCAGCAGGCCAATCGGCATCAGATCGAGCATTTTGCCAAGGTTCTGCTGCGTATCGACGATAGCCTGTTGTGTTAGGCTTGCGGCCTCCGCAGCGTCGCCATCATCGGCAAACAGGTCCAAGTCGTCCACTGAACAACTCCTTCAGTAGGCAATGGCCCAACTGGCTGGAACTCCCTACGGTACTGACCTACAAGTAAACGCAAGGTTCCGTCCTGATCACAAAAGGCACTCGTAGCGAGTATCGGCGGGACGCAGGCTCAAGGGATGGCCCTCGAACGGCATCTCCCGTTGAAGCAGCCTCATTGGCGGCTCTTGGACATTGCACCACCGGCGCTGCCCGAACGGTTCGCACCCCGTTTGGGTCGCGAGTGGGGCCCCTTCGAGGCGGCAGCCTTTGGAAACGGCAAAAGATCTTCAGGCTCGCTTCCGCTCACGAGAGACCGCTTCAGCAGTGAGCCGTAGGTCATCCAAGTCAACGCCCATGCACCGAAGCGCCCGCGCTGCAACGCCGTGGGGCATGCCGGCCACGATGGCAACGATATGGCTCCCTAGGAGCGGCGAGTGCTGCGCGCGGGCCTTCGCCAGCCCCTGCATGACGTCTTGTCCTGAAGCGGAAGCCGAGTAGACACCACGAGCGGCGGTGCTGGCAGAGGAAACCGGTGGCCGGTCAGTGACATCGGTAGGCAGGCCGAGCTAACCCAACGCTTCGCGGTACTGTTGCTCGATCGCACTGTGCAGGCCCTCCGGGGCCGCTCCTGCTCTTGAAAGCGCCAGGCGAGCTGTGCCGTCCTCCAAGTCTAGTGCAGCCAAAAGGAAGTGTTCGGCGCCGGGCTTTTGCTGCTGATCGCGTAGCGCGTGCGCTTCGGCCAGCTCGCATAGAGTTTTGATAGTCCGGGCATCCCGGAGCTTGGTCATCAACGAATTGAACATTGCCGCGCTTTCATTGAGGAGTGTTGGGAGGGGCGAAGACGGAAAGGCGCTTGTGAGCAGCTTGCTTGCTGATACCCAGGGCTTGCGCGATTCTGGACCAGGTCCAACCTTGCCTCAACGCGTTGGAGACCGCTTCTGCCTCGACCTTGTCTGCAAGGTGGCGCAGCGCCACAACAGCGGCCAGTGCCTGCTCGGGATCCTTGGGTACGGAGCGTTTGTCGAGACTATTCATGCGTCAACATTAGTTGACGCACTTGGTATCGTCAACAATAGTTGACGATACCGCTTGTCGTCAGGTTGAGGTAGCGCAAGGTTCCAAACCGGACCGCCCCCCGCCGAAGACCGTATGTCGGCACAAGCGGACCGACTACCCTCGGGATGCGGCCGAGACAGCACCAATGTCCGGAAAGGGGCGCTCAGCCGATTGTCGCCAGCCGACCCCATTCCCGCCGGTCAGCACCAGACTACAAATGCCTTATAGCTGCTGGCGAAGTTCGAAATTGACGTGGCGAATGGCTCATGACCAAGTTCAGAGATGCCACGAATGACCCCGAAATCGGCACTCGAGCCGACCAGGGAGTTATCGCTGTGGGCGCTGCCCAACCCCAGCCAAGGGTAGACCAGAGTTGGAGTTTTGACTTGGACCGCCGCATTAAAGCTTGGCCGTTTGAGTTCTCGATAGAAGCCTCTAGTCAAGCCCGCTGGACTGCCGACTGCTGGTGTTGGGCAAGTTTCCAACGTCCGTCGACTGCGACGTAGGTCGATGTGCAGGCTGCTTCGTAAGGCTCATTTCCTGGCCTCGTCGCTAGCGCGCGATAACCAATGATGGAAACATTGCCTGCCGGCCCCGTTGGCGTAGTGTCAGTCATGTCTATGCTTGACCATCTGGGGGCGCCACGGATGCTGTCGATGATTTCTGATCTAGCCATGATCCCCATCGACGCAAATGCCATCACGCATTCGGGTCCCATAAGCTCTTCGTACGCACCAACTCCTTCCTGCCAGAGGCGGCGCTCGTTTTGCCAAAGATCATCCATGTCTAGCTCCTTGCAGAATGCTCTTGTCGGCAACGCAGGGCACCGGCGCCTGGTTCATGGCGGCCTTACAAAAGGCAGGTGTCTGCTACTCACAAACAGACCGGCAGCTCTCGGGAAGTCGCCACCACAGCCTGAGCGGTCGGAATGGGGCGCATTGCCGATTGCCAGATGTTGCCCCCATTGCAGCCATTACATGGTCGTCTTTTGTGAACTGAGTCCGCCAAGAAGTCTCATGAAACGGAAAGAGGCCCGCCTAAGCGGACCTCATTGTCATCTTGACCATGCACTAGAAGTGGAACGCTGCGCCAACCGTGGCGTGCGCGGCATTGAAAAGTCTGGTGCCGCCAATAGTACCCTCGCCTGTCAGTTGTCCCCGGACCGTTACCAGCGCGGCGGATTGGCTCCGAGAGTTGCGGTCAAGCACCGCTGGTGAATCACTCGAACAATTTGCGTTCGTGGATGATGCATATCTAAACAGAGGCGAGCTGAGTTTCGACTAAAAACTGGGCTTCCTCGATCGTCGTCTTCCGACCCAATATGCCATTTCGGTGCGGAAATCGCCCGAACCGCGTGATAATGTCGAGATATTGCGCCGTCCGGACAGCACCCGCCCGATAAAGCGGATTGTCAGGCGGCGCATGAGGTTTGATGTCGTTCATGAAGTGCCGCATCGCGCGGATCTGGTCGTCCAGGCGCTCACTGTGACCTAGGCAGATCGTCAGAAAGGCGCGCTCAACCAGTTTGAAACCGTCCATTCCGCCTAAGGTGATGGTATCCACCACGTGCCGCGCCCTGTTGTCGAACGCATAGCTTTTTGGTTGCCCACGAAAGATGTTGCGGGGAAATTGGTCGAGCAAAACCACCAAGCCGACCTGTTGCGATCGGCTAAGGGCAAGGGCATCAATCGTGCTGGATTCAGCTTGTTTGAGCGTCTCCGAGAATCGCCGGGCTATTTCATCATCAGCTTTGCCGGCGAACCAGAGCGCCATACGATCAGCGTTGAACGCCTGAAAATCAGCGAGCGGCCCAAACCAGAACCGATGCACTGTATCCAAATCCGAGGTTCGCATTCTCGCCGCTCCACCAATAAGTGTGATTAGGTCGATATTACTGCTCCAGCTAGCGGTGCTGGATGTCGACAGACGCGGGGCCGGCCGGTAGATAGCCTGTGCCGGTCCCTGAACTCACCTTGTTTTTCACTACTCAGCGACCTCGGCCGTGCCCCAACCATAGTTGACGTCGGATTCGACAGCGGCTGCCATTCGGTCGGCGGCGAGTTCCGCAGCGGATGGCTTGCGGGTCCAAACAACATCCACACTGCCCGGCCCTATGGCGGTCATCGGGTTAACGTATCGCCAGGTGTCGCCCTCGATGGTAAATTGGCGACGCTGTTTCTCTCCCTCCCAGTTTGGAAAGGTCGAGACATCGACATTGAAGGTGACGATGCCGGCCTCCTCGTCGACTTCCCAGGTGCCATAGAGGGCGTTTGAGCCTTGGCCGATGGCCGTATACTCCTCGGGCGTGCCCTGCATGCGATTGGCCCCCGCATAGAGTGGCAGGCTCTCGCGGGTGATGACGTTCACAAAATGGCCGTCGGCGGTCATGACCTGGATGCCGCGTGGTGCCGTACCGAACAGGTCGATCTTGCGATCCCCCTGGTTCACGGTGAGCGAGACGAGTTCCCAGGTACCCACAAGCTGCTCCTTGAGGCTCTCTGCTTGTGCAGGCAGCGCGAAGGCAGTGAGGGTAAGGGCGAGTACGAAACGTTTCATGCTTGATCTCCTGTTTCTGGCGGCGAGCGCTTTGACACCTCAAGACTGGAATTTCAGGAGCTGCCGGTCATGTAGACGCGCTGCAATTTTGCTGGAAGTGGGCTACAATTTTGCTGTCGTAACCTCGATGGAGGGCGTTACTTGGCAGGCCGCTACTTCCGCTTCAGCCATTTCACCCTTGACCTCGATCGCATGGCGCTACTTGACGGCGGCACGCAGATAGAGCTGCGGCCAAAAGCTTTCGACACCCTTGTGGCACTGGTTGAGCGCAGCGGACGGGTGGTGAGCAAAGACGACCTGGTGGCCATCGTCTGGCCGGACATCACGGTCAATGACGACGCCCTGGCGCAATGCGTTCGCGATATCCGCAAAGCAATCGGCGATGCCGACCAGAAGATCGTAAAGACAGTGCCAAGGCGCGGCTACATGTTCGCCGCACCAGTTGAGTTCGGTGAGGATGTGGCGGGCACGTCTCGGACAAAAATCGGGCGTAATAGCAGGCTGGCACTCGTGGCTGCCAGTTTGGTAGCGTTCGCGGTGGTCACAGCGGTGATCCTATGGAACTACCTTTCTTCGCCAACCAATGCCGCCCTCTTTGCACGAACCCCGCAGGCCACGGTCGCAGTGTTGCCCTTCGATGCCGGTGGAGAGACCGGAGAGACAGCCTGGCTGGGCGAAGGGTTGGCAGACGAGGTCATTCTGACGATGTCGCGGTTTCGCGATCTGGCGGTCATCGCCCGGACCTCGAGCTTTGGCTATCGCGATGCAGACCTGGCGACGATCAGAGACACGCTTGGCGCCGACTTTGCAGTACAGGGCAGCGTTCGCAGGATTGGCGACCAACTTCGGCTGGCCGTTCAGCTGGTTGACCTCCAATCAGGAGTCAACCGTTGGGCAAGCCGCTTCGAACGCCCCTATTCCGACCTCCCTCTGGTTCTGGAAGAGGTTTCGACGGAACTGGTATCAGCTCTGGTAGTGCAAGCGCGGGACGCAGTGGCGCAGCGAACCACCCATGGTACCGCTGTGCTCAGTGCCTATGAGTTGACGATGAAGGCACGGCGGGCATTGCTGATGTTTGAACGCCATCAGACCTTCGAGGCCCTGCGCCTTGTCGAACAGGCGCTTGAGCTCGATCCAGACTATTCCGTGGCGTGGGATCTTCTGGCCCAGATTCGCGTGCAGTTATTCATCCAACCCTATGATGAACGGAGGGGCGATCCGGCAACCCTCGTGCTGGCTCGCGAGGCAGCGGTGAAGGCGGTATCGATCGACCCTACCTATTCGACCGCGCGGGCGACGCTAGCGGGCCTGCTTTCCAGGCAAGGCGATTATGAGGGCGCCCTGGAAATGCTGCGCCACGCCCTGGAACTCAACCCGAACGACGCCACCGCCCTGAGCACCTATGCCGATATACTTGATCGATCCGGAGATCATGTCGCTTCACTGGCTGCCTGGAACGCGTTGGCAAGAGTGGACCCGGCCGGACCGATCTTGCGCCTTGCCCTGACATCGCGCGCCCAGATGTTTAACGGCGATCTTGAAGGCGCGCTTGCCAGCGCACGGGCCTGTGAGGCACGGGGTCCGCAATTTCAACCGTGCCTAGTTTTCCTGGCAATTGCCGCCGCCGCTATCGGCGACCAGGAAGCCGCCAGACGAGCGGGACAGCGTCTTCTTGAGGTGAATCCGCGCTTCACGATCGCAGGCCATTTTCAGGTCATACCATTCCGTCGCTCGGAAGACATAGCGCTGATGCGGCAGCACCTTCTTGCGGCAGGGCTGCCTGCATCGGAATAGGTCACCGCGTCATGACTGGCGAACCAGGATTTGCCACGGGTGTCATGGATAGGCGGCATTCAGTATCTCGCACAGGACTGCTCAACGTCCGAAACGGGGCGCTTCCTTGCTGCTTTAGCCTTGCCCCGACTAAACGTCAGGGTTGAGCAAATAGCCTGCCTGCGAAGATGTCGATCCGCTCAGCGTTGCCGTCCGCCATTTCAAACGTGGCTGTCTCGACAACCAGGCTGTACCGACGCGAGCCCAGAGCAAAGTCGATTGCAGGATTGGAAATGCTGCTGAGCCGGTTGGGCCCAGGGGCAGTGCCTGACTGCCGTGTAAGCCACGCGGCGAGATCAATGCGGGCCTCATCATGTGCTGCGTCGCGAAGTGTTATGACCAATCCCTCGACGTTTCCCTCGAGAGGCGCGGGGAATCTCAGGTTGCCGCCAAGTCCGCTGATACCTCCCACATGGATCGGCGTGTCCGAAATGTCCACAGCTGCTGCCCTACCTTCGACGCCATAGCCAATTCGTCCCTCACGGAGGTTCATATAGGGCGGGTCAATCCGCTGTTGTGGCGCGATTGCCGCTGGCGCGGATTCGGCGAAAAGAAGCCCCGACAGAGACGAGGGCTGATAGGCGTAGTATCCGTCGATCGACCCCGTAACATCCACTGAAAGACTATCGATCAAGGCACGATATCGGACCTCTTCACCTTCGAGCCAAAGCAGCGGTTCTTGGATTAGCATGAGAAAATGTTGCTCATAGCCCCAGCCCTCGGCCAAAAAGTCCTGCGTCGACGCGAAAGCGCCGTCGGCCTGTTTCTCAATCCAGAGATCCAAGTCGACCAATCTATCTCCCAAATAGCCTGAGGAATTGAGACGCACTGTCTCATCGCTTGTTCTGGGGTTGCGAAACCCCGACAGCGGACCGAGGTAGATCGGCGTTTCCGACATATCGATGGTGTGGTGATGGAGGTAGTTCAACTGTAGCTGCGCCCACTCCTGCGTGTTGTCGCGTTGCGCTTTGTCGCGTGGCGCGCGGCGGGGTGACGCGAGCAATTCTGCTGATATCTTTTCGCAGTGCGCTCGCGCGGTAATGCGATAGGTCATGATGTCGGGCGGAACACCCCATCCTGCCAGTCGTGCACCTGCATGGCCATCACGCGCTATCATGGCGTCCCGGCTGATCGTGGGATCCTTGAATGCAGCGGCCCCAACTTCCCATGATCTTTGCAGCGATTGAACGGCCCAGCCGTCGGCGCCGCTCCAATCCGGAAAGAGATGCGCTAGCATGCCATCATAAAATGCGAACGCTTCGTCAGTGTCTCTCACCCCTAAAATGGGAAAATAGAACCAGAGCGTGTGAATCGACGTCTCGTTACCGATTAGCAGGACCGTAGAGAAGTCGTCGGCAACAAAGGCGCGGATCCGATCCCCCGGTTCGACAAAGCACGAGGCCTCCTCCGTTGGATCGAGCAACATCATTGCTGGCAGCGGTACGTCCGCCCGCTCCTGGAAACTCTCCCTGCCGAGAAGTTCCTCCGCCTTCATGATGAGCGTGTCAGTAGGCCATCCCCCGTGTTCTTGCCCGCTCGCCGTACCTAGGCCCCCAAAGAGTGCAAATAGCGTCAGACACACGACTTTGAGAAAATCCGCCAAGCCCAGTCCTCCTGTAATCGTGCGCCTGCATGAAGAAACCGCTTCTTCGGCCATTTGGGCCAGCAGTTGCCCCACATCTTGGCGGATTGAACCGACCGGCAGCTATTGGGATTTCTCTCGATTGCCGAGAGCCACCAAATTTGGGGCGCGTTGCCGATGCCTCTCTCCGCAGGCTTGCGTGTCACAAGTCCCCTCGATATCCTAATTCTGCACACATCAGGGTCGGGTTTATGCCCCGTCGGTTGCCCGCCAATAGCGGCCGAGTGCAGGGGCGCCTTTGCAGGCTGCGGCAACTTTCTGGATCGTCAACGATCTTGGAAGTGCCATGTCGAAGCTCAGCAAGCTGCGCAATCAAGCCAGCGACAGCCAAGACGGAAAATGTTGGTATTGTGGCTGCGCCATGTTGCCGGCCTCAGACAAGAGCCCATCTAGATGCACTGCGGAACACCTCCGTGCGCGATGCGATGGTGGCAAAGATACTCTCGAAAATGTCGTTGCTTCTTGTTGGCTCTGCAACAACCGGCGCCACCGAAGAAAAGTGCCACCGGCACCGGAAGACTACAAAAAGCTTGTGCGCGATCGGCTTTCCAAAGGGCGATGGATCCTTCCGCTTCGGTAGTGGAGCCCGGATTTGGGGGGATTTGATTTCCGTTATTGGGAGATGGTGATCGGTGTTGCAACGACCGAAAGGGGGCGCATTGCCGATTGCCAGCTGTTGCCCCCGTTGCCATTACAAGGTCGTCTTTGGTGAACAGAGTCTGCCGAGAAGTCTCAAGAAACGGGAAGGGGCCCGCCTAAGCGGACCCCATTGTCATCTTGACCATACACTAGAAGTGGAACGCTGCGCCAACCGTGGCGCGCGCGGCATTGAAAAATCTGGTGCCGCCAAAATTACCCTCGCCTGTCAGTTGTCCCCGGACCGTTACCTGGTCGGTGACGGCGAACTCAACACCACCACCAAGTTGATAGAGGTTTACGCTGTTCCCGCCGCTGGTAAACGTGCCGACACCCGCAAGCGCATAAACCAGGACCGGATCTGTCACCAACCAGCCTGCGCGCACATTTGCGAAGAGATCCACACCGTTTCCTGCGTTGTTCCAAGTGTAGTCGGCCGTAGCTTCGACACCGAGAAGCAGCGCGTCTGTCGGAAGGAAGTTGAAGCCCACGACACCGCCGATGGCGGCGAACGACGCCAGGCGGTACTGCTCTCCGCCACCGTGCAAACCGACATAGAGTCCGTTCCAATCAAATCCCGCTGCTTCGTAGATTGGCTCAGGCGTCACTGGGACATAGAGGTCAGCGGCGGTGGCTGCGGCGCAAGACAGCAATAGCGTTGCTACTACGGTGGCGGTGCGTATCATGATATTCCTCGGCTCAGAATTTGATGGCGCCATAAAGAGATCATTAGCCTTAACGCGGAGTGAACTACTGGCTGAGTAGGTCGCAAAAATCGTGTAGCGACAATATTTTCGGCGTTTGGACGTGCCGACATTGGGAAATATCCCGATGTCTACGGCGACCTTTCCGGGGAGCTAATCCAAACCCGCCGGACAGCTGCCGACGTCGAATTTGCCGCTTGAAGTGCCAGACTCCGCTCCTGATATCTGAGGTGAGTATGGAGGAACACGTATTGTCTGACCGGACCATATTGGCCACCATCCTACACGACACCGAAGGAAGGCTGTCATTTCCCCTTCAGGACGCAGCGCCGACGCTTCGGAGATACTTCTCCGGCGTGGCGGTTAGCTTAACTGAGTCCACGGATCGTCAGGTCGCCGAAGTTCTTGAAGGCGAGCTTGGCGCTCTAGTTGCTTACCATCCTGTAGGTGAGGCTATTATCGGTCGTGCCCGTCGAGACGCAGTTCGCCTTGCACTCGATGCCGAAGGAGAGCGTGTGCTCTATTCGGACATCGATCATGTCCTGCGGTGGATCGACATGGATCCTGAGGAATTGGGGGCGTGTCTGGCGACACAACCAGCGACACAATTTCTGATTGTCGGTCGTACTGAGGAGGCCATGCAACGCATTCCACGGAGGCTGCGGGAAACCGAGGTCCCCGTCAACCAAGCCTACGAGTTGATGTCGGGGCGTCGCGCGGACCTGCTATTCGCTATCCGTCGAATGCATCGAGATGTGGCTGTAGAACTGGTCGAGAATAGCCGGGTCGATAGCATTGCCAATGACGTGGAATGGCCGTTGTTGGTCGAACGGCTAGGGTACTGCATCGGGTATTTCGAGGCGCATGGACTATCCTACCGCACCATCGATGAATATGGCTCGATGGCAGATAGCTATGACGATGACGCCCTGCAGTGGATACGACGGATCGAAATGGCCGGGGAGATGGCGCGTGCCATGCGAACATTCCTGACCAGTTGATATCGTCTGATTGCGGGGCCGGCCGCCAAGTGCGGTAGGGCCGCTTCACACCCCGTACGCCCGTTCACCATGCTGGACATTATAGATGCAACATGCTGGTGCCAGGCCGTCCGGAACGCGGCAAGGATTTCGATATCATCCATGACGGGAGCGGCAGAAGACGACCCCATTGCGGTCAAACCGGGATACGAGGACTGTGTCCAAAACCTGCCAGGACGATGGCTCCGCCATGCCCTCGGCAAGATCATTTTGAATAAATTTACACCAAAAGATCCAAAGCTACAATCGTAGCAAGTGATGATATGAAGCCAGAAGCGAGCAAAAACAGATCCAATTTCTGCTCCGGATCAAACAATGCTCGCCAGAATTTGGCTCTCTTTTCGACCCTCTGCCCCTTCGAAAACCTGCTTATCTCAATTGGGCTGTCAAATCCAACGCCCGACCGCTTGGCCACGCGATAGATTGCGGTAATACTGACCGCCACGCCCAAAAAGAATACGAGAAACAATATTTCACTCAAAGTCGAGTTCTCCCTCACGGCATGGGGTAGGCCCTGACGTTCTCAACATGTCTCGAACGAGGCGCATCGGCGATGGTCCGGTCTCGACCCCTTTGTGGTCACCAAGCCCACACGATGGGGCGACCAGAACCTGCCTTCTCCCTACCCACCGCGCGTCACCCTCGGGCTTGACCCGAGGGCACTTCACTTGACGATCTCGTCCCAGAGGTCACGCCAATCGGGGTTATCCCGCTCGATCAGTTCCTGTTTCCAGCGGCTGTACCAGCGCTTGAGCGACGTCTCACGCTGAATGGCCACGTGATATCACCGAACTGCTCGAAATAGACCAAGCGCTTGATGTTACGGGACTTGGTGTAGCCTGCGACCAGGCCTTCGCGATGTTCATAAACCCGGCGAACGAGATCATTGGTGACGCAAATGTAAGTGCGCCCCCGCCGCATATCGGCAAGAATGTAGACATAGCCGCCCATTGGGACATCTTGAAGTGTAGCGCCCTCGGGTCAAGCCCGAGGGTGACGGCCGGAGGATGGGGTGATATCAGGGAATACAGGGAGCGGCAGAAATCGATCCCAAATCAGGCATTGAATTGCAATACGCTCAATCCCCATAGTGGTCGTTGAGGCGGCCTCATCAATTTCCTGAAAGCGTTCTTTCGGCATTCTTGGAGAAGAGCAATTGTCGATTGCGCATTCAAGCTGCTAATCGCATCTAACTATAATTTGGCGGTCGACGCAATGAAGTAAATTACCGAAACGCGACGTTGCCTTGGGAGATACCGGCAGGAAAGAACTTTGGTATATTTATGTATCGAAGATATGGAGGGAACGGTGTTATCTAGAATATTTGATTTGTCGCTATCGATTAGGCGTACATCAACATTTCTTGCGGCTTGTGCCGCAGTAACATTCAACTTATTCGGCAACGCCTATGGCCGCACGAACACAATTTCAGAGGATTTCATACTTCATTGCGCATCGTTGTACATGATGATTTCGCAAGCGCAAGCGCTGGATCATCCGGACGTTGCTAAAAATTACGGTGAAAAGTACGACATCCTTAGAAAGGAGATAGAGAGAAAATTCGAGAATTCAGAAGTAGGAATCGAGCAGGCGAGGGAAGAGATTCAGAAACAAATATATGAAATTTCCTTCGTCATAACAAATACGCCTCCAATAATACCTACACTAATAGACAACTGTGACGACAGTACTGTATTAAAGGACATAATCGGATCCGAGTAAACTTTGTGCGTCACTCGGCACAAGGATCGAAATCCTGCAAGATATTAGAGTTCCTTCAATTGATCATCGACATTTGAAGGGCAATCGCATGCACTTATGGATGGAGCAACTTCAGCCCGCTCGAATAGGTGTGCGGCCTTTTCAAGGTATAGAACATAAAAATATGTATTCTTCTCTACCGAACCGTCGGCGAGTACACTTCGACCATCAGACTTAGGTGGTCTTTCTCACCCACCCTGCCGCACCGTGGATCGATTGCGCGTGTTTCAGTTTGTCGAAAACAAAGTCTGGAATCAACTAAACTTAGCGGGAAGCAGACTGTCCCCTACCCACCCCCTTTTCGACGTTGCCGGAACCTGAGCGGACCGACTGATCTCGGGATATCACCGAACCCGCACCAATGTCCGGAAAGGGGCGCAGTCTCCGTCAGTCAGCAGTCGACCCCATTTCGGTCGTTTGGCGAGATTGGACTTACGCCGAAAAGTTGGCAGTAGCTTCGTCGCCTCCTAACCAGCTACCGGGTCGCTTGCCCGATCTCGTTACGTACTCAATACTGCCTCTAGACTGGCACCACCTGCGGGCTGTGAGGACTGGTCGCAAACTGGATGCGGGGGCGCATTTGCCACTCTATATTCGGAAATCGGTTTCGGCTGGACCGTTCCGATTTAACTTCTCTAAGTCCGGGGTCGGCGTCTCTGTCGGCGTGAAAGGCCTTCGCATCGGAACTGGGCCCCGCGGGCATTACATTCATGCGGGGCAAGGTGGGCTCTACTACCGCGCGACCTTGGGGCGAGCCGGCCAGAGCCGGCGCCCGGCCGGACCTACGAGAGATGCTGTTGGTCCCAGCGCCCCGGTCAGCAAGGACGACGTCGTAATGATCGAAGTCGACTCCGGCGATGTCATGCATATGCGCGACGAGCCCTTTTCGGAAATGCTCGACGAGATCAACGCCAAGGCAAAACAGGTGCGCATGTCTGTCGCGCTGTTTTGGGTCACGTCTGCGATCGGCGTCATCGCCATGCTGGCATTGGGCGGGCTTGGCATCCTGATATGGGCCGGCATTGCCGTGGCAGCGGTGATGGTCGGCAGATGGTTGGACTCGTATCGCAGAACGACCGTCCTCTATTATGAATTGGAGGGCGATGCCGAGACTGCTTACTCGAGCCTTGCCGAGGGCTTCGACACCCTGAGCGCCTGTGCTGCCAAATGGCACATAGAAGCGGGCGGCGCAGTTCAGAACCTGACGACGTGGAAACGCAACGCCGGTGCCTCTCATCTCGTCCGACGGAAGCCGACCACCCTTGCCTACAAACTTCCCAGTGTAATCAAAAGCAATCTGATCCCTCCCGCACTGCATGTCGGGAGGCAGATACTCTTCTTCATGCCGGACATCGTGCTTGTGCAGGACGGTAGTCGTGTAGGGGCAGTGAACTATGCCGACTTGAACCTGAGATGGCAGGATTCCCGGTTCATCGAGGCCGAGAGGGTGCCCAGCGACGCCAGTATCATTGGCCATACATGGCAACATCCGAATAAGAGCGGTGGGCCAGATCGACGCTTCAAGGACAATCGCCAGATCCCGATCTGCCTGTATGAGACCATGCACCTCACAAGCGCTACCGGTCTGAACGAGCTGGTGGAGTTCTCCAGGACCGGTGTAGTGGCCGGTTTCGAGCAGGGGCGGCGAATGCTTGCGGGCTTGCCACGGCAACGTTCGTCCGGATCGATTTCAGCGCCCGCGAACGATACCGTAGGGGTGCCGACCGTAGAAGCGACCAAGAAACGGGCCCCTCACACTGGAAGAGCTCTGGTTGCGATCGGCGTCGTAGCCTGCGCCGGCTTGCTTGCGAATGCGCTTCTATCCAGCAACGGTGGCTCAACTTCTGGCCCGCCGACGTCCGTTGCTATCGCACCATCCGCTTCTCCCATGCCAGTTGAAACCGATCCGGCTCCCGACGCATCCCCTTCGCCGGTCTCTCCCCCTCCGATTGAAGCGGCCGCGAATGTAGAGATACCCGAGCCAGCTAGCCCTAGCGATGCTGACACTGCGCCCTACGCGCTGCGTTACACCACGACCGACGTTAATCTACGGACCGGGCCAGGCAGGCAGTTCGAGGTCGTAATGGTGGTGCCGGGCGGAACCGAGGTGCTGCTCGTAGAAGCCGGAGGCGGGTGGAGCCGCGTTCGAGTCGGCGAAGGTACGGTTGGCTGGATGTCCAACTCCACTTTCGAGGCGCGATGACCTCTTGTCGTCGCTACCGTGGCAGGACGGTTCTTGGCTAGGGACGCTCCATAATACTGAGCGCTGTACCCGCATATTGGAGCGCCTCCTTCAGTGTCTGCTTCGACGTCATTTCAGCAAATGGCAGACAGTCCCCTTCCCACCCCCAAACGGTCCTTAGCCATGTTGGACATTTGTAGACACAACATCCTGGTGCGCGGGCCGTCCGGAGCGCGGCAAGGAAATCCATGCCTGGGCGCCCTATTCCCGTTGGGAAGCGGCATTGGCTGGAGAGTTGGACACCGCTTCGAGGTGATGACCGTCAAGGTCGATTACGAATGCCGCGTAGTAGTTGGGACCATAATCCGGGCGATAGCCGGGGACGCCGTTGTCTGCCCCGCCATGGCGCATCGCCGCATTGTAGAATGCGTCAACCGCCTTCTGATTGGGTGCGGCGAAGGCAAGATGGAAACCCTCGCCGACTGCAACTGCGTTTGGCCGGAGCCTGAGCGCAAGCTTATCGCCGCCATTTGGCAAGCCGTAACCCACGGCCTGGTTAGGTTCCCCGGGTCGCAGATCGCTCCAGACACGGACATAGCCGAGCGGCGCAAGAATCGCATCGTAGAGGCTCACGGCCCCTTCGATGTTAGTGACACCGAGAGAGACGTGATGAAGCATGTGCATGGAGAGTCTCTCTACGGTACGAGGTCGATGAGGTGGTCCAGCGAGAGGCGATTGTCACAGTGAAGCAGCCCAAGCTGCAATGATCTTCGCCGCCTCAACCGCGCTCTTGGATGTCGTATCAAGTTCCAGCAGATGCGGTGCGTCAAAGCCGGCGAGTATCTTGCCCTCCAACTGGTTGCGTTGGGCCATGCCGGGGTCTCGTGGCTTTCTCTTGGCGCTGCGCTGGGGTGATTGAATGCGCCGAATGTTTTCGTCCAGGCCACAGTGCACGTGGACAACGAGGAATGGTGGCCTGGTATCGCCAAGCTTCACAATCCTCTTCCACTCCGCCCTCCCCCAATCACTGTCGCCGGCAATGACTGTGGTCAGGACGACGGGGACATTATCTGGCAGGCGAAGGATTAGCTTGTGTGCAATCGCCTCCACGTCCTCGACTGCTTCCATGAATTGAGGGGACTTAAACTCCGTGAGCGCAAATGCGATGTTGTAGACCGAATGGATGTCCAGCAGTCGACCGTCAACAAGGGCGGCGAGTTCGCCGCCGATGGTGAGTTTTCCCACGCCGGGGTAGCCATTCAGGACGATGATCATGTTCCACCACTTGGTCTCGTTGGTTGATAGCTACGACGACGCCGGTTTCCGCCGACTATGGGGAAGACGCGCTGACGATGCGATCTAGCGCGTCATGATGCTTCACCAGCCAACCCGCGCTGCGGGTGCGCCAAATCACGGCGTCGAGCAAAGCCGACGGATCGGTGGCTTGCAACGCGAGGTTGCTTGATATCTCGTTCGCAGCATTCAAGACGGCGAAGTCTCGAACAAGGCCCATGAACCCTATGCGGCGTGAAGCCGGTAGCTCGTAACCGTCGAGCAGCATTCTCACCTGTTTCCCCCGGGCCTCAACGCCACCGAGCCCTAACTTTTCCGCAAGGTCATCGTCAAAGAGCAGCGCGTTGAGCCAGCAAGCCTGCGCCAGTTCTACCAGCGGATCCACCGGTCCGGCCTCTTCCCAATCGATCAGAGCCACTGGGACGCCTTGCCGGGCAATGATGTTCCATGCGCCGGTGTCGCAATGCCCGATGGTACTCGGGCACCCCATATCGCGGCCGAACCAGGGACGCCATGTCGCGTCAGCTTGGGGAAAAAACGACGCCGTTGCAGCGTGCAGCTTCTTGAGAATTGCGCCTAAAACGGGCAGAGCGTCGTCGCTCCAAGGGTAGGGATGGGGGCTTTCGCCCTCGACGAAAGTCAGCATCTCCCGACCTTGCTCATCGAAGCCATTGCCGATGGTTCGAGGAGCGTATTCGAATCCCTCCGCCTCAAGATGGTGCAGCAGGGCCATCGTTGTCTGCGACCAGGGCGCCGCCTGCCGAAAGACAACGTTTCCCCGTTTGGTCACGGTAGACCTGCCGCCGACTAACGAAACTTCTGTCGTTGAATTATCTTGCTCAACCATAGGGGTATTGTGAGGCAGTCGGCGCGCAAGACAAGACCCATCTATCCTCTTGTTGAGCGGGTCAGTACTTCGGCGAACCAGGGTTGAGGCGTCAGGGGGTGGGCTCTACCGTAGTCCAAACTTCTCGGAGACAGGCAATGCATACCGGATCGTGCCTTTGCGGGGCTGTGTCCTTCAAAGTGCAGGGGAGTATCCCCAAGGCGTCGTCTTGCCACTGCACCAAATGCCGAAAGGCAACAGGGCACTACGAGGCTGGCGTGGACGTCAAGAAATCAGCCGTCACCATCAGCGGCGAAGCAAACCTGACGTGGTATTTCTCATCGGAGAATGTGCGCCGGGGCTTCTGTTCGACCTGTGGGTCGCCGATGTTCTTCGATCCACCGGCAGCCGATTGGATCGGGCTGATGCTCGGCGCGTTTGATGGACCAACCGACACAAGGATCGCGGAACACATCTTCGTCGGCAGCAAGGGCGACTACTACGAGATTTGTGATGGTGCACCACAGTACAACACCGTACCTGGCCAACCGTAGGCGCCCAGCGCACGGACATGCAGCGCCATGCGCCATTTGTATGCACAATATGCTGGTGCACGGGCCGTCCGGGGCGCGGAAAGGATTTCAATATCAATCCATCAGGCTAACGGCAGCTCCCGACCTCATTGCGGTCCTTTGCGATTCGGTCTCGCGATGACAGTTTTGGCCCAAAGCGGTCTTCTATAGCTTCCCAAGCACGCCGTTCTATGCGCGTGTCAGAGGCCCAAGAAGCGGTAGAGCTTGGAGCGCTCGATCTCGTCGGGCTGCGGATGCCTGAAGAGTGATTCAAGGGAGCGACGCGATGCACCGTAGAGCACCGGTGTGAGCTCCTTAAGGAGATTATCCGTACCGTGGCTAGGCGGAACGGAGCTTTTCGAAGTGGGCCGGTTATAGAGCACGTCGACGCCGGAGGGATCTACGATGAAGATCTGCAACCCGTTTCCCGCTGTTGCTGCTTGCCGAATGAGTTCGTTGATGTGCTGATCACCAAAGCTGTAGCCGATCACCACGAGCCGAGTGTCTGGGATCGCCAGGAAGCGCTGAAACTCCGATCGGTACCACTTCAGCAGCACGCTGCCGTCGATGCTAGCGAGCTTATCGCCGCCCATGATCAGAAGCGCGTCATCGGCCTCAGCACTCTGCCGGAAGCTGCTCGATCCATGCAGCTTGAAGTACGCCTGGAAGTTGCTGGCGAGCTTGAAATTGGTCGGGTCATCGGGAACGCGCAGATCAAAGAGCTCGCCCTTCTTCGGGTCGAGGAGCGTCGTGCCGGGAAGCAGCATGCCGTTCCAGCGCTGCGGGTTTGTCGGCGTGTAGCGTTGCTCGATAAGGGTGTCTTGATTGAGCGTGAAGATCGCGTCGAAGTGGCCGAGCAACTTGGCGGCCGGGTGACCGCTGCCGATCTCAGGGCCAGGTGCCCTTTGAAAGCCGCCGTTCATCAAGTCGAACATCCCGCGAAGAGCTCGCATGAGCTCCTCGGCGTCGCTGTCGCTCTTGGCTTTGCTCTGGAGCCGAGCAAGGGCACCCTCGAAGCCGGTTCGCTTCTCGTAGCACTGCCAGAGCAGGTTCTTGATGCGGTCGTTGAGAGAGCACCCAAGGAGGTACTCAAACGCCTCGTTGGCCAGCCAGCCGCCCCAATTCCTTGAGAAGCCGGCGCCGGTAAGAACGATCGATGGGAGAGTTCGCTTATTCAGTCTCGGTCACCGTGATCTCGATGCGCGGGCATTCTTTGTCATAGCACTGCGAACGCGTACCCTGCTCGATCCAGCTTCGTATTTCGTCTTGCCGTTCCCGTTTTTCAGCGGCGTACGCGTCCAGCTTGCATAAAGCTGGATGTTCATCACGGGTTGCTGGGCGAATGTCCATGAACCCACCTTGCCAGAGCCCACGTAGAATTCAAAGATCAGGCCATCGCCGGTTTGAGCGGCCATTGTCATGCCGACTAGTGCGCGGCCGTCCGGAGCACGCCAAGGATTTCAATATCAATCCAGGACGAGAGCGGCAGAACCCGACCCCGAATGGGCCATTCACCATGCGTCATTTGTATGCACAATATGCTGGTGCGCGGGCCGTCCGGAGCGCGCAATAATCGACCCGATTTCAGTCCTTGCGCTTATGCACATGACGCCGCGGGCTCACTGGCATAGCACCGCAACCAACGGTCGCACTTGCCCCTTCAGGCTGAGACTTCTGGAGAGGCAAAGTGCCAAAATACTATTCTAATGTCCGCCAGGTGAACGGCTCGACCACCAATGAAACCTATGGCGCAGAGCTTGGGGACGACGATACCGCGAGGCGCGAGGCTGGTGTGGCCTTGGCCGAGATGGGCCGAGACATGGTGTCATTGGTCGGCACCATGGAGTTCGAAGTTGTCGTCACCACAATGGATGGCCGAGAAATCGCCCGCCGATGGGCCCGCTTCGTTGCCGACGACTATAGATAGGTTTCCTCTACAGAAAGAGTGACGCAAAAGGCCTGAACCGATCGCCACGTGACCGTCACCGCATGGATTATGAACATTGCCCCTGGGGTCACCCTGCGGAATTGGCGTAGTTGATCAGTCCGTGGAGCTAAACCAGGTCTGGGTCTATATGGATGCTCCCTGGGATTTTTTATCTCCGCCTGAGGGATCCGCTTGGGGCATCCAGCCGAAGCGTGACGGAGTCCTGAGGGTCAACGTGCACCCTTTCGGTCTCAGTCCAGGACATCTGACGAAGACCGAACCAGAGTCGAAAGGCACAGTGTTGACTCGACGTTTGTTCGTGTTATGTTCCTCATCATCAAGAGAGCCCGCCGATCGCTGACACCGTAGCCGCCCTCGTTCCCAGCCATCACCTGAGACGAGACATTGGAGGCCATGGTGATCCCATCTGACCGACTGCAATCCATCCTTTCCCAACACCCCCTTGCTTTCGACCTGCTCGAAGCATTGGCGTCCTATCGCCGTGCAAACGCCGGGGGTTCGGAAGACAAGTCATCCAGTGATCTGGATGTTGGTGCCAGCGACATGTTGCTGGCCCTGAAGCTCTCCGGGGCCCTGGAAAGCGTTGCGCGGAGTGCCGGCGAGTTGCTGACATTGCGGAAGCTCGTCATCATCGAGGTGCTCACGGAAGATGAGGCGCGGCTAGGTCACAGCATGCTCAGCAATCTGGACCGGGCATACTCCAAGTCCATTTTCGATGACATCCCGGTTGAGCGTGCCGACGCCCAACGCCCCCTGTTTCTGCACGAGTATTCCAGATGGGCTGATCTTCGCGTTCAGGCCGATCTGGCCGATGCCGTGCGGTGCAACAGTCTGGTGTTGTGCCTAGCGGCACCGGGTACGGAATCCATGCCAGCCAGCATGAGAAACGGCGCGGATGTTATCACCCGTTTTCCAGATACGGGGCCGCAGCACTTGAACCTGATATTCCAGGCGGTTCTGGGTCAGACCTCAGAGGCGCTCAAAACGCTTGAGAGGACTGACCGGCTGACGCTATCTGATGTTGGGGCTATCGTGCGGCCCGCACAGCAGATCGAGGACTGCGTCCGTAAGCTCCGGCGATGCCTCCCGAAGAAAGAGCTGCCCCTTGCACTGCCCAAACTGGACAGCGCGCATGGGTATGGCTCTGCCAAGGCATGGGGGCTATCCATGGCCGCGGACTACAACCAGTGGCGTGATGGCAAGTTGGCGTGGGATGACGTCCCCGATCGCGGTGTTTTGCTGTCCGGTGCACCGGGCACCGGCAAGAGCACATTTCCTCGGCTACTTGCGGCGACACTCGATGCACCATTGCACGTCTCGAGCGTCGCGCAATGGAGCGCGCAGCGCTATCTCAGCGGCACCTTGTCTGCTGCTTCCGAGATCTTCCGTGATGCGCAGGCAAAGCCAGGTGTTCTGTTCCTTGACGAAATGGACGGCATTGGGCGCCGCGATCAGACAAGCGGCGAGTTCAAGGCCTATTGGGATCAGATCATCAATCATTTGCTCCAGCTCATCAGCGAGGCCATGACCACCCCAGGCCTCATTATTGTCGCCGCGACGAATTATCCCGAGCAAATTGATCCTGCCTTGCTCAGATCAGGACGATTGGAGCGCCACTTTCATTTTGATCTCCCGACGATGGAGGAGCGCCGCATGATTATTGCCCAGTACGCCAACACGTCGCTGCCTGGCAAAGGGCTCGATGAGGTCGCTGAGCGCACGGAAGGTCTGACAGGCGCTGATCTGCAGAGTTTGCTAAGGAGGGCGAGCGCCGCTGCCCGGAGAGCCAACGAGTGCCTAAGTGCCCAGCATGTGCTGCAGGAACTCGAGGCGGACATCGTCTCGATGACTACCCCGGATGTCAGACGTCTGCGGGCGTATTGCGCTGGGAAGACGCTTGTGAAACAGGCGCTGCCATCGAACTCAGCATTCGAAACACTCCAGTCCCTGAGAGACAAGATCGCGGTCCTTCTCGCGGGTCGTGTTGCAGAGGAGCTGTTGCTTGGTTCTGCGTCCAATCTTGGCGCAAAAGACCTTGTCGCGGCCAACAGGCTCGCGACCGACATCGAGATGCGCTTCGGTCTCGGCCGGAGTGGACTGGTGACGAGTGCACCGCATTCAGCAAAGTCGGCACACGCATCTTTTGTGCGCGAACATCTCGAGCTCGCCGAGGATATCGCCACGCGCATCCTGGTCGGAAAAAAACTCGAACTGGAGGAGGGCGTTCGACGGGCCATGTTTTCTCTGGAAGCAACCAACGTTCGTGCTGACACCCTCCACTAGTGTCCTACGCGCATGAACTGCCACTTTGAGGCCTGCTTCACGGTCAGGATGGCGTGAAGCAGGTCCTCTTCGTCGGCAATATGCAACGTATCCTGCCAGCAAGGAGACATTGAGCGGCAGGTGAAGCGCGGAATGCGCGAGTGGGCAAGACCTCGCATGACGTCCGAAACAGCGATGCTCTTGTGTGCAGCACAGAACTGTCGGATCGACATCAAGCCTGGTGTCGCTCGAGTATCAAAGACGCGGCTGTCCGCGCGTTCCACCAAGTCCATGAAGGCCATGAGGGATCTGGCGGAAATGAAGTGCCGATGAAGTACGTATTTTAGGCTGAGGTCTCTACTGGTTTTGATGTCGCCGCTGTCGATCAGTCGCTCAATGTCGCTTCCGCAAATTCCCAGAATGTCCTGAACCACACTCGCTATTTGTGTGTCATTGTGCCCGTGGACGTCCGCGGCAACAGAAAGGCTTCCGCCGTACCGCTTCCTGCCGCGCGGTACGTCGACTTCAATCTTGGAGGCCCCCGACTTCTGTGAGCTTTTGGGAATGAAGCGCGCTCTCAAACTCCGCCAGATCTTTTCTGACTCATAGCCTGGCACCTGCGCCACGGCTCTGTCGAAATACGGCTCCGACGGAAGATATCGGTGAAATGTCCAGGCGACTTTGGTCATGCCTTCGCCAAATGCGCGCGCAGCGGTTTCCAGCGATTTAGAGGAAAGGGGCCCTTTTTTATGTTCGAAGGGGGCATGGCTGTGAAATTCGATGCTTTCTGCCAGCGTCGTGAAGGCCTGGCATATGGAGGCCGTGGGATATCTGTGAAACTCCTTTGGTAGGCTATCACTGATCCGGGCAACTGCTTGCTTAGACCAAGGCATCAGGAGATCTCCGATCAGTCGGCCAATTGCTGGGTCACTAAACGGATAGGGGCGGGGTTTTACCTCGCGTAGATCGACAAACGGCAGGCCCCGTTCGTCCAGGCAGCGATCGCAGAAGTATGGTCTGACGGCTCGGCGCCAACCGAGAGGTCGATGACACCCTGGACAAATGGATTCGAGCATATCCAGGGTTTCTGGATCGAAGGTGATCAACGGGTTGTCCCAGCTTTCCCTGTGATAGGCATTTTCGCAGAGAGCGCGGACACCCACCTGCCTTTGCCCGCGCATCGCCAATGACCGTCTGAATTGACGCATCCTCACGGCGTTGAAGCGCAGTGATGTTGCCGAAGGGCGCAGTCGCCGGCCAACCATTGCAAGGAGTTGATCGGTCTCAACATCCAGAAGTGCCGAGAGTTTCGCACGGTCGCAGTGTGACAGGCTAAAGTCCACCACCTTGCTTGTTTCGGCGGAGATTCCCGCCAGCTTTAGAGCGGCTCGAAAGTTGCGGACAGGCGTCTCAGCAAGCGTTCGAGAAAAGAAACCAATTACGCTTTCGCCGGCTTGCGGCTCCTGGGTGACGCAAAATGCCAAGCTATAACCATCGGCCCGCATCAGCTTGCTTTCTGGAGCTTGTTGAGCATAGCCATGGTCTCGCGCGTGGCCGAATTAGCCGCAAACCGTTGCTTGTGACCCCCACGGATGGTTTGCCAACTGGTGTGGGCCGCAATCACTGTGTCCCACGATAGCGATGGATGGCCTTCCGATACGGATCTTTCCAACCCCCGCCTGATAACTCGAACCGCACGTCCAATGCTTCCTTCGCACATGTCGAAAAGCAGGGCGCATTGGTTCTTGCTGGACGTCGGTCTGAACGGAAGTGCAATGGCACCTTCTTTGAGCATCTGGTCGCACAATTCCTCAACAAAGGCGAAGAACGCGCTGCACGTTTCAATCTGATCCGTTGTCGCAGGCTTGAACCAGATGGGTTCTTTGGCGCGCTGCGCCAATTCCTGGTGATGAAGGAGCGGCAGTAAGTCGTCCGTTCCAGCCAAGGCGATTGAGAAGACGCCGTCGTTGATAAGGCTCTTCATCGCCCGAGCCATGACGTCTGAGCGTGCGTCGCTAAGGACATTGTGGGCCTCGTCGAAAACGACCAGGCTGGTCCCACGCTTGCGGGCTATGTTCATGATAGCCGCGTTCACAGCAGCCTCTGAATAGTCTTTCATATGCAGGACAGAGCCGGCCGATGGGTCATGAAACGCTTCAAGGATAGAAGCCTGCAAGGCGCGGGTGCTGCGAATTGCTGATCGCAGCGTAACGACAAGCAGCGGCAGACTGTTCTCATCCTTCCGGCTCTCATAGATCCGGTCCGTGGTCCACTGGATGGTCTTTGATTTCGTGGAGCCCGAAGGCCCCACGATTGGCAGGAGCCATAGCTCGTCCTGCTTGTTCGCCCAGTGACCTAGAGCGCGTCGCTTTTCATCATTGCGAGCTGTCGTAGCCTGCGTCTGGTACATCAGATCGAGAATTCTTCGTTCCGTGTAGTCAACCATGTCGTGACGAACAAATATTCCGTCAAAGCGATCCAGCCGTTCGATGTCCGGTTCAGAATGAAGCGGTCCTGGGGACATGGCGCCACTCATGACTGTGCTTTTCTGTTCAGAAAAGAGGGCATGATTTCATCGTCATCGAATAGCAGCGGTTGTGGATCAGTTCCCTTGGTTATCGTCTGTACCGTTGCGCGAGCCGCATCGTTGGTCTTTTTGGTTTTGGCGGCTTTTGCCCGTCCTCTCGGGGCGGCCGGCGGCTCAGCTTCACCGAGAGACCCCGAGTTTATGGGTGAATCGACAATCACAGCGTCTGTGCGTGCTTGCCTCCTGCGGCGATCAGCAAGCTCGTCCCATTTTCGTAGGTTTTCCCTCCGAAGTTCTGCATCCCGACGCTCAAGCCGTTCTATAATTTGACGACCCTCCGCGCTCCGATCCTTGGTGTTGAGTAGGTGGTACGCGTGTACGAGTTCGGCGAGATCTCGCCTTGCACTTAGAAGGTCTGCTTCGTTTTTCTTGTCGGCCGCTCTTTTCTTAACTAGCGCATTTACTGCTTTGTGCTCAAGAAAGCTTAGCCCAATTGTGTATTCGGAAAACGTGCACGGAAATCGAAAATGCATAGTTTTCCCATCTATTTCTCCAACTACGTAAATATCTGAGCAGTTTTCTGGGTTATACAAGATATCGACGGTAATGCTCTTGTTCTTTGTACTTAAAGATGTCTTTCCTCGGCGCACTTGTTCTCCGAACTGTGCATCCAAGAGCCCTGTCGTGGCCGACGAGTTGCGATATAACAAGCCCTTGAATTCAATCCCTTTTGTCCAAAGTTTGGCTTTTCCTCTCAGGAGAAATAGGTCATCGAGAATTCCATTGTTGTGAGGAAGTTTTCGAGGGCGAATAGAAAGGCCCTTCTTGAATTTTTCAGCCGGTACCTCGTACAGCGGGCGATGAGGTGTGTGCTGATAATCGACAAATGTACTTATCAGTACTTTATTCAGCGCTGACATATTCAGGGTGGCGAACTTGACGGGATTTAATTGCAGTTTGCGCATTTCCGAGACCGTATGCGCGACACTTCCAGGGAGCTGATGGACAACTTTCTGGTTCACGATGCCAAAACTTCGTTCTACGTCGACTTTGGATGCGCCGTTTTTTGACGGGGCCCATTCGATATTGATGCCAATGCCTTTGCACATTTCCTTCAGGCCTCCCGAAAGGTTTTCGAGAGACCGGTCCAGTACAATGGTGCCAGGTAGGCCATACTCCTCAATGTCTCGAGGAATGCCTGGGACAAGGTCCCGATAGTGGTACTTGTCGAAAACGATATTTTTGAGCAGAGCCGCGAGCTTGCTTAAGGAAGGAGGCTCGAACGAAACGATGTATCCGACGATGCAACGCGAGTAAGAACATATTGCGATGGACAGGATGGGTCGGCCAAGCACATGCCCGCTTCTCTCATCCACAATGTGAACATCAAGAACTGTGTGATCGATCTGGACCACGTCCAGCGGCGACTCTCCCCGCCTTGTTGTTTCACTGCCGTGAAATGTCAGATCGGCCGCAGTTTTCCCATCCCTAATTCGCACATTTTCGTAGTTACGCATGGCGTGAATATACCGACGAAGAGTGCTGTCGCTGTAAACCTCAAGCCTTTCTCTGATATTGTCTTTATTGCGTCTGTCTTTTTCGTCTTTCAATAGCTCCTGTAGTTTGTCGAAGCATTGATTGACTGTTGGCTTCTTCTCGCTCCAGTAGCAGCTTGCTGCGTACAGCGTGAATTTTTTTACTAAGGGGTGGGGGCTTCGTCCGCCACACTTGCCTCGGAGCGATACATAGAGGCTCAGGAAGCGACTGCCGGGAGCCCCCTTTTTGAGGTCTGCGCTCAGCATTCTAGGGGTTACCTTGGCAGTCAGCCCCAGTGCATGCGCCTCATCCTTGGCGCCGCGAAGGAGACGCTCAAGCCTTTTGCCTCTATTGTCACTGATGCCTTCCAGGTCACACTTGTTGACGTAGAAGAGGCGCGTTTTAGCCTCTAGTAGCTTCTCCTCTGACGTGTTCGGGGGGACGACTGTGCCTATCGCTTGAGGCGGCCCTTCCGGTTCCTCTCCGGGAGCGCTTAGAACCTGAAGCACACCCTGTGAAAGGCCCCTGGCATAGTCTTCGGCTCTGATTTCAAACGAACCGGACTCCCCCGTAAACTGCATGCGGTCGTCGGGAAGCTCGTGGCTATATGTCTTTGGCCCATCTGGAAACTGTACCCGACTAAAGAGCGTGGCTTGGACACTCAGGGCCATTACACGTTCCTCCCATACCCGACAGCGGTCGTGGTGTCGCGCGTCGCAAAGGGCCAGCCATCACTCCGGAGCAACTTGCCAATCCGGCGGCTGTCGCCGTCAAAACTCACCACTGGAAAGTCGGAAGGCGATGGCAATTTAACGGCCTGACCAAGTGTCGCTGGCTGTACGACCGCTGTGTCCGCGGTAATCGGTGAGGAGTAGATATCGACGCCAAGCTTTCTTTTGACAATCAGCGCCCGGAGCTTGCTCAACGCCACATAGTGGGGTTCCGCCCGCTTTCCTCTAAGAGCTGTGCAGGTGGCGCCAATCGTAGAGCTGCCATCGTATTCGTCGAAGTGCCAGGCGAGCAGTAGCTCGTCTTCAACGGTTGTACTCGTGTGGCGATGCTCGACGATCTGACGCGAGTTTTCGGCTGCGTAGGAATAATTGAAGTCCTCCACTTCAGTCCAAAGGTAGAATTCACAGCCGATTAGTTTGTAGGCCGCTTTGGCATAGAGCAGCTTTTCAATATAATCGGGGTCCTGGCTTGTATCCGCGTAGTCGTATTTCGTCTCGACCACACCAATTCGTCCATCTTGATGAGCGAACATGAGGTCGGGCAGGTAGGTCAGGACGCCGTTGTTCGTCGCAATCTCCAGGCGGTGAGGCTGATGGATGTAACTGATGACATCCGGATCAGCCTCCAGGAGGCGAATGCCGTAATGCTCAGCTCGCGCCTCCCAGTAGCGAGAACCTCCACATTTCTTGGAGACAAACATTCCAGAGGGGCCCTGGCTCGCATTGCTGGGAAGGAGACGATGGTTTGTCGACCACGTTGCTGTGAACGGGCCCAGCCTAAAATTGCGCTGGAAGTTGTCACTTAGTTTGTTAGCGAGATGCAGAAACCGCCGTTCCGGCTCCAGCCAATCTGCGTGGGGTATCATATAAATGCGGTGCAGTTTTCTGCGCATAAGTTCACCTGTGCGCTTGGTTCAGATTGCGAGCCGCTTGACCTCACAGGCAAGACGAAGCAATCTGCACCAAGCAGCGTTGCGGCAATCTTTGTTGCCAATAGCGATGTGGACTTGCGAGGTGCCGGCCAAAGCAATGCAAGTCCGATGGATCAAGGCGCTCCGCTTGCGGGGCGCCTTTTCATTTTTTGAATTCCATCTTCCTCCTTCGTGTGGCCACTCCGATTCGACCCAGAGCATTATGCGAATTTTCGTAAATTCCTAGGTTTTCCAAGGCATTCGGGCAGATTTCCACCGATTGCCATCGAAGCGGTTTTGCGAAAAACACCTCCCCAAATCAGCTAGCGAATTGGAAGTTCTGCACGAATGGGCGGCCTCCGGGCGTGCGAATTTTCGGCTTGTACCTCGGGAAAAATCGGGGGATGTGAGGCTCTCGCGGTCACCAAAGACGCTGCCGTTGGTTTCAACGACCAATGCAGGTTGGTGATTCCCTGGCTCGAAAGCGCGAAAATGTGTCTAAGGCAGGCCTCCAGCTGCACGTTGGTAGCGTCAGCCAGTTCACCGACTGTCCACTCGTGTCCTTCGGCGAGCCCGGTCAAAACCTTGGTCAGGAAGGCGGGTGGGACTGTGTCGCTTTTTGCAGCCCATATGGCGCGATAGAGGGATCGCTCAGGTTCGGCTGAAATTTCGGCGCGGGTGACAAAACGGACATGATCGATGCCGGCGATCGTCAAAAGCTCTCGACACGGCCCGTCAGCGAGGCCAATCAGGGTCCTCTCCGCAGCGATGATGCAAACATAAGCGAAGGTGCAGCCAGAACCCGGCAAGGGCCTGAGCCATGGTTCGATGCTGGCTATAGACGGATCCAGGGTCGACTGGATCAAAGCATCTCTTGGCCAACGTCCGGGGTAGGTAATAGGTGTGGCGGTTTTGAAGCTGCTGAAACCAGGTTTCGTACTGCCTTTGGCATGACTCTGTGTTTTGTACGACATCTGGCACCTCCGTAGAGGTTATTCATGGCCGCAATCTTCGCGCTATTCCATGGTTTGGACGTTTACTCGTAAACTAATTTGAAATTGTAGTGATAAAAATCAATTTTGCGAAAATATAAGCCTGAATAATTCTGGAATACTCTCTCCCCCAGCCTGCATTGTGACTTCGCTCTTTGGTTTGTATTTTTCGCGGTAATTTGAAAAAACGGACGTGAATTGCGCCGCAATTTGAAAATTTGCTCACGTGACGAATGGATCAGATCGTTTTAGATCAGTGAGTTAGCTCGCGCGTCTTTTTGGGAGCGTATAAACGCTAAGCGGCCTCCAACGGCACTGTGGGCCGCGGCGGTGTTGTTTGAGGTGATGCCGCGCTCAGAGCGCCCGCGCGATCAGTTCGGCCAGAGTGCGGTCCGCAGGATAACCAAGGTGCGTGGCGTCCGCGGCCTGCACATCGCCGAACATGCCGAAGCCCTGCATGACGTCCGGGTCGGGGCGGTAGGTGATGGGAGGGGCTGATGGAAAACGCTGTCTCAGGGCCGCCTCCAGGTCAGAAAACTGCACGGACAAGGCTGGAAGTAGCAGTGATCTGCCGTCTCCCGGCGTGATGCTTGATACGGCCGCATGGAGCAAAGCAGCGGCTACGGCATGCACTGAGGCGATCGGACTACGCCCTTCGGGCGCTACCGGCATGGTGAAACCCCGACCTTGCCGCATGGCGTGGAACAGATTGGAGAGAAAGGCCGATTTCAGACCTTGCGCCAGGTCCGGCCGGGCAACCACGCCGGGAATGCGCAGGGCAACGCCGTCGATCTCGCCACGCCGAACCGCAGTTTCAAGCGCGATTTCGGCCATGCGCTTGTGCATGGCATAGATCAAGGTCGGGGCGCAGGGTGTGTCGTCGTCGATGATGGCGGGCGGCTTGCCATAGACGGCGATGCTCGAGGCCAGCACGAAGCGGCGTCCCCGGGCGCGGTGGATCAGGTCCAGCGCCGCATCCAGATTCATCCGCCGCGATGCTTCGGGATCGGCCTCCGCAGCGCCGCCGAGCACGGCGGCCAGGTGGATGACGGCATCTGCGTCGGCAAGGACCGCGTCCTGCATGAGAGGATCGGCGATGTCCCCCTCAATGACCCTCAGGCGAGGATCGGGGCTGGTGCTGGGCAGGGAGCAGTCGGTGATGGTGATGGACCTGCAATCGGACCGCGCCAGCGCGAGTTCCACCACCTTGCGGCCGACAAAGCCGCCCGCACCTGTGATGGCGAGCCGCATCAGCCCGCCACCACGACTTGCGAGATGGCCCCGAACAGCGGCCCATCGGGAAGGCGAGCCTCCATGCGGACATGGTCGCCAAAATGCAGATACGGGGTCTCGGGGCCGCCCTTGTCGATGATCTCGATGACGCGGCGCTCGGCGATGCAGGCCGAACCGGCCGCGCGGCTGGCATTGGAGACGGTGCCCGATCCGATGATCGTGCCAGCCGTCAGCCGCCGGGTCCGCGCGGTATGGGCGATGATCTGGCCGAAATGGAAGGACATTTCGCCTCCATGGGGCTCGCCCAGGCGTTCGCCATTGATCTCGACGCGCAGCGGCAGGTGGACGCGGCCGTCGCGCCAGGCCGGGCCCAGCTCATCGGGGGTGACGGCAACCGGCGCAAAGCCGGTTGACGGCTTGGCCTGCAGGAAGCCGAAGCCGCGCTTCATTTCGAACGGACCCGGCTGGCGCAGCGACCAGTCATTTATCTGGACGATGAGGCGGATGTGGCCGAGCGCGGCCTCGGGGCTGCAGCCCATAGGCACCTCGCCGACCACCACGCCGAATTCGCCTTCGCAATCGATGAAGAGGTCTTCGGACGGCGTGAGCAGGGGCGCCTGGGCGCCGAGGAAGTCGTCGCTGGCGCCCTGATAGACAAGGGGGATGGTATCGACCTCTGGAAGGGGTTCGTTGCCGAAGGCTTCGTCCATCAGCCGTCCGTGGTTGAGAAAGGCCGAGCCGTCCAGCCATTGCGGTGCCCGCGGCAGGGGCGCCAGGACCTGGGCGGGATCGAAGTTGAACCCAACGGTGTCCCCTGCTGCAAGCGCCTCGCTGCGCGTCCGCAGCAGTGGCTCGACCCGGGACCAGTCGCGCAGGGCCGCCAGCAGACTGGGCGCGATGTCATTGGCCGAAATTGCGCGGGAAAGTTCGCGTGACACGAGGATAAGCTCTCCATCCTCTGTGCCGTTGGGTAGGGTGGCGAGTTTCATGGATCGCTCCTGCGCACGGGTTCGTCGGGATGTTTCTGCCCGGCAATCTCGGACGCGAAAGCGCCGTCGATCAGCACGAAGAGCATGCGGCAGACCTTGCCGGAGCGGTTGGCCCAGGCGTGATTGGTGCCGCGCTGGACCACGACATATCCCGGCTTGAGGTCGACCTCGCCCTTGTCGAGCACCAATGTCAGTTCGCCTTCGAGCACCACGCCATAGTCCACGCTTTCGGTGCGGTGCATCAGGGGGTGGGGCGACCCGGTCTTGACGGTGGATGCGCCGGCTTCGCCGATTTCGCTGAAGGCGGCCCCCATCTTGTCCCGACCCTCGCGCAGGAATTCCTCGGTATCAGGCGGAATGTCGACGATGCGGATGCGCGTGCCGTTGCGGGGCGGGGACAGGACAAGCGGTCCAAGCGTGGGATCGGGACCGTTGTCGACTGGCGCAGGCGAGCCCTCTGTCGACCAGATTTCGTGAAAGACCGTGCCGGGGATGGCCGAAAGCGCCACGGCGGTGGGCAAGGGACCGGCCTCTATAACAATGGCCTGGCCGTCGGCGTCGTGGCCGGTGACGATGCGGGTGATGGCGGGAAGGTTCGTCATGTTCGTCCCTCAGATCGGTTGCGCAAGGGCACCCAGCGTCTGAGCCATGATCCGGCTGTGCTCCTCGGGCGTGCCATGGCCCTGTTCGATCTCGGCCAGCCGACCCGAGTTCTCGACCACCATCCGGCAGCGGTCCCAACGGCGGTTCTCGAAGGCTGCCAGTGCCGTCGCGATGTCGGCTGCCTTGTGCAGTTCCTCGGCCAGGACGATAGCGTCCTCCAGCCCGATCATGGCGCCGGCAGCCATGTGTGGCGTGGTGGCATGCACGGCATCACCAATCAGCACGACGCGGCCCTTCGACCAGGGACGCTGCAGCAGCAGCTGTTCAAGCGGCCGGAACACCACCTGGTGGCTGGCGCTCAAATCAGCGGCGAGGGCCTGCATGGTCGGCGAAGGGAAGCGACCAAGCAGTTCGCGCAGGGCTTCCACATGCGTTTCTTCGGGCACATGTTCGTTGACCGGTCGATCCTCGGTCAGGAACACATAGCTATGGGTATTCGAGACGTGGTTGATCCCCACCTTGAGCTTGGGGCCGATCCACATGGTCACGGTCGACAAGTGCTCAGGACGCGGGACGACGGCGCGCCAGACGGCCTGGCCGATATAGCGGGGCTTGGGCGCTTCGGGCCAAACCGCATTGCGCACGGCGGAGTAGAGACCATCGGCGCCGATGACGAGGTCGTACCGGCCGGTGGTTCCGTCGCTGAAGCTGACGTGACAGCCATCGGCCCGGTCTTCAATGGCTGTGAAGGTCACGCCAAGACGGACATTGGTGTTTCCGGCGCGCACGCGATCGGCAAGCAGCTTGGCCAGGACCGGGCGCATGACGCCGCCGGTGCCGGTGGTCCCTTCGAGGAGGGCCGGAGTGGGCAAGCGGGCCACGACCTGATCCTGCGGGCCACGCATTTCCACCCCGTCGGTCATGGCGCCGACCGGACGGAAAGCATCCAGGATGCCGAGCCGCGCCATGGCGCGGAAGGTGCCGCCATTGAGGCTGATACCCGCACCGTAGCTGCGCCAGCCGGCATCGATTTCGGCCAGGTCCACGTCTATTCCCAGCCGGTCCAGCTCAATGGCCGCAGCCATGCCAGAAAAGCCGCCGCCGACAATCAGGACGCGCTTGAGTTGATCTGTCATTTCCGTTCCTCCCTAGGCGTTCGCGCGAGATGCACGACGCCCTTTTCGTCTATGGCCAGCGACACGCGGCTCAGATGCTTGCCGATGCAGGGGCCCTGAACGCAGACCCCGGTGTCGATTTCGAACCACGCGCCGTGGGCGTGGCAGGCGATATGTGTACGATCGCCGTTGAGATAGGCGTCGCGCTTCCAGGCGAGGCCGATGCCGCCGGCATAGTGCGGGCAGAGGTCGCGCCAGCCGTGCACGCGGTCCCCCTGCCGCACGAGGATGACCTTGTAGGGCTCGCTCGCCACCTCGAGCCCCCGCGCTCCGCCATCGGGCAGGTCATCGAGATGGCAGAGCGGGATCATGCGCCCGGCTTCGGTCCTGGACCAGGCGCCCATTTCTCGCGGTACTGGAATACGAAGGCCTGCGCGGCTTCCGGGCCCATCGGTGCTTCGCGCGGCGCCCAGTCGTCGTCATGGGTGTCCATGTCGGCGTCAAACTCGACATTGCAGCCGAGCGGGCTCTTGAAATACCAGAACCAGTTGGAACCAAACTTGTGCCGGCCCGGGCCCCAGAAGCTCTCGAAGCCACCACGCATCATGCGGCTGCCGGCCATGAGCAGCTCGGTCGGTCCGCCCATGTGGAATGCCAGATGTTCGCAGCCCTGCATGTAGGGCGGGGTGCGGATGAAGAAGTGGCTGTGATGGTCAGGGTTGGCCTGCGGGCGCAGGAAGGGCCCGGCGCCGGTCAGCGTATCGGTAATGCGGAAGCCCAGCCGGTCGCGGTAAAAGCCCACGGCGACATCGAGGTCGGGCACGAAGAGCACGACATGCGAGAGCGTGCGGGGCTTGGCCGGCATGTCTTCGGAGACGCCGATCTGGTTGACCGGCCTGCGCGTGTCATAGGGCGCATTGACCAATTCGGCGGGAAGATCGAGCGGCGTGCGCGTGGTGACGCGGAAGCTCAGTTCGAAACCCTGGTCGTCCTGGGTGCGGAGCGAGCCGTCGGCCAGCCGCAGGACCTGGCGATCCTTGGAGAGCTCGGCATAAACCGCTTCCAGTGCCGCCTCGTCGACGACGCCCAGGACCTGCATGCGCAGCATGTTGCCGGTCTTGAGTGCGGGCGGCAGGGACGGGTCGTCGCGACGGCGGATTTCGAGGCCGGTCCCATCCAGGGAGCGGAAAAAGCCGCCCTTTTCGGGGGAATAGTCGATTGCTTCCAGGCCGTATGCGGTCAGGAATTCGTGGCAGGCCGGTACGTCGTCAACGCCGAAGACCAGAAGGTCGGGACCGATGATCTGCATCTAAATATCTCCTCTTTCAGGCGGTGTGGCCGCCAAGGGTTTCGGCAACCCAGTCGGCGATGTAGGCGCCGGCATTGGATGAATTGTCGAAGCTGGAATGCTGGACGCCGCCGGTGCGCTCGTCGAAAATCTTGAGCTCGCGCTTGGGGCTGTTGACCAGCTGTTCGAAGGTCCGGTGTGCCCATTTGAGGGGGATCTGGCTGTCCTTGGCCCCGTGGGTGACGAGGAAGGGCACGCGAATGCGGTCCAGAATGCCGTCCAGGTGGACATTCTCGGCAATGCGCATGAACTCATCCATGTCCTTGGCACCCCAGACCCAGCGGACGTGGTTCCAGTAATGCGGCACGGGGAAGCTGCCTTCGCGTTCGAGCCGACGCTTCTGCACGTCGCGCCAGTCGTGGTTGGCGCCCCAGACGACGCCACAGGCGAAGCGCGGTTCGAAGGCGACGGCGCGGGGGCAGTAGTAGCCACCGAGGGACACGCCCTCCATGCCGATGCGCTTGGGATCAATGTCGTTGCGCGCCTCAAGCCAGTCGACCACGCGGCTGGCCCAGTGTTCGCTGTCGAAACGGGCCGTCAGTCCATGGATGCGCAGGGCTTCGCCGGTGCCCGGCTGATCCATGATCAGGGAGGCGACGCCACGCCTGGCCAGCCATTCGGGCAAGCCGACGCGGTATTTCATTTCCTTGGTACTATCGAGGCCATTGACCTGAACGAGGACAGGCTGGCGGCCCTCCACGCCATAGGCGCGGACATAGAGGCCGGACAGGTGTGTTCCGTCATAGGGAATTTCCACCCGCTCGCAATTGTCCTTTGCCAGGGCGATGCTCCGGGCAAAGACGTCCAGGCTGCGATTGTAGAGCATCAGGCGACCGGGCGAGTCATGGGCGAGAAGGCGCTCGGCAGTCGTCAGGTAAGTCGCGGCCCGCCCCATCTTCTGTCCGGCCGAAAGCAGGCGTCCGGAGGCCATGTCCTCTTCGGCCAGCAGGAGCAGGCGGTCGGCCGCGGCTTCCCACGCCACCTGAAAGGACCTGCTTCCTTCCGCATCCCCGGCTTTGGATGCTTCGATCAGCGGCGCGCACATTTCCTCGATCTCGCCGATGCGCGCACCCATCTCGATGGCCAGGTTGACTGCGAGGTTCCAGGGGTAGTTGGTGGGAAAATATTTGAACATGGTCAGAACCTTAGTCGTTGAGTATCGCAACCGCGCGGCACCATCCGGCGGAGGCGCGGGCAACCTTGACGGGGAAGCAGGCGACGGTGAATCCGGTGGCGGGAAGGCCTTCGAGATTGGTCAGTTTCTCGATATGGCAGTAGCCGATCTCGGCTCCGGCCTTGTGGCCCTCCCAGAACAGGCGCGGGTTGCCGGTTTCCCGGATGCGCTGCAGGGTTGGTCCGAAGGGCGCGTCCCAGGACCACCCGTCCGTGCCCGCGATGCGCACGCCCCGGCTGGTGAGGTAGAGCGTGGCCTCTCGGCCCATTCCGCAACCGCGCGACACGAAGTCGGGTTGCCCATAGGCCGCGCCAGCGGCCGTGTTGATCAGCACGATGTCCAGCGGCTGCAATTGATGATCGATGCGTGCGAGTTCGGCCTCGACTTCGGCGGCGGTTACCACATGCCCATCCGGCAGATGCCGGAAATCGAGCTTGACGCCGGGGCGAAAGCACCAGTCTAGCGGCACTTCGTCGATGGTGATGGCGCGTTGGCCCCCATCCATGGTGGGGTGGTAGTGCCAGGGCGCGTCGAGATGCGTGCCGTTATGCGTGTTGATCCGGCACTTCTCGCTCGCCCATCCCGCGCCATCGGGCAGGTGCTGGGGGCTGATTCCGGTCATCTGCTCGATTTCGGCAGCGCCATCGGCGTGGCCCATATAGTCTATTTCAGGGCGAAGGCCGGGCGGGTCGGAGGCAATGCCGGCTTCAAGGGGCACGGACAGGTCGATGATGGTTGGCATTTCCGGCCTCACATGGTGGTGGGCAGCCAGAGCACCAGTGCCGGGAAGAGCACCAGCAGGGCCAGCCGCAGGAAATCGGACAGGACGAAGGGAAGCGCGCCACGGAAGACAGTCATCAGCGACACGTCGGGTTGCAGCGACCGGATGACGAACAGGTTCATTCCGAAGGGCGGCGTGATCATGCCTGTCTCAACGACGACCAGCATGATGATGCCCCACCAGACCAGGTCGTAGCCCATGCCGAGGATGAGCGGGGTGACCAGGGGGACCGTGATGATCATCACCGCAAAGCTGTCCATGACCGAGCCGAGCAGCAGATAGACCACCAGCAGCAGAGCGATGATGATCAGGGGGGGCAGATCCAGCCCGCCGACGAAGGCGATCAGCGTGTCGGGCAGTTGGCTGATGCCGACAAAGAATGAGAAGGTGAGCGCGCCAAAGATCAGCATGTAGATCATCGCGGTGATGGCGGTGGTTTCACCCATGACCGACAGGATTTCGCGGCGATTGAGCTTGCCGCGCAGGAGCGCCATGAGGAAGGCGCCAATCGCGCCGACGGCCGCAGATTCGGTGGCTGTGAAGATGCCCGCGTAAAGGCCGCCGATCACTGCCCCGAACAACACCGTCACCGGACCGGCCTTGGCCAGTGCCGCGCGGCGTTCTCCCGGCACGCGCGGCTGTGGCGCGGGCGCCGCGTCAGGGTTGAGCCGCACGACCAAGGTGATCGTGACGAGATAGAGCGACATCGCGAGCAGGCCCGGCACGACAGCGGCGACAAAGAGCTGGCCGATTGATGCCTCGGTCAGCAACGCAAAGAGGACGATTGGGGCCGAGGGCGGGATCAGGGCGCCGAGCGTACCGCCTGCCGCCACGGTGCCGACAGAAAGCGTGCTCGAGTAACCGGCCGCGCGCATCTGTGGCAGCGATATGCGTCCAAACGCTGCCACCGTGGCCAGTGATGAGCCGGTGACGGCGCCAAATCCGGCGCACCCGCCGACCGTTGCCAAGGCGAGGCCACCGCGCAGATTGCCCAGGACGGACCTGGCCAGGCGATAGACGTCGTCCGAAAGGCCGGCGACCATGGCGAAGGCGCCCATGAGCAGGAAGAGCGGTAGAGCGGCGACCTGGGGATTGGTGAGGAAACCGACAGTTTCCGAGGAAAGCACGCTGAAAGCGGGCTTCCAACCTAGGAACAAGGCGGTGCCGACCAGGCCCATCAGGCCCATCACGGCGGAAACGGGGACCAGCAGAAGCAGAAGCAGCCACAGCAGGATCATCCCGATCCCAACCGACACGGCGGGGGCGGTGGTGACAATGTCGGAAAGCTGGTCGAAGTTGGCGAGGCCGGTACCTACCAGTCCGAGGATGGTCACGACGGTGACCGCGAGGAGCGCCCACACAATCGGGTGCGTCCTGCCGGTCTCGTCCTCCGTGGACTGAATGGCTCGGTAGAGATCGAGCGCGGCCAGTGTCGCTTGCACGACCGCCGTTGCCCACACGAGGACGGCGATCGTCAGCAGGAAGGGGCCGACGGGCCAACCCAGGATCGGCGTCGTGCGACCCTCGGTGAATAGGCGCATGGCGTGCCCCTGCACCTGCTGGGCAAGCAGCAGGAGAAACAGCAGCAGCAGGACTGACCCAGCTGCATCCAGCCAGCGCCGGAGGCGCGGTCCGATGAAGACGCCAATCAGGTCGATGCGCAAATGCACACTTTGGGCTGTAGCAGCCGGCAATGTGGCGGCGACGGCCACGGAGAAGAGCATCGCCACGACTTCATTCATGGCGACGATGCCACCAAGCCCGGCCCAGCGCAGCAACACGGCGACTACGGTCACCCCGGCCACAATGAGCATGCCGATGACCCCGGCGAAGGCCACGGGCTGAGTAATCTTGCGGAGCACGGCTTCAACGGCTTCAGGACGGATCAGTGGTGATCCTGCATGGCTATTGGTGGGGGACGTTTCCATGATCATCTCCTCCTCACGTGCCAAGACGGGCAGGTGCCTTCCGCCTACGGTCGGGTGCGGGGCAAGCAATGCTCGCCCCGCCACGCCGGGGCGTCAGTTGGCCCGGGCCTCGGCCAGCAGGGCCGAGTAGCGATCAAGGATGACCGCGCCACCCTCGGTTCGACCCAGCCAGTCGGCAATGACCGGTTCCATTCGGGCGATCCATTGGGCGGATTGCTCCATGTCCGGGCTGACCACCTCGTGCCCGCCCTTGGCAATCAGGCCGCCGCGGATACCGGCCTCCTGCTCGTCGAAGAACTGGCCCAGAAGACGAGTCTGTTCTTCACCGGAATGACGCATGATGATCTCGCGGGCCTCTTCGGAAAGGCCTTCCCACACGCTGCGGCTGATGAAGACCATGCCGACCACCGTGCCCACGGGAGCCTCGATGTGGTAGCTGGTGATTTCGTCCATGCGGAAGGGCGGGAAGGCCGTCCACGGCACGAGACGCCCATCGGCGGTCCCACGCTGGATCGCCTCATAGGCATCGGCCGGATTAATGGACTGCGGAACGCCACCCAGGGCTTGCACCACACCCGAATTGGTCTGCGAACCGGCGATGATCCGGGCTCCGCCCAGGTCTTCAAGTGACGCCAGTGGCTTGCTGAGGTGAATGCCCGACTGCGGAAAGACCGTGAGGTAGAGCGGCACGATGTCGTGGTACTCGGCGTCGAGATAGCCCTCTGTATAGAGCCGCCAGAAGGCCACCGAGGCAGCTTCGCCGCTGCCGGGCATATTGGGCAACTCAACTACCGATGTCAGTGGAAATCGTCCGCCCACCATAGTCATGATGCCCCAGGAAATCGGCACGACGCCGTCCTTGACGCGGTCGTAGAAATTGACCGGATTGGCCACGGTGAACCCGTGCTGCACGTCGATTTCGACGATGCCTTCACCATCGGCGCTGATCCGCTGCGCCCAGCCATCAAAGATGACCGTCGAAATCGGTCCCTGCGGCGGGCTGGCGGTCGCAAAGGTCAGGGTTTCGGCAGCCTGAGACGGCATGGCCAGCAGGGACGCGCCGACCAGCAGCGCGGTCAATCGATTGATCATGATCTCCTCCAAGAGTTTTGGCCCGGTCTGCGCCGCGCTCCGATCTTGGGTAGCTCACGAGCAATCATTGATAAAATCGAAAGATCAGATATCTTCCATTGGAAAAATCAGAGGCGTCCATGCGATTCAAGGGCTTCGATCTCAACCTGCTGGTGGCGCTCGATTATCTGTTGACTGAGCAGTCGGTCACGCGCGCTGCCGAGCGGCTCTATCGCAATCAATCGACTGTGAGCGCCATTCTCGCGCGGCTGCGGGAGCACTTTGACGACGACCTTCTGGTCCAGGTCGGGCGGGAAATGGTCCCCACGGCGCGTGGGGTGGAACTGGCTACCAAGGTGCGCGATCTGCTTCTGCGCATAGACGCCACGATCCTGACAGCTTCGGAATTCGATCCGGTTGCGAGCGAGCGTGCCGTCCGGATTTTTGCCTCCGACTATGTGATGATCGCCGGCCTGGCAGACGCCTTGCGGATCATTCAGCAAAAGGCGCCCAGGCTCAAACTGACCATCATGCAGCCAAGCCAGTTTCAGCGTGGCACGGAATCCCCCGCGGCCCTGCTGGAAAAGGGCGAGATCGAACTTCTGGTCATGCCGCAGAATTTCATGTCAGAAGCGCATCCGCGCTTGCCGCTGTTTACCGAAACCGTGTGTGGCCTCGTGAGCCGCGACAATGCCGATGTCGGGACAAAAGTGAGCACTGCCGACTTCCTGCAGATGCGCCACGCAACCGTCGGGTTCGGGCCCGGAGCGACCCCATCCTATGAGGCCTGGTTCAACCGGGAGTTTGGCGAAGACCTCAGGCATATCGACATTGTCGCCGGCTCTTTCACGACCATGCCCTTCCTGCTGCCAGGCACGAAGCGGATTGCGCTAGCACATCGCCGGCTGGCCGTTGCCTACACTAAGATGCTGCCGCTGCGCATTGTCGAAACCGAGTTCTCCATCCCGCCATTGGTCGAAGCTGTCCAATGGCATCAGTACACCAACACCGACAGGGCCCTGATGTGGGTGCGCGACCAGATCGTCGACCTGATGAGCGACAGCGCAGCAGAACGGCAGCAGGCCTCAATACAAGCTGAAGACCGACAGTTGAACGAAGAGGGCGAATTCTAGCCCTGTCGCACCTTCGTTCGGAGGTCTCGAGCCTCGTGCCCTAGAACTTGTAGTTGATGCCGGCGCGGACCAGGGAGAACCGATGCGCAATGTCGCGATTGCCCGTGGGCAGGCCGGCATAAGCCTGCGAACCCAGGTCAACATAGAGATATTCGGCCTTGATCGAGATATCGCTGGTCGCTTGCGCCTCGAGGCCAAGACCTGCTGTCCAGCCGATATGATTGGCGGTCTGCGAGGTGACGACGCCTGTGCTTTCCTGGGCGACGCCGCGGCCGAAGGCGAGACCGCCGGTGGCATAGGGCATGACCTGGCCGATGGTGACACCGGCGCGGCCGCGCGCCGTGCCGAAAAAGTCGGTCTTGGCTTCGAAGGTGCCGCCGGCAATCGGTTCGCTATGGCCGATGCTGGCCCATTGCAGATCGGCTTCGCCGCCGATCACGAAGCCGCCCATGTCCATATTATAGCCCGCCTGGGCACCCAGGGCCCAGCCGGCGCTGTTATTGTTGACCTGTCCGGCCGGCAGCGCCGGATTGATAACCGTGGTGCCCCAGGCATAACCGCCGCTGACGCCGGCATAAAACCCGCTCCATTGTGCGGCACTGGTCGCGCCATAAATGGGGGAGGTGCTGTTGCTGTTCCAGCTGAGATCGGCTGCCGGCGCGGCAGTGGACGCCGCCGCCAGGGCGAAAAGGGCAATGGCTGAATGACGCATGGAAGCCTCGCACGTTAAGACCATGGCGACATTTCGCGCCAATTTCTTAACGGCCCGGTAAGCAACAGGGTTAACGGGGCTGGTTTGTGTTCACATCCGCCTTTGTTCAGGCAGCGTCGTTGATCAGCCCCTCGGCCAAGCCATATTCATGCAGTTTGCGATAGAGCGTCGACCGCCCGATGCCCAGGGCCCTGGCCACACGGGACATGCGACCATCGTGATGCTCGATGGCGAAGGCAATCGCCTCGCGCTCGATCTCGGCAAGGGCCTGCAACTCGCCGCTTTCCGACAGGAATCGGTCGCGGGTGGCGGGGAGTTCCGGGGGCAGGGCTGGTGCACGGGCCGTAGCGGCGTCGATATGGACCGGAGCGCTGGGTGCCGGGATATTCTGGACCACACGCACTGCCTCCTCGCGACCGGCGGCCTGGGCCAGAACTTGCGGGAAATCCTGGGTTTCAAGGAAGGCGCCGTCGCTGAGCACGATTGCCCGGTAGATGGCGTTTTCGAGCTGCCGCACATTGCCGGGCCAGTCATAGCTGGAGAGCAACTGGGTGACGGCGGGCGAGACCCCCAGAATGCGCTTGCCGGCCTCGGCCGAGAATCGGGCGATGAAATGGTCGATCAGCGCCGGCAGATCCTCCAGCCGCTCGCGCAGCGGCGGCACGTAAATGGGGAAGACGTTGAGCCGGTAGTAAAGATCCTCGCGAAATTCCCCGGATTTGGCCAGATTGAGCAAGCGCCGATTGGTCGCCGAGATCAGCCGCACATTGACCTTTTCGGGTTTGCTGGCGCCCACCGGCTCGATTTCCCCTTCCTGCAGGGCGCGGAGCAGCTTGACCTGGGTTTCCAGTGGCAGTTCGCCAACCTCGTCCAGAAACAGCGTACCGCCATGCGCCTCAGTAAACTTGCCGGGCTGGTCGGCATGCGCACCGGTGAAGGCGCCCTTTTTGTGCCCGAACAGTACCGACTCGACCAGATTGGGGGGAATGGCACCGCAGTTGACGGTGACGAAAGGCTTGCCGGCGCGATCGCCCGTGCCCTGGATGATGCGGGCGATCAGTTCCTTGCCGACCCCGGACTCGCCTTCGATCAATACCGGGATAGTGCTTTTGGCAGCTTTGGCGCACAGGGTCAGAACGCGTGCCATGGCCGGGGCGGATGCGATCATGTCCTTTTGGCTGAAGGTGCCGGAGCGCCGCGCACGCTCGGCACGGATCGCAGCTTCCAGAGCGTCCAGCTTCATGGCGTTACGCAAGGATATGACCAGCCGTTCGGGAGCCACGGGCTTGACGAAGAAGTCGGCCGCGCCCTGACGCATGGCCGAAATCACGGTCTCCAGTGAGGCGTTCGCGGTCTGGATGATCACCGGTGTCGTGATCCCTTCCTTGCGCATGGCCTCCAGGACGCCCATGCCGTCAAGGTCGGGCATGACGAGGTCAAGGATCATGGCACCGAGCTGTGGGTCCTCGCGCAGAATAGCAAGGGCCTGCTCACCGCCAGTAGCGGTTATGGGCTTGAACCCGGCACGATTGGCGACCTCGGAGGTCAGCCGCAATTGCACCGGATCGTCATCCACCACCAGAACACGCGTCATATGTACCCCAAAACCTGTTCGTTCGGCACGAATCGCGTTGTGCCGTTTTGGGAAAGACGATGCCCCCCGCTTCTTAAGGGGATGTTAAGCCTAGTGAATTTGCCTGCTGTGAGAAAAGAAAAAGGGCCGCGGCGCTAAGCCGTGACCCTCCAGAGCTCTAGATGATGGTTGCCGCTGCCTTATTGCCGTGTGGCGCTCTGGAGCTTGTAGAGTTCGTCCTTCACTTCGAGTTTCTTGCGCTTGAGTGCTGCAACCATCAAGTCGTCGGCGAGCCGGTTTTGCGACTCTGTCTGGATCATCCGATCCAGTTCCTGGTGGCGGCGTTCGAGCGCTGCGATGTGGCCTTCAGTCGTCATAGCAACTCCTTTCAGCGTGTTGGACGCGGGTATCGTCACAAATATTTCATCCTTTGTCGACGCCGTTCGGCAGGGGTGGGGAATTCAGATGCAAAACTCTGCGTGATCGGTTAACCAAGGCTGAGATTTGGCGCTTGAGAGTTCCGCTACACATGTTGTCGCTGACCAAGGAACAGGAAACCCAGTTGAGCATCGAACTGGCCACAAAACGCCAGGAACATGCCGATCTCGACGCGGCCATCCATACATTGACCCAGTCGCAGTTGGCCGATCGGATGCTGATCCAGCGCCTCAAGAAGCGGAAGTTGTCGCTCAAGGATCGCATCGTTCAACTCGAGAATATTCTATTGCCCGACATCATCGCCTGACCGCCTCGCCGCCTTGAGTTGTGGCAGGAATTGGGCTAATTGCGCGCTTTGCGGAGCGGCACGGGGGAATCGCCATGCTCAAGCCACCGGTCGCCATCGTCATGGGCAGCCAGTCGGACTGGCCCACTATGCGGCTGGCCGCCGAAACCCTCGAAACCCTTGAAGTGGAATATGAGGCGCGCATCGTCTCGGCGCATCGCACGCCCGAGCGCATGGTGGACTTTGCCACCAATGCCCGCGCCGAGGGTGTCAAAGTCATCATAGCCGGCGCCGGCGGTGCGGCTCATCTGCCGGGCATGATTGCGGCCATGACCACGCTGCCGGTGTTTGGCGTGCCGGTGCGCTCCAAGGCCCTCTCCGGCATGGATAGTCTTTATTCCATCGTCCAGATGCCCGGCGGCATTCCCGTGGGCACATTGGCCATTGGTGAGCCTGGTGCCATCAATGCCGCCTTGCTGGCCGCGGCGGTACTGGCCCTGGGCGATGATGACCTCGCCGACCGGCTCGATGCGCACCGCGCCCGCCAGACCCAGGCCGTGCCCCAGTTTCCGTCCGATATCGAGTAGTGCATTGACCGACAAGACGACCATTCTCGCCCCTGGCTCCACAATCGGTATTCTCGGGGGCGGACAATTGGGGCGCATGCTGGCGCTGGCCGCAGCGAAGTTGGGGCTGAAGAGCCATATCTATTGCCCGGATCCGCAAAGTCCGGCCTTTGACGTGACGCCGCTCAAGACTGTTGCAGGTTACGACGATGTCGAGGCGCTCAGGACCTTCGCGGCCCAGGTCGATGTTGTCACCTATGAGTTCGAGAACGTGCCGGCGGCCACAGCCGAGGTTCTCGCCGGCATCAAGCCGCTGCGGCCCGGCGCCAATGCTCTGGCGATCTCGCAGGACCGGCTGCTCGAAAAGGGATTTCTGGCTTCCAAGAATATCCCTGTTGCGCCCTATCGGGCTGTGCACAGCCTTGATGAACTGCATCGGGCTGTGGCCGAGCTTGGTCTGCCGGCCGTACTCAAGACCACGCGACTGGGTTATGATGGCAAGGGTCAGCGCGTGCTCCGTGAATCCGGCGACGCCGAGGCGGCCTTTGCCGAGCTTGCTCCCCACCCGCTGGTGCTCGAAGGCTTCGTGCCGTTCGAAAAGGAAATCTCGGTGGTCGTGGCGCGTGGCGCGGATGGTAGCGTGCGCAGTTTCGATGCCGCCGAGAATGTGCATCGCCACCACATTCTCCATACCTCGACCGTACCAGCAGACATTCCGCCGGGTCTCGACAAACAGGCGGCGATGCTGGCCAAGGTCATCGTCGTGGCCCTCGACTATGTCGGGGTGCTGGGCGTCGAATTTTTCGTGGTGCCGGGCGAGCGACCGACGCTGATGGTCAATGAGATCGCGCCGCGTGTGCACAATTCCGGGCACTGGACCGAGGCGGTGTGCCTGACCGACCAGTTCGAGCAGCATATCCGCGCCATTGCCGGCTGGCCGCTGGGTGATCCACGCCGGATGGCTGACGTGGTGATGCAGAACCTCATCGGCGACGAGGTCGGGATGGTGCCCGACGGCCTCGATGGCGACACGCAGCCGCATCTCTATGGCAAGGCCGAAGCGCGGCCGGGCCGCAAGATGGGCCATATCAACAGGGTGGTGCGCGGTTAACGCGCCAGCCAGACCTTGATCGCTTCGGCTACCGATTCCGGGTTTTCCATCGTCGGAATGTGTCCGGCATCAGGGAAAATGACCAGTTCGGCACCTGGAATCATCGATGCCATTTCCTCCGACAGAGGGAGCGGGATGAGCTTGTCCTCGGCGCCGACCCCCACCAGCGTGGGGACAGCAATGTCCTTCAGGTACGGCCTGGAATCCACGCGTCCCATGATTGCAGTCTGCTGACGCAGATAGGTTTCGACTCCGACGCGCATAGCCATGTCGTGCACGGCCTCGGCGATCGGGCCATCCAGGTGGGCCGGCGCCAGCAGACCCGGCAGGGCCATGCGCGAGACCAGTGCCGACTTGCCTTGCCGCACCAGTTCCATTTCAGCCAGGCGCCCCTGTTTGCGCTCGTCGCTATCGGGGCGGGCATTGGTATCGAGAAGGGCGAGATGGGTCACGCGCTCGGGCGCCTGGCGCATGATTTCGAGTACCACATAGCCACCCATGGAAAGGCCTGCCAGGGCAAAGCGGGCCGGTGCGGCGGCCAGGATGCGCGAGGCCATGCCGGCAATGGAATCGTCGCGCGAAACATCAGCGACCGCCGGCGCTATGCCATCGCCAAGCCGTGCAATGAGCGGCTGATAGAGATGGGCATCGCATCTCAGCCCGGGAACAAGGACGAGCGGCTGGTACATCGGCAACTCCTGTGTGTCGCCAGAACGGGTAGCGGGCGCGGAGGAAACCCACAAGATGGCTTCAATTTTCCTTGTGCCAAGTGTGGACAGCGGTGCCTGGATCGGCTATAGAGCCCGCCACGGTGACCGGCTTCGCTGGTCGGCGGGGTGGCTGCTTTGGCCGCACCGCTTCCATCCAAACAGTTTGCATGAGCTTTGAAAGGGCGGTTGACCTTTGCAAGTAGTCGTTCGCGATAACAATGTTGACCAGGCGCTGCGCGCACTGAAGAAGAAGCTGCAGCGCGAAGGTGTCTTCCGCGAGATGAAGCTGCGCAACTACTACGAGAAGCCCTCTGAAAAGAAGGCTCGCCAGAAGGCCGAGGCTGTTCGCCGCGCCCGCAAGCTGGCCCGTAAGCGCGCACAGCGCGAGGGCGGTATCGTGGCAGCTGGCCGCGCATAAGCGTTTTTCGGCGCTCTCAATCAAACACCGCTCCGGGTTCCGGGGCGGTGTTTTTTGTTGGCCGGAGCTTGGGTGAGGGTGCGATCAGCGCCCCAGCGCCGTGTCGAAGAACGGCACAGCCTGTTGCCAGATGCCGGCATCCCAGAGATCCGAGTGGTCGGCGCCCTCGACAATCCAGAGCGCATTGGGGTTTGGCGCCAGCGCATAGAGCCGTTCGCCATTGGTCACGTCGATTGTGCGGTCGGCGGTGCCGTGAGCGATCAGCACCGGCTCAGCGACATTCTCGATCCAGAGATCGTTGCGGAACTGGTCCTGCATGACAAGGCCCACCGGGAGCACCGGATAGCGCTCTGCCGCAACATTGACCGCCGACAGGAAGGGTGTTTCGAGCAGCAGTGCGGTGGCATCACGCTGGCTGGCCACATAGGTCGCAGGTCCCGAGCCGAGCGAGCGCCCCCAGATCAGGATCGGTGCGTCGGTTTGGGCGGCAAGCCAGTCATGGGCTGCCAGGGCGTCGGTCAGGATATTGGCTTCCGAGATATCGCCGGGCGACGCCGGAAAGCCGCGATAGTCGAAGGCCAGGAACCCATAGCCGTCCGCGACGAAGCGCTCGTAGCGCTCGTTCTCTTCGGTAAAACTCTTGGAGTTGCCCTTGTAGTAGAGAATGACGGGCATGCCGGGGCGCGGTGCCTGATACCAGCCATTGATTTCCGACCCACCCGAGGCAATGGCGATCGCGCGAGCCTCTTCCAGGTCCGTGCTCTCCAGCGCGTAAACTTCGCCGATGGCGTTGTACTGAAGGGTGCGCTGGTTGACATACATATAGGCCACCACGCCGGCATAGCCGATGGCGAACACAATCAGGATGGCGAGGAGCAGGCGGCGGAGAGTCTTCACGATCATTTCCCGGCAATGCAATTTGCCGGACTATAGCAGCCTGCGGCGTTCGCGTCAGAGCTCGGAAAGAGTCTTGTCGATTGCCTGCGCAAAGACCTCATCCGGCTGGGCCCCGGAGAGGGCATATTTCTCGGCGAAGACGAAAAACGGCACGCCGCGGATGCCCTGTTGGGCAGCGCTGGTCGCCAGCTCTGCGGTAATGGCGAGTTCGTTCTCGTCATTGATCGCGTCCATGGCGTCCCCGCGATCCCACCCATATTCGGCGGCGATGTCGATCAGCACGTTATCGTCATTGATCTGGCGGTGATCGAGGAAATAGGCCTCGGCAATGGCGTTGGCCAGCTCGTGCTGATTGCCATTGGGCTTGCTGAGGCGGGTCAGGGTATGCGCCTTGGCGGTGTTGAACATGCGCGGCTGGCGGCTGAGATCGAGCGTGATCCCCGCCTTCTGCGCCTCGCTTTCCACGCGCGCCCACATCTCGGCCGGGTCGCGACCATATTTCTGGCGCAGCATTTCGCCCACATCTACGCCCTCGGGTGGCACGGAGGGATCGAGGTAGAAGGGGTGGTTTTCGATCTCCACCTCGACGTCGTCCGGCAGGCTGGCGATCGCCTGGTCCAGCCGCGCCGAGCCGACAAGGCACCAGGGACACACCACGTCGGTAAAGACATCGATCTTGAGCAGCTTGGCCATCGGGTATTCCTCGAAGCGTACAATGCCCCGCCCAGATGGCGGCCCAAGCGCCGTCTGGCAAGAGGGTACCTTGAGGTAACTGTCAGGCCGGCGCCTGGGGCTGATCAGTCATCAGGGCAAAGGGCGGGGTGTAGGCGGCCGTCATGATCAGTCCCAGCGTGGCGCTGAGGCCCAGCACAATGCTGCTCGGTGCCATCAGCCAACTTGCCAGCCTGGATATGCGAGCCACCCGTGCCATGGTTGCCACGGATAGCAGAAACAGGCTCGTGCAGACGATGCTCAATTGCAGCGAGTCGAGCGGCGGGGTGGCAAAGGGCAACACCACATAGGCCACGGTCAGGGCGCCCAGCCATATGCTCGATCCGGCCGCCTTTGGCTGCAAGGTGAGGGCCCACCAGGCGGCGCCCAGACAGGCCAGTTGAATCAGGTGCAGAGCTGCACCGGCCGGTCCGGGCAGGCCGAATGGCGAGAAGAACAGGGGAATGATGCCGATTGCCTCAGCGCCCAGATTGAGAAGGCCGAACAGCCCCAGTGGGAGACCGGCGCACATAACCAGGCGGAGCGCCTCGCGGGCCTGCTTGACGCCGGCTTGGGTCGGGTTCGATACGGATTGGGCGGGCAATGCTGTGGTGGCCATTTTGGCGGCTCCCCATTGGCAGATCGTGCGCAATCAATGGCCGAATGGGGATATGGGTTCCGCCTACGTCAATTGCGCTGAAGCCGTCCCACCCCTTGCGGATGGGCCAAGCGCCCCCTATTGCGGGGCTTCGGAGCATGGAGAGACCAATGAGCGGCGCCGCGGAAAGTGAACGGATCGACGCGCTGGAAACGCGCATCGCCTATCAGGACCAGACCATTGAAGAGCTCAACGCAGCCCTGACCGCGCAATGGAAGACGATCGACCTGCTCACCAAGAAGCTCGCCACGCTTGAGGAGCAGGTGCGCTCGGGCAGTTTCATTGCAGATCCGGCTACCGAAAAGCCACCGCCGCATTATTGAGCGGCGTTCGAACCTGTTCGATCAGCCGTCCGCCGGCGATCAAGACCGCTCCAGCCCCACAGCGCCGCGGAAGGCAGTGATATGGTCGGCGGGCGGCTTGCCCTCAGGTGCAGTGTCTGTCCAGTAGAAATTATGGGTGAAGAGCCGCCAGCCCAGCCGGCCCCAGGTAATCTCCACGCGGTGGTCGCTGATGCCCGGCCCGAATCGGTCGGCGCCTGACAATGGTCCCGAGATTGCATCGCCCAGCAGAAAGAGGGGGGAGTTGCTGCGATCATAAATATTGGTCCAGCGCACCACGGAGAACACGGCGGCATGGTGGGCAGCGTCGCCTTTTTGCGGGTCGGGGTAGATGGCGCCTCGGTTCTCATCATAGGGCTGCGGTGGCGCTGTGGGCAGCACGCGCTCGGTCTTCATGCGCGAGAAGTCGGTGCTGCCATCGGTGATGAGAAACTCGGCGCTCGAGAGGGGGGAGCCCAGCGTCACCAGATCTGAAATCTTCCAGCCGGAGAGCTTCGCAGTCCCCGGCTGGCCCTTCTGTCGGCGCAACGAGTCGAAGAGCTGCCACTGCAATTGCTGGTAACGTTCGACGACGGATGGGTCCCATGTCTCCCCGCCATTCTCGGCTACGAAAGCGTCCAGGGTCGCGAAGGCGGCCAGGGCCTCGGGAGGGGGCGGGTTGTCCTTGGTCGGGCCCACCTCGCGCCAGAGAATATGCAACAGATCGTAGGCCAAGACCGAACCGAGGGAGTGGGCGACCACCACCACCCGGTCATATTCGGGATCTTCATGCAGCGCCTTGAGCAGGGCCAGGCCACGATTGCGCACGCCTTGGCGGCTTTGCACCGTCTCGGTCTGGGCGGATAGATAGCTGGCCGCGTCGCCGAAATAGGGCAGCAGCAGCGTGCCGGCGAGATAGGCCAGCGTTCCCAGCACCATCAGATTGGCGACATGCCCGTTCCAGCCGAAGCTGTCGAGAATGCCGATCGCCACGGCAAAGACCAAGACCTGGCGGGGCAGTCGCTTGATGAAGCCGAGCGGTCGGAAGAATTTCGGCAGCAGGATGAGCGCCAGGGCGATGAGACTTATCATGTGGCCACGGACGGCCTCAGCGGACACGAAGTGATCATACCAATTGGTATTGAGCACTTGTGGCAGGGCGAGCAGGGCGCCAAAGGCGCTGATGGTGGCCAGAACCGTCAGCATCCAGAATACGGCCCAGGGCCAGCGCATGTGCCTGGGCACATAGGCCGGGTCGATCCAGAGCAATCTCCTGATCCAGCGCCAGAGATTGCGGATCGGCGTGGCGTTGAGCAGGTCGGCATAATAGAGCTCGAAGAAGTCGGTGCGCCGTCCATTGTGCTCGGGCGTGGTGATCCGCTGCAATTCATAGAGGCCGCTCTTGTCGTCAGGGACGATCCAGATGGGACGCGGTCGGGGATAGGTTTCGCCGGGCGTGTCGAGCTGTGGATTGTCCTGCCAGAGCGCGCCGACAAAATCGCGGATCGTGCCCATGGGGCGCTGTTCGCCTTGGCCGTGGACGATGACGATGGCCTGGCGCTTGATCGGCGCCGGCGCTGCAGCGCGCTTTCTCGGTGCTCTTGCCATGGTCCCCCTCCCAATGGGGCAAAGACTAGGGCAAGCGCGCCTGCAAGGAAACGGTCTCTAGCGGGCCGTGCCTATCGCGACCCAGGTGGCTATGCCGATCAGCAGCACGGCAAAGACCCCTCCCATGACGCGGCGGCGCTCCGGACGGGTCAGCAGGGGTTGTACACTGCCTGCGAGCAGGACCACACTGGCATGAACCCCCGTGGCGACGACCACATAGGCGGTGGCGAAGAGCACTGTCTCCCGAACCGTGGTGGTGGTGAGAAAGCCGGGCATGACGGTGATGTAGAAGAGCGCGGCCTTGGGGTTGAGCAAATTGGTGATCAGCCCGCGTCGGAAATAGCGCCAATTGTTTCCATCAGGATCGAGAGGGGCAATTGGCCGGCGCGAGTCGCTCCAGGCCTCCCAGGCCAGATAGAGCAGATAGGCAACGCCGGACCAGCGCAGGCTCTGGTAGAGCCAGGGCTGCTCGAGCACCAGGGCGCCTAGCCCGAAAACTGCCAGCAGGCCAAGCAGTGCCAGGCCCAAGGCAACTCCGCCCACGGCTGCCAGACCCGGCGCCCGTCCCCGCGCGGCCGCGAGGATGGCGAGATAGGTCATATTCGGGCCTGGCGTCAGTTCGATCAGCAGGCTGGCTACAGCGAATGAAAAAAGCGCGGCACTCATGGCCGCGCTTTTCCGATTTTGCTTGGCTCCAACACGAACCCTAGTGGCCGAAGGCCTTCACAATGTCCTCGGTCACCTTCTTGGCGTCGCCGAACAGCATCATGGTGTTGTCGCGGAAGAACAACTCGTTCTGCACACCCGCATAGCCAGCCGCCATGCCGCGCTTGATGAAGAGCACGGTGCCGGCGTCCTCGACGTTGAGGACGGGCATGCCATAGATGGGCGAGGTCTTGTCGGTCTTGGCCGAAGGGTTGGTGACGTCATTGGCGCCGATGACGAAGGCCACGTCCGACTGGGCGAATTCGGAGTTGATGTCTTCGAGTTCGAACACTTCGTCATAGGGCACGTTGGCTTCGGCCAGCAGCACGTTCATGTGTCCCGGCATGCGGCCGGCCACCGGGTGGATGGCATATTTGACTTCAACGCCTTCGGCCTTGAGCAGGTCCGCCATCTCGCGCAAGGCGTGCTGGGCCTGGGCCACGGCCATGCCGTAGCCGGGGACGATAATGACCTTGCCGGCATTCTTCATCAGGAAGGCCGCGTCGTCGGCGGCGCCCTGCTTGACCGGGCGGTCGTCTTCGGCACCCGAGGCGGCACTGGACGTGTCGCCCCCGAAGCCACCCAGGATAACCGAGATGAAGCTGCGGTTCATCGCCCGGCACATGATGTAGGAGAGGATCGCGCCCGAGGAGCCGACCAGGGCACCGGTGATGATCAGCGCCGTATTGCCCAGGGTAAAGCCGATACCCGCTGCCGCCCAGCCCGAATAGGAATTGAGCATGGAGACCACGACGGGCATGTCGGCGCCGCCGATGGGGATGATCATCAGCCCGCCCAGCACCAGGGCGAGGATTGTGATGAGCCAGAAGAGCCACGGATTGCCGGTGACGGTGAACATCCAGACCAGCGCGACAATGGCGACGCCCATGGCGATATGGATCAAGTGGCGCATGGGCAGGATGATCGGCTTGCCGCTCATATTGCCGTTGAGCTTGGCAAAGGCGATGACCGAACCGGTGAAGGTGAAGGCGCCAATAGCGGTACCGATACTCATTTCCACCAGGGCCTGGGCGTGGATGTGATCCAGCGTGCCGATGCCGAACGCTTCCGGCGCATAGAGCGCGGCGGCGGCCACAAAGACGGCGGCCAGACCCACCAGTGAGTGGAAGGCGGCGACCAGTTGCGGCATGTCGGTCATCTTCACCGAGCGGGCGATATAGGCGCCGATGCCGCCACCGAGGGCGAGGCCGCCAATGATCAGCAGCCAGCTCATGAAGTCGCTGGGTGCGGCCACCATCAGCGTGGTGACCACGGCGATCCCCATACCGATCATGCCAAAGAGATTGCCCTGGCGCGAGGATGAGGGATGCGACAGCCCACGCAGGGCCAGGATGAAGAGAACGCCCGAGACCAGGTAGAGAAGGGCGGCGATATTTGCGTCGATCATTTTTCGATCAGCCCTTCTTCTTGTACATGGCCAGCATTCGCTGGGTCACCAGGAACCCGCCGAAGATGTTCACGCTTGCGAACACCAGAGCGATGAAGCCGAAGAGTTTCGATACCCAGCTGGCGTCATTGGCGAGATGCACGCCCACGGCCAGCAGGGCGCCGACTACGATCACCGAGGAGATGGCGTTGGTGACGCTCATCAGCGGCGTGTGCAGGGCCGGGGTAACGCTCCAGACCACGAAATAGCCAACGAAGATCGCCAGCACGAAAATGGCAAGGCGGAAGGTGAAGGGGTCGATGGCGCCGCCAATGGCCCCATGGGCCACGGCTGCACCGGCATCGGCGATGTGTTCGGCCGTCGTTTCCATTTACTTGTCTCCTCCCTCGGGGGCGGCAGGCTTCTTCGCTGCCGGCTTTCTGGCAGCAGGTCTTTTGGTTGCAGGCGCCTTGGCCGGAGCATCTGCTTGCGGATGGGCTTCGGCTGCCGCCTTGGCGGCAGGCTTTTTCGCGGGGGCCTTGCGCGCAGGCTTGGCTTCCGGGTCATGCGCGACATCGCCCTTGGGCGCGGCAGCGCTCTTTGGTGCAGCAGACTTGGCCGTCGCGGGTTTGGCCGTGGCAGATTTGCGGGCTGCCGGCTTCTTTGCTGCAGCGGGCTTGGCTTCCGGATCGGGGGCCAAGTCGGCCTTGGTGGAGGCCTTCCGGGCCGCAGGCTTTTTCGCCGGAGCGGGCTTGGCCTCGGGGTCATGCGCAACGTCTGCGAGTGCTGCCGCGGCAGGTGCAAAATTCGGATGCACCACAGCGCCGTCGCGCGTCAGCACGGTTGCCTTGACCAGTTCGTCATCCCAGTTGATGGCGAGCTTCTTTTCCTTCTTGTCGACCAGCGTGTCGATGAAGGCGAGCAGGTTGCGGGCATAAAGCTGGCTGGCAGTGGTCGGGATATGACCGGCCAGATTGGTGTAGCCGATGATGGTCACGCCCTTGTGGGTCACGACCTTGCCCGGCTGGGTCAGTTCGACATTGCCGCCGCGCTCGGCCGCGAGGTCGACGATCACCGATCCGGGCGCCATGGATTCAACCATGGCCTTGGTCACCAGCTTGGGCGCGGGCCGGCCCGGAATGAGCGCCGTGGTGATGACGATATCCTGCTTGGAAATGTGCCCGGCGACCAGTTCGGCCTGGGCGGCCTGTTCGTCCTTGGTCAGTTCGCGCGCGTAGCCGCCGGTGCCCGAGGCGTCCTTGAGGGCGTCGGTCATGATAAACTTGGCGCCCAAAGATTCCACCTGTTCGCCGGCTGCGGCGCGCACATCGGTGGCCGAGACCACAGCGCCAAGGCGCTTGGCGGTGGCGATGGCCTGAAGGCCGGCCACGCCCGCACCCATCACGAAGGCCTTGGCCGGACGCACCGTGCCAGCGGCTGTCATCATCATGGGCAGGGCGCGATCGAAGACGCCCACGGCCTCGATGACGGCCTGATAGCCGGCTAGGTTCGCCTGTGAAGAGAGAATGTCCATGACCTGGGCGCGGGTGATGCGCGGCATGAACTCCATGGAGACCGCGGCCACGCCCGCCTTGGCGAGGGCGTCTATGTCCTTGTCATTACCATAGGGGTCAAGGGCGCCGATCAGCAGGGCACCGGTGTTGACGCCGTTGAGCGTGCTGGCCGCAGGGCGCCGCACGCAGAGCACGATATCCGCACCCTTGAGCGTTGCAGCTGTCGTCGCGCCAATCGTCGCGCCGGCCTCAGTATACTGTTCGTCCGAGATGCGGGAGCCGGAACCGGCGCCTGCTTCGATGACAACCTGGCCGCCCAGGGCGACATATTTGGCGACGGTCTCGGGGGTGGCAGCCACGCGGCTCTCACCCTCGAACCGTTCGCGCAACACGGCAATTTTCATGGAAACTCTCCTGCCCACCTGCCCCGGGGCAGGCGCGTTTCGTGTGCCTGCGGGTTAGCCTGTGATCAGGGGTTGATCACAAAATAGAGGATCACCACCAGCGCTGCCAGCGCATAGAGCGACCACTTCACCCCGGTAATGAAGCCGTTATAGGTCTTTTCGTGTTCGGCATAATCCATCGCGGATTCCAGTACCGGTGCTGCGTGATGTTCTGGGCGGGTTTTGGCCATCAGGTCCTCGAAAGTATACTCGTCTATTGGTGCTAAGCCGAAAGTCTATCGTCTCAGGGAGACGTGGCTTCCAGCTCGTCGATCAGCCGCTCGATCATCGAGAGGCCGAGCGACCAGAATTGGGGGTCTTTGGCATCGAGCCCGAAGGGCGCGAGTAGTTCGGAATGATGCTTGCTGCCCCCTGCCTTGAGGAGTTCAAAATAGCGCTCCGCAAAGCCTTCGCTGGCCTTTTCATACTGTGCGTAGAGCGAGTTCACAAGGCAGTCGCCAAAGGCATAGGCATAGACATAGAAGGGCGAGTGGATGAAGTGCGGGATATAGGCCCAGAAGGTCTCATAGCCCTCATTGGCGATGATGCCCTCGCCCAGGGATTCTGCCTGCACTTCGAGCCAGAGCGCGTTGATCTCTTCGGTCCGCAATTCGCCCTGGCGGCGGGCCGTGTGGACCTTGCGCTCGAAAGTGTAGAAGGCGATCTGCCGGACCACCGTATTGAGCATGTCTTCCACCTTGGAAGACAGCAGCGCAAAGCGCTGCTTGGGGTCGGTGGTCTTGTCGAGCAGGGCTCGGAACGTCAGCATTTCGCCAAAAACCGAGGCGGTTTCTGCCAGGGTCAGCGGCGTGTTGGCCAGGATTGGGCCTTGCGCGGCGGCGAGGCGCTGGTGCACGCCATGGCCCAGCTCATGGGCGAGCGTCATGATATCGCGGGTGCGCCCGAGATAGTTGAGCATCAGGTAGGGATGGGCGCTGGGGACGGTGGGGTGCGCAAAGGCGCCCGAAAGCTTGCCATTGCCCGTCGGCGCATCGATCCAGCCCGAATTGAAGAAGGGCTTTGCCACCTCCGCCAGGTCTGGCGAAAACCGGCCATAGGCGTCGAGCACGGTCGAGACCGCCGTATCCCAGTCCCAGATGCGCTCATCGCTGGTAGGCAGGGGCGCATTGCGGTCCCAGGCATTGAGCTTGTCCTTGCCGAACCATTTCGCCTTCATCTTGTAGTAGCGATGGCTGAGGCGCGGATAGGCCGCCTGTACCGCGGTCTGGAGCGCATCGACGACTTCCCGCTCCACAGAATTGGCCATGTGGCGGCTGTCGGCGATGTCCTGGTAGCCGCGCCACCGATCCGAGATTTCCTTGTCCTTGGCCAGCACATTGGTGATGTGGGTGAAGAGCCGCCCATTGGCCGCCAGCACCTTGGCCAATGCCTTGAAGGCGGCTTCGCGCTTCTTCTCATCCTTTTCGGAGAGCAGGTGCAGGGTGGATTCGAGATTGAGGGTTTCGCCATCGACCTCGAATTCGAGGCTGGAGAGCGTCTCGTCGAACAGCCGGTTCCAGGCCGAATAGGCGGTGACCGACTTGTCGTGGAACAGTTCTTCAAGCTTGTCGTCGAGCTGGTAGGGTTTGGCTTTCCTGAGGTCGGCGAACCAGGTCTTGTAGCGCTTGAGCTCCGGGTCGCTGTCCAGGGCGGCGTCGAGCGCCGCATCCTCAATTCGGTTCAGTTCCAGTTCAAAGAACAGGGTTTTGGTCGAGAGATTGGTCAGCGCCTCATTGGTGTCGCCCATGAACTTGGCGCGGTCCGGATCGGTGGATTTCTGCGCATATTGCAGGAAGGCGAATGAGCCGATGCGGCCGGTCAGATCACCCAGGATCTCGCTGTCCTTGATGGCTTTGATCAACTGCCCGGATTTGGTCAGCTCGGCCAACTTGCCCTTGTATTTGCTTTCGAATTCGGTGGCCAAGGACTTGGCTTGGTCCATCGCCGCCTTGAATTCGGGGCTGTCCTTGCCGGGATAGAGGTCATTGAGGTCCCAGACAGGCAGATTACCGAACTGGTTATGGCCCTTTTGAGCGACAGCGGACATGCAACGCGACTCCCGAAAACTGTTTCGGGCGGGACCTTAGCGAGCGGGAGTCGCGCTGTGAAGGGCGGGATAGTGGCGCGGGGATCAGTGAAAGCTCTCTGGCCCGGCTTGCGGTGGGTGAGGGGGGCTTCCTGGTAGTTCGTCGCGCTAGCTGCCCGTCAGCAGCCGGTTCGTGCCTTCCCAAATCAATTGCAGCGCCAGGAGAAAAACCAGCCAATAGGCGATGCGGTAGAAGAGCTTGGCGTCAATGCGGCGCACCAGATAGATGCCGAGGAAAACGCCGGCAATGCCCACCGGGGCCAGGGCGGCGGAGAGTGTCAGGTTTTGCACGTTGAGCTGGCCGAGGAAGTAATAGGGCACCAGCTTGGCCGTGTTGACGATGGCAAAGAAGAAGGCGGTCGTGCCCGCATAGATGGCCGGGGGCAAGCGGCGGGGCAGCACATAGATTTGGAACGGCGGACCGCCGGTGTGCGAGATGAAGCTGGTGAAGCCGGCCACACCACCCCAGAACACGCCCCAGGGTTTTGACGGTGGCAGGCCCTCGAGTTTCTTGCGCAGCGGCAGGATGGCGTCGAGCACGAAGAGCAGCGTCACGATGCCGACCATCAGGAGCACCACGGCGTCGCTGACCACGGCCCAGAGGGCCCAGCCGATCAAGGTGCCGATCGCGGCGCCAGGCAGCATGATGCGGAGCAGGCCCCAGTCGCATTCCTTGCGGTACATCCAGATGGCCACCGCATCCATGCAGAGCAGCACCGGCAGCATCATGCCGGCCGCATCGCGCGGCGCCATGACCAGAGCGAGTAGCGGCACACCGACGACGCCCAGGCCACCAAGCAGCCCGGCCTTCGAGAGGCCAACAACAAGCACCGCGATCACGGCGACCGTGACGAAAACTGGATCGATCATGGGAAAGGCAGGTCCGGCGAGAAGTGGGCTCAACCCGACCTTGGCAGGCGTGATTTGTCAAGCTTGCCCCGTGGTTTGCCGGCCTTGGATTTGTCAGGCGCCTCTGGGGTATCGGGTGCGTCCGCCTGCATGGCTTCGTCGAGCAGGGTCATGGACTGTCGAACGGCGCCCCAATAGGCCTCGCGATCCCCGCGCAGGCGGAAGGCGCGAAGCAGCAATTCTTCGTCCCGGGCGTGGAACTGGCGCGCCAGCTCCTCGGCCTCGTCCTCGTCATGGCCGAAATGAACGAGGACGCGGCGGCCCAGATGCAGGGCAGAGTGGAAGGTCTCGCGCTCGAACAGGGTAACGCCCAGCTCCATCAGGGCATGGGCGTGTTCGCGGTCGACCGCCCGGGCGGCAATGGCGACATCTGGAAAATGCCGGCGCACATTGCGGGCGATATCGAGAATGCGATTGGCGCCACCCACGGCAATAATGACCAGTTCGGCGTGTCCGACGCCGGCGGCGTGCAGCAGGTCGGTCCGCGAGGCGTCGCCATAATAGACCTTTACCCCGAAGCGGCGGACCAGCTCGATCTGCGCGGCATCGTCGTCGATCAGGGTCATGTCGTAGCCATGGCTGCGCAGCATGCGGGTGACGATCTGCCCGAAGCGGCCATAGCCGAGAACGACGATGCGGCGGTGTTTCTCGACAGTGTCCGGGTCGCGGCCCTCCCGCCCCTTGCGCGCATCCAGCCGTGGCGCGATCAGCTTGTCGAAAGCGAAGAGCAATAGGGGCGTGGTGGCCATCGAGAGAGCCACCACAACGGTGAACAGCGCATAGGCATCGTCCGCCAACGCACCCCTGTTGAAGGCGAATTGCAGGACCACGAAGGCGAATTCGCCGGCCTGGCTGAGCAGCGTCGCTACCAGCAGCCGGTCGGCCCGGTTCATGCGGAACAGGGTGCACAGGCCATAGAGGATGGCGAATTTGGCGACGATCACGATGAGGACCAGCGCCAGGATCAGCCAGGGCGTTTCGAGGAATTCGCCAAAGGCGATCGACATGCCAACCGAAACGAAAAACAGCCCCAGGAGCAGACCCTTGAAGGGTTGAAGGTTGCTCTCGAGCTCATGGCGGTATTCGCTGTCGGCCAGCAGTACACCGCCGATAAAGGCGCCCAATGCAGGCGACAGCCCAAGGGCCTGGGTGGCGAAGGCGGCGCCCACCACCAGCGCCAATGCCAGGACGGTGAAGGCTTCGCGCACAGCGGTGCGGGCCACAAAGGCAAGCAGGGGGCGCACCACATAGCGGCCACCGGCAATGGCGGCGGCGAAAGTGGCCAGTAGCAGCGCCGATGTCTGCCAGAAGACCGGGCTTTCCACCTCCGAGACGGCCTCGGTGATCTCGGCTTCCAGACTGGTGCCGGAACCGGCAAAGGCCAGAAACGGCACGATGGCGAGAATCGGGATGACCGCCACATCCTGCACCAGCAGCACGGCAAGGCTCGCCCGCCCCGCATCGGTGCGGGTGATGTCGCGCTGCTCGGCGGTCTGCATGGCAATAGCGGTCGAACTCATGGCAAAGGCCATGCCCACGATGATCGCGGTATTGAGGGCGAAGCCGAATGCCTGAAGGATCAGGGCGATGACCAAAGCCGTCAGCAGCATTTGGGGCAGGCCAAGGCCGAGCACCTTGTTGCGCATGCGCCAGACCTCACGAGGCTGTAGATCGAGCCCGATGAGAAAGAGCATCAGCACGATGCCGAATTCGGAGATGTGACGGATGGTTTCGGTGTCAGTCAGCAGGCCCAGGCCATAAGGACCGATCAGGATGCCGGCGGTCAGGTAGCCCAGCACCGTTCCCAGGCCGGCCGCCTTGGCCAGCGGCACGAGCGCGGCACTGGCGGCAAGCAGGGCAAAGATGGCCAGCAGAATATTGTCTTCCACCCTGCTGGCCCCTCTCGTCTATTCGTCGTTGTCGGACTTGATCGACTTGAGCTTGGCAAAGACCGAATCGGCATCCAATTCCTCGTCGGAGGTCTGGCCGGCATGTCCGGTGCCGTCGGCGTCGAAGCCGCCTTGCTGCTCGGAGAGGCGGGCATTGGCGCGGGCCAGGGCCTCCTCGGCGGTCAGCAGGGTGGTGCCCTCGTTAAGTTCGGCCTGAGCCGGGGCGTCCTTGGATGCGCGCTTGACCTCGAGGTCAAGGTCGATCTGGCTGCACAGGCCCAAGGTTACTGGGTCCATGGCCGTCAGATTGGCCGCGTTCCAGTGTGTGTTCTCGCGCACCGATTCAATGGTCGACTTGGTGGTGCCAACCAGACGCATGATCTGTGCGTCCTTGAGTTCGGGGTGGTTGCGCACCAGCCACTTGATGGCGTTGGGACGCTCATTGCGGCGGGAAATCGGGGTGTAGCGCGGGCCCTTGCGCTTGACGGCGGCGACGCGAACCTTGGGCTCGCTCAGCTTCATGCGATAGGCGGGATCGGCCTCGGCCTTTTCAATCTCTTCGCGGGTCAGCTGGCCGTTCTGAATGGGGTTCACGCCCATGATGCCGCTGGCCACGTCGCCGTCGGCGATGCCCTGCACTTCGAGCGGATGCAGTGTGCAGAAAGCAGCGATCTGGTCGAAGGACAGGGCGGTGTTGTCCACGAGCCACACGGCGGTTGCCTTGGGCATCAGAAGGGACTGGGACATGGTTAAATTTCTCCTGCTGGCGCGGCCGGTCTTCCTCCGGGCCGCTCCGCCTCTTGGCCAAATGCTGAGGGGAACTGACCGGTAATATAAGGAAAATACCGCCTTGCCGCAACGGCTAACTGGTCATTTGTTCAGCGCCGAAATCGGTGACGAGCACCAGCTTGCCGCGATGGCGGCGTGTCTCCATCTCGGCATGCGCCTGCGCCGCCGACGCCAGCGGAAAGGTTCTGATCTCGGGCTTGATCCAGTCCGGAGCAGCCAGCGCGGGCAGAAAGGTTGCGCGGATATGGGCGGCGATCTCCGCCTTGGTCTCAGGGCTTTGCGGGCGCAAGGTGGAGCCGGACAGGGTCAGGTCCTTGGCCATCATCATGCGCAGGGGCACCGTGGCATTGGCGCCCTCAAGGGTCGAGACCTGGACGATGTGGCCGCCACGGGCCGAGGCCGCGATATTGACGGCCGCCAGCGCCCCGCCGACCAGATCGACAATACGGTCGGCACCGCGCCCATCGGTCAATTCCATGACCCGGTTGGCGATATTTTCCCGGGTGCGATCGATCACGGCGATGGCGCCGAGCCGCCCGCAATAATCGGCCTTGTCGGCGTCAGATACGACGGCAATGGCCCGTGCACCCAGAATGGTACAGATCTGGATGGCTGCGCCGCCGATGCCGCCGGCGCCGCCATGCACAAGCACGGTCATGCCCGGCTCAAGGCCGGCCCGCATGACCAGGGTCTGGGTGACGGTGAACCAGGTTTCGGGCAGAGCGGCCGCTTCGGCGAGGCTCCAGCCCTGCGGCACGGGCAGCACCTGACCGAAGGGCACCGAGACATATTCGGCATAGCCGCCGCCATTGGTCAGCGCCATGACGGGGTCCCCCACGGCCAATCCCGTGGCCTGCTCGCCAAGCGCCGCGACGATCCCCGCCACTTCCAGGCCAGGCAAGGGCGACGCGCCAGGAGGCGGCGCGTAATGCCCGCGCCTTTGCGCCAGGTCCGGCCCGTTGATACCGGCGGAGGCTACCTGGATCAGCACGTCGCGCGGGCCGATCTCCGGCAGCGGCTCGATGCAAGGGGTCAGCACCTCGGGGCCGCCTGGGCCGGCGATGCAGATGGCGGTCATGGTCTTTGGCAAGTTCATGCCCAATGCTGGCGCAAGCCGGCTTGCCGGGCAAGATCGCTCGGCTAAACTTGTTCGCCGTTGTTTTGTGAGGATTGCGCCATGGAAGAGGAAGACCGCAAACGCCCCGTCAGCCACGAGGTCGGAATGAACCTTGATGCGCTGTCCGTGGAAGAATTGCAGGACCGCATTGGCCTGCTGGAAGCCGAAATCGCCCGGCTCAGGGCTGCCATGGCGGCCAAAGGCGATTCCCGCAGGGCCGCGGAAGCCGCGTTCAAGTTTTGAGACACCCATTTCGTGATGGCACCAAAGGCACCATTGTGCCGTTACGGCTCCGCGCTTGTTAAGTTTAACAAGGCGTTATCATTTGAAGAGCTTCGCAGCTCGGGCAGGATGGCCGGGTGCGTGGAGGAAGACATGCAGGACGGCTCGGTCCCGAGAGCCTTCCATCCGACCTTTGGCGAATAGACAAAGCCCGGGCCCGGCCTGCATTTCGAGGTAAGCTTTGGAGGAGTTGCCAAGATGGTGCGGCAGGATGATGTAATTCTGGAAGGTGTCAGGGCGGCCGAACTTGCCTGTCTCAATGCCTTGGCCCGCGGTGAGGCGCTGAGCCGGCGCAGCGATGTCGCGCCGCTTTATGCCAAGGGCTGGGTGGAACTGGCCGGCGACCAGCCGATCATCACCCTGACCGGGCGGACCCTTCTGGATCACCCGCCAACAGCGTTACGCTGAGTTCAACGGGCACGGTTAAGAAATCGAGTCCTGTTAAGCTCAAATTAATGTTTGGGCGGTAACGTCTCATTATTCAGACTTGTTCTGGATTTTTCAGAGTGGTTTCTCCCTCTGTTTGACGCCTCCCTGTTAACTTCGAGAGCTGCAACCCTGCGGCTCTTTTTCTTTTTTGGGCCGTGTGTTGCGGCGCCACGCTTCAACCACAAAATTAACAATACTGGCACCGCATGGATGACCACCGGAACGCCCGGGGTTAGCATGTTCCGGTTGGAGGAAACGGCGTGGCCGAAACCGGTGAAACCAGGGATGCGGTATCGTTGGGCCCGCGCATTGTCGCGTCGGGGAGCTTTGATGCGCTCTACCGCGAAGGCATGGCCCTGATCGAGGCGGTCGCCGCCTATCTCGATGCGGAAGGCCGGATCGAAAGCCGGGTACTGCCGCGCGAGGCCGGTTTTCTCTACGCCACCGAATCCATGCGCCTGACCACACGGCTGATGCAACTGGCATCCTGGCTGCTGCTGCAGCGAGCGGTCAATGAAGGCGAGATCAGCCGCGAGAACGCCCGCTCGGAGAAGGAGAAGGTCAAGTTCTCCGCCACGCCGTCACAGCGCGGCGGGCCGGGCTATGACGAGCTCCCGCAGACCTTGCGCGACTTCATCGACAAGGGTGACCGGCTGTTCGACCGGGTGATGCAGCTCGATACGCTGGAAAAGGGCGACCTGCCGGCAATGGCACCGGGCCAGGCCAATGGCGTGGCGGATCAACTTTCCCGCCTCAAGGCCGCCTTCGGTCGGGCTGATTGAGCCTTCTAACCCTTGAGCATTTCCAGACCTGAAGTGGTGCGGCTGAGCACGATTTCGGTCACCTCATACACCGCCACCCCGGCCGTCACGAATGGATCGGAGGCCACCAGCGCCTCGAGCGCCAAGCGCTCGCCACGCGCCAGGATAACGCCGCCGGCTCGAGGCTCCTTGCGGCCCGAGGCCAGAAAAACGCCGCTGTCATAGCCGCCGGCCACCCAGTCCATATGCGGGGCAACATGCTTGTCCACTTCGCTCAAGGGCGCGGTGTAGGCCAGCGACAGGATGAACATGGCCAGCTCCAGGCAAGACAAAGCCCGGCGCGATGGCCGGGCTCTGCACAAAAACGAAATCGGGTCGGCTTAGATGCCGAGGCCCTTGAAGCGCTCCTTGAAGCGCGACACGCGGCCACCGCGGTCCATCAGCTGGCCCGTGCCGCCGGTCCAGGCGGGGTGGGTCTTGGGGTCGATGTCGAGCTGCAGCGTGTCGCCTTCCTTGCCCCAGGTCGAGCGGGTCTGGTAGGTGGTGCCGTCGGTCATGACCACGTTGATGGTGTGGTAGTCGGGGTGGATATCGGTCTTCATGGCCTTGCCTCAAATCAAACGGGCGCCGCGGCGCCCGGAGAGCATCAATCTGGTGTTGGGCGGCTTGTTACAGCAGAAGCGCGGCTTCTGCAAGGGCGCAGAATGCGTTGTGCATTCAGATGGGCCACGCGGCAATATTGCCCCCCTCGGCGCGGTTGCGGGCTCCGGGGCCAGCCCCTATATGGGGGCGGTCAGCGGCTGCGGCCGATCCCTCAGTGAGAACGGCGTGTTCCAGCCATGACAGATCAGGCCGTTCCGGCACAAGCCAATCCTGAAAAGATCGTCTCCGAAGTCCGCGCTGCCCCGCGCCAGCTTCAGCCCCTGCGCCGTTTGGTGCCGTTTCTGCTGCGCTATCCTGTGCGGCTATCTCTGACTGTCGTCTTCCTGCTGATCTCGGCCATTTCCTCGCTGGCCATTCCCGCCATTCTGGGCGGTGCGATCGACGAAGGCTTTGTCGCGCAGAATATTGACATGGTGGGCCAATATGGCTGGCTGATCATCGGTATCGCCGCAATCATGGCCGTCGCCAGCGGCGCACGCTTCTATTTCATCTCGGTCATTGGCGAGCGGGTCGTGGCCGATCTCCGGCAGGCCGTGTTCTCCCATCTGCTGCGCCTCGAGACCCGCTATTTCGACACCCACAGGGTGGGCGAACTGACCAGCCGCCTCAATGGCGACACCGTCTCGATCCGCAACGCGGTCGGGTCCAGCTTCTCGCTGGCCCTGCGCTCCATGGTCACCATTATCGGCGCGCTGATCATGATGATCCTGACCAGCCCGGTCCTCACCCTGGGGGTGGTTGTGGCGCTGCCCGCCATTCTCATTCCGGTCATGGTCTATGCCCGGCGCCTGCGTGGCATGTCGCGTCGGACGCAGGATGCGCTGGCGGACCTGTCGGCCATGGCAACCGAAATGCTGGGGGCCAACCGGACGGTCAAGGCCTTCACCCAGGAAGAGGTGCAGGCGGTCCATTACAATGCAAGCAGCGAAACCAGCTATCGGGCCGAGGTCAAGCGCCTGGGGGCTCGCGCCTTTCTGGTGGGTCTGGTGATTTTCCTGGGCACGGCTTCGCTGGTGGGCCTCGTCTGGTGGGGCGCCCGCTCGGTTTTCGAGGGCTCGGTTACGGCGGGACAATTGGCCCAGTTCCTCGTTTATGCGCTCATGGCCTCGGGTGCCCTCACCAATGTGTCCGAAGTGCTGGGCAATCTGCAAAGCGTGGCCGGCGCCACTGAACGCCTCACCGAAATCCTCGATACCGATGCCGAGATTGTCGATCCGGTTACTCCCGTCGCTTTGCCCGAGCCGCCGCTGGGCACCGTGGCTTTCGACCAGGTCAGCTTTTCCTATAGCGGGCCAGGCGGCGAGAATGTTCTCGACAATGTCAGTTTCTCGGTCGGCAAGGGCGAGACAGTCGCGCTGGTCGGACCCTCAGGTTCGGGCAAGTCGACGACCCTGTCGCTCCTGCAGCGCTTCTACGATGTTCATGCGGGAAGTGTTTCGGTCGATGGCGTGGATATTCGCAAGCTGAAACTCAGCGATCTGCGGCAGCGCTTTGCCTATGTCGAGCAGGAGCCGATCATCTTTGCCGGTACCATTGCCGAGAACATCCGCTTCGGTAAGCCCGATGCGGGAATGGACGAGGTGGTCGCGGCCGCCAAAGCGGCGCTCGTGGACGATTTCGTCGCTGATCTGCCCAAGGGCTACGACACGGTGGTGGGCGAGCGGGGCGTCATGCTCTCCGGTGGACAGAAGCAGCGACTGGCCATTGCCCGCGCCATTCTCAAGAACGCGCCCATTCTGTTGCTCGACGAGGCGACGTCGGCGCTCGACGCGCGATCCGAGCAATTGGTGCAATTGGCGCTGGAGCATCTGATGGCCGGGCGCACCACGCTGGTCATCGCGCATAGGCTGGCCACCATTCGCGATGCCGACACTATCCTGGTGCTCGACGGCGGCAAGATCATCGACCAGGGCACGCATGACGAACTTGTCGCCAAGGGCGGACGCTATGCCGAGCTGGCCAAATTGCAGTTCCGGCTGGGCGAGGCGGTTTAGGACCAGCGCCCGCCGCGTCACTCCCGCGCGGTGCAAATCTCCATCAGATCCCACAACCGCTCCCGCCCCAGGATCAGCAGCCAGGGCGTGTCGTCTTTCGGCACGATCTCGACGCGGCCGCCTGTCCCCTCATTGGAGGTGCCGAGCCGACCGGCGGGGTCGAGGAGCAGATCGTTCATCGGGTAGAAAAGGCCCTCGGTTCGCTCAAACACAATCGGCACCAGGGGGTGCACAGAAATGCGTTCCCTGGGAGTGGCCTCAAAGGCAAACGATCCCGATACCGCCAGCGCCACGTCCGTCTCATCGACCAGAATGACGCGCCGCCTGTGAGCCACTTCATGCAGGGCGCTGAGCGCAGCCAGGGTGTGGTCCAGGCGTTTGCCGGTCATGCCCAGGGCCAGCGTCACCGGGGCGCTGGTGGAGTAGAGTGCCTTCTGGAAATCGGTGGTGATCTGTTCGGGAATGTGAATGACCCGGGTGCGCTCTTCCCAAGCTGCACGGTCCTCGATCGAATCAAGATCGCCCAGGATGGCCTCGGGCACGAGACCTGCCGCACCAATGGCGTTGGCGCCGCCATCGGCAGCGACAAGCGCCACATTGCGGGCCGCAAGGTCGCGTAGCAGCGTGAAATCAGCAGTGCCTCCGCCGACGATGGCGAGCGGGCGATCAAAGCTCAGCAGGGTCTGTTCTGTTGACTGAATGGGGGATTGCACTCGGGGTTATCTCTCAATATGGTCCGCACCGTCTCGCTGGGGTGTTCCGGTTGCCGCCGGAGCTGAGAGTTACCCATAGAACCTGAACCAGGTCATGCTGGCGGAGGAAGTTCGAGATGGCAAGGGTGCCCTCGCGCGTCCTATACCATTGACACATCCCTTCACCCATGGCCGCACACCGAACGAAGGGAGACCATCATGGTCAAATCCTCCTCGCTGGCGTTTGCGGTCCTTTTTGCCGGACTTTCCGGCACCGCACTCGCTCAGGACAAGCCGACCCTCACCATCTACACCTATGATGGCTTTGCCTCCGAATGGGGCCCAGGCGTGCCCCTCAAGGAGGGCTTTGAAGCCACTTGCAACTGCACGGTCAACTGGGTCGCTGCCGACAGCTCCATTGGCACCCTGCGCAAGGTGCAGCTTGAGGGCGAGAGCACCGAGGCCGATATCATTCTGGGTCTCGATACAGCTATTGCCGGGGAAGCGCGTGAAACTGGGCTGTTCGCCGAGCATGGCCTGGAGCTCAGCCATCTCGACCTGCCGGGTGAGTGGACTGACGCGCAATTCGTGCCCTTCGACTATTCGCATTTCGCCTTCATGTGGGACACCGACACCATGGAGGCGCCGCCGGCTTCGTTCGAAGAGCTGATTGCGCTCGATGACGACATCAAGATCGCCATCCAGGACCCGCGTTCGGCAACGCCTGGGCTCGGGCTCCTGCTCTGGGTCAAGGCCGCCTATGGCGACCGTGCGCCCGAAATCTGGGCTGGTCTCAAGCCGCACATCCTCACCATCACGCGGGAGTGGAGCGAGAGCTATTCGCTGTTCCTGGATGGCGAAGCCGACATGGTGCTGTCCTACACCACCTCGCCAGCCTATCATATCTTCGATGCGGATGATCACACCATCAAGGCGGCGATGTTCGAAGAGGGACATTTCCCGCAGATCGAGGTGGCCGGCATCCTCAAGTCGTCCGACCAGCAGGATCTGGCGCGCGATTTCCTGGCCTATCTGACTTCGGTTGAAGGCCAGAGCGTCATCCCGACCACCAATTGGATGTTCCCGGTGGTGGATCTGGGTGCTGACCTCGATCCGGCCTTTGAAAGCCTGCCGCAGCCGGACAAGACACTGACGCTGGACGAGGCCGAGATCACGGCCAATTCGGCGGCCTGGATCGACGAGATGCTCGCGGCGGTGCAGTAGCATGCATCGCATGCCTGGTGTCACCCCACCCTCTTTCCTTCTTCCCTCAAATCTCTCCACCGGAGAGATTTGCCCTGCGGGACGGCTCGAAGCCCATCAAGGGGAGGGAGGCGAAGGGTCGTGCCGCCTGCGCTCATCGTCTCCCTCCCCCTCGTGGGGAGGGATCAAGGGTGGGGGTGGCCTCGCCAGGTGGCTGGTATTCTGACAATGCTGACCCTCCCACGCCGCCCCATCCGCGTCGCGTCGGCCGCGATCCTCACGCTCGCCATCGCAGCGCTGATCGCGGCGGTGTTGTGGGCGATCCTGGCGGCGGCCACTGATGCATCCGGCGGATCGCGCATCGACATCGCTCACCTGTTGCGCATGACAGCGCTGCAGGCGGGGCTGACCATGGTGCTGTCGCTGCTGGTCGGCACGGCTCTGGCCTGGGCGCTTAACCGATTGCGCTTTTTCGGGCGCGATCTCGTGGTGGGCCTGTTTGCCGCGGCCATCGTCACGCCGGGCATGGTGGTGGCCTTTGGCCTGCTCTCGATCTGGGGCCGCAATGGCTGGATCAACCAGATCGCCGACACCTTATTCGGCATCACCTTTGACAGTCCGGCCTATGGCCTATCGGGTATCCTGCTGGCGCATGTCGTTCTGGACGGGGCATTTGCCGCCCGCATCCTGCTGGCTCGGCTCGATGCCATTCCTCAAAGCCGGCTTAAAATGGGACAGTCGCTTGGTTTGTCGGCCTGGAAGCGTTTTGCGCTCATTGATTGGCCGGCTTTGCGCGGCAGCCTGCCGGGGCTGGGGGCCATCATTTTCCTTTTGGCCTTCACCAGCTTCCCGATCGTCCTGCTGCTCGGCGGTGGGCCGGCTAACCAGACATTGGAAGTGGCCATCTATACCGCCGTGCGGCTCGATTTCGATCTCGTCGGAGCGGTGCGGCTGGCCCTGACCCAGATTGCCGTATGCTCCCTCGTCATTGTCGTGGCCTCGGCCTTTTCTCCGATTCCTTCGGCACTCGGCCGGTCGGTCCAACCGCGGTGGCGGGATGCGGCACCGGTCAGGGCCTTGCAGTGGTTCACTTTGGCCTTGGGGGCGATTGGCTTCGCGCTGCCGCTTGTTTCGGTGCTCTACGATGGCTTGGGTGCCGGGCTGGTGCGGGTGCTCGGCCAGGCAAGCTTCTGGTGGTCGACCCTGACCAGCATCAGCATCGGCGCCAGTTCCGCGCTTCTGACGCTGGTGCTCGCGCTGGTCCTGGCTTTGGGGCGCAGCGCCGTTGAGCATCGGGTGGCCAGAACGGTGTTGAATATCCCGGCCTATGCCTATCTTGCCGTCCCGGCGGTGGTGTTGTCGCTTGGCTTCTTCCTTTTGGTCCGCGCCTCGGGTGTCAGTGTAAGCCTGGCCGCGCCGATTGTGGTGGTGATTGCCAACAGCCTTTTGTCGCTGCCTTTTGCTATCGCCACGCTCGGCCCGCCGCTCGATGCCATCATGCGCACGCGCGGCAAGCTGATCCGGTCGCTGGGGCTGTCTGGCTGGCACCAATTCAGCCGGATCGAGTATCCGCTGCTCGGGCGCGACATCGGGCTGATGCTGGCTCTGGCCTTCTGCTTTTCGCTCGGAGACCTGGGGGTCATTGCCCTCTTCGGTACGCAGGATTTCCAGACCCTGCCGCTGCTGATGTATCGTGCGCTGGGCTCTTACAAGACCAATGATGCCGCCGCGATCGCGGCCCTGCTGCTGATCTTCACCATCGCTGCCTTTGTCGGGCTGCCGCGCCTTGTCGAAAGAATCGCCCATGCTCCGCGCCGATAATCTCGTCTTTGCCCATCCAGGGCAGAGAACGCCCTACCGATTCACTCTTGAGGCCCGGCCCGGTGAGGTGACGGCAGTGTCCGGCGCCAGCGGCTCGGGCAAGTCGACCCTGCTCGATCTGCTGGCCGGTTTCCTGCAACCCGCCAGCGGATCGCTTGACCTGGACGGACTGGCATTGTTGCCGCTGCCGCCGGAACGTCGCCCCGTCTCGCTGCTGCTGCAGGCGGATAATCTCTTTGAGCATTTGAGCGCGTCGGAAAATGTGGCGCTTGGTCTGCCCCGCGACATTGACAAGGCATCGGCGCGGGAGCGGATTGCTGCGGCCCTTGCCGAGGTCGGCCTGTCCGGCTTTGAGACGCAATTGGCGGCCAATCTCTCGGGCGGGCAGAAGCAGCGTGTGGCGCTGGCCCGGACCTTGCTGCGCGACCGGCCGGTGCTGCTGCTCGATGAGCCGTTCTCGGCGCTGGACGACGAAACCCGCCGGACCACTCGTGACCTGGTCGGCGAGCTGACGCGTCGTCACGGTTGGCACACGGTGCTGGTGAGCCACCACGCCGACGACATTGCCGCTCTGGCCAGCCGTCACTATCGGATCGTCGAGGGGAAGCTGGAGCGCGTCTAGCCCCTCAATCCTCCCTCGCTACTGGTCCTACTGGGCCCAGGCGGTCAGGACGCGATCAAACAGGGCCTGTGCATCCTCATCCTTTTCCAGGGTGAGAATGGCGTTGCGTCCGGTGCCATAGACAATTGCCAGGTCCATCCAGCGGCGCGTGTCGAGCAGCTCGGTATTGGCGGCCAAATCGTCCGGCGAGGCGCTAAGGGCGAACAGGAAAGTATTGCCCACGATCCGCGCCGATGCACCGGCCAGAGCCGTGCCGGGAACCAGTTCTTCGTCCTTGAGCAGCACACCGGCCAAGCTCGAAATCGATCCGCCGATGAAGGTGTCAGACACATTGAAGCTGATTTCCATCAGATGGCTGGCCGGCAGGCTGGGGTCGATATTCTTCCGGATGAGGATGGAGACGCTCATATTGCGCGCCGGGATGCTCGCATTGGCCTGCAGGGTGGGTTGTCCGATCTCGTCGGTGCCCTCGGTCCATTCCACTGTGCCCGAGAAGGGAACTGTGCTCGCCTGGCCGCCGGTCGAGGCCTCCAGCAACAGGGATTGATTGCCGGCCAGATCGACCGGATCGACGCTGGCTGCCGGATCGCTGGTTGCAGCAATCGAGGTGTCCTCGCCCGACAGGCGCTCTTCAGTTTTGACCTCGCCGGTGCCAATCGAAGGCAGCACGGTCTCGGTGCCCGTGGGGGTCACCGGCTCAGGTGTCGGCTCAAGGCGATCTTCGCTGGTCGCTTCGAGCGCGCTCGTCGGTTCGGTGGCGGTGGTGGTCGCCGTATTGCCGGGACCGGAAGCGGCTTCTTCGCCCGTTTGCGGCGCGGTCGGCGTACTATCCATGGTGGGAACGGCCGGCTGTTCCACCGTTTGCGGTTGCACCACGGCGGTCTGGCTGCGGCCGAACATCTGGTCGAGATCGACATAACCTTCACGCCAGGCCCAGAACCCGGCGCCACCGACACCCGCCAGCAGCAGCGCAAAAACGATCAGGAAAATGGTCAAGCCGGCGCCCGAACGCCGTTCGGCGCCCGCGGGATCGAAACTGGCGTCGGCCTCGGGGTCGGGCGTGGCGGTGGCGTCAGGTTCGGCATGATCCGGCAGGGGCTCGGTCGGTTCGCCCCGGGCCTCGCGATCCAGCGTTTCTATGGCGCGTTCGATAGCCCCTTCGGCCGCCCGCGCATCATCCTGCTCCACCTCGACTTCGCGCACCGCGGAAAGGGCCGGGTCCACCGGAATGGGCGGATCGATCAGCACCGGCTCGGTGCTGATGGCCTGGCTGGCCAGCGCCGTGCTGCCCATGACAGGCTCGACGCGCGGTGCCAGGGAGACCGGGGTGACCGAAGCTGCCGGCTTGACCGTCTGTTCTGCTGCCGGGCCGCGGGACATGAAAGGGAAGCCCCGTGCCGGACGGGGCGGTTCCACCGGTGCTTCAGCCGCCTTGGTTGCGGCGTGCCCGGGCGCCCCGGCTTCGCTCACATCCTCATTGGCGGTGACTTTGGCGCCGCTGGTCTCTGCGGCCTGGGCAATGATGTCTTCGATAGAGGTTGGCGCGCTGGAGGCAGTCTTTGCCTCAGCATCCTGCGTGTCGGGCGCTCGCTCCTCTGATGCGGCGGTATCGGACACCGGCGGCAAGGGTTGCACGGCATCGGATTTGACCGCTTCGGAGTCCGCCTCGGGTTCGTCGGATATTGCCGGCTCGGGCCCGATTGCGGTGTCGGGCGCTGCGTCGCTTTCGTCCTCTGCGGGGGGCGGAGCGGCCGGAGCGGGCGAGGGGGGCGGTGTCGGTTCGGAGCGCGGTGGAACGGCCGCCGGCGCAGCACGCGCGCTCAGCGGACCTTCCCGTCCCAGGCTGATCACCGCTTCACTGGCTTCCTGTTCGACCTGGCGAATGCAGTCTTCGAGCTGCAGGCGATGCTGGGTGATGTCGCGTGCGGGCAGAGGAGGCTGAATGGCGCGCAACTGGCCGACCAGGGCCGAACGCGCCTTTTCATAGACCGCGCGCCGCGCGGCCCCGTTATTCTCCGGAAGCGCCGAGATCGCCCGACGCAACAGCTCCTTGTAATCCGCCATCGGCTACTTGGTACTCACTCTTGCAGCGCAGTCTTGTATCAAAATTTCCTAATCTTGGAATGGGTCTACCACAAGGATGGTATCCGCGCGCTCCGGGCTGGTCGACAGCAGAGCCACCGGCGCCCCGATCAGCTCCTCGATATAGCGGACATATTTGACCGCCTGAGCCGGCAGTTCGGCCCAGGAACGGGCGCCCGCGGTGGTTTCCGACCAACCTTCGAGCGTCTCGTAGATGGGCTTAACCCGTGCCTGTGCCCCCATTGAGGCAGGCAAATAATCAATGCGTGATCCATCCAGCTCATAGCCGACGCAGACCTTGATCTCCTTGAGGCCATCGAGAACGTCGAGCTTGGTCAGGGCGATGCCGGTAATGCCCGATGTCCGGACGGTCTGGCGCACCAGCACGGCGTCGAACCACCCGCAACGGCGCGGACGGCCGGTGTTGACGCCGACTTCACGGCCGACAACTGCGAGGTGCTTGCCGATCTCGTCATCCAGTTCGCAGGGGAAGGGGCCTTCGCCTACGCGGGTCGTGTAAGCTTTGGTGATACCCAGCACATAATCAATGGCCGTGGGGCCAAGTCCCGACCCGGCCGCGGCCTGACCGGCGACGGTATTGGAGGAGGTCACGAAGGGATAGGTGCCGTGGTCATTGTCGAGCAGGGCCCCCTGGGCCCCTTCGAACAGAATGCGGGCGCCCTCGCGGCGCTTCTGGTCGAGCACGCGCCAGACCTGATCCATGAAGGGCAGAATTTCGGCGGCAATGGTGCTCAGCTCGGTGTGAATGGTGTCGGCCGAAATTTCGGTCAGGCCCATGCCGCGGCGGAGCGCATTGTGGTGGGTCAACAGCCGCTCGATCTTGGGCATCAGCGTATCGGGTTCGGAAAGGTCGACCAGGCGGATGGCGCGACGACCGACCTTGTCCTCATAGGCCGGGCCGATGCCGCGGCGGGTGGTGCCGATCTTGAGGCCGGAATTGGCGTCTTCCCGAATGCCATCCAGTTCGCGGTGCAGCGACAGAATCAGCGGCGCGTTGTCGGCGATGCGCAGCACTTCGGGCGTGATATTGACGCCCTGGCCGCGCAGCTTTTCCATCTCCTGGACAAAGTGGTGCGGGTCGACGACCACGCCATTGCCGATCACCGAGAGCTTGCCCTGGACCAGGCCTGACGGCAGCAGGGCCAGCTTGTAGCTGACGCCGTCGATGACCAGCGTGTGGCCGGCATTGTGGCCACCATGGAACCGCACCACCACGTCGGCGCGCTCCGAAAGCCAGTCCACGATCTTGCCCTTGCCCTCGTCGCCCCATTGCGAGCCGACGACAACCACATTCGCCATATTTCAGTCTTCCCCAAACAAG